>Ga0182019_10001378_pt1 | contig 12385 bp, 13 predicted proteins | sample 812E2MmetaG_FD_120483 | JGI IMG/M metagenome (GOLD analysis project Ga0182019, IMG submission 120483) | Permafrost microbial communities from Stordalen Mire, Sweden - 812E2M metaG | ecosystem: Environmental > Terrestrial > Soil > Wetlands > Permafrost | place: Sweden: Stordalen | collected...
CGGATTTCTCGACCTAACGGGTCGACCCAAGTGGGTGGCAGGGCAACCCCGGCAGGAGTGCGTAAACTGGTTGCCTCACTTATTTCAGTGCGGATCGGTACAGGAAATCGACCTCCAACCAGGGGGTACCTGGGTTCTCGAACGTGTCCGACACAGACCTTTGGAGGTCAGTCGTGCCCGATGAGACGAAGGCGTCTGTACGCATCGTTCAGCTGTCCGGCGAATATGACATCGCCCGAACTGCCGAGCTCCGCGATGCGCTCCTCGGCGCCCACACCGAGCAGCGAGACGTGATCGCCGATCTGACGGGCGTCACCTTCATGGACTCGACCGCGCTCCGATCGCTGTTGGAGGTGCGGGCCGAGCTCGACCGACGCGGCTCGAGGCTGCGGCTGACCAACCCCGGCCTTCCCGTCGTCCGCCTGCTCGAGATCACGGGCACCACCGAGATCCTCGGTCTGCAAACTGCATCCGAGGACCTCGGCTAGAGCTCGAGGTGGGCCCAGACGATCTTGCCGGCCGAGTCATCGGGTGCCGGAAGCACACCCCATGACAGCGACACCTGATCGACCAACTCCATACCCCAGCCGCCCACCTGCCCCGCCCATGGGTTGCACCTCAGTCGGGGAATTTCATCCGCGCCGTCGGTCACAGCGAGGTTCAACGAACGATGTTCATCGATGTCCACGATCATGCGGATGGGCGACGCCCCATGAACGATTGCATTGGTCACCAGCTCGCTGATGATCAACATGGCGGACTCGACCTCGGGCCGATCCAGGCTGATGCCATGGCCCACCAGCTCGGCGCCCAACGCGCGTCGCGCCGCGCCCGGCGATGACAGTTCGCTCGGTAGCTCAACAATCAAACCGCTCATGAATCAACCTTTCATCCCCTAGGTACCCGGCGGGGGGCCGGTTGATTCGAGGTTGACGGCGGTAGGTTCCCGGCGTTCGAACATCAGGGAGGCCACATATGTTCGTGAGGAGCCTGGGACGCACCGGCGTGAAGGTCAGCCCCTTCTGCCTGGGCGCAATGATGTTCGGCGCGTGGGGCAACCCGGATCACGACGAGTCGATCGCCGTGATCCATGCCGCGATCGATGCCGGGATCAACTTCATCGACACCGCGGATGTGTACTCGGCGGGCGAATCCGAACAGATCGTCGGCAAGGCGATCGCCGGGCGTCGCGACGAGGTGGTGCTGGCCACCAAGTTCTTCGCTCCGATGGGCGACCGTCCCAACCAGGGCGGCGGGTCGCGCTACTGGATCATGAAGGAGTGCGAAGCCAGCCTGCGGCGACTCGGCACCGACCACATCGACCTCTATCAGGTGCACCGCCCCGACTCCTCCATGGACATCGACGAGACGCTGGGCGCCATGTCCGACCTGGTCCATCAGGGCAAGGTGCGATACCTGGGCAGCTCCACCTTCCCTGCGTCGGAGATCGTCGAGGCCCAATGGACAGCCGAGCGACGCGGCCGCGAGCGGTTCGTGTGCGAGCAACCGCCCTATTCGATGCTGGTGCGAGGCATCGAGGCCGACGTGTTGCCGACCGCCAAGCGCTACGGCATGGGCGTCATCCCCTGGAGCCCGCTGGCCGGCGGCTGGTTGTCGGGCAGGTGGCGCAAAGGCGATGGCGGCGTCCCCGTCGACGCCGGCAGCCGGCGGGCGCAGCGCATGCCCGAGCGCTACGACCTGTCGAAACCCGAGAACCAGGGAAAGTTGGACGCGGCCGACGCGCTCGGCGCCCTGGCCGATGAGGCCGGCATTTCGCTGGTCCATCTGGCCTTGGCCTTCGTGATCAACCACCCCTCGGTCACCTCCGCCATCATCGGACCGCGGACCATGGACCAGTTCACCAGCCAGATCGGCGCGGTCGACGTGACCCTGACCAGCGATGTGTTGGACCGGATCGACCAGATCGTGCCGCCCGGCACCAACTTCAGCTGGGCCGACGCCGGCTACACCCCGCCGGGTGTCGCCGACAGCCGGGCCCGACGTCGGCCGGCCCGCTGACCGATACGGAGCTGAGAAGGCAGCGCGGTCCCGCCCCTAGAATTCTGGCATGCAGGACTCGGTGACCGTTCACATGCACGCCACCGCCGACCAGGTCTGGGACCTGCTCAGTGACGTGACCAAGATCGGCCGGTACAGCCCGGAGACCTTCGAGGCAGAGTGGCTCGACGGCGCCACCGGACCCGCCCTCGGGGCGAAGTTCCGGGGTCATGTGAAGCGCAACGGGAAGGGTCCGATCTACTGGAAGACGTGTCAGGTGACGGCGTGCGAGCCGGGCAGGGAGTTCGCCTTCGGCGTTCTGACCTCCGGCAAGATGCTGAACGTCTGGAGCTACCGGATCGAGGCGCTCGACGATGGCGTGGACGTGACCGAGTCATTCGCGCTCGAGCCGACCACCGCGTTGCGGATCTACTGGGGATTGTTGGGCTGGGCTCGGGGCAAGACCAACCGCACCGGCATGCAGAAAACTCTCGAGGCCATCCGGTCCGAGGTGGAGCGGACGCCGTAGCGAGCGAGGTGGCCCGCGGGTTGCCTCAGGCTCGGCTCTTGCGCGTTTGCTTGATCCAGGTACCTTCTGGACATGCAGCGATGGGCTTATGCAAGCGTCCGCCAAAAGGCGGGCCGATGGGTGGTCGACGGCGACTCCATCCGCGGGGACCGATTTCAGGGAGACGTGTTCGCCGCGCTTGGTCTGAACGGCTGGGAGATGGTCGCCATCGACGACACCGGGACGTTCCATTTCAAGCGCCCGACCAAGGCGCCGGGCGCATCGTCGGGTGAAGAGGAGATCGTCCTGCCCCGGCAGGCCTCCGGTCGCCGCTCCGAGTCGGCCCGCCGCCGCTCCTCCGACGTGGCCTGACCGGCTCCATCGACCTGGTCGTGCCCTCCCACGCCGTGCCCGGGGCGGCGGCGGATCTGGAGCTGGTCTTCGCCGACGGCTACAGCCGCTACCAGCTGGTGATGACCGGCACCCAACTGGTGCGGGCCATCGCCTACCGGTCATCGCTGAGCCCGCGCCGCAACGCGCTCAACCTGGCCTCGGCCGGCATCGCCGTCGGCGAGGCGATCCGCCGCCGGCAGGCGTCGGTCCGAGGCGCCGATGCCGACGCCTTCAGCCGGGTGGGGCTGACGGTGGGATCGAGCGCGCTCCTCGTCGCGGCCACGCCGGCCGGCCAGGACGTGGCGGTCTCACGAGCAGTGTTGTGGGGTCATCTTCCGGCTCAGTGGGTGGCGGCCGGGGTGGGCATCTTCGATCGGTCGAGGCTGCGCAAGACGGCTCGGATCACGGCGTTGCTGGCTCCTGTAGCAGTGCAGGCCGCCCGGCGTCCCTCGACCGCCCTGGCCGCCCTTCGCACCGCTTCGGGGTTCGGCAGCTTCCTGCTGGTGGGCGAGGTGCTCACCGGGCGGCTTCGCGCCGCGGCCGCCCGCATCGACCAGACGGTGGAGACACTGCTGGTCGAGCGAGAGCTGCTGGCCCAGCGCATGGAGGACGAACGGATCGCGCACAGCGTCCTCGACAGCGCAGCCGATGAGCTTCTGGCCATCCGCGATCTCATCGCCGTCGATCGGGAGGCGGCTGCGCAGCGGGCGGCAGAGCAGGAGGCGCTGTTGCGCGCCTGGGTGAGCGACGACGACGTGTCATCGCTCGACGCTCCCCCCGCCGAGCTCCATCCGTCGGATCTCGGGTTCCGAGCCACCGAAAGCCTGGACCGCGCCGGGCGCCGGGCAGAGATGCTGCTGCGACTGTCGGGCACCTTTCCGCTGGTGATCCACGCCACGTGGACCCATTCGAGAGCGACCCGACTGGTGGCGTGGTGCGCGGCGGTCAACGCGGTCTGGACGAGCCTCGAGCTGGCCAAGCCCGAGCCGCGGCGCGGCCTGATCACCGCCAGTGATCTGACCGTCAGCGCCATGGCGACCCTGGTCGCCGCCCAGCAGAGTCGCAACCAGGACGACCGCGCCGCGTACCCCTCGGCCGAGGCGTTGATCGGCTTCGTGGCGTCGCTGGCGCCGTGTGCCGGCACGATGAACGCCGAACCGACGCTGGCGCGGCTCGTCACGGCCAGCCTGGCCGCCATCCTGGGCGGAGGCGCGCTCGTGTCGGAGGGGTCGATCGAGACCCGGGCCGCGATGGGGGCCGAGAGGATCGCCATGGCGGCCGGTGGCTCGTGGTTTTCGCACTGGGTGCGCGACCTGATCGTGGACCAGACCCAACGTTTGGCCAACGCCACCGGCCAGCTGAGCCAGGCCCGGGCCGACGCCGCTGCGGCCGGCGCCCGCCGGTGGAACCAGTACCTGGTGCACGATGCGGCGCTGCAGGTGCTGTTGTGGGTTCAGAAGCCCGACCTGTCCGACGCCCAGTTGATCGAGTGGATCAACCGTGAGGTGTCCCGGCTCCAGGCGTCGCCGGAGCGGGACGACGGGCGCCACGTTGATCTGGCCAAAGCCCTGACCGACCTCTCGGCCGGCTTCTGCCTGCTGGGGCTGCAACCGACCCTGGAGATTCCGTCCGACACCGCCAACCTTCCCACCAACCTGGTGATCGTCGTCGTCGAGATCGTGAACGAGGCGCTCACCAACGTGATGAAGCACTCGAGCGATCAGTGTCCGACACTCAGAGTGACCGTGAGTGACGACAACGTGATGGTGTCGGTGACCAATCGCTTCGTGGGCCCGCCCGTGACCCGGCGAGGGACCGGCTCGGGTTCACTCATCGACCGGGCCCAGGCGGTGGGTGGATCGGCCGAGATGTGGCACGGCGAAGGGCGGTTCCACCTGGATGCCTCGCTACCGCTCGCGGTGCGTCACTCCGAGTCGACTGCCTCGTAACCGTTCTGCTGGGCCCAGTCCCGGAGCGATGCCCGGGTTCGCTGGGACTCTTGCAAGCCGAGCTTCCAGTAGATCTGGGTGATCATGTTGTCGATCGTGCGGGGCGACAGCCCGAGCTCGCGGGCCAACTCCTTGGAGCGCGAATTTCGGGTGATGGCTCCCAGGAGCCGGTGATCGGCGGGCGACAGATCGGCCAGGGACGCCCCGGGCGAGGTCAACCCCACCGACACCCGCTCCCCCCGGGCCACGGCTCGGATGGCGTCGAGCACCTGCAGCGTCGGTGCCGACTTGCTGACGAACCCCGCCGCGCCGGCGAGGAAGACCTGCTCGGCCTGCCGCGCCGTCGCGGCAGCCGAGTAGACGAGCACCCGAACCCCCCAGTCCATCACGTTGGCCACCGCAGCCGACCCGGCCAGGCCGGGCAGCCGGAGGTCGAGAAGCGCCACGTCGAACTGCTCGGGCGAGCGCAGCGGCTTGGGGACGGCCTCGAGCGAGGTGAAGGTGCCGACCATCGTCAGGTCGTCGTACGCCGCCGCAGCCTGCCCGATGGCGTCGCTGATGACCGGATGATCGTCGATGGAAACGAACCGCGTCACCGCGACGGTTTCCGCCGATCCGTCCAGCATGATTCGCAGAGTAACGGTTTGTCCGCGTTCCGCTGGAGAGGCAACTGGGGGGCGCTCACCAGGACCCGTTGCGTCTGGGCACTGTGTTCATGTGAATTTCCCCCTAGAGTGGGCGTGGGCACATGCCGCAAGGGCTCGACCCCTCAGAAACTAAGAGAGTGATCTTGACTACAGGAACAGTAAAGTTTTTCAATGCCGAAAAAGGCTTCGGCTTCATCTCTCGTGAAGGTGGCGACGATGTGTTCGTCCACTTCTCGAACATCTCTGGGAGCGGCTACAAGTCGCTTGACGAGGGTCAGAACGTCGAGTTCGACATCGCCCCTGGCCGCAAGGGTGAAGAAGCTCAGAACGTGCGGGTCATCTGATCCGCTCCACTACGAGTCGCCGGTCTTCTAATCGGTGACAGCGCACATCGGCCCCCTGGACCATCCGGTCCCGGGGGTCGATTCGCGTCCGGGGCCAGTACGGTCGTGAATCTGATGGCCGAGTGTGATGGCTGAGCGTGATGGCTGAGTTCGCTGCCCGACGCGCCGCAGTTCAGCGGTTTGGCGAGGCCCTCGTGGCCGGCGTCGACAAAGCGGTGGACACCAGGTGGGACCACGCCCTGCGGGTGGCGCACGAAACGACCGGCCTCACCACAACAGAGCGGGTCAAGGAAGTCACCACGCTGCTGGGGCGCGAGTTGGCGATGGTCGGTGCAGCCACCGGCGCGGCCGCCGCGCTGCCCATCACCGGCACGGGCACGGCCATCGCTACCGGCGTCGGCGAGCTCGGTTGGTTCACGATGCGCAGCGCGGATCTGATCCTGGCCATCGCCGCCATTCACGGATACAGCCAGGAGACGATCGAGCAGCGCCGCGCCTGGGTGTTGTCGATCCTCGTCTTCGGCGACGGCGCCGCCGGCGGCTTCAACCGGCTGGCCGCCGAGTTGGGTCGAGGGCTCGGAACCCACGGGACCCGGGGCCTCTCCGCCGCCGGGCTCCGCTCGATCAACGGGGCACTCGGCCGCATGGTCATCTCCAAGTACGGCCGCCGGCGAGGCATCGTGGCCGCCGGCACCGCGCTGCCCTTCGGCATCGGCGCTGCTGTGGGTGGCACCGCCAACTACGCCATGGTCCGCACCCTGGCCCATCAGGCCGACAACTTCTTCAGCAGCCTGCCGCCGGGCTTGTCGGTACGACGCCGCTAAGCAGCCGGTTCGTCCAGCTGGGGGCGTTCTCCCGGTGACGGCGCCCGCGCATTCCACCCGGGACGCGAACGGGGGGTGCCGCCGGCGTCGACGCCGACAACACCCCCAAGTCCGCCCGCTCTCGTGACTGCTTACTTGGCTGAGAAGAAGAGGAACAGGTTGGTCGGGATCGGACCGACGACGTTCTTGTTCTTCTTGGTGATCAGCTTCTGGATGTAGCTGTAGCTCTTGTGGGCCACCATCTGCTTGTAGACGGTTGGGCTGGTCACGCCGACAACCTGCACATCCCACCACTCGGGCTTGCCCCTGTTCAGGTCGGTGATGAAGTGGTCGTGGCCCGGCACCGCGAAGTTCTGCAGCGCGGTGGTCAGCGCGGCGTCGGTGAGTTGCGGGTAGAGCGGCTTGAGGGCGCTCTCGAGACGGGTCATGTCGATGGTCCCGGGGTGGTCGACGCACACCAGGCCGGCTGGGCAGTCCTGCATGCTCATCGGAACGGTGAATCCGAGCGGAACCGTGATGTACAGCGGGTCATGCTGGGCGGACGGCGCGGTCGTGTACGGCGCGCCGGCCTCGCAACCGCTGGTGGCGGTGGACGCCACGCTGGTATCGCAGAAGAAGCCCTTGGTGTAGGTGAAGGGCGCCTGGTGCCCGTTGTAGAACGCCTTGGTCATGCCGAACTCGTCGACCCCGTGACCGGTGCTCGAGGCATTGCTCGACGGCGCGGTCTGGGCGGCTACGGCAACACCGGTCGCGGCCAGCGCGGCGACGGCCAGGACGACTGCAACACGCGATCGCACTCCTTTGATCTTCATGTGCTCGAATCCTTTCGACTGGCGTCGCGCACGACGCGTTGTGGGGTGGCGAGTGATCATCCGGAGCCGACGCGCCGGCGGATGAGAACGCGACCGAAATAGGTGAGAATCAGCCCCGACATGGCCGGTACTTCAGACACCTCACCTGAGGGACGGCCGGAGATCACCATCGCGGAGCCGGCGGCCGAGCTCGACGAGCCCGGGCTGGACCCACGCCCGGACCCGACGCACAAACGGGGCACCTTTGCGTCGCTGGCGGTGCCGAACTACCGCAAGCACTTCATCGGGACGCTGATCTCGGCGTCGGGCACCTGGATGCAGTCGACCGGCCAGGCCTGGCTGCTGCTGCGGGTGTTGCACCAGGGCGACACCGCGGTCGGGCTCATCGTGGCCATGCAGTTCTTACCGATGCTGGTGGCCGGCCCCTACGGCGGATTGCTCGCCGACCGGTTCGACAAGCGTCGCATCCTGTTGGTCACTCAGATCCTGTACGCGGTGGTCACCGGCGGGCTGGCCGCCATCACCCTGGCCGGGTACGTGCACGTGTGGATCGTGTTCGTGTCGGCCGCGCTGGGCGGGGTGGTGTCGGTGATCGACGTGCCGACGCGCCAGGCGTTCGCCAGCGAGTTGGTGGGCGCGGGCCTGCTGACCAACGCAGTGGGGCTGTCGAGCTCGGTCAACAACGCGGCTCGGGCGGTGGGCCCGGCGCTGGCCGGCGTCATCATCGCCGCCACCGGCAACCCGGGCTGGTGCTTCGCCTACAACTCGCTGAGCTACCTGGCCGCGTTCGTGGCGATCGCGCTGATGGACCCGAACGGCCTGCAGCGTTCGCGCCGAGTGGTGCGAGCGGGCGGCCAGGTGCGTGCCGGCCTGGCCTACGTGCGCGGTCACGCCGACCTGGCGGCCGGGATGATCACCATCACGATCGTCGGGGTGTGCTCACTCAACTTCCTGACGTTGATGCCGCTGCTGGCCAGCGACACCTTCCATGCCGGTGCCGCCACCTTTGGGGCGTTGACCTCCGCGCTCGGGATCGGATCGCTGGTGGGCGCGCTCGGCGTCGCCCGGTACGGAAGGTCGTCGATGCGCCTGGTGGTGGGAACGGCGGTTGCGCTCGGCGTGATGATGCTGGCCGTCGCCGCCGCGCCGGTGGTCTGGGTGGCGATCGTGGCGTTGGTGATCTGTGGCATCGCCATGACTGGGTTCCTGGCGTCGGCCAACACGTTTCTGCAGTTGCGGGCCAAGCCCGAGATGCGAGGCCGCGTGATGTCGCTGTACTCGCTGGTCATCATCGGCAGTAGCCCGATCGGCGGGCCGTTGCTCGCGTTGCTGTCGCAGCGGACGTCGCCGCGCATCGGCTTTGTGTTCGGCGGCGTCGTGGCGCTGCTGGCGGCCGCGTTTGCCGCGGTTCGCCAGCCCACCCTGTTACGGCGCGCTCCTCTCCCCACCATCAGCTGACGTCTTTCAGCGCGTCGGGGAATTCTGTTCGGAGTGCGTCGAGGCGCGTGATGGTGGCGTTGGTGTCGGGTTGGCGGCGTTGTTTTCGCCACTGGGGCGTGGGGTCGTAGGTGGTGCCGTCGGGTTTGATCAGCGTGGCGTCGCCGGGTTGCCCGTCCGGTGGTGGGATCACTTGCCACCCGTGGTCGTGGACCAGTTTGTGGTGGAACCCACATCCGCCTTTGGTGTCGTCGGGATCGGTTCGACCGCCGTGCTCCCACCAGGTGCCGTGATGGATCTGCTGACAATTCGGCCCGCCATCACACCCCGGGACCCAACACGTCAGGTCCCGGTAGGCCAACGCCATCCGCAGAATGTGCGGTGCCAACCGCCGGGTACGCCCGAAACTGAGCGGTGTCCCCGAATCGCTGATGATCGGGGTCACGTCGGCATCGGCGAGCAGCGCCCACAGGGTGTCGTCGGTGATGTCGTAGTTGGCCATGGTCCGAGCCATCGGTACCGGTCGGTCGCCACCGCGTTGGGCGAGGTCGTCGAGATCCATGTGCAGGTACAACCCCACCCGCCCCGGCCGACCACTCGCCGCACCCGACAGCACCAGTTGCAACAACGCGGCCGCGTGGCGGGCCTCACGGGTTCGATCGTCCTTCACGCCGTTGAGTTCGGGGTCGCCTGTGCGGGCCCGGAGGTTCTTCTGATCCCGCTCCTCGGTCAGTGTCGACAGGATCGCCCCGTCATCAGGGTTGAGGAGACCCAACAGGTCCCACCAACCGTCCGACCGCTTCCGCAGCCGAACCTCAGAATCATCAGCACCGGGTGTTCCGGGCACGGGGCCATCGGTATCGAGCCGATCCTGGACCGCTTTGCAGAACCGACCGAACTCCTTCGCCGTCAGACTGTTCTCGGCGCCCACGATCAGTTCGTTCTGCACGTCGACGAGAAACTCGACCGACTCGCGCAACGCTTCACCCCGGAACCGCTTCGGAATGACCTTGTCGATCGTCGCCAACTCGCCAGCCCGGAGTCGCCCCTCGAGAAACGCCCCGGCGATCTTCGGGTACCGCTCCATCGAACGACCCACCGCCCGCAACTCCCCAACGCTGCTACCACTCATCCCGGTGTGACGTTGCACCCACTGGCCCGCCGAACGGATCCCGTCATCCAAGTGCGCGCTCGTGACCTCGACCTGAGCCAACCCCAACGCCGATGCGACCGTCGCCTCATGATGAACCCGACCAATCGCCGACATCACCTCGAGAGCCGACGCCGCCGGTAGGGCGTCATTCCCACCATCACGAACCAACTCCGCGAACCGGGCGTTGATCGCCGCCCCCAGAGCCGCGACCCGCTCGTACTCGACCGCCAGCCCAACGACGGTGGTCACCCCCGCCAGACGCGCCCCAGCGGGAAGTGACGGAACATCAGTGTCCTCGTGCAACCCAGCCCCTTGCATGACCGCAATTTTACCCGAACGACCGTACCCATTCAAGCCGTTTGAACGGGTTTGCTGCGGGGCATTGCGCGACGTGTTGATATATCGACCTGATGAAAGAGGTCACGGCGCCGCAGGCACGGGCTGGGGCGGCTCGGGCCCCACGTAACGGGCGCTGGGCCGGATGATTCGGTTGTCGTCGGCCTGCTCCAAGACGTTGGCGCACCAGCCGATGACGCGGCTCACGGCAAACGTCGGCGTGAACAGTTCGGGCGGCAGACCGCACCGCTCCATCACGACGCCGGCGTAGAACTCGACATTCGGATACAGCTGGCGGCCTGGCTTGAGCTCGGCCAACGTGTCGACGATCTGACGTTCGACCGCCACCGCGAAGTCGATCCGGTCGCCGCCCAGTTGCTGCCCGATGCGGCGCAACAGCAACGACCGGGGATCGTCGGTGCGGTAGACGGCGTGGCCGAAACCCATGATCCGCTCACCCCGCTCGACTGCGTCGCGGATCCACTGTGGGGCACGGTCTGGTGTGCCGATGGCGTCGAGGGTGTCGAGTGCCCGGCTGGGAGCCCCACCATGCAGCGGGCCCGACAACGCGCCGAGCGCGCCCACGACCGATGCCGCCATGTCTGCGCCCGTGGAGGCGATGACCCGGGCAGTGAAGGTCGACGCGTTGAACCCGTGGTCCACCGTCAGGATGAGGTACTGCTCGATGGCCCGGGCGATCTCGGGCGACGCCTCGACGCCGTTACACATCCACAAGTAGTTGGCCGCGTGTCCCAGGTCAGGCCGCGGCGTGATCGGTCGCTCTCCCCGTGCTCTGCGGTGCAGGGCGGCGACGATGGTCGGTGTGACCGCTGTAAGACGTAGCGCATCGGCCCGCCGTTGGGTGGGGTCGAGGTCATAGACGGGGCGCATTCGTTCGGCGGCCCCGACGGCTGAGAGCATCGTCCGCAACCCGTCGAGGGGGCCCGATCCGGCGGCGCCGATCGCGACGTCGTCGAGGAGGCGCTCGAGCCCCGACGGCAGATCTCGCCGGGCGACCGCCTCGCCGATGAACGACGCCGATTCATCGGTCGAGGCCGGCAGCGCTCCGTCGAAGAGCAGGGCCCAGATGTCCTCGAGCGACCGCTCCTCGGCCAGCTCGGTGGCCGAGTACTGGCGGTAGTGGAAGAACCCCTCGGTGCCGCGCACGTCGCCGATGGATGTCTCGGTCACGACCACGCCCTTGAGTCCGCGGGGCACGTCGACAGCCGCCTCGCCGGCAGGGCGGACCTGGGCCACCCGCATGAGATCCCGCATCGACACGATGCCCACGAGCGCTCCGTCGTCGACCACCGGAAGATGCCGGTAGCCGTGCTGGGCGAGCCGGTCGAGGGCGTCATCGATGGGCGTGTCGGGCGGAACCACCTCGGGTGCCGCGGTCATCCAGGCGCCGACTGTGGCCTGATCGGGGTCTGCCGAGGACTCGATGGCCCGCACCATGTCCCGCTCGGTGAGGATCCCGACCGGGACACCGGGCGGACCGGTCACGACCACCGATCCGACGCCGGCGGCCATCATGGCCCGGCCGGCGTCGGCCAGGGACACCTCGCTGTGTGTGCTGACCACCGGTGAGCTCATGAGGTCGGCCACGGTTCGTTGTCCGGGAGCGGCGACCCTCGCCGGTTCTGTCTCTGTTGTGTTCATGCCCCGACCTTGACACTCGCGACCTGTATTGATCAATCTTGATTGATGATCAATGACGCCACTGGTCACGCCGATCGGTTGACCACCGCTGAGGCAGCCGAGCGCCTCGGTGTGAAGCCGGCGACCTTGTACGCGTACGTCAGTCGTGGCTTGATCAATCGGGAACGCGGGGCCGAGGGCAGCACGTACTCGGCCGCCGATGTGGACCAGATGGCCGCCACCGGTCGTCGAGCTCGCGAGCTCCCGCCGTTGGCCTTCCCGTCCGCGCTCACCCAGATCTCCAATGGGGTGTGTTCGTACCGCGGGGTGCCAGTCGTGGCGC
>Ga0182019_10001384_pt1 | contig 12370 bp, 8 predicted proteins | sample 812E2MmetaG_FD_120483 | JGI IMG/M metagenome (GOLD analysis project Ga0182019, IMG submission 120483) | Permafrost microbial communities from Stordalen Mire, Sweden - 812E2M metaG | ecosystem: Environmental > Terrestrial > Soil > Wetlands > Permafrost | place: Sweden: Stordalen | collected...
ACTTCGACCAGTGGCTGATCGCCTTCCGAATTGAGGAACGGCCCCATCAGAACCCGCACCGACCGCCACGATCCGTAGACGAACAGCGCGATGCCGGCCGTCGCCACGATCACGCCTCTCACCCAGTAGGGCAGGAACTGCATGGTCAGGACGTAGAGGACGGTCTGGCCGGGCCCCGAGAACTCGTACTCGCGGTAGACCTGCCGAAGCAGCAGCGCTCCGGCCAGAGCCAGCAACAGCTCTCCCACGAAGACAACTACGAGCCAGCGCTTGAACCCGATACCGGGTTGAAGCCAGCGCCGAACGACCGCCCCGCTGACCCGCAGCCGCGGAACTCTCATTCGCGCTCCAGCTCGCGGTGGAAGACGGACACTGTGCCGAAATGCCGCTGCTCGAGCCACTTGCGCAACTCTTCGGTGATGACGATCGATCGGTGGTATCCACCCGTGCAGCCGATGGCGATGGTCAGGCGCGTCTTTCCCTCGGACCTGAACCCGGGCACGGTCAGCTCGAGAAAGCGGCTCAGGAAGTCAAAGAACTGCTGGGCGATCGGCTGGCCCATGACGTACTCGCGGACGGCCGGGGTCAAGCCGGAGAGGTGGCGCAGCGTGTCGACGTAGTAGGGGTTCTCCATGAACCTGACGTCGAAGACCAGGTCAGCCTCCAGCGGCACCCCGTGCTTGAAACCGAAGCTGATGAGTTGGAAGACGAGTTGCTGGTCTGCGGACGCATCTTCCAGGTTGGTGAAGATTCGTTCCTTGAGTTGGCGGAGCGACAACGACGACGTATCAATGACGATGTCCGCATCCGCTCGAATGGGATCGAGCATGCGGCGCTCCTCGGCGATGGATCCGGCGATGCCGCGGCGGCCGGCCAACGGGTGGCGGTGGCGCGTTTCCGAGAAACGGCGGATCAGGACGTCATCGCGGGCCTCGAGGAAGATGACGCGGGGCTTGATGCCGCGACCTTCCAGAGCGCCGCGCATGGCGGCGAGGGCGAGTGGGGCGTTGCCGGCCCTTACGTCCAGGACGATGGCGACCTTCTCGAAGCGCTGCCGGTCGCTCGAAACCAGTTCTGCCAGGTCCGGCAGAAGTTCACCCGGCAAGTTGTCCATGCAGGTGTAGCTGAGATCCTCGAAGAGTTTCGTGGCCGCGGTCTTGCCCGCGCCGCTGAGGCCGCTCAGGATCACGACGCGCTGCTTGTTGGGCAGTGGCGCAGGGGCGCGGCGTACCGCTGGGCGGCGCGTAACCGGGCCGTTCGTCCCGCCGGCACGACGCGCACGCGGCCGGATCGCGATCTCCTCACCTACCCCGCCGACGCTCGTTTCCGCGCCGTCTGGCTCGCTGCTCATGCGCGGAGTGTAGCGCGCCGAGTGGCCGAGATCGCGCAAGGGCGTCCGGGCATCAAGCCCAGGCGGGACGAAGTGTCTTGCGAGCGCTTACGACGATACTTCGCGCCCAGCGGTCGTGAAGCCCCTGGTTGCGGTAGCCGTTCATCTCGCTGATGAGAAGACCGACAATCCAGAGCAGGACCACGATCGAGAGGTATGGGGTCAGGGTCGAAGCGATGCCGACGAAGGTCCAGCCGAATAGCACGAACCATCGGACCGCGGCCCGTGGCCACGACAACAGCCTCGGTTCTGTCTCGTCGAGCACCCGCAAGCCGAGGAGCCGTTGTGCCGGTGTGGCAGCGCGCATCTTCCACAAGGGTATCGCCCAGGCCGAGAAGAAGAGCATCAGCGAATACGACCACGTGGCGTCGAGGTAGTACGTGTAGGCGGTCCAGATCGTGCCATCGTCGCTGGTCACGGTTCTCGTCACGGGCTGCCACGCTCCGAAGATGGCGGCCACGACACTCGTCAGGGCTATGGCAAGAAGCAGATCCAACATCCATGCGCCCGCCCGGCGTCCTGTCGAGGCCACTTGATAGGCTTCCGGATCCACGGCGTACGTGGAACTGCGTGGGAGGTTCGCCACTTCGCTCGGGGCGTCCACGCCCGGCTGTGCGCCGTCCTGGGCCGCGCCGGCGGCATTTCGTGTGTCTTCCTGCGTCACTCGTCGTCACCTCTTGGGAGCCGCACGCGGCGGGCGCCGCCAATCTCCGCTGCGCGGCTCACTTTACGCGGTTCGCCACTCTTGGCGCGGCGTGGCGGCCGGGCCATGGGCCGTGACTCCCGGTCGTGGGCGCCGTGCGCAGCGGCTGATGGCACCACGGGCGCCGCCCGGCAACTCGACCCAGGCTCGGTCAGACGGCCACGCCGAGACGGACCGACCACTCCTTGGCCGCGGCCACGAGGGATTGCTCCACGTCGGCACCCGAGACGCCGCCCGCGGCGCCGGAGATGCCGCGCGAGACGTTGACCAGCAGCCCGCCACCAGCGCGACCACCGGCGGGAGCGGCGACTGCAGGCCCGAAGCGCATCACCGGCTCCACTTCCCCACCCTGGGCGCCGACACCCGGCACCAGCAGAGCGAGGCCCGGCGCGATCGCACGGATCCGTTCCAACTCCAGTGGCGCAGTGGCGCCCACAACGAGGCCGACGGTGCCGCCCGGGCCCCACGTCTGGGCGCGTCTGGCTACGCGGGCGTAGAGCGGCTCAGCCGGGGCACCGAGGCCCTCGTCCGCCGCGACCTCTAGGCCCTGGAGCTCACTCGCTCCCGGGTTGGACGTGCGGCAGAGGAGATACGCGAACCGGTCCCCGCGCGAGATGAGCGGTGCGATCGCCTCGGACCCCAGGTAGGGGTTCGCGGTGACCGCGTCCACACCCAGGATGTCATACAGGGCCACTGCCTGGCGGGCGGCGGTCGATCCGATATCGCCGCGCTTGGCGTCGGCCACGAATGCCACGTCCGACGGCACGCGCTCGCGCAACCGCTCCAGCGCCGCGATCCCCGCCGAGCCGAAGGCCTCGAAGAATGCCAGGTTCGGCTTAACTGCGGCGGCATACGGCAGCGCGGCATCGATCAAGACCTCACAGAACCTCTCGACGCCGGACAGATTCGGGGCGAAGCCCTTCGGCAGCGCTTCCGGTGACGGATCCACGCCGAGGCAGAGGACGGAGCCGACGGTTCGGGTGCGCGCGGCGAGCCGCTCGAGATATGTGCTCATGGCGGGAAGGTTAGCCGACCCGGACGCAATCTATGAGGTTGCGGCCCGTGCGCCGACCGCTGAGCGTGCCGGGTCCGAATCGGCTCCGAGCCGGGCTCCGTCGGCCGAGACGTCGATGACCTCGAGTTGGATGGACTCGAACCCGCCGAAGCTCCTCGCCGACGCCCGCGCCACGACATCGATCCTATCGCCCTCGTGGAGCATCGTCGCCAGGCCGGGCTTGCGAAAGGCTACGGCGTCGAGTACGTCGCGTGTCCGGCGGAGTACGAGTTGGGTGGCTCCCCCCTTAGCCGGACGGACCCTCACGACCGTGAGGCCGCCCACGGCCACGACGGGGATTGGATTGCCCGGACCGGTTGGATCGAGCAGACGCAGTTCGCGGACGAAACCAAAATCGATGGCTTCCGCCGGCACGACGAGATCGACGCTCAGCGCCGGCGGCCCCACGGGACTCGTCGCTCCCGCCGCGGCAAGGGCGAGGAACCGTTCCGTGAACGCGGCCCAGCGGCTCGCGGCAATGTCAAAGCCGGCGGCCGCGGCGTGGCCGCCATGACGAATGAGCAGATCGTCGCACTCGATCAGGGCCTCGGCCAGGTTGATGCCACCGCCGCTCCGGCATGAGGCCCGGAGCGTACCGTCGTCTGCGTCCAGGATCGTGGCGACGACGGCGGGCCGGCCGTGATCTTCCGCCAGACGACCTGCGATCAGCCCGATGATCCCGACGCCCCACTCGCCTTGAACGAGCAGCGCCGGCGGCAGAGTGGCATCGACTCCGGGCCCAGCCGGAACGGTGCCGGCCGCTTCGTCGGGCTCCAGCCCCAACTGACGGCGAGCTTCCGTCAGGGCCACTTTCGTGACTTCCCGGCGATCCAGGTTGGCCCTCTCCAGCTCATCCGCCAGTTCCCCGGCCTCGCCGTGATCAGTCGTCAGGAGAAGCCGAGCGGCCCGGGCGGCCTCCCCCATTCTGCCGGCGGCATTGATGCGGGGTGCGATGGCATACGAGATATCGTCCGCGCTGAGCTGGCTGCGGACGAGCCCTGCCCGTTCCACTAGCGCGGCCAAACCAGGACGGGCTCCGGTGCGAAGCTGCTCTAGTCCGATCCGGGCGATGACTCGGTTCTCGCCGATGAGCGGCGCCACGTCCGCCACCGTCCCAATGACGGCCAGATCGGCGAGGTCTCGAACGCTCTGTGGCAGGACGCGGCCCAGGCCTTGGGAGGCGTCGCCCGCCACGCCGCCGGCCGCAGCGTCCACAAGTTCTCGCAAGAGAAGATGCGCCACTTTCCAGGCCACGCCCGCGCCGGTCAGCTCTCTCTCCGGATACCGGCTGTCCGTCCGGTGCGGATTGACCACCGCAACGGCTGCCTCCGGCCAAGTGGCGGCGTGATGGTGGTCCGTGACCAGGACGTCGATACCGCGAGCCCAGGCCAGGTCAATCTCCGTGCCACTGCTCGTGCCGCAGTCCGCGGTCACGATCAGGGTGCGACCCTCCTCCATCGCTCGATCAATGGCCCGAATCGACAAGCCGTGGCCGTCCCCAAGCCGCTCCGGCACGTACGGCTCCGCATCGAGACCGACGGCGCGCAGCGCGATCACGAGGATGGAGAGCCCCGTGAGACCGTCGGCATCGAAGTCGCCGTACACGAGCGCACGCTCGCCGCGATCCCGCGCCAGCGCCACGCGCGCCAGCGCCGCCGCCGCGTCCGGGAGCAGCGAAGGGTCGTGCCAACCATCTTCGGCCGGGGCCAGGAACGCGGCCAGCTCGGCGGCCGACCTAACCCCGCGCCGGGCCAGGATACCGAGCAGGCGCTCCGAGATTCCACGCGCCTCGCCGAGTGCCAAACACTCCGGATCAAGGGCGAGTGGCTCGGGAAGCTGCCAATCAAAGCTCGAGGTGATCATGCCGCCCAGGATGACACGGCCCGATAAACCGCGACGTATCTGCGACCCACGCGGCCCCTCTGACGGGGCGGATACCTAGGCTCTGCGGCCGCCTCGCAGGCTGGCCAGATATGCAGCCCGCCGGCGATCTTCCCACAGCTGCCAGACCACGAGGATCGGGCTGGCGTTGAAGATCGACGAGTAGGTACCCGAGATGATGCCGATCAACAGGGCGAGCACAAAGTAGTGGATCGCGGAGCCGCCGAAGAAGAGCAGCGCGATCAAAGTGATGACGACGGTGAGGCTCGTGTTGATGGACCGGCCGAAAGTCTGAAGGATCGAGTGGTTGACGATCTGGTCGAACGCCTCGCCGGCGTGGCGGGTCCGGTTCTCTCGAATCCTGTCGAACACAACGATCGTGTCGTGCACGCTGAAGCCGATGACGGTCATCATCGCTGTAACGAACAGGGCGTCAATCTGGATCCCAAAGAGAGTGCCCAGGATGGCGAAGATGCCCACCACGACGATGACGTCGTGCAGGAGGGCAGCGAGTGCGGCCGCGCCGAACTTGATGCTCTGGAACCGGATGCCGATCCAGATCAGGATCCCGAGGGAGCCCAGGAGGATCAGCAGGATGGCCTGCTGGATCAGCTGCGCGCTCACGATCGGACCAACGGTGTTCTGAAGCCCCGTGCAAGCCAGAGGACCGAGTTTAGGATCGGCCTGCATGGCCGCGGCCAATTTGCCGAGATCGCCGCTGAGCGGCACCGATAGCGTGCAGTTGGTGGTTCCGTCCTGATGTTTGCTGGCGATTGCTCCGGGCGGCAGCGTCGGGGCAGCGCTCGCGCTCGGTGCGGGCGTGGCAGAAGCAGCTGCCGACGGACTCGCGGCAGGACTCGCGCTAACCGCCGGAGAAGCGCCGGCGGCAGGACTGCTCGACGCGGAGGAACTCGCGCCTGCCGAAGCGCTCGCAGAAGCTGAGACCGTGGGCTGCGGTGTGGACGGTGGCACCAGGTCGGCTCGCTTGGTGCGGATCTCGAACTGGTTGGCCGTGTCCTTGGTGACTTCGGTGTCGCCCAGGTTCTGCTGTGCCAGGACCAGCTTGACCTCGTCGACGGTGGCGCTGGTGTTCTTGAACTCGAACTGCCAGACCGTCCCACCGGTGTAATCGATCGAGAACTTGATGCCCATCTGGCCGTTGGTGATAGGCGTCAGCAGAATGGCGATGAACCCCGGAACGAGGATCAGGCCGGAAAAGAGGAAGAACCAGTTGCGCTTCCCAATGATGTCAAACACGTGCGCGGTTCTCCCGTCGGGCGAGCCGGCCGCCCATTGCTCTGGCTTGGAATTCTTCGTCGCTCACACCGAAGAGCCACGCCTTCTGGGCGATGTGCTGCTTGACAACGAAGCGTAGGAGCGTCCGCGAAACCGTCACGGCAGTGAACATCGAGGTGCCGACACCGATGATCAGGACGAGGGCAAAGCCCTTGATCGTTGACGATCCACCGAAGAAGAGGATCGAGGCGGTGATCAGCGACGACACGTTCGAGTCGAAGATCGAGTTCCAGGCGCGGTTGAAGCCCGCCTCTACCGCGGTCGCCAGCGTCTTGCCGGTGCGCAGCTCTTCCTTGGTTCTCTCGAAGATCAGGATGTTGGCGTCCACCGCCATGCCTACCGAGAGCACGAAGCTCGCGATCCCGGCCAGCGTCAGCGTCACCGGAACAATCCGCATGACGGCCAGGACCGCAATTCCGTAGTAGATGAGTGCCATGCAAGCGATCAGCCCGGGCAGTCGGTAGTAGATCAGCATGAAGAGCATCACGAGGCCGATGCCGACGGCTCCGGCGAAGAGCGTCTGGTTCAAGAAGGCCTGACCCAGCGTTGCCGGGATCGAGGTGCTCTCCTCCTCCTTGACCGGATACGGCAGAGCGCCGTACTGGAGGATCGTCGCGAGGTACTTCGCATCGGTCTGTGTGAATGTGCCCGAGATCTCGCCCGAGCCGCCCGTGATCGCGCTCTTTATGTAGGGCGCCGACTGGACCGTGCCGTCGAGGACGACGGCGAAGAATTCGTTGATATGTGCGCCCGACCAGGTCTCGAATTCGGAGGCCTTGGAGCCGGCGAAACCAAACGTGATCTTCCAGTAGCCCGTTGTCCCATCGGACACGGCCTGGATCTTGCTGACATCGAGATCGGCGCCGGAGAACTGGGACGGCAACGTTGGATCTATCGCAGACCCTTTACCCGGGACGGTCTTTGTTCCGGGGGTTCCGTTGACGCCGTAATCGGCCTTGGGCAGCAACACGAATGTGAGCTTGCCGGCGTTGCCGACCAGCTTTTCGATCTCTTCACGGTTGGAGGCACCGGGGACCTGAATGAGCACTTCGCGGGTGCCGACGGTCTCGACGATGGGCTCGGACACACCGGTCGAATTGACGCGGGTCTCCATGATCGAGCGGATGACTTCGAGCTGAGCCGAGGACGGATCGCCCGCGCCGCCGGTGTCGACACCGTACTTGATCTCGAATCCGCCGCTCAGGTCCAGACCCAGCTTCGTCTGCGGCGTCTGAAGACCGCCGTCGGGGTTGCTGAGGCTGAAGAACTTCGCGCCGCTACCGAGCCCATTGGGCCCCGGCATGAAGTCCACAAATAGGGCCACCGCGCCGATGACCAAGATTAGGATCGGTACAAGTCTTCGCACGAGGGGGGATGTTATCAGGGACGCCGGTCGAGCGCGCGGCCGCGAGGTGAAGACGGCCCGCCAACGAGTTGGCGACGGTCAGAAAGGCGCTCGGCTACCCTTCCAGGCCCGTCTTGATCTTCGCCGCCAGGGCCGATCCAATGCCCGGGACCGCGGCGATTTGCTCGAGCGGCGCCTCCCGGACGCGCTTGGCCGAACCAAACACACGCAACAGCGCCGCCCGACGTTTGGGGCCTACGCCCGGCAGATCGTCAAAGGCGGAGCGCGTCGCGGCCTTGGCCCGCAACGAACGGTGGTACGTGATCGCGAAGCGGTGGGCCTCATCGCGGAGCCGCTGCATGAGGTATAGAGCCGGCGAAGTCGTCGGAAGCAGGACGGGCGACTCGCGTCCGGGCAGGAATATCTCCTCGCGCTCCTTGGCCAGACCCACGACCGCGAGATCGCCGTAGCCCAGTTCCGTGAGAACCTCGACCGCGGCGGAAAGCTGCCCCTTGCCACCGTCGATGACGACGAGGTCCGGCAACAACCAGCGCAGCTCCTCCTCACTCCCCTCCTCGCCCGACCTGGCCCGCTTGAAGCGGCGCCGAAGCACTTCCTGGTGACTGGCGTAGTCGTTGGCGCCGGTCACCGTCTTGATGCGGAAGCGGCGGTACTCACCGGTCCGAGGGCGCCCCTCTTCGAAGACGACCATGCTCCCGACCGACTGCGCCCCCTGGAAGTTGCTGCTGTCGTAGCACTCGATCCGGAGTGGGACGGCGCCGAGCCCCAGGGCGTCCGCCAATTCCTCGAGCGCGGCGAGCGTCTTGCCCTGGTCCGCCAGCCAGCGGGCGTGCTCGCGGGCCAGCGTCTCCGTGGCGTTGCGTGTGGCCAGTTCCAACAACTCGCGTTTGCCGCCGCGCCGCGGTACGTGGAGGTGGACGCCCGCTCCCCTGCGTGCGGTCAGGAAGACCTCCAACTCGGCCGCATCCTCGGGCAGTGCGGGCAGGAGCACGGCCGGCGGGACGCTGGTGGCGCGGTCGTAGTACTGGAGCACGAAACCAGAGAGGACAGTGGCATCGTCCGTCTCCCGAGGCGCATCGAGCAGGAACACATCTCGCCCGACCATCTTGCCGCCCCGAACCGCGAACAGCTGGACCGCGGCCTGGTTGTCCTGCCGGGCCAGACCCAGGACGTCCTCCTCGGTGCTGGCGTGGGCTGCCATCTTCTGTGACTCCATTGTCCGCTCGATGGCTCGGACCTTGTCGCGGAGCGCGGCGGCCCGCTCGTATTCGGTCGCCTCTGATGCCGCGTGCATCTGGTCGGTCAGGGCGCGGGCAACGTCCTCCTGCCGGCCTTCGAGGAATCGGACGATCTGATCGATCTGGGCGCGATATTCGGCCTTGCCGATGTAGCCGACGCAGGGCGCCTGGCAACGCTTGATGTGGTACAGCAGGCATGGCCGTTCGATCGCCGCGCGGCCTTCGTGAATGTCCAGGGTGCAGGTCCGGAACGGGAAGAGGCGCCGGATCAGGTTCATCGCTTCGTCGACGCTGCTCGCCGAGGCATACGGCCCGAAATACCGGCTGCCGTCGGCCGGCAAACGGCGCGTCCGTTCGACCCTCGGGAAGTCCTCCGCCATCGTGATCTTGATGAATGGGTAGCTCTTGTCGTCCTTGAGCCGGACGTTGTAGCGCGGCCGGTGGCGCTTGACGAGGTTGATCTCGAGAAGTAGCGCCTCGCTGACCGAGTCGGTCATCGTGTATTCGAGGTCGGCGACCTTGTCGATGACGCTCCGGATCAGGTGTATCTCGGCGCTGCCGGTCTGTTTCTGCCAGTAGCTGCGGACGCGGCTGCGGAGGCTCTGGGCCTTGCCGACGTACAGAACCGTGCCGCGCGCGTCCTTCATCAGGTACACGCCCGGGCGGTCCGGCAGGCGCTTGAGAGTGGCTTCGAGTTCTGGGGTCACGGGGCGATTCTATGCGCGCCCGCCGCACAGGGCCCGACGCATCGGTCCGGGCCCTGTGGACGGGATTCGGCGGCCTAGCGGCTGTTGAGGGTCCCCACCGCTACGACCACCGCGTCGTTGCCGGTCACGGACGAGAGATCGTCACCAAGCCGGCCGGCCATCGTCGTCAGCTGGTAGCCGTCCGGGCCGGGTAGCGGCTGCCAGGTTTGGCCGCGGTCGGACGACTGCCAGACCGAGTACGGGCCGTCGTTGTTTGGCTGCGAGATAGTCACTACGAGCCGATCCCCCACCTGGGACAGGCTGAACAGATGACCCGCCGGAGTCGTGGAGTCGGCCTGCCAGACGAGCCCGTCGGAGGAGTGCATAAGCGTGCCGTTCCCGCCCGAGACGAGGTCGACGCCAAGGCCCACGAAGCCGCCGTCGGTCATCCGGATGGAGCTCAAGATATTGGTGGCGCCCGCGGGTAGCGTGACCGGGGTCCATTGCTTGCCGTCCGTCGTGAGCCATGTCCCGACCTGGGACCTGGTCGCCTCGTTGCCTTCCACGTAAAGACCCTGGGAGTAGAAGCCGCTTCTGCTGGGGACGGTCGGCAAATCGCCGGCCTTCGACCACGTCGACCCATCTGTCGAGAGCCAGGTGGCCGCGGCTGTTCCGTCGGCAGACTTGACGATCGCCGCGAAACCATCGGCCAGCAGGCCCGCGCTCACGAGCGACTGTCCCGCAAGGGCAGGAGAGTCGACCTGGCTCCAATGCCGGCCATCAGTCGAGCGCCAGAGCGAAGCGGTCGGCTCAGCCACCGTCGGCAGCGGCCGAGACAGCGCAAATGCCACGTAGACGCCATTTCGTTCAATGACGTGGATCGGCCAGAACGAACCGTTGGCCGGCACCACGATCAGGGCCGGATCGGCCGGCACCGTCCAGTTGAGACCATCGCGCGAGGAGCAGAGGGAGGCATCGGCGAGCTCGTTGCCGGCGATGTGTCCGCAGGTGGCTACGAACCCGCCCGGGACCGCGAACGCGCCCGCGAAATGAGTCCCGTCCGTCTGCCGCCAGGTCCATTCCCCGGTGAGTGACGCGGGCAGCGGAGTCGGATTGGCCGAAACCGTCGGGGTAGGCGCGGCCGTCACGGAGGGCGTTTCCGGCGGGGATTGGGACGCCGAGACCGGAACCGTTGCGCTCTCGATTGGACTCGCGACTGGATTCGCTCCGACTGGCGTCAGAAGCCAGTGCACGATGTAGTCCGGGCCTGTGATCCCGAGGTGGAGCTCGCCCCCGTAGCTGATTGTACCGGACACCCGCTTGCCCGAAAGGTCCAGCAAAGGCCGCCACGTCCTGCCCCAGTCGTCCGACCGCCAGATTTCTCGTGGATCGGTGTTCGCCGCCGCACTGACGGAGGCCACCATGCGGTCCCCGACGACGGCGAGGACGTCCACCGAACCTGCCGGGGCGGCCGGGTCGAGCTGCCAGGCCAATCCGTCCACTGAGGTCACGATCGCGTTCGGCTTCGAACCGTCGTAGGACGACGCGACTGCGCGAAGGCTTCCGTCCGGCAGGACGGCCACCATGGACAGCCCATCGAAACCGGTCGGCAGAGCGACGTCTTCCCAGGTCCTGCCGTCGATGGTCCTCCAGGTACCGAGCTCAGTTCCACCTGGGCGTGGTCCTCCGACGAATAGACCCGCGGCGATCGTCTGGCTCCAGTAGGAGTTGGCACCGGCCACCGCGGAACCGTAGGGCATGTCGCTGGCCTTCGACCACGTCAATCCATCTGCCGAAATGAGCACCTCATCAGTGCCATTCCGCGTTCCCACGGCGAGGAAGCCGTCAGGGGCTACGCCGGCCAGGTGGATCTCCGTCTGCGCAAGATCGGGTGCGCGGCTCACCACTTTCCAGTGAACGCCGTCGGTCGACCGCCACAAGGTGGTGGCGGGACTTTGGTGTTCGCCGGAGAGGGGCGAGGACACGACCAGGTATGTGCCACCGTGGACGAGAAAGCCGTTTGGCAGGAAGGGGCCGTCGCCCTCAATCGAGACGATGGCCGGGTCCGCGGGAACGGACCAGTGCAGGCCGTCCGGAGAACTGCATAGTGTCCAGTCCGCCATCGTCTGACCAGAGTTGCGGCCACAGGCCGCAATGAAGCCCTTGGGTACCGGCAGGGCAGCCGTGTAGAGGGTCCCGTCCGTGGCCTGCCACGCCCAGCCGTCGCTCACGTTCGCCGGTTCATTCGCGGGCAGCGACGGTTTGCGGTATGACATCAGCGCCGCGCTGCCGACGAGCGCGAACACGACCGCGGCGGCGGCGGCCAGCCCCAGGATGCCGCGCCGGGCCATCCGCCGTTCGAGGATCCGGTTGATCGGGCCGCTCCGGCGTTCCCTGGTGGGCACGGCCTCGATGAAATCCAGAAGGGCGTGGGGGGCCGCCGGCCGATGACCTACGACCGAGTTGCGCAGAATATGCTCCAGCTCTGTGGTTTCCGTTTCGTTCATTTCATGCCTCATCGATCGTTCCCCCTAAGCTCCACGCCAAGGGCCCGGAGGGCGTAGTGCAGGCGCGATTTCACGGTTCCGAGAGGCAGGTCGAGCGTCTCGGCGACCTGCTCCAGGGACATGTCTCGCCAGAAGCGAAGGGCGATGACGATGCGGTGGCCCGGAAGGAGCCTCGCCACGGCGCTTCCGACCCTGTCTCCCTCGAGCATCGCCGCGAAGGTGTCGGCCGACTCGACCTGACCGGCCGCC
>Ga0182019_10001385_pt1 | contig 12363 bp, 19 predicted proteins | sample 812E2MmetaG_FD_120483 | JGI IMG/M metagenome (GOLD analysis project Ga0182019, IMG submission 120483) | Permafrost microbial communities from Stordalen Mire, Sweden - 812E2M metaG | ecosystem: Environmental > Terrestrial > Soil > Wetlands > Permafrost | place: Sweden: Stordalen | collected...
CCTTGACGGCGGTCATGTCGGCCACCAGCTTATCCAGCGTGTCGTCCATCGCCTGGATCTTATCCTGCATCTCCTGCTTTTTGGCCATCATGGCCTGGCATTCCGCCTTCATATCGGCATCGCGCTTGGCCGCCGCCGCACTGTCCTTGTGGTGGGCGGGCCTCGGCGCCTGAGGGCTGTTGGCGGCCGGGGGTGCGGGAGGCGTGGGAGGGGCGGGAGGTGGAGGCGTTTGGGCGCCGACGTTCAAGGCAAACGCAACCGCGGCGGCGGCGAAGAGGCCTGGAACGAGGCCCTTAAAATAGTGCGTTTTCATTATCGTGATTCCTTTCCGGCGGCTCTTGAGGCCGCCCGTTGGGGCGCCATCGGGGAGAAGTCCATTCGGCGCGGTGTGAAGTGCGGCTGCTTTACGGGATCAGACCTGGGGAAAATGAATGATCAGCTTAGAGCAGATGCAGAGAATCAATATCGCCCCCGGGGTGGAAAAAATGAGGCCGGCGGGATGATAGCGTTCGTTGGCCGGGCGTGAGATCGGTTGCCTATTTCACGATCAGGTCATTCTTGACGGATTTGACGCCTTCCACACTCTTCGCGAGGTCTTCCGCTTTCTCGGCGGCCTTATGGGAATCCACGAAACCGCTCAGCTGAACGACGCCCTTGTACGTTTCGACGCCGATCGCGAACGGCTTGAGGAAATCATCGGCGGCCAGCAGAGCTTTCACCTGGCTCGTGATGGCCGAACTGTCAACGTATTGCCCCGTACTTTCATGCGTGCGGGTGGACCCGCAGGCGGCCAGAGTGGCGATCAGTGCGAGAAGCATTAGACCGTGGATAAAAACATTTCTCTTGTTCATGGTGTTTACTCCTTTATTCTAATGTAATGGTGACCTGTTCATTGTGAAAAGTGACCCCTACCTTCGTCTGCTCCAATAGTAACCGCCGCCCCCGCCGAACAGGAGGAGCAACACGACGATGACAATGATGAGCGTTGTACTATCCATGGTAACTTCCTTCCTTTCCCTTATTTTCCCAGGCCCTTCTTGATCTGACCGATCTTTTCCTGCACTTTGCCGGCTGTCTTTTCAGCGGTGCCCTCAGCTTCCAACTCGGGATTATCGTTGAGTTTGCCGGAAACCTCCTTGACCTTGCCCTTCACTTCGTGAAACGTTCCTTCAGCCTTGTCCCTGATGCTTGATTTCATGGTATTCCTCCTTTGGAATTTCGAGTTGACTCCCGGTACTTTAGGCCAAGATCATTCCGTGATCATCGTGCTTCCGGGCAAATAGGGACTGTCTCTCTTTGCCCTCGGGCATCCGCAGGCGCTACCTACGCCAGCGGGAGTAGCCCCAACCCCCGCCACCCAGCAAAAATATCACTAAGATCACGATGAGTATGGTTGTCATTTGAATCTCCTTTCTTGGTTGTCTTGCACTGTGGAACAGTTCCTATTTTCCGTTGAATTCTCCTTCCGCGAAGGCCGGTCGCCTATTTTAGGATCAGATCATTTTTGACGGATTTGACGCCTTCCACGCTCTTCGCGATTTTACCCGCTTTGTCAACAGCCTGTTGGGAATTTACGAAGCCGCTCAGCTGGACGATCCCCTTGTACGTTTCCACGCTGATCTGGAATGACTTGAAAAAATCATCATTGGCAAGCAGGGATTTGACCTTGGTTGTGATGGCCGAATCGTCAACGTATTGACCCGTGCTTTCGTGCTTGGGGGTCGACGCGCAGGCCAGCAATGCGGCGATCAGTGAAAGAAGCACAAGACCGTGGATTAAAACTTTTCTCATTTTCATGGTGTTTCTCCTTTATTCGTAGTGGATGGTGACTTGGTTGAGAATGGGACCTTTTCCCTTTAAACTGGGGAATAGGGACAATCCCTATTTCCCCCGTATTCCTTCGTACGCAAAACTGAAAAAATGAACAGGATTAGATCCGGGGAAAATGAATATTCAGCTTATAACAGAGGTAGAGGACCAGGATCGCCCCCAGAGTGGAAAAAATGAGGCCGGCGGGATGATAGCGTTCATTCGCGGGGCGTGAAAACATGTGGGTCAGGGCGCCGCCGAGGATGGATCCGACCATGCCGAGCACGATGGTCCAGAAAATCGTCATGGGCGCGTGCATCACCGATTTTGCGATGATCCCCGCGATCAGTCCAACAAGAATGTACCAGGCCAAATGAAACATATTTTTCCCCTTATGGTTTGCCCCAAAGGAAGATAGGAACGGTTCCTATCCTCCCCCGGACGTCTGTCTGTGCGGCAGCTGGTCCCCCGGCGCTATCGGCGCCAGCGGGAGTAGCCCCAACCGCCGCCACCCAGCAAAAAAACAACCAGGATCACGATCAACAGGGTTCCCATTGGATTCTCCTTGAGCGGATGCCGGCCGCCTACTTTACGATCAGATCATTTTTAACGGATATGACTCCTTCCACGCTCTTTGCGATTTCACCCGCCTTGTCAACGGCCTGTTGGGAATTCACGAAACCGCTCAGCTGGACAACGCCCTTGTAGGTCTCCACGCTGATCTGGAATGACTTGAAAAAATCATCGTTGGCCAGAAGCGTTTTGACCTTGGACGTGATGACCGAATTGTCCACGTATTGACCCGTGCTTTCATGCGTACGCGTGGACGTGCAGGCCGCCAACGTGGCGATCAGGGTAAGAAGCATAAGACCGTGGATAAAAACATTTCTTTTTTTCATTGTGTTTCTCCTTTATTCGTATTGAATGGTGACTGGGTTGAGCATCGGACCTTTTCCATTGAAAACGCCCTAACGCCGCCGCCCCAGAAGGAAACCGAGGATCAGGGCGCCCAATGCCGCGCCGCCGATGTAGGGCCAGGGATGCTCGTGGACCGAATCATCAACGGTCGAGACGGCTTTCTTTGCGGTACCGGCGACCGCCTCCCCCGTATGCTTGATCCAGCCGGTGGATGCGCAGGCGGCATCGTCGAGCACGGATCGCAGATGGGCGTATTTCCCGCTGAGCAGGGTCTGCAGTTCGTCACGCTTCGCCTGGGCGGCTTCATTCAGAAGCGCCATGGCTTCGTGCAGTTTTTCATTGCTGGTTGTGGCTTGGGACATGGCTGGCTCCTTCATTTTGCGGCGCCCTGGGCCATTTCGGTCCGGGCGCGGTCAATGGCGGCGACTACGGGTTTCACCGCGTCCTTGAGATTGTCGCCGTCCTGGATGGACTTCTGGGCCGTCGGCGTGATGGAGGTGATGCCCTTGGGCGTGAGATCGTTATTAAGAAACTTCTGGATTTCCTTGATGTCGGACAGATAGGTATGGAATGCGCCCTTGATTCCCACGCCGGCGGCGGGTATTTCGGCGAAGATCGCGCTCAAATCGGCGCGGCGCTGTTCGCTGAGTTCCCGGATTTCCGGATTGGCATACGTGTTCCCCTGTTTCTCCCACTCCGAAAAGTATTCCAGGCGGCGCGCGCTCATCTCATCGGTGTGCTTCACCAGCAGTTGACCCTGGTGTTCCATTTTGGCGGCTTGCTCCGAAAATCTATCGAAGGACTTCTTCACGTCGGTCTGATCCGCCTTGATGAGGTCCTCCAGGGACGCATTGGTGGCGTCCACCTGCAGGAGGGCCAGCCGGATGTCGCTGTCCACGGTCCGCATGGATGCAGTGGCCTTGGCGGATCGGTCCATGCTGCTGGTTGCGCAGGCCACCAGGACAAGAATGGCGGCGATCAGCATCAACACGCCCAGCGCCGCGGGGTGAATTCCAGGATTCACATAGGTTTTCTTCGTTCTCATAATGATTTCTCCTTTTTATTTTTTCCGGACTACTTGGACTCGGCGACAACCATCTTGTTCTTGACGCGCTCCACCCCATTGATGTCGCCGACCAGTTTGGTGATCAGGCTTTTTTCCGCCGCGTTTTTGGCCTTGCCGTACAGCGTCACCACGCCGTTTTTTGTTTCGACGTTGGTGCTGATGGCGCTGGTTGAGCGATGGGTCAATAACGCGAACTTGACCTGCCCGGTGATGGAAGCGTCATCAATCTTCTCGCCGACCGTTCGTTTCTGCGGCTGGGTTTTGGCCACGGTCATCTCATTGTTCACGTCTTTGACGCCCACGATATCCTTGGCGTATTCCGTCGTCAGTTCCTTCTGGGCCTTGCTATCCGCCTCGCCCTTAAGGGTCACGATGCCGTTCCGGACCTCCACATCGGTGCCGGTGCCGCTGACGTTCTTATGGAACAGGAGCGTGGTCTTGACTTTCATATGAATCCACGCATCCGAGTTTTCGGCGGGACGCTCGCCCCTGACTTCCAGTCTGTTGTCCACGCGATGGACCCCCGGGAGGCTCGCCACGGTTTCCTGCGCCAGCTCAATGTGGGATTCTTCGAGGACCACCCCCGTCAAAGTGACGGCGCCGTCCTTGCTCTGGATCTTAATGTCATCCCCGGTAAGAAAGGTCTTGAACACATAGGTTTGCATGGCGGTGGATTCGATGCGGTTATCCGTTTCGCCGGGATGGCTCTTGAAATCATAGGACTGTGTGGAGGATGATGCGGTGCGGTCATCCCTGCCGGATGCGAACGCGGGCAGGTTGGCCATCCATAAAATGACCGCGGCCGTCAAGAAAAACACAAAAAACCTTACCTTCATTATAATTCTCCTTTGCATGGTGCGCTTGGCATCGCTCAGCGCGAAATCCGCAGGATGGGGAGATCGCGATCTAAACGGGATTCATGGGGGCGACTCCTTCCCTGCTCATGGGCATCACAGGCGCCGCCCCCGGATGAGCCGGATGAGAATCACCACGATCGCGATGACCAAGAGGATGTGAATGAATCCGCCCATGGTGTGCGCTGTGACAAAACCCAACAGCCAGAAGATGATCAGAATGATGGCAATGGCTTCAAGCATTCTTCGTCTCCTTGCTTTCTATCATAATACGGCGGACTTCGCCGAATCCGGACCGGATTCCATGCGGATGATGATCCAGGGCTCCCGGATTTCCCCGCTCGCGGCGGGTTCCGAACGTGCACGAAGGCTCTCTTGAAATTGAAGATCAGAGGCCTCGGAGCCCGGCGCGAATTCCGTATCCACGATGGAGACGCCCATCAGGCCGAGGACATAAGAGACTGTATTCTGTATTCCCGCGCTCATTCAAGAACTCCTTTTCATCCCAGTTTGGCGGCCACGTTGCAGAACGCGATGCGGAGGTCCATCCTGGCCTTTTCCATGGCATCCCTGAGTTCGTCCCATGCCTCTTTCCGCGCGATCCTGAGCTCCAGGTGTTTCACCTTCATGTCCTCCTGCTTGCGTTGCAAGGTTTGGAGGGACGTGCAGCAGGCCCGTTGCACGGCGCCATCCGCCTGTGCCGCTTTGATTTTGAGCAGGACGAGTTGCGCTTCCCACAGGAACAGCTCCGCTTCACATTCATCTTCATAGCGCCACAACCGCAAGCTCGTTGACATGATGGCTCACGCCTGTCTTGGTTACAGTCGTCGCCCCTGGATGAGGCGGACCAGGATCACAATAACGGCGATGACCAGTAGAAGGTGAATGAGCCCGCCGCCGACATGAAAAGCGAAAAATCCAAGCAACCACAGAATCAATAAAATCAGACCGATGGTCCATAACATAATGAAGCTCCTTTCGGGTTTTCCCGGTTCACTGCCTTACTTGGAAGCGGACCGGAGTCCATGAAATGCTACACACGTTTATCCTTTGCAAGTCCCGTGCCCGGATTTTTCCCTGATAACACGGGTTCCATCGGTCAAGAGGACCGATGGAACGGCCATTCTGACCTTGGCGCGCAGAGCCCTATGAAGGGTCATGGGACATCAGCTTTTTTTCAGCCCCAACACCAGCAACACGATGCCGCTTACGAGCGCGGCGCCTCCCACGATCGGCCCCACGGGAATCGTTTTCGTCTTGTCGGCCGACATATGAATCGGACCGATATCCACGACCTTCTCCCGTGTCGTGTAGGAGATGCCATGAAGCACAAAAGCCGCAACCCCCACGACGATGAGCAGGATTCCAATGACTGCTAAAATTTTCATTCCGTTCGTTCTCCTTACCATTTAATAGAGCGGGCGCATGGAGCCTCACGGGCGCTGCCCGTGGTACCTTGTGCTGCGCCCCGCAAGCGGGCGACATCCCTAATGCCGATTCATCCACGGCCCATGGCCGTGGTCTTCCCGGCTTAGGGACAAAAGCCCTGAAACCCCCGAGGGGCTTCAGGGCATGGACGATCTTTCGGGCGGAAAAATTACTTCTGCGCCGGAACGAAGATGGCGTCCCCCGTGCGGTTGTCCACCACGGAGGCATAGGCATAAATGGATCCGCCGTTCGCGCTGATGACCTTCACCTGGGCGCGGGCCGCATCCACATTTCCGGGGATGTTGAGCATTTGAAAGACATCGTTGAGCTGCAGGTTGGAGAAGGGGGCGACCTGAAAAGTCCCCAAGCCGAGCTGCTGGCCGCCGGTATCGAGAAGGATCAACTGGACCCACGTGGCGACGCCGGAATACTCGGAGAATCCGATGTTGCAGCGGTAGGCCGCGTTGCTGGAGAGTTGGAGGATGTTTCCGACATCGTTGATCCCCAGCATGTCGCCGCCGGACTTGGCCGGGACGAACTGTCCGTAGGTGCCGTTTTCCGTGAGATTGAAGGAGTTTGAAATGGCCAGGAGACCCGCCGCGGACGTCAGTTGCAGGCTGCCCGACACATCGCCGGTCAGTTGCGAAAACAGCTGGGACACGATATCCGTCACGGCCACATTTTCGCCGGCGGGAACCTCGACAAAATTGGAGACCGGGCCTTCGTTCGAGTAGAACTGCAGGGTGACTCCCTGGGCGGCGGTGGTGGGATTGTAGAGATAGACGTCGGAGCGCCAGTCGGTTCCCTGGCCGCCCTTCGCCTTGGCGATGGCGGCCACCAACTGGTGGGTCACCAGGGCCATATCCGACACCTTCTGGGCGGGGACGAAGTAGGCGTCGTTGGTCCGGGCATCCACCACCGAGGCATACGCCAGGACGGCGCCCCCGGAGGTCACCTCAACTTCGGCGCGCAGGTCGTCGCCGGAGGTGACGCCAAGTTCAATCAGGTTCTTCTGCCACCAGGAGTAGGGTTCCACCGTTCCAGAAGCGGAGCCGATCATCAAACCCGCGGCGCTGTAAAAGGTGATCGTGAAGGCGGTACTTTTGCCCATCACTTCCATCACACCCAGATTGGTGCGGAAGGCATCGGACTGCTGGACCCCCAGGAGCTGGCCCTTTTCCCCCACCGGTAGGGTGTCGTTGCCGACGCCCGTGAAGGAGTGGAGGCTGGCGATGAATTGCCCGTAGGTCCCCGCGTCCGTCAGATTGTACGTCCGCGAGGTGAGGTACAGGGGATCGTCTGTGACCAGCCTCAGATTGCCGGCCGAGTTGGACAGCCCGTACAGAGATTCAAGGATGTTGAGGTTCACCACCGATTGACCCGGATTGATCGTTCCGGCGAAGTCATAGGGCGTCGCGGTGCCGTCCTGTCCCCCGGGGGTGAAGAGAAAGTGGTAGGGGACGATGTGATCGGTGGCGTTGAAGATCATGGTGTCGGTGGCCCAGTTGGAATTCGCGGCTCCCGACGTGCACGCGGCGACGATGAACAGGTCGTTATCCCCCGATGGAGGGGTACCGGCAGTGGTGAAGGACCACACCGGACTGTGTGCAAACCCGCAGTCGTTCTTGGCCGAGATCATCCAGTAATATGTGGTGCCCGCGGACAGCCCGGTCACGACATAGGAGAGACCGGTTGTCGTGCCGATCAGTGTGAGGCTGGTCGGCTGGAGCCCTAAGTAGACTTCATAGGAGGCGGCGTTCGCCGCCGCATACCATGTCAAGGTCACCGGGACGGACACATCCGTCGCCCCATTGGCCGGACTTTTGAGCTGGGGCGCCTCCGGCGGAGTGCAGGGGATGCCGGTGATGAAGGACCAAACGGGGGTTGATGCGTCCGGCAAACAGCCGTTCGCGGCGGTTACGGTCCAGTAATAGGTCGTGTTCTGCGTCAGCACGGGCACCGTGAGCTGGCTAACGGCCAAGCCGCCCTGGAAAAGCGGGGGAGGGATGGCCGTGCCGAGGTAGAGGTTGTAGGTGCCGGCCCCGGCCGAATCGGTCCAGTCGATCAGGAGGTTCGTGGTGCTTTGGTTGATGGCCCCGTTGACGGGCGCCGATAGCGTGAATGCCCCCGGCGAAGTGCAGGGCGTTCCCGTGGTGAATGACCACACGGCGGCTGTGGAATCCGGCAGGCAGCCGTTCGCGGCGGTTACGGTCCAGTAATAGGTGGTGCCCTGCGTCAGCACAGGGACCGTGAACTGGCTGACGGCGATGTTCTGTTGGAACAGCGAGGGCGGATTGGCCGTGCCGAGGTAGAGATTATAGGTGGAGGCCCCTGCCGAATCGGTCCAGTCAAGCAGGAGGTTTGTGGCGCTTTGATTGACGGCCCCGTTGACGGGCGTCAGCAGGGTGAAGGCTCCCGGCGGCGTGCAGGGGGTGGCGTTGCCACAGAGGCTGAAGCTACCGGGGTTAGTCAACGTCACGGCGCCTTTCGCCAGGGCTTGCCCATTAAAGTTCCCATTGGTAACCGTGATGGAGGTGCCCGCGAGAACAGTTCCTATGAAGTTCGAATCCGTGAGTGTCGCGGCTTGAGCGCTCCACCAAAACACACGGGCGCCGTTGGCGCACGGACTCCCGCCGCCGGCCATCACCACATCGAAGCTGGTGCCCGTAAGTGCACCGGTGCCGCTGGTTCCGCTTTTGAAAATCCAGATTCCATCCGACGGTCCGTTGAGGGTCAACACGCCCGTCTTTGCCGAGTTATCAAGACAATAGACACCGGGCGGGAGCGTCAGGCCGGCGAGGGTGCCGTTCACGACCGTGCAGACATCCCCCGACTGGGGCGCGAGAGACGCATACGCGGTAAGAAAGTCACTGTAAGCCTGCACGGCAACCCCGTCGCCTTCATGGATCGTCCCCACAACCGTACAAGCACCAACCGAGCCTCCGATGTTGACGCCCACGTCACCGGTGATACTGCCGCCGGTACACGTCACCGTCGTGCCGGCAAGAACCGCAAAATTCCCCGCCGTACCAAGATTCGGCGCGGATTGAGCCAATGCCGCGCGAAATGGCACCGCTATAGCGAGAGCGGAAATGAAAGCAGTTATATACCAACTTTTCATAAAAATTCTCCTTTTTGAAAAGAAAGCAAATAGACATGGCTTTTGGGCCCGGACTATTTCTACGTTTGAAGGCAGTGGGATATACATGGAATGATCCATACTCTTCCATAATGCAAGTGCCGTGCCCGCGCTTTTCCCTGATATCGCCGGTTCAATCGGTCAGTTGGACCGAGGGAAAGGACTATCTGACCGGTCCGCGCGGCCTTTATAGAAGATTCGGCGATTTAATAACCGTGGTTACATCCGGCTCCTCAGGGCGCGCACATGTTCCGGCCGGCGGGGATTTCCGCGCCCGCCGAGTTGAACCCGCTTGGACCTTCCTGGGCGCCGTTGTAGGCCGTGATCAGATAGTAGTGGTTGCCTTCCGAAGGCGTGATGGAGGCGCGCATCTCCGTCGTGCCGAGGTCGGTGACGAATACATCGCAGACGCTGCCGGCGGCCCCCGCGTGGCTGTACCAGGATCCCAACGTCCCCTCGTAGAGGTTATAGCCGTCCAGCCCGTCCAGGCGTTGAAAGGTCAGGTAGTAACCGGTCGGTGAAAGCGCGTTTTTATCCAGAAGCGCGGGAAAAACCGCGTAACTCGGCGACACTTCGGGGATCGGACAGAAGTCGTGCAAGACGGAGGTGCCCGTCAACGTCACGGCGCCTTTCGCCAGGGCCTGCCCTTTAACTCTCCCACGGGTAACGGTCAAATCCGTGCCCGCGAGGAGCCTTCCAAAGAAGTCCGAATCCGTCAGGGTCGCGGCTTGTGCGCTCCACCAATAGACGCCGTTGGAACACCCATTTGCACCGGACATGACCACACCGAAGTTGGTGCCCGTGAGTGCGCCGGTCCCGCCGGTCCCAACTTTGAAGATCCAGATTCCATCCGAGTCCCCATCAAGCGTCAACACGCCCGTCAGCGTCGCCGCGGCATCGAAACAATAGGTGCCGGGCGGAAGCGTCACACCGGCGAGGGTGCCCGTCAATACCAGGTCGCACGGAAGGAGCGCCAGCGCCCCATACGCGGCAAGGAAATCAGCATAAGCCTGCACGGCGTCCGAGTCGCCCACGTGGGTCGTCCCATTAACCGTACAAGCGCCGACCGAGCCTCCGAGGTTGACGCCCACGTCTCCGGCGATCATGGCGCCGGTACACATCACCGTCGTGCCGGCCAGAACCGCGAAGTTCCCCGCTGAACCCAGATTCGGAGCGGATTGAGCATGGGCCGCGTGAAAAGGCACCGCGGAAATAAGGAAGGACATGAGAACAGCCATGAGTTGGGTCTTCATGAACTGTCTTCTTTCCTTTTTAAATGGAGCCCCACGGGCAGAGCCCGTGGTACACCCCGCAAGCGGGCGCCATCCCGAATTCCGATTCATTATTCACGGCCAAAGGCCGTGGTCTTCCCGAATTCGGGATAACAAACAGCCATGACTTTTGGATCCATGCCGTTTATCCGCCGGCAGGCGGGCCGCAATCCATGAAGCATCACACTATTTGCGGTGCAAGTGCCGTGCCCACCTTTTCCATGACCTGTCGCGTGGACAGGTCTATTGGACCGGGGCCGGGTCTGCCCGACCGGTGCGCGCAGTCCCTGAAAATACGTCGGTCATGGATTCATTTTCGGTGCGGAAGCCTTGGTTCCGGCCTTCCCGCTTCTCAGAGGGAACCGACCTATCCCGTCCTTCGCTGCGGCACTGCCGCCTTATGTTTTCAGGAAGGTCAGCAGGTCGGCGTTAAGTTTTTCCTTATGTGTGTACGCGAGGCCGTGGGGCGCGCCCGGGTAGATCTTCAATGTCGCGTTCCTGACCAGCTTCGATGAGCGGAGAGCCGCGATGCCGATCGGCACGACCTGGTCGTCATCGCCATGAAGGATCAGCGTCGGCACGTCGAACTTCTTGAGGTCTTCAGTGAAATCCGTCTCGGAAAACGCCTTGATGCAGTCGAGGGTGTTCTTATGCCCGGCCTGCATCCCCTGGAGCCAGAATGAGGCCATCATGCCCTGGGAAACCTTGGCGCCCGGCCTGTTGGCCCCGAAGAACGGGCCGCCGGCGAGATCCTTGTAGAACTGCGAGCGGTCGGCGATACAGCCCTGGCGGATCTCGTCGAACTTCTCCATCGGCATGCCGCCGGGATTGGCCGCCGTCTTCAGCATCAGCGGCGGGACGGCGGAGATCAGCGCGGCTTTGGCCACGCGCTTCGTGCCGTGGCGGCCGATGTAGCGGGCCACCTCGCCGCCGCCCGCGGAGAAGCCTATGAGGACGGCGCCCTTCACGTCGAGCTTTTCGATGAGTTCCGAGAGATCGTCGGCGTAGGTGTCCATGTCGTTGCCGGTCCAGGGCTGGCTCGACCGTCCGTGGCCGCGGCGGTCATGGGCGATGCAGCGATAGCCGCTGGAGGCCAGAAACAGCATCTGGGCCTCCCAACTGTCCGAACTGAGGGGCCAGCCGTGGCTGAACACCACCGGCTGTCCCGTGCCCCAGTCCTTGTAATAAATCTGTGTGCCGTCTTTCGTCGTGATTGTGTTCATGGTTTTCTCCTTATCTTATCTCTGGGAGTTGTCAAGCTCTCCCATGCGTCCGGAGCATCCACCCGGCTACACCCCCCGAGGAACAAGCGAAGGGGCCTCGATCCAGGCTTTCCTGCGAAACATCAGCCCCGGGCCCGAAAAACTCCCTATTCCGTCGTTTTGCCGTCGAAGTGCTCGTCGTCCGTTTCCGCATCGGCACGGGTATGGTGGACGACGCCGTCCCGATGATTCGGCGGCGCATAGAGCGTGTAAAGCTTCAGCGGGACACTGCCGGTATTGATGATGTTGTGAATCGTCCCGGCCGGGACAATGACCGCGAAGCCCGCCCGGATCGCCGTCCGAACACCATCGAGAACCGCCTCCCCGGAACCCTCCTCCACACGGAAAAACTGATCGAGCTTGTGGACTTCCGCCCCGATCTCTTCCTTGGGTTTTAGCGCCATGAGAACGAGCTGGCAGTGTTTTGCCGTATAAAGCACCCGGCGGAAGTCCGCATTCTTGACGGCAAGTCCTTCGATGTCCTGCACAAATCCTTTCATAACGACTCCTCCTTTACTGGGTTGCCCCACGTGGGTATTGTTCCCGCCGGGAATATCAGCCGCCCAGGGTTTGGTCCTGGTTGCCGTACCAGGCGAGTGCCTGCTCAAAATGCTGC
>Ga0182019_10001386_pt1 | contig 12359 bp, 9 predicted proteins | sample 812E2MmetaG_FD_120483 | JGI IMG/M metagenome (GOLD analysis project Ga0182019, IMG submission 120483) | Permafrost microbial communities from Stordalen Mire, Sweden - 812E2M metaG | ecosystem: Environmental > Terrestrial > Soil > Wetlands > Permafrost | place: Sweden: Stordalen | collected...
CGGGCTGATCCCGTCGGCCGAACCAATCGCCATGGGTCCGACCCACAACCCGTGGGACACGGCTCGAACCGCCGGCGGATCGAGCGGTGGCTCTGCGGCGGCTGTGGCAGCCGGAGTGACCGCGGTGGCCCATGCGGGCGACGGCGGGGGGTCGATCCGCATTCCGGCGTCTTTCTGCGGCCTGGTCGGGTTGAAGCCGTCCCGTGGCCGCGTGTCCAACGGTCCGGGCGAGACCGAGCCGTGGGCCGGCCTGGTGGCGCGATTGGTGGTGACCCGGTCGGTGCGAGACACCGCCATGGTGCTCGATTGTGTGGCCGGCGCCGGCCCGGGCGACACCGTCATGGCTCCGCCACCGTCGCGACCGTTCGTGGCCGAGGTGGGATCGGATCCGGGTCGGCTGCGCATTGGTGTTTCGACCGACGCGGGAGACGGAACGGTGACCCAACCCGAGGTGGCCGCCGCGGTGCGGGGTGTCGCCGAGGCGTTGGCCGAGGCGGGCCATCACGTGGAGGATGCGACCGGCCTGCCGAGCGGCGACCCCGAGTTCGTGGCCGACATGACGACACAGTTCCTCACCGCCATGCCGGTGTGGGTTGCCGAGCTACTCGACCAGTTCGAGCAGATGACCGGCACCGCACCCACTGCGGCGTCGGTCGAGCCGGGCACCTGGGCGCTGGCCGAACTGGGCCGAGCGGTACCCGCCGCCGGCTATGCCGCGGCCGTCGACGCGCTCGGGTTGATGCGACGCCGGATCGGCACCTGGTTCGACGGTCCCTACGACCTGTTGTTGACGCCAACGGTGCCCGAGGTGCCGCCCACCTTGGGACAGTTCGCCTCGACCACCGAGGATCCGAGCATCGGGCTGCTGCGGTCGGCGAGCATGGTTCCCTTTGCGATCCCGTTCAACATTTCGGGCCAACCGGCCATCTCGGTGCCTGCAGCGGTGTCGCCCGATGGGCTGCCGATCGGCGTGCAGTTGGTCGCCGGCTGGGGCCACGAGGGGCGCCTGTTGCAGGTGGCCTCCCAACTCGAGTCGATCCTGCCATGGGCCGACCGCCGCCCCCCCGTCTGGGCCGGCTGAATCTCGCTGAGTCGGCCCGACCTGGTTGCCAATACCACACCGATACCGGTGAAATATGCAGCCAGTTCGGGAGGCGCTAGGCAGTTCGGGCGAGGTACTCGTCGATCTCGACCAGCGGTGGGCGCTCGCGGACTTCGATGGTGAGCGCATCGTGGCCTGGGCGGCGAAGTTCGACCGCCGGGCCGATGACGTCGGGGAGCGCCCGCCGGAGGATCGTCTGTGCGACCGCGGTGGCCTGCGGGGAGAGCTCATCGAGGGGTCGATTGCGATGCAACCGGACGTCCAGGTCGACCTCGACGACCGCGTCGGCCCCGATCAGCGCGACCGCGTCGATGAGCAGCGCGACGTCGACGCCGTACCCCTCGACGAATCGGAGCCGCTCCAGCACGTCACGACGTCCGCCGTACTCGCCGGACAGAGGCTGGGTCACGCCGGCGAGGTGAGGCAACAGCATCGACAACAAGGGTCGGGCGACCAGCTCGGTGACCCGCCCGCCGCCGCCCTCCTGGTCTGAGGGGCGGGCGTAGAAGCCCTTGACGAAGCCCACCTGCGGATCGGTGATGAGCGGCCCGGCCACCCCGGTCACGAACCGGGGTCCGAACTGACGGATGTCGGCGTCGCACCACACGATCAGATCGCCCTCACACGCGTACACCGACTTCCACAACACCTCGCCCTTGCCGTGTCCCTCGCCGTAGTTCGCCAGGATCGACGACGCTTCCAGTACCCGCGCCCCCGCGGCACGGGCCACCGCTGCGGTGTCGTCGGAGGAGTGATCGTCGATGACCAGGATCTCGTCGACCAGGGGCAGACTCCGCACGAGCTGATCGCGGATCACTTCAACGATCGGGCCGATCGTCGAGGCCTCGTTGCGGGCCGGCAGACAGACCGACAACGCCCGGCCGTTCTTGGCGTCGACGAGTTCGGACGCGTCGAATTCGCTGTGATGGTGGCGACGTAGGTTGCGCAGCACGCTCGTCGACATGGTCACCGGGCCTGGGTCACGATCCGGGAGATCCATCCCGGGCGGGCACGCCGCAGAACCTACTTCGACGCCCGAGATATTCCGAGCGAGGGTCGGGCCGCAGGAGGAGCCCCGGGCGAAAGGAGCACCGGGCGGGATGAGGACCCGGCCCGACGGTGTTCTACGATTCGCCGGCTGCCCACCCCATGAGGTGACTTGATGAGCGTGTCCGTCCGAATTCCGACCACCCTGCGCACCTTGACGGCAGGGAACTCCGAGGTACAGGTCGACGGGTCCACCGTCGGCGAGGTGCTGACCTCACTCGAGTCGGCCCACCCTGGCTTCAAGGAGCGTTTGCTGGCCGACGACGGGTCGTTGCGGCGCTTCGTCAACGTGTTCGTGGCCGACGACGACGTCCGCTTCATGGAGGGCATGGACACCCCGGTTGCCGCTGGGCAGACCGTCAGCATCATCCCGGCCGTTGCGGGTGGCTGTGACTGATCCCGGCCAAGGCGACAACCCGGGTGTCATTCGCGAGCCCATCCCGATCACCACCGCGTTCGACTTTCCCGATTGGACGATCGAACACTGGGTCGGACCGTGCTTCGGTCTGATCGTGCGATCGATGGGTTTCGGCAACAACTTCAAGGCCGGGTTCCGGTCTCTGGCCAAGACCGAGATGGTCGAATACACCCGCCTGCTCGAGGACAGCCGCCGCGAGGCGATCAACCGATTGGTCGGCCACGCCATCGCTCTGGGAGCCAACGGCATCGTCGGCATGCGCTTCGATTCGTCCGAGATCGGCGGCCAGTTCACCGAGATCGTGGCCTATGGCACCGGCGTGATCGTGAGGGCACCGTCGGCACCCGTCCCGCCACCACCCACCGTCTGATTCAGGCGGTTTTGAGGGACAAAACCGGCGAATGTCAGGCCAACGCGGCGAGTAACTCTGATCGGCGGGGACCCAACGGGGGTTCGGGAGGGCGACTGTCGCGCTCCTGATATGTGCTCATGATCCGACCCACGATGTCCATGTCGGTCATCAGTGACTCGGGCGGGTCCAGCAGATTGAACAGTCGCAGGAAGGCCCGCAATACCACCGGGTCGCGGCGGGCAGCGGGAAACACGCCATCGCGGAGCAGGCCGCGGAGCGGGTCGTCGTCTCCACCGGGGTCGCCGGCCGCCTCGGCCCGGGTCGAGGCGTCCTGGGCCACCGACGCCTGGTACCACGGAAAGACATCGCGCTCGCTGGCCGCCTCGTAGGCGGTCTGGATCGCGGTCAGGTCGAGCTCGCCGGCGGCGCCGACCGTGGCCACATCGGCGACCAGGTCGGCAAGGGTCTGCGCCTGCACCATGGCCAGGCTGCAGCCGCGCCCATACAGCGGGTTGGTGCAGGTGTGGGCGTCGCCGATCGCCACCACGCCGAGCGCGAGCGGCAGACCGTCGCCGGTGGTGAACTTCCGATGCCGGTTGATCAGTCGGGCCATCACGTTGACGCTCGAGATCGGATCGGCCACCGCCGGATCGGCGAACGGCGCGGTGGTGGGGATCTCGCGGGCCGCCCGCATGAAGGTGGCGGGGTCCAGCAGGCGCGACCGCAGCTCGCCGTCGTTGGTTCGGGCCGCCAGAGTGATGGAGTACGTGCGGTTGTCGCCACGAAAGATGCCGAACTTCAGGTAGCCGAGGTCGCCGCCGACGGGGCCGGACTGCTGAGGTTCCTCGGCGCCGTCGTGCAGTTCGAAGAAGCGCGAGAAGTAGACGATGCCGGTGTCTTCCACGTCTTCGGTCACCGTCACTCCAAGTGGGGCGAGCAGGTCCGGAACCGGGCACCGTCGACCGCCGGCCAGCACCACCAGGTCGGCGTCGAGTCGGGTGCCGTCGGCCAGCACGACGCCGGTCACCTTGGCCGGCCGGCCCTCGGCGGCTGGTTCGCCCACGAGCGACGCCATGGCGCTGCCGTCGCGTAACGTCACATGCGGTTCGGCGTCGACACAACGGTGCAGCACCCACTCGAAGGTGGTTCGCCGACACGACAACATGACCAGATCCGGGTCATCGATCAGCTCGGTTCGGTCCATGTCGTCGGGCAACATCGTGAGGATGTCGAACTCGGTGGCTCCGGCGTCGAGCAGGGCGGCCAGAACGTCGGGATGGTGATCGCGCAGCAGATTTCGGACGCGGGCCAGAAAGGCGTGGGTGTGGCGAACCTGAGGCGCTCCCGTGCGGTCCCAGGCGAAGGCGCCGGCCGCGTCGGCCGGTAACGGGGTGTCGTCCCGCTCGAGCAGGGTGACCCGATGTCCGGTGCGGGCCAGGGCGAGCGCACTGCCCAGTCCCCCGACTCCGGCGCCAACCACCACCACCTCGGCCACCCGATCACCCTCCTCGCACTTGACCGGACGGTCAAGTGAAAGACAGTAGCGCGCGACGCGGTTAGCACTCGCGCCCGTAGAGTGCTAGAACTATCAGCACTCGCCGTGTTCGAGTGCCAATCCCGCCGAGTGCGGCGGAGGCACCCAGGAACGCGGCGCCACGTCCATCACCACCCTGGAAGGGACCCATGGCCAAAGTCATCACCTTCGACGAAGAAGCCCGCCGCAAGCTCGAGTCGGGCATGAACCAGCTCGCCGACGCCGTCCGCGTCACGCTCGGCCCGAAGGGCCGCAACGTCGTACTTGCCAAGAAGTGGGGCGCGCCCACGATCACCAACGATGGCGTGTCCATCGCCAAGGAAATCGAGCTCGAGGACCCCTACGAGAACATCGGCGCCGCCCTCGTCAAAGAGGTCGCCAAGAAGACCGACGACGTGGCCGGTGACGGCACCACCACCGCCACGGTTCTGGCCTGGTCGCTGGTTCGTGAGGGTCTGCGCAACCTGGCCGCCGGCGCCAACCCGATCGCCATCAAGCGGGGCATCGAGCAGGCGGTCGAGTCGGCTGTCGCTTCGATCCGCGAGGTATCGATCGAGGTTGACTCCAAGGAGCAGATCGCCCAGGTCGCCGGCATTTCGTCGGGAGACAAGGAGATCGGCGTAACCATCTCCGAGGCCATCGACAAGGTCGGCAAGGACGGCGTCATCACCGTCGAAGAGTCGAACACCTTTGGTATCGAGCTCGAGTTCGCCGAGGGCATGCGCTTTGACAAGGGCTACATCTCGCCCTACTTCGTGACCGACGCCGAGCGTCAGGAAGCGGTGCTCGACAACCCGTACCTGCTCTTCGTCAGCTCGAAGATCACCTCGGTGCGCGACCTCGTGCCGGTGCTCGAGAAGATCATGCAGACCGGCAAGGCGCTGGTCATCGTCGCTGAGGACATCGAGGGCGAGGCGCTGGCCACACTCGTCGTCAACAAGATCCGCGGCACGTTCAACTCGGTGTCGGTCAAGGCCCCCGGCTTTGGCGAGCGCCGCAAGGCGATGCTGGCCGACATGGCCATCCTCACCGGCGGCCAGGTTGTGTCCGAAGAGATCGGCCTCAAGCTCGAGAACGTCGACCTGAGCCTGCTGGGCCAGGCTGACAAGGTCATCGTCACCAAAGACGAGACCACGATCATCTCGGGCGCCGGGTCCAAGGAAGACATCGATGGCAGGGTCGCCCAGATCAAGGCCGAGATCGAGAACACCGACTCGGACTACGACAAGGAAAAGCTCCAGGAGCGCCTTGCCAAGCTGTCCGGTGGTGTCGCGGTCCTGAAGGTCGGCGCTGCTACCGAGGTGGAGCTCAAGGAGAAGAAGCACCGCATCGAAGACGCGGTGTCCACCACCAAGGCCGCCATCGAAGAGGGTGTCGTCGCCGGTGGCGGCGTCACGCTGCTCCGTGCCCAGAAGGGCATCGAGACGCTGCTCGAGAAGATGGAAGACCCCGAAGAGGCCACCGGGGCTCGCATCGTGTTCCGCGCCCTCGAGGGTCCGATCAAGCAGATCGCCGAGAACGCCGGCCTCAATGGTGGCGTCGTCGTCGAGAAGGTGCGGTCGCTCAAGAAGTCGTCCGAGGGCCTCAACGCCGCGACCGGCGAGTACGAGGACCTGGTCAAGGCCGGCATCATCGATGCCGCCAAGGTGACCCGCTCCGCGCTGCAGAACGCAGCTTCGATCGCCGCCCTGTTCCTCACCACCGAGGCAGTCATCACCGACGCCCCGGAGAAGAAAGGTGCCGGCGGCGGTGGCGGTGGCGGCATGGGAGACATGGACTTCTAGTCCTCGGGCCGACGATGTCGGCTCGTTGCCCAGTCAGAAACGCAGCCAACGGGAGCCCTTCGGGGCTCCCGTTGCGCGTTCGGCGCCGGAGCGAGGAGCTCGTCCCGAAGCGATCATCAGATCTCCAATTCGGTCGGGGAGTACCAGCGTTTCTGGAGCCAGAGCGCGACGTACACAAGTGCGAGCAGGGCGGGGACCTCGATGAGAGGTCCGATGGTGCCGGCCAGTGCCTGGCCGGAGGTGACTCCGAAGACGGCGATGCACACGGCGATGGCGAGTTCGAAGTTGTTACCCGCAGCGGTGAAGGCCATCGAGACGGTGCGATCGTACGGGTAGCCAAGACGATGGCCGGCAAAGAACGCGCCCGTCCACATGACTGCGAAGTAGACGAGGAGGGGTAGGGCGACGCGGGCCACGTCGAGCGGGTTCGACGTGATCTTGTCGCCTTGGAGGGCGAAGAGCACGACAATGGTGAAGAGGAGTCCGTACAGGGCGACAGGTCCGATGCGTGGCAGGAACCGCTCCTCGTACCACTGGGTGCCCTTGCGGGCCTCGCCGATCGCACGGGTGAGGTAGCCGGCGAGCAGCGGGATTCCGAGAAAGATGAGCACCGAGCGGGCGATATCCCATAAGGACACGTCGAGGGATTGGGTATCGAGGCCGAGCCAGGAGGGGAGCACGGTGAGAAGGAACCAGCCGTAGGCGGAGAACGCAGCGATCTGGATGAGGGAGTTGATCGCCACGAGCACGGCGGCGAGTTCGCGGTTGCCGAAGGCGAGGTCGTTCCAGATGAGCACCATGGCGATACACGGTGCGATGCCCACGATCACGAGGCCGGTGCGGAGCTCGGGCCGATCGGAGAGGAACGCCCATGCCAGGGTGAACATGAGAAACGGCCCGACCAGCCAGTTGAACGCCAGCGTCACCGCCACCGCCCGGTCCTGGGTGGCCTCAGTGCCGATTCGGCGGTATCGGACCTTCGCCAATACCGGGTACATCATGGCGAGCAGGCCGACCGCGATCGGCAACGACACGGTGCCGACTTTGATGCTGTCGAGTGACGTGTTGAGGTCGGGGATCAGCCGGCCGAGGAGGAGCCCGCCGGCCATGGCGGCACCGATCCAGACTGGTAGGTAACGGTTGAGCGTCGAGAGCTTGCGCGCAACCGGCTCATGGTCGACCGTGATCATGGCGGGAACGTCGGGGCTGAGTACCCGCCACCGCCGGGGCCTGCTCGCATGGTGGTGCCCTCCTCAAAGCCCAAGGATCAAGCGCGTCGCGAAAACGTTACGGGTCCGCCGAGTCGACGGGTAGGGCACTAGGTCACCGATCGACCCAGCCAACCCTTTGGCTGCGACCAGTCTGAGGCTTAGTTGGTGCCGGTGCCAGTGCTGGCGAGCAGCGCTTGCAGGTCGCTGTAGGACATGATCTGGCCGGGGGACGGAACCGTCGGGGTCGACACCACGCCGTAATCGGACAGGTCGAATCGGTAGGCAAGCGTGCCGTGAGCCGGGAAGCCCTTCGGACGCTTCTGCGATTTCGACAGGTCGATGGTGTAGGTGATCCGCCGTACCCGCCCGTCCTCACCGATCCAAACCTCCACCGGCGTTGTCGGCCCGAACAGGCTCAACGCCGCCGCCGGCTGTGCCGGGGGCTCGGACTGATGCGCCAGGTCGTGAGCCCGAACCACCACGTGATAGTGGGTTGCCGCCTTTCCATTGACCTGCTGGTCGCCGATGAGCCTCACCTCACTACTGGGTGCCTTCACCAGGGCCAAGATCTGTTTGGTCTGCTGCTGTTGCAGGGCCGCCTCGCCGATGCCGATCGACTGCAGGTCGGGCTGCGTGAGCTTGACCCACTTCTTCCCGGCGGGCAGGTTCGGGAACGCGTAATAGAGCGCTCCGGCGACGGCGTCGTAGTGAATCGTTGAATTGAGAGAAGGCAGCGACACCCAGCCGCGGCCATTGCGACCGTCCTTGCTACCGGCGAACTCGCCGGCGTACAGGTCCTCGCCCCGAAGCTTGGCCGACATGACAGTCTTCGAGCCGGTGGCAGTGGCCGACTTCGACACCGCGTTCTGCACAGCGGTCGCCGTGCTGGCGGTGTCCGCTCCGGCGCCGCAGGCGGTGGCCGAGGCCAAAAGGGCGACGAGCACCACTACCCCGGTCCGCGTCACTCGCACCGGGCGACAGTAACCACGCGCGCCGCGCTCGCTTCCGGCAGCGAGCAAGTGTTCGCCCATCGTTCACGGCGTTGTCGTCGTTCACTCGGCTTTCACGAGCTGTTCCCGGTCGTGAGGTTCTATCGGATACCGCATCGGGAGATGCTGAAGCTAGAGGACGCGGTACCCAACGGTCGCGAGCCGTGAGGAGTGAGATGGCAGAGAACAGTTGCGGCGGGTCGGCCGCTCCCTCAGAGCCGGAGCGATCGTGACTCTTTGGCTGGTGCGCCATGGGTGCGCGGGGGCCAAGGAGGAGTGGGACGGACCAGATGAGCGGCGTTCCCTTGACGAGGTCGGTGTGCAACAGGCGCTGTCGATCGCCGAGGAGGTGCTTCCCGGTCGACCCGTGCGCCTGCTGTCGAGCCCGTTGGCACGGTGTGTCGACACCCTCCGCCCGTTGGCCGTTCAGTCGGGCCTGCCCATCCTCAAAACCGAGTCGCTTGGGCCGTCGGCCGAAATCTCGGACGTCATGGATCTGCTGACGAAACAGCCGGGTCGGTCGGTCTTGTGCACTCACGGAGAAATGATGGAGCCGCTGCTCTCGATCTTCAGCGGCGTCGGGATGCGACTCTCAGGAGCGTTCGCGCCCGAGGGTTGGCTCCGCAAAGGCGTCGTCTGGCAGATCGATCGGGAGGCGATGTCGATGGAGTGCCTCACCCCTTCGAGCCTGACCGACTGCGACCGCCACCCGGAGTACGCCATTGCGCCTTGACCCTGCGAGGAGAGGATTTCGGTCGACCCAACGGTGCGCGATCCTTCTCCGAGCGGCCAGGTTCGGTTGCTCAGGGGCCGTGGTCCGAACTCCAAGTGAACGGCCCGCTATCAGCAGACGGACACTCACAGCATCATCCACTGCCTGTGGACAGCCTGCATGGGGTCAACCGCCGCCGTCTTCGCGCGATGTTCAGACGACCTCTCTTGACCTATCTACCGGATCTGCGTCAACTCGACGAGTGAGTCCAACGCTCGTTGACTTTGGAGCAATGAGATCGTGAGCCGGCCGAACTATGCCGGGCTCGTCTTCCGGCGAATCAGCGAGCACCGGGGTCGACCGCGGGTCGGCGAGTGCGCCCCACTGTCAGTTCCAACGCCACTCCAGGCCTCCGACCCGAACGTCGATACCGAGGTGCCCGATCCGATTGCCGCCGCGGTCGAGCGGCTCTTCGCGTTGAGCGATCAGCGCACCTTCATTTCTGATCCCTCATGACCGGCGGCACCCGGCCATGACCCAATTCCAAGCAGTCCGCATCGCGGTTCAAATGCCGGGCCGCTTGGCGACGAAGGCGCCGGCGGGTGGGTTGGGCTGCGCCGCGGCTGCCGCCGTGGCCGGGTTTGCCAGGCGGGCGGTGCAGGCCGAGACGCCGGTCGTGTTGGCCGGCTGAGCCAGCCTGGGAGGCTCGGCGAAGGGTGGCGTGCCGGTCAGGTCCAGGCAGTCGAAGAGATCATGCGCATTCGCGTCGCGCATCGAGAGCGCTCCGATGTTCCATTTGTTCTCGATCGTACGGAGGATCGAGGTGTGGTCGTAGATGGTGTGAGAGACGTGGTTCTTCCGCGACCGACCTGACACGACCACGGTGGGAACCCGAAATCCATAGCGGTCGTACAGGCCCGCCTGGTCGCCGGTGGCGAGCTTGGGGAGGATGCCGTCGGGCGGGATGGCCGGTGGCGGGGGGACGTGGTCGTAGTACCCGCCGCCCTCGTCGTAGGTCCAGATCAACATGGTCCGTTCCCACTTGGGCCCCGAGAGCACCGATGACACGATCGACGCTACGAAGGCCTCGCCCAACTGCAGGTCCTGGGGGTTCTCCTCGTCCTCGGTCAGCACGTTGGAATCGACGAACGACACTGCGGGCAGTGTGCCGGCGGCGGCGTCGCTGTGGAACTGGCTGATGTCGACGACGTCGGCGGGGTCCTTGCCCACGATCGTCGGAATGATCAGCAGGGTCGAGACGAGTGCCTTGTAGCCCTTCCAGCTGATGCCGTGGGCATCAAGCCGGTCGAAGATGGTGCCGTTGGGCGCCGGGTTGACCAGCTCGGCCGAGTCAGAGTTCACGAGGCCCCACGCGCTGCCCGCCATCATGAAACGGCGGTTCGGGTACGTCTGGCCGAGCACCGAGGAGAAGTAACGGTCACACAGCGGAAAGGTGCGGCCGAGCGACCAATAGAACGGAATGTCGGAGCCGTCGTAGTAGCTCATTGCGGCCACGCCGGCGTGGCTGTTGGCGAAGCCCTGATTGGTGCCACCGTCGTACTGCACGTGGCTGTTGTTCCAACTCTGGTCGACCCCGCCGGGTTGGCAGGGGTCGGTGGCATGCCACACCTTCAAGTACTTCGAACCGTACGGATTGGAGTTGATCGGCTGACCCCTGCCGTCCAGCGTGTAGCCGTCGCCCCGCCCCAACATCCCGAAGTAGCTGTCGAAGGAGTGGTTCTCCTGCATGACGACCACGATGTGGTCGATCTCGGGGATGAGGTCGGTGCCTTCGGGTTTGGACGGGTCGGGCAGCGAGCCCACCTTGCGCCACTCCGACCTGGGCGGAAGGGTGCCGGTGGTCGTCGAGGTGGTTGATCGTGGGTGGGTTGTCGACGACGTGGCGGTGTGTGCGCTCGACGAGCAGCCGGCCGCGATCGCGCCCAAGGCGCCACCGGCGAAGCCGCCCAACAGCCCGCGCCTGGTCCAGGCTCCTGCTTCTTCGGCCATCGTGTGCTCCCTCCACCATCACGTAGTCGCCAACGGCTGATCAGAAGTTGTTCTTGTTGTACCTCTTCAGGTCGCTCGTGATCGTCGACTGAGCGGTCTTCAACGCAGCGGTCGGATCGCCTCCGTTCAGTACCACGGACTCCGCGGCGGTCTGGAGCGCATCGCGGAACTCGGTGTACGGACCGATCAACGGCCCCGGGAACTTCGGGTCCAGAGTGGTGATGCCCTTGTAGGCGATGGCCAACCACTTGCCGCGGTTCGTGGTGGTCCAGTCGGCCTGCAGCGTCGGGTCGTTCTTCACCGAGGAGCGCATCGGCAGGTACGAGCCGGTCTGAGTCCACGTCACCAGGTTCTTCTGCTCGTTGAAGAACTTCACGAAGTCCCACGACGCCGACTGCACGGCGGCCGTGCCGGTGTTGGTGATGTACCAGGCGCCGCCGCCGACCTGGCCGAGCCCTGGTCCCTTGATTCCCGGGTCGTTGGCCACGCCCAGATCCAGCGAGATCTTGGTGCCCTTCAGGTAGTCGTACTTGGCGCCGAGGCCGAGGTCGGCCGGGTCGAATGTTCCCTGCAGGATCCCGTCGATGGTGGTGATGGCCGTCGACGTCTGGATCAGCATCGAGGACTGCTGGGTGGCCTCCGCGAGGTAGTCGTTGATCTGTCCGTCGGTGCGGCTGACCGCGTTGACCAGGCCCTGTTGCTGCATCTGCGACAACCAGTTGAAGACCGTCTTGGCGGCCGGGCTATCGGCCAGGGTCGCCGCCGTCGCGTGACCGCCCTTGCGGCCGTTGTCGTGGTTCACGACGGTTTGATCGTCACCGGTGATCCACTGCTCGACGTACCACGGGTCGGTCTGCATGGCGAGCGGCTTCGCAGACACGCCGGCCGCTTTCAGCTTCTGAGCGTCGGCCATCAGCTCGGTCAGCGTGGTCGGCGGCTTGTCGGGGTCGAGCCCGGCCTTCCGGAAATGATCCCGGTTGTAGTACAGGACCACCGTCGAGACGTTCGCCGTCGCCGCTTCCTGGCGACCATCGATGCTGTACGCCGCCTTCACCGCCGGAAGCATGTCGTTGATCTTGGCCCGCGGATCCTTGTCGGCGTCGATGCAGTCCTGGGCCGCCAGCACCTTGCCGGTGTCGGCCATGTACTGGGTGTCCTTGTCTTCGTTCAGGACGATTGCCGGCAGCTTGTTCGTGGGTA
>Ga0182019_10001387_pt1 | contig 12358 bp, 13 predicted proteins | sample 812E2MmetaG_FD_120483 | JGI IMG/M metagenome (GOLD analysis project Ga0182019, IMG submission 120483) | Permafrost microbial communities from Stordalen Mire, Sweden - 812E2M metaG | ecosystem: Environmental > Terrestrial > Soil > Wetlands > Permafrost | place: Sweden: Stordalen | collected...
CCGAGCGCCTCGATGCCGGGGTTGCCTGGCGCAGCCACCAGGTGATCGCACAGTGGGCTCTGCAGCAGTTTCCAGGCCAGTGCGTGCTCGCGCCCGCCTGAGCCGACCAGGAGAATCCTATGTCTCATGCGAAGATTCGTCAGATGGATCGACAAGGGACAGTCCCGCAGACTTTGCCTTGTCGGCGCGGGACGCCGGCGTGCCTTCGCCGGGCCGTGCGTCGAGAATGAAGTGCGGCTCGCGAATCACGGCGAAGCGTCCGCCCAACATGAATGCCGGGGTTCTGACCGTAGGTGGTGAAACGGCCAGCGGCATCCAGGAGCGCACCACCGGCTCGCTCCTGTTCGGCGACTGCTTGGGCGGTAAGCCCTTTGACGGACGACTGTAGATGGCCATCTGTCGCCTCCTTCCTGACCTCGCTAGATAGGATGCTGCAAGCGATGTGGTTAGTGCCGGAAGTGACGCTCGCCGGTAAAGACAAGTGCAATCTTGTGCTCGTCGGCCGCGGCAATGACCTCGGCGTCGCGCACTGATCCGCCGGGCTCGATGATGGCTGTAACGCCGGCCTTGGCTGCCTCGTCCACGCCGTCGCGGAAGGGGAAGAAGGCGTCCGAAGCGAGCGCCGAGCCGGCCAGCGGCGAGCGCGCCTTGGACACGGCCAGCTTGACCGAGTCCACCCGCGACATCTGGCCCGCGCCCACGCCCAGGGTGCGACCGCCAGCCACGAACACGATGGCGTTGGACTTCACGTGCTTGGCCACGCGCCAGCCGAAGTCGAGATCAGCCAGCTCCTGCGCCGTGGGTTTGCGCGCGGACACGACCTTGCCGGCCGAGGCTGCCGAGGTGGTGATGTCGCTGGATTGCACCAGCATACCCCCGGAAATGGCGCGCATGTCGAGCTGGCCGGCCGCGCCCGGCGCCAGCTTGGCGCGCAGCAGGCGCAGGTTCTTCTTGGTGGCAAAGACCTGCAAGGCTTCCGGCGTGTAATCGGGCGCCACCACACATTCCAGGAACCCCTCGCCCATCATGCGCGCCAGATCCGCGTCGGCGGTGCGGTTGAAGGCCACGATGCCGCCGAAGGCAGACGCGGGATCGGTTTCCTTGGCCAGGCGGAAGGCTTCGTTGACGCCCTTGTCGGACACGGCAATGCCGCAAGGATTGGTGTGCTTGATGATGCACGCCGCGGGGATTTCGAATTCCGCGCACAACTTCATAGCTGCGTCGAGGTCGAGCAGGTTGTTGTAGGAAAGCTCCTTGCCCTGCAGCACCTCGGCCTTGGCCAGCGACATCCCGGAGGGTGCATCCCACGAATAGAAGGCGGCCTTCTGGTGCGGGTTCTCGCCGTAGCGGAGCACGCGCTCCAGGTGCAGCGCCGGGTGCATGGTGGCAGGAAAATCCGAGGCGACGCTGCCGTTGTCCGCCAGACGGCCGAGGTGGCTGGCGATGGCGCCATCGTAGGCAGCGGTGTGGGCAAATGCCTTGCGACAAAGCTCGAAGCGCAGAGCGGCCGAGACCTCACCCTTGCTCTCGATTTCGCCCAGCACGCGGTCGTAGTCCTTGGGATCGACCACCACCGCCACCCGTTCATGGTTCTTCGCCGCCGAGCGCACCATGGCCGGGCCGCCGATGTCGATGTTCTCGATGACTTCCTCGAAGGCCGCCCCGCGCGCCACGGTTTCGCGGAAGGGGTAGAGATTCACCACCACCAGATCGATGCGCTGGATCTTGTGCTCCTTCATCTGCTTTTCGTGCTCGGGCGTGGGCCGGCCCAGGATGCCGCCGTGTACGAGCGGGTGCAGGGTCTTCACCCGGCCGTCGAGCATTTCGGGAAAGCTGGTGAAGTCGCTTACATCGCGCACCGTCAGCCCGGCCTCGCGCAGCGAGCGCGCCGTGCCTCCGGTCGATAGAATCTCGACACCCAACTTGGCCAACCGGCGGCCGAGATCCACAACGCCGGTCTTGTCCGAAACCGAGATGAGGGCCCGCGTTACCTTGCTCATGGGGCGACTTCTATCACAACAGCGAGCGCCGATGGGAACCACGAAAACATGACCAGGTCTGGAGTTTTGGGGGATCGGTTCGGCACAGGAGGGCTAGGACGTGCACAAGAGTTTTCCTTTGCGTCACCTGTTCGTTACTTGGGTTGGTCAGACTGCAGACTAGGAGGTTCCATGCATGCCGTGATCGACGACAATCCTCGCCAGGAACCAAGTGAGCCCGTTCCTAGCGACCGGCAAGTGAAGAGGGCGCCACCGTCCAAGGTGAAAGAGAATCCCTGGGACCATGAACCGATCTGGCCAGGGGGAGAATGCGACGACGACGAGGTCGTGGCAGATGGGATGTGCGATGACGACGATGGCCCGCCCTGCCCGGGGCTGCCTGCGCCTCTCGGCTTCCAGCAATCGTCGCTGTGGAACCAGGCTATCGCCCGAATCCGTGCCGCGAAATTCCGGGGCGACTCTTCCTAGCTGGCATCGCTTGGAGCGTGGATCGAAGTTAGCTGTGTTTCACCACAGAGATCACAGAGGCCACAGGGCCGGATCGGAAAGGGAGGGGTTGGATTCGGTCCGGTCCGAACCCCTCTTCCTTTCCGACCTCTGTGTTCTCTGTGCCCTCTGTGGTGAAAAAGCTAATCAGCTCACGCGCCCAGGGCGCGCGCGATGAAGTAGGTGATGGCAGCCATGAGGGCGGACGCAGGAATGGTGAAGATCCACGCCCAGAGAATGCGGCTGGCCAGGCCCCAGCGCACTCGACCCGGGTTGGAGACTGAGCCCACACCCACGATGGCGCCGGTAATGGTGTGGGTGGTGGACACAGGAATGCCAAGCTGGGTTGCAATGAAAATGGCCAGCGCGCCGCCGGTCTCGGCGCAGAAGCCACTGTACGGGCGCAGCTTGGTCAGCCGCATGCCCATGGTCTTTACGATGCGCCAACCGCCTGCCATGGTGCCGAGGCCCATGGCCGCGTGGCACGACAGCACGATCCACAGCGGAAAATTCGACGCGCTGGGAAAGCTCTTGCCTAGCAGTCCCTGCGAGTAGAGCAGTACGGCGATGATTCCCATGGTCTTCTGCGCGTCGTTGCCGCCATGGTTCAGGCTGAAGGCCGCGGCAGACAAGAATTGCAAGCGGCGGAACCACCTGTCCACCCGTCCGGGAGTCTGCCTGCGCAGCAGCCACGAGCACCCAATCATCAAGGCAGCGGCAGCGAAATAGCCGAGCAGAGGAGATATGAGGATGAAGGCGGCGGTGGCGCCGATCTTGCTCCAGCCCAGGATGCCCAGGCCGGCCTTGGAAACCCCTGCCCCGATCAGCCCGCCGACCAGGGCGTGCGACGAGCTGGAGGGCAGGCCCCACCACCAGGTCAGCAGGTTCCAGGCGATAGCGCCGGCGAGCGCGCCGATGATGACCGCCATGTCCACCACGGCGGGGTCGATGATCCCCTTTCCGATGGTGCTGGCCACGTGCAGCTTGAACAGCGCAAAGGCGATGAAGTTGAAGAACGCCGCCCACACCACCGCCCGGAATGGCGTGAGCACGCGCGTGGACACGATCGTGGCAATGGAGTTGGCAGCGTCGTGAAAACCGTTGATGAAATCGAACGCGAGCGCGGCCGCTACCACCGCCACCACGAGGATGAGATGGCCAGCGCTCATGGCAGGATTGCGCCCTCGCAGGCGGTGCCTTCGCACTGACCGGCTGCTGGCAGCCTGGCTTCGCTTTCGCTCATGTCCGGGGACCAGTGAGCCAGCTTCGGGCGTCGGTCGGGTTACAACTCTGTGACGATAGTGTGACAAGTAGGAAAAGCGTCCGATCGATTCGCACCCAAGCAAATGGGTGGCGCCAGTATGGTAGATAGGGCGGCAAGCCCGGCATGGCACGCATACTGGTCATAGAGGACGAAGCGGACATCAGGCAGGTTCTTGAATACAACCTGCGGCAGGCGGGTCACGACGTGACCGGAGTGGAGCGCGGCAATGCCGGACTCGACGTCGCACGCGCGCGGCCACCCGACCTGGTCGTGCTTGACCTAATGTTGCCCGACATGGCCGGCTTGGACGTATGCCGCGCGATGAAGGCCGACGCCCGGCTACGCCACGTCGCCGTGATCATGCTGACCGCGAAGGGCAGCGAGATCGATCGCATAGTCGGCCTGGAGCTGGGCGCAGACGACTACGTGACCAAGCCCTTCAGTGTGCGCGAGGTCCTGCTGCGCGTGCAGGCGGTGCTGCGGCGGTCGCCCGCGGGCAGCGAGCCCGCATCGGCCGAGCCGGTGGTCTTCGGCCGGTTGCGCATCGACCACACCGCACATCGCACCTGGGTCGACGATCGCGAAGTCTCGCTCACGGCCCTCGAAATGAGGTTGCTGTGGACCTTGTACCAGCGGCGCGGGCGGGTGCAGTCGCGCGGCACCTTGCTCGACGATGTTTGGGACGCCGATCCCGAGAACAACACCCGCACCGTGGACACCCACGTCAAGCGTCTGCGTGAGAAACTGGGCGCAGCCGGCGACTATGTCGAGACCGTGCGCGGGGTGGGCTATCGCTTCGCCTCCGAGCCAGAGGCAGAGTCGTGAAGCTCGGCATTCGGGCCAAACTTTTCAGCGCGTCGCTGGCTCTCATTCTGGTTTCGCTGGCGGCTGGCGAACTGTACTTGCGGCCGGTCATCGAGCGCGATCTGGTGGCACGCATTCGCGCAGACCTGTCGGCTCGCTTGGCCTTGGTGGCGGAGCACGCGCGGGTCTTGGCTGAGACGGGCGACACGACGAACGTCGCCTGGGATGCCCTGGCCGATCGCCTGGGTCCGCTGGCGCATGCGCGCGTGACCTTCATAGACGGGCAGGGCGTGGTCAAGGGCGATTCCGAGCTGTCCGGGGAAGCACTTGCGCGCATGGAGAACCATAGCAGCAGACCCGAAGTAAAGGCAGCCCTGGCGGGGCAAAGCACCGACGAGGTTCGCTTTTCAGCTACGCTGCGCCAGCGGTTGCTGTATTCGGCCACACCGGTCTTGGGTACAGAGAACATGGTGGCGCGATTGAGCTTGCCCCTGGCGGATGTCGACCAGGCATTGGCGCGGCTGCGCGCGATCCTCATCGCGGGCGGGCTGGTGGCGCTGCTGGCGGCGGTGTTCATGTCGAGTGGCGCGGTGATGCTGCTGTCGCGCGCACTTCGCCGCGTGACGGTGATTGCCCGCCGCATGTCCGCGGGAGAGCTGGATTTGCGCAGTCGCCTCGACACGGGCGACGAGATAGGAGATCTCGGCCGGGCGCTCGATCATCTGGCCGAGAACTTGTCGCGCTCGCTGCGCGAGCTGCGTGACGATCGTGATTTGCTCGGCCGCATCCTCGAGGCGATGCGCGAGGGTGTGTTGGTGCTCGATAGCGAGCGGCGCATTCTGCGCTTCAACGGATCGCTACGCGAGATGTTGCTGCTCGACACCGGTGCGGTGGGGCGCCCGGCCATCGAGGTGGTGCGCAATGCCGAGCTGCAGATCCTGGTGGATGCGGCGATCGCCGGCCAGGAGCCGGTCACCGGCGAGATCGAAGTCGCGGGTCTGCGACCGCGCTGCTTGTTGGTCCATGCGACGCGTTTGTCGGGTGAGCCTCGCTGCGTGCTGGTGGTCCTCTTTGATGTGACCGAGGTGCGGCGCCTGGAGACCGTGCGCAAGGACTTCGTGGGCAACGTTTCGCACGAGCTGCGCACGCCCATCGCGGCGGTGATGTCGGCGGCTGAGACCCTGCGCACAGCAGCGCGGACCGATCCAGCGGCAGCCGGGTCATTCGTCGAGATGATCGAGCGCAATGCTCGTCGGCTGGGAGATCTGGTGCAAGACTTGCTGGACCTGTCGCGCATCGAATCCAAGGAGTTTCGCCTGGCGACTGACAGCTTTGAGCTTTCCGGCGTGGTGGTGAGAACCCTGGGATTTCATGAGGAGCGCGCCACGCAGAGACGCATGCGAATGACCACCGCACTGCCACCCAATTTGCCGGCGATACGTGGCGACGCCACCGCGCTGGAGCGCGTGCTGTCCAACCTGATCGACAACGCCATCAAGTACTGCCCCGAGGGTGCGGCCATCGTGGTGGCGGCCGAGGACGTGGGTGGAAAGCTTCGCGTGACGGTCAGCGACGACGGTCCAGGCATCGAAGCCCGCCACCTGCCGCGACTCTTCGAGCGCTTCTATCGCTGCGATCCAGGTCGCTCACGCGCCATGGGTGGAACCGGGCTGGGCCTGTCCATCGTCAAGCACCTGGTGGAAGCCATGGGCGGGACTGTGCAGGTCGAAAGCGCTCCGGGCCAGGGTGCGAAGTTCAGTTTCACGGTTCGGACTGTGGCGTAGCGGGACGGGCAGACGGCTCCGCAGCAAGCGCGAAGCCAGATCCATGCAACGCTTGCATGACGTCCAGCAGGCAGAACATGCCAAAGCCGCGAAGTTCGAGCAGGCTGCCGAAGGTCCAGTTCTGGCGGTGGGCGGGGTCCGGGTCATGTTGGCGAAGGGCGTTGCTGCTGCGAACCTGCAACCGGTCACCGAATTGCGCTACCAGCTCGCTCGGGGAGGGAATCGAGCGAGCGAGAAGATCAGGCGGCAAGAACTCCTTGTAGGCCGCGGCGGGACGAAAACCCGTCAGCGCAAAGAACGCCTCTGCAAAACGGGCGTTGTCCTTCGCGCGTTGCTCGCGGCGCTTGATGGTCTTCCGCGCAATCATTCGGATGAATCAGAGAGCATCGTGGCCGCGCTCTCCGGTGCGGATGCGGATGGCGTCGATCACATCACTGACGAAGATTTTGCCATCCCCGGTCTCACCCGTGCACGCGTTGGTCTGAATTGCCTCGACGATCGGCTGTACCATGTGGTCCTCGATCATCATCTGGATGCGGACCTTTGGGTTGAAGTCCACGACCTGGGCCGAGCCAAGGTACGCATCCTTCCTGCCACCGGTGCGACCGAAACCCCTGACCTCCGATACGGTTATGCCCTGGGCGCCCGCCTGGCGCAGGCAGCCCTGCAGCTGGTCCAGCTTGCCGGGCTTGATGATGGCTTCGACCTTCTTCATAGAATCAAGGATCCTCCCGAACACGTTGCCGGCGTGTTTCCGGCTGGTGAAATGTTCGTAGCTGACGGGCTGCCGATCAGGGTCGCTTCGATTTGCTTCTTTCATGATCGACATTCAAGATGGCCCTCATGAATTGCCCCGGATTTGCGTCCTAATGCGCGAAGCGAGCGTCGGCGAACGCCTGGACCAGTACCAGTTGACCGACGTGCTGGCGCGCAGTGGGATGGCGTCCATCTTCAAGGCCATCGACAGCGCAACCGGCGCAACCGTGGTGCTGAAGATCCCGCACCCACAATTCGAGAGTGATGTAGTCTTCTACGAGCGTTTCCGGCGCGAGGAAGAGCTGGGGTTGCGCCTGGAACATCCCAACATCGTGCGCGTGCTGCGGCCCAAGGAAAAGAGCCGCATGTACATCGTGATGGAATTCGTCGAGGGGAAATCCCTGCGCGCTCTTATGCAGGAAAAGAAGCCGATGGGAGCTGAGGCCGCGCTCAGCCTGGCCATTTCAGTGTGCGAGGCCCTGGCGTACATGCACGAGCGCAAGGTCGTCCACCGCGACATGAAGCCGGAAAACATCCTGGTGACCCCCGCCGGCTGCCCCAAGATCCTGGATTTCGGCATTGCCTTCGACGCTTCAGCCCGGCGAATGACCTGGGCCGGGCTGTCCAACACCATCGGCACACCCGACTACATGGCGCCAGAACAGATCGGCGGCCGGCGCGGCGACGCGCGCACCGATGTGTACGCGCTCGGCACCATCTTGTACGAGATGCTGACGGGGGAATTGCCCTATTCCGCCGCCAATCCGCATGCGCTCCTGCGCGCCAAGGCCAACGAGGATCCCACGCCGCCCAGCTACTACCTGCCTGGCTTCGATCGAAGGCTGGAGGCCATCCTGCTCAAAGCCCTGGAACGATCGCCGCGCGATCGCTACGCCGGGGCGGCTGAATTGCTGGTCGATCTGCGCAATCCCGCAGCAGTGCCGCCCTACGACCCGGAGAAGGGCCGCGCGCGCCGCCGCTTTTCCGTGCCGCGACGGCTGCTCATGCCCATGATCGTGGTGCTCGTCCTGGCTGGGTTGACCGGCCTGATTTGGTGCAGTCACCCGCACCGAACCGGATCGGGCCGCGCAACCTCAACTAAGAGGAGTCCTTAGCATGTCAGCGTTCTCGTTCGAACACTCGCTCAACCTGGCCTGGGTGCTGCTGGGCGCCTTCTTGGTCATGTTCATGCAGGTTGGATTCGCGATGATGGAGACAGGTTTCACCCGCGCCAAGAACGCGGTGAACACCATGGCGATGAACATGATCGTCTATCCGGTGGGGGTGTTGGGTTTCTGGTTGTGTGGCTTTGGTTTGATGTTGGGGGGAGTGCACGGCTGGCCCACGCTGGGCGCGGCTCTGGCGCCTGCACACGAGATCAGTTTGCAGATTGGCGGCCACGCCTACGGAATCATTGGCGCGGGCAAATTTGCGCTGGTCTCGGTTGCCAATGATCCGGTTAACCTGGCGATCTTCTTGTTTGCCGCCATGTTCATGGACACGGCGGCCACCATCCCCACCGGCGCCATGGCCGAACGCTGGAGATTCTTGCCCTTCCTAGCCTACGGCCTGTTCATGTCCATGTTCCTCTATCCGCTTTACGGCAACTGGGTTTGGGGCGGGGGTTGGCTGGCGCAACTGGGTGCCAACCTGGGCCTCGGCCATGGCCACGTGGACTTTGCTGGCTCGTCGGTGGTGCACATGACCGGGGGCCTGACTGCCCTGGCCGGCGCGATCGTGCTCGGCCCGCGCGTGGGCAAGTACCGGCGTGACGAAACCATCGCGGCCATTCCCGGGCACAATTTGCCCATGGCCATGGTGGGCACGCTGATTCTGGCTTTCGGCTGGTTTGGCTTCAACACCGCCTCGACCCTCAACGCCACCGACGGTCGCATCGCCATAGTGGCGAGCAACACGCTGCTTTCGTCGTCGGCCGGCGCCATCGCAGCGTTGGCCACAGCCTGGTATTTGTCGCGCAGGCCTGACATCGGCATGGCCTGCAACGGCATGCTGGGCGGCCTGGTGGCAATCACCGCGCCCTGCGCTTTCGTCGGCCCTGCTTCTGCCGTGCTCATCGGCGCGCTGGCCGGACCGTTGGTATTTCTGGTGGTTGGGTTGCTGGAACGCCGCCTGCGCATCGACGATCCGGTGGGTGCGGTCGCGGTTCACGGCGCCTGCGGCGCCTGGGGCGCACTGGCCCTGGGATTACTGGCCGATGGCAGCTACGGTGAGGGCTGGAACGGCGTGGCCGGCCCGGTGCGCGGCCTACTGTTCGGCGACGCCCGTCAGTTCGTGGCGCAATTGATCGGCGTGGTCTGCAACGCGATTGTGGTCTTTGCGCTGGCCTACGGGTTCTTCCGCCTGCTCGACCGGGTCATGGGCAACCGCGTGCCTTCTGAGGTGGAGTGGACCGGACTCGATTCCCTGGAAATGGGCTCGCAGGCCTACCCGCACGCCTGAACACGCCGAGTGCGCGCCGGTCAGCCCCGAAGTCTGTCAGCGCCAGCCCCGCAACACTTGCATGACGTCGAGCAGACAGAATACGCCAACGCCGCGAAGGTCGAGTAGCTTGCCGTAGGTCCAAGCTTCGCGGTTAGCGGAGTCGGGGTCCTGTTGCCTAAGAGCATTACTGGTGCGCGTGTGCAGGCGGTCGCCGAATCGCGCAACAAGCTCGCCCGGAGAGGGTATCGAGCTGGCAAGAAAGTCAAACGGCAAAAACTCTTTGTAGGCCGCGATGGGACGGAAACCGGTCAGCGCGAAGAATGCCTCCGCAAACCGGGCGGTGTCTCGTGCGCGGCTTGTTCGGCCCTTGCTGGCTTTCGCAGCGATCAAGGGTTCTATCCTCTTCATCGCAGCAATCCGGCATACGTGGACGGCGTGTTTGTGTCCGAGGACATCTGCGCAAAGAACCCGGCGCGGGCGGGGAGACAAGGGAGGGAAGCTCCCCGCCCGTGGCCGGATAAAGATCGACTAGAAATAGGCCAAGAAGGCAAGCAGGCCAGTGAACTGGTTCTTGCGGGGCACGCCGCCCTTGTCGAACAGATCCTGATTGGCGAAATCCCCGCGCAGCTCAAGCCGCAGTTCGAAGTGCTTCGCCACGGTCAAGCCGCCCATAAGGGTACCCTCGTAAAGTACAGCATCGTCCGCGTATGGCGTGACCGGCGGCGTGCCGAACGCGGCCGGCGCGGCGGGGACCCCAAGCGGGCCGTAGCCGCCAGCCTTGCTGGACAGCAATTCAAACCTGCCAGCAACGTTGAAGAGGTCAGTGAAGGCGTACTTCCCCATAGCCGCCGCCCCGACCCAGTACTGGCTACCGTTCTTCAGATAGTCAACGTTCAGGCCGACCGATGCCTGGGCGATGTCCTTGGTGACCACCCCGTCGAGAAGAATCCTGGTGACACCACCCGAAGCGGGAGCCTCCTTGCCAATGTAGGTGGTGACCGACACATTCAGGCCGAGATCGGGCGGGGCATAGGTCGCATTTGCGCCGAAGGTCTTGCCGATGTTGTTGTCGGGATCGTTGTTCCAGCCGTTGACCAGGCTGGCCTGCAGTTTGAGTGAAGGGCTAGCGGTCACGTTCGCACGCAAACCTGTGTGCAACAGGGGAACGCCGTAAAACAGCATCGAGCGGCTGTAGAGCCAGTTCTTGTTGGACTCGATGACCTCAGCGCTGGCTGTGGTAACGAAGCGGCCGGCGTCGAAGGTGAGCCACGTCGTCGGCTTGACCGTGGCGAAGGCCTGTTGTACTAGGAAATCATTGGCATACTGACCGGCAGTCAAGCCGCCCGGGACAGGGCCGGTGCCAGACGCGCCACCGCTATTCGCATTTATGATGGCGGCGGTGTGACCGGCGCCAAGGTCCATCCGGAAAGCGACGTATTGCGTATCAGCCCCGACGCCTAGCTTGGCGTAGTTGAGGGAGAAACTGTTGGCCGCAACGTCGAACTGACGAGGCGCAGACGGGCCCTGGGTCGATGGATTGCCGGTGAAATTGTACATGTAGTACGCATCCACCAGTGCCTCCCATGTGAATGCGATCGGCGGAGGCGTTGCCGGTGCGGCTGGTGCTGGCGGCTCGGCAGGTGCTGCCGATGCGGGTGGTGCGGCCGGCGCCGGTGCTGGCGTGGTCTGCTCAGGCGCTCCGGCTGGCGCAGCGACCGGCGCTTCTGCCTGCCCGAATGCTACCAGCGGAGTCAACCCAACTACGAAAGCGAAAACCGAGGCGATCGAATTGCGCATTTTCTTCTCCTTGATTGCGAACACCAAAGAGATAAGAGCAGACGACAATCGCGTCTGCAATAGGGGCGGGCGTGTATTTGCCCCAGTTTATCCCACGCGAAACCGCACGGAAACCTACCGTTCTTAACTGCGTTTCCTTGGCCGGGATTATGTGCCAGGGTGATCATCGTGTCCTCCCTTGGCCCTTGCCTGGGCTAACTGGCTGCGACCTGCCGGGGCAGCGTGCCCGCAGGCAAATCATGTTGGTGGTTTGAAAAGCCAGTCGGTCATAGAAAGTCAGGGCCAACCGGTTGCGGCGATCGGCGAGCAGTTGCAGCCGCGCAAGATTGTTGGCACGAGCCCAGTGCGCGACATCGGCCATCAACATGGTCCCGATGCCGACCCCGCGCAGGTCTTCCCGCACCACCACGTCCTCGATCCAGCCCGAACGCGTTCCTTCCGCCGTGGACACGACAACCTGAACCGTGGCCATTCCGACAACTTCTCCGCGGCTTTCGGCCACCGCCACGTAGGCGCGACCACGACGGACGGCACCCAAGAGCAGGCGCAGGCCACGGGCGTGCCGAGTTGGCCTCACGGCGAAGTCAGTTTCGATGGAGAACAACTGACAGAGGAGCTCGACCAACGTTGGCAGATCGGAGATGCGTGCAGGCCGACCTTTGACTTTCACGGCCTCCGGTGCACGAGAGAGCGGGGTGTGGCTGAGCATGGTCGGCTCATAGATGGAGCGTGGGCTTCGGGGTTGGACGGGACTGCAGCCTACTGATCAATTCGCGGGCCAGGACCAAGACCTCGTCGAGCGTGAGCGCTCGTTTGTCGTGCCTGGCACACTTGCGGATGCGGTCGAGGAGCTGCGCGGCTACCGAGCGTTCCAGGTGAATTCCGTGTCGGCCGAGAACGGCCATCAGCGCCCAGGTACCGGAATGCTTGCCCACCACGAACTCGGGCGTGGCCTGGCCTACCTCAGCGGGATGGATCAACTCGAAGCTGTTGCGGTCCTTTTCGAGGGCCGCACAGTGAATGCC
>Ga0182019_10001389_pt1 | contig 12344 bp, 6 predicted proteins | sample 812E2MmetaG_FD_120483 | JGI IMG/M metagenome (GOLD analysis project Ga0182019, IMG submission 120483) | Permafrost microbial communities from Stordalen Mire, Sweden - 812E2M metaG | ecosystem: Environmental > Terrestrial > Soil > Wetlands > Permafrost | place: Sweden: Stordalen | collected...
ACGTAGCACGGCTGGTGAAACATCACCTTGTCGCCGGGATTGACCAGCGCGCGCAAGGCGATGTCGATGGCCTCGGAGACGCCCACCGTGACCAGCACCTCGCTCTCCGGCTGGTAGTGCACGCCGTAATTCCGCCCGACGTAATTGCAGATGGCCCGGCGCAACTCGATCAAACCGAGATTCGAGGTGTAGTGGGTCTTGCCCTTTTCGAGGGCGTAAATCGCCGCCTCGCGAATGTGCCAGGGGGTCGTGAAGTCCGGCTCGCCGATGCCCAGCGAGATCACATCCTTCATCTTGGCCACGATCTCAAAGAAATCGCGGATGCCCGACTTGGGCAGCGTGACGATGTGGCGCGCAATAAAACGGTTCGGGTCCATGGTGGGGTGGCGGCAGGGCGCGCCGGGGACGAGCAGTCCGCCCGGTGGTCGCTCCCTGCCTGGTCAGCGGTTACGGGGTCACCGTCAGGCGGTCATTCTCCTCCACCGGCGCATCCATCAGATAGCCCTGCTCCTTGTAGGAACGGAGCATGAAGTGCGTCGACGTCGACAGCACGCCCTCGATGGTCGAAAGCTTTTCCGACACGAACGCCGCCACCTTTTGCAGGCTTGAGCCCGTCACGAACACCAGCAGGTCGTAGCCGCCCGACATCAGGAAGCAGGATTCCACCTCGTCGAAGCGGCTGATGCGCTCGGCCAGCCGGTTGAACCCGCCGCCCCGCTCGGGGGTGATCCGCACCTCGATCACCGCGCGCACGGCCCCGGCCTCTTCCTTTGAAAGGTCGAGCACCGGACGCCAGCCAAGAAAGATGCGGTCCTTCTTGAGCTGCTCCAGGTGACCGTTGACCTCGGCTTCAGTGAGGTTCAGCACCTGCGCCATCTGCGCGGTGCCAAGGCTGCCGCCTTCGAGCAGGAGTTTCAGTACCGGATTCATATAGAATCGCGATGTTTGCTGAAACCTCCGGCGAATCCACACTTATTTTTCAGGGGCGCCGCGTTGCCGACGGCTTTTTATCACAAAGGCACCGAGGCAGAGTGGGAATCGGTCTGAGTGATGCACCGCGCTGCATCAGGTTGATCCGAGCCAGATCGATGCAGTTGTAGGAAGCGAGCTTCGGCCTTCGCATGAAGCTACGGAGGACAGGTCGCGCGCGCGCTTCCTACAAATGCTTGGTTTGGGCTCTGCGCCGCCGTGGTTCATCACCTCATCCGCCCGGGGAGGACGGAGCGCCCGCCGCGGGTTTCAAACGCGCCAGGACGGCATGCAGTTCGGCCAGACGCACGGGCTTGCTGACATAATCATCCATTCCCGCGGCGAGGCATTTTTCACGGTCCCCCTGCATCGCATTGGCGGTCATGGCGATGATATGGATCGGACCCTTCCACGGGCAGCGAGTTCGGCCGTCCTGCTCCCGTTTCCGGATGGCCATCGTGGCCTCGAAACCGTCCATCTCCGGCATCTGGCAGTCCATGAGAATCACGTCGTATTCCAACCGCGGCAGCGCCGACAGGACCTCGAGGCCGTTGGCCACGACATCGCCGGTGCAGCCCAGTCTGGCCAGCTGGCCAAGCGCGACCTTCTGGTTAACGGGATTATCCTCGGCCACCAGGATGCGCAGCTTGGGGAGGGGCAATACCTGTGCCGTCGGGCTCCGCGCAGAGGACGCGGGATCCTTCAGCATGCTCTCCGCCCTGCCCTTGTCCATCGCATCGACCAGGCTGTCGAAGAGGCGTGATTGCTTGACGGGCTTGATGAGGTAGGCGTCGATGCCGGCAGCTTTTAATTCCTCGTCGCTCAACATCTGTCCCAACGAGGTCAGGATGATCAGTCGGGTGGAGGCGATGCCTGGGTCCGCCTTGATCGCCCGTGCCAGGGTCAGGCCGTCCATTTCCGGCATCTGCATGTCCAGCAATGCGAGGTCGTAGGGCGTCCCCGCCGCCACCGCCGCGCGCAACAACTGGAGGGCTTCATGCCCGCCCCCGGCGCTGCCCTTCTGCATCTTCCAGGCGACGATTTGATGGCGCAGGATCTGGCGGTTCGTGGCGTTGTCGTCGACCACCAGCACCCGCAGGTCGGTCAGGTCGCGCTGCTCGGTCCGCACGGGCTTGAGGCCGCCCGGCAACTTCTCAAATCGGGCGGTGAACCAAAACGTGGTCCCCTTGCCGGGTTCGCTCTGCACCCCGATCTCCCCGTTCATCAGGGTCACGAGCTGCCGGGCAATGGCCAGGCCCAGGCCCGTGCCGCCATATCTGCGGGTAGTCGAACTGTCGGCCTGAGTGAAGGCCTGGAACAACCGCTCCTGCACCGCGTGCGGAATGCCGATGCCGGTGTCAGCCACGGTAAAGCGCAGCGCCGCGTGGTCTTCGGTTTCGCTCTCCTTGACCACCCGGACCACGACCTCGCCTTGCTCGGTGAACTTGATCGCATTGCTGAGGAGGTTGATCAGGATCTGCCGCAGCCGCCCGGGATCGCCGCGCAACCCCGCCGGCACGTCCGGGGCGATGCCGCTCGTCAGCTCGATGCCCTTGCCCTGGGCGCGCTCGGCCAGCATGTCCAGCGTGCTCTCGATGGTTTCCACCAGGTCAAAGTCGAGCATCTCGAAGGTCAGCTTGCCGGCTTCGATCTTGGAGAAATCCAGAATGTCGTTGATGACGGTTAGCAGGGCGTCCGCACTGACGCGCACGGCTTCGGTGAATTCGCGCTGCTGCGGATCCAGTTTCGTGTCGAGCAACAGGCCGATCATGCCGATCACGCCGTTCATCGGCGTGCGGATTTCGTGGCTCATGTTCGCGAGGAACTCGCTCTTGGCCCGGGCGGCCGCCTCCGCGGCCTCCTTGGCCTCCTTGAGCGCGGTCTCCGCCTGTTTGCGCCCGGTGATGTCGCGAATGAACGCGTTGAACACGACCGAGCTCTCCCACTTGTTCGGCCGGATGGCCACTTCCACCGGAAACTCCCGCCCGCTCTTATCCTGTGCGGCGACCTCAACAACCTTGTTCAGAATCGCGTTTTCACCCGTCGCCAGATACCGCAGCATTCCCTCGTTGTGCGCCTCCCGCATTTGCGGCGGAACGATCATATCCGACAGGCGGCGCCCGACGGCTTCCTCCCGCGACCAGCCGAAAACAGCGCAGGCTTGGTGGTTCCAGTCGATGACCCGGCCCTCCGCGTCGATCGTGACAAAGGCATCGTAGGCGGAATCGATGATCACCCGGGTCTGTTCCTCGCTCTTGCGCAACGCGTCCTCGGCCTGCTTGCGCCCGGTGATGTCGCGCGAGATTCCGACCAAACCCGTGACGTTCCCATCCTCGTCGCGAAAGGGGACCTTGGTGGTGGATACCCATGTGACGTGGCCGTCCGGCCACGTCTCCTTTTCCTCGAGGTTGATGATCCCCTCTCCGGTGCCCATGGCGCGCTGCTCGTCCTCGTAGGCCTGGTGGGCGTGCTCCCCGGTGAAATAATCCGAATCCCGCTTCCCAAGGGCCTCGCTCGCATCACGCAATCCGAAGAGGTGCGCCATGGGTTCATTGATGCGGATGAAGCGGCTCTGCCGGTCCTTGAAGTAAATATTGTCGGGGATGGTCCGCAGCAGGAGATTGAACAGGAACTGCTCCCGCTTCAGCGACTCCTCGATGCGCTTCTGAACCGTGATGTCACGGGAGATCCCAAAGGTGCCGATAATGGCGCCGCCGGAATCCCGGAGCGGCATCTTGCTCGTCAAGGCCCACGTGTCTGGACGGTCCAGCCAAGTCTCGACCTCCTCCAGATTAATCACCGCCCGGCCGGTGCGCATGATGCGCTGTTCATCCCGCAAGGCCTCGCGGGCGTGCTGGCCGGAGAACATCTCGGCATCGGATTTGCCGATGAGGTCGGCGGGTTCCAGTCCGTGCTTGCGTGCCTTGGACTGGCTGACCGCGATAAATCGTGAGTCGCGGTCCTTGAAATACACCTCGTTGGGAGTTGAATCCAGGATGGCGTGCAGGAGCAGCCGCTCCTGCTCCAGGACCTGGCGCGCCTGTTGAAACCCGGAACTGTCAACAACCGCCGCCTGGCTCGACTGGACGTGGCCGGCCTCGTCCTTGATGGCCGTAACGTTGAGGAGCACCGGCATGATCGAGCCATCCTTGCGGACCAGGCTGCACTCCAGATTTGACACCTTGCCTTGTTCTTTGAAGGCAGCGTCGGCCTGGGCAAGGACCTTGACACTTTCCGGGGTCAGCAGGTCGGTGAACTTCTTTCGCCCGATGAGCTCTTCTCGGGCATACCCAAGCCAGGAAAGCTCGGTGGCGTTCATGCTGGTGAGAACGCCATTCTGGTCGAGCGAGTGGCAGCCGCACGGCGCATGATCAAACCAATCCTGCACGTCCGGCATGGCAGCCAGGTTCGCCGAAGGACGCGCATTTTTCTTGGGGTGTGTTTTCACGGGTCTTGTCGGCATTTGAGTATCTTGGCGGCTGGTTGGACAGTTTTAACCACGAAGGCACAGAGCTCACGAAGATCGAACCTTCGGAGGAGAAATTCTCTCGCTTCACTTCGATACATCCCGATGCCGCGCACACCGCGCGGTGCATCACCCAGATCGCTTCCCTCCGCGCGCTCTGTGTCTCTGTGGTAAATCACGGCTGCTTCCCGTCGAGCAGGGCCCGCACGGCTCTGGCGAGAACCCGCGGACGGCAGGGTTTGCGGAGAAAATGGCCCCCGACGGGCAGCTTGGGAACACGCTCCGAATCTTCGCGGCCATAGCCGCTGAGGCAGATCACCTTGAGGGTCGGTTTCTCCGCCCGGAATCTCTCGGCGAGTTGCGGCCCCGTGATGTGCCCCGGCAGCACCAGATCCGTCAGCAGCAGCTCAATCCGCAGGGCGTGCCACTTCCAGGCCTCCAGCGCCTCCTCGGCGGACCCGGCCTGCAACACCCGGTAGCCGTGCTTCTGCAACATCGCCACGGCGACCTCACGGACGGAAGCCTCGTCTTCCACGAGCAGAATCACCTCCCGGCCGCCGCCGATCTTCTCCCCGGAATGGATGACCGGTTCGGCCACGGCACCGGCGGGCGCGGCGGGCAGAAAAACCTTGATGGTGGCGCCCTCGTTGACCGCGCTCTTCACCTCCAGCCAGCCCGCGTGTTGCTGGACGATGCCCCAGGCCGCGGCCAGTCCCAGGCCCGTGCTCTTGCCAGCATCCTTCGTGGTGAAGAACGGCTCGAAAATCCTGGGCAGAACCTCCGGGTCGATTCCGCATCCGGTATCGGTAATCTTGAGGCAGACAAAGCTCCCCGGCCGGCTCGGCGGTTCCAGTTTTGCCCCGGCCTCGGTGATCGCCAGGGCCTCCGTCGCTAGGATGAGCTGCCCGCCTTCCGGCATGGCCTCGCGGGCGTTCAGCGCCAGATTGATCAGGATTTGCTCCAGCATCCCGGCGTCCGCCCGGATGAGCGGCAGGCTAGCGGCCAGGCTGGTTTCAATGGTGATCTGCTCACCAAGCAGTCGCCGCAGCCCCAGGACGGTCCCTTCGATGAGGCCGTTCAAATCGAGATTCTGCGGGTGCATCGGCTGCTGACGGCTGAAGATCAGCAACTGGCGGAGCAAGCCGGCCGCCCGTTCACTTGCGGCGGAGATCTGATTCAGGGGTTCGAGGGTCTCGGTCGCGGGATCCTCGGCGTCCAGGAGCAGGCTCGCGTGGCCGGTGATGATCGTGAGCAGATCGTTGAATTCGTGCGCAACGCCTCCCGCCACTTGCGCGAGCGCTTCCATCTTCTGGTTCTGCCGCCCGTCGAGATCCGCCGACGGGCCCCCCGCAACCGCCACTGCCGCGGTCCCCGCGGATTCACCCGCGATCGCCGTTGGTGGATGAGGTTGGGCCCCGGCGTCCTTCATGCGTTTTCGACCGGCAGGCTGACATGGCTGGTCGTGCCCGCCCCGGCTTTGCTCTCAAGGTTCAATTCTCCGCCCAGGTGCCGCGCGAGTTTGCGCACGAGTGTCAGTCCGAGCCCGAGTCCCGGCTCCTCCGAGAGCTTGCGGTTGGATTGCTGAAACGCGCTCAGCTTCTCGATTTGCAGCGGCGTCATCCCGCGGCCGGCGTCGGTCACGGAGAACCGCAGCCAGGCCCCATCCAGCCACGCGCGCACCTCCACCGGTGTCTCCCGGCAGGAGAAACTGAAGGCATTGTCCGCGAGTTCCTCGGCCAGGGTGCTGAGGCACGCGGGATCCGCCCGGAGGCCCGCCGGGGTGAGATCGATTGTGAGGTCCGCGGTGCGTTTGTGGCGCTCGGCGGCGGTGCTAATGCCGGCGGCCAGCGCCTCCACGACCGCCGCGGGCGCCAGCAACCGCATCGTGCGGGCGGATTCCGGATTCTCGAGCTCAAGAATAAGCAGGTAATTGCGCAGCGTCCGGTGAAGCTTCCGACTCGCCCGGCGGATGTCGCTCAAGTCCTTCCGGATCTCGTCCTTGGTGCGAGTTTCCCATTCCTCTTCCAGGAGTTCCGTCAACCCGATGATCCCAGCCAGCGGCGTGAAGAACTCATATGGCAAAGTCGAATTCAGGTTTTCCCGCAGTCGCTCGATCACGCGGTCGTCAACGCGGTCGCTGATCTCGGCCCGCCGCAGGCGGGCGTTGACACACGCGAGCAGCGCCGACCACGCGAATGGCTTCCGGAGGAAATCGTCCACTCCGATGTTCATGAAGGCGCGCGTATTGCCCGCATCCTTCTTGCCGGTCATGAGCACAAACTGCCGGTTGGACAGCTCGGGATCCTCGCGCATTTCGTTCAGCAGGCGGCGGCCGTCCTTGCCCGGCATGTCGATGTCGGAAATGATGAGGTCGGGCAGGTGCGCCCGGGCCAGTTTCCACCCCTCGATGGCATCGGCGGCGCAGAGTGTGCGGTAGCCGTAGGTCTCAAGACCCAAGGCCATGGTGGTGCTGAGTTGCACGTCGTCATCGACAATCAGGATGGTCTTGAGACTGGCGGCTTGGTTGGAAGTGCTGGGAGTCGTTGACATGGTATTAAAGTAGCCGGAAGTCCTTTCAGCTGCGAGGATTTCTTAACCCGGACTCCTGCTAACAATTCGCTAATCGATGCTCGCTGCTTTGGTTGCCCTTCGACTTCGCTCAGGGCCTTGAGCCCGTCGAAACGGTGGTTCAGCCGCCCTGGGAGACGTCCGACGATCAGGTTTTCGAGGTTGCGCTCGCGCCGGGCTTTCCCGGCGGTTGATTGAGCAAGAGCCAGTAAAGGCCCAACTGACTGACGGCTTCGGTGAACTTCTCGAAGGCGACCGGCTTGACGATATAGCTGTTCACTCCCGCGGCATAAGAGCGGACGACATCCGATTCCTCCTGCGAGGAGGTTAGGACCACCACGGGGATGGTCCGCGTGCGCGCGTCGCCTTTGATCCGCTCCAGGACCGCCAGCCCGTCCACCTTGGGGAGCTTGAGATCGAGCAGAATGAGCCTCGCCTGGGGGCCAAGGGGAGGGTTCGTCACGGCCGCAGGAGCAAAGAGAAATTCAAGGGCCTCGGCGCCGTCTTTGACCCACGCGAGGCGGTTGGCCAGATTGTGTTTCTGCAGCGCGCGCATCGTCATCTCCGCGTCGTGCGGATTGTCTTCCACGAGCAGGATTTCGATGGAGCCGGATGGCCGGGAATTGGATGGTTTCATAAGGGAAACGGGTGTTCAGGACGGGAATTTCCAAGCCATTTTACAGGACGTAAATCATTTTACAGGAGGCAACAGAGGGAGCGGAGGAAATGTGGCAAGGAGCGGAAGGCCCTCTATGCGAGATCCATGCAATTACAGAAATTCTCCTCGTATTCTCGCGAACCGAACAGGGTGCCGGTGTAGGAAGCCCGCTTGCGGGCGATTTCTCCTCTGCTATCGCGCGCAAGCGCGCTTCCTACAGATGCAAAGTTCCGGCTCATTTCCCTCCGTTTTCTCCTGTAAAGAGGCATGGGATCAATCGGCTGCCATTGGATATATCCGGGTTAGGACGAACCGGGCGGCGGCTGGACACCGCCGCCGACTGGCAGACTCTGCCGCGGTGCCAGCAGGAGCTCACGCAGGGTGGTCAGCAGTTTCTCTCCGGAGAAGGGCTTGGTCAGAAACATCGGCAGACCCCAGGGCGTATTGGTGTTGGCTCCGACTCTGTCGCCCAGGCCGCTCATGCCGAGAATCCGGACGCCGGGGTCCGCTTGCCGTATCAGCTGCACGAAAGCAAGTCCGTCCATTCCCGGCATGACCATGTCGGAAATGACGGCCGCAATCGTGGCGTGGTACTGCATGAAGATTCCGGCCGCCTCGCCGCCTTCGGCCGCGGTCAGGACCTTGTAGTTGAATCTCTCCAGGATGTTTCGCGTCACGTCGCGCACGGCGGCCTCATCGTCCACCACCAAAATCAGCTCCCCATCGCCGCGCAGCTGCTCCAGGCCGCCCTCCTGGGCGGCGGCGACCTGCGCCGCCGGCAGCGCGGGTAGGTAAAGCTCGAAACAGGTGCCTTTGCCTTCCTCGGTCCTGACGCGCACAAAGCCGTCATGACTGCGAACGATTCCCAGAACCGTGGAAAGCCCCAAGCCGGTACCCTTTCCCGGGGCTTTCGTCGTGAAGAACGGCTCGAAGATCTTGTCGAGATTCCCGGCTGGAATTCCCATGCCGGTGTCGATGACGCTCAGGCAGACCTTGGGACCCGGTTTCGGATCGGGAGCGATCCAGTCGGCGGATTCGGCGCAGGTGGTCTTGAACGTCTCATCGATGGTGACGTTGCACGCCCGCAACGTGAGCGTGCCTCCCCTCGGCATGGCGTCGCGGGCATTCACGCACAGATTCATCAGCGCCTGGTGCAGCTGCGTGCCATCACCGAGGATCGCCCACAAATCCTGGGCGATGTCAGTATCGACCACGATGTTCTTCGGAAAAGTCTCTTCGGCGATCGAGACCATCTCCTTGAGGAAGTGTTTGGGCCGAAGGGGCACCCGTTCCCCTTCGATTCCCCGGGCGAACGTCAGCACTTGCTTGACGATGTCCGCCCCGCGTTGGGCACTGGTCTCGATGGTCGTCATCAGTCGCTTCCCGGTGTCGGTCTGGACGGTGTCGCGCAACAATTGTGCACCCATGATGATGGGGGCCAGCACGTTGTTCAGGTCGTGGGCTATCCCGCTCGCCAGCGCTCCCAGGCTCTCCAGCCGCTGGGCACGCAGGAATTGCATTTCGAGCTGTTTCTTCTCGGTGATATCGGTGTTGATCGAGAAAACCGATTGGGGCTCCCCCTTGGCATCGCGGACCAAGGTCATCCGGGTGAAGACGGTCAGAGTCTTCCCGGCCTTGGTGATATGACGTCGTTCGCCCGCCCAGCTGGCCTCCTCCAGCAACGCCTTCTGGGAGGCCTCAAGGACTTTGATATCCTGGCTGAACAGAGCCGAGGTTTTTTGGCCGAGCACTTCTTCCGGGGTCCAGCCGTAGAGCCGCTCGGCCCCCTGGTTCCAATACAGAATAGTGCGGTCCATGGTGCGCACGTAGATCGCGTCGGTCGCGATGTCGAGCAGGGCCGCCTGCTCCCGGAGCTTCTCCTCGACGTGCCTGCGCCCGGTGATGTCCTCATTGGCCGCAAGGTAGTGGGTAATCGCGCCCGCCTCGTTGCGGATGGAAGTAATGGCGGCTCTTTCCCAAAACAATTCGCCGTCCTTGCGGCGGTTGCAGAGCACTCCCCGCCATTCGTGTCCGGCCTTGATCGTGTCCCACAGCTCCTTGTACGTTGCGGCCGGGACCTCCCCCGATTTCAGGATGCGCGGATTCTTGCCCTTAACTTCTTCAAGCGTATAGCCGGTAATCTCGACAAATTTTGGATTCACGTACTCGATGCTGCCGGCGGTGTCGGTGATGACCAGGGAGACCGGCGCCTGGTGCACGGCGTGGGACAGCTGGCGGACCTGCTCATCGGCTTGGCGCCGCGCGCGCCGGCCCGCCGCCTCGCGCAATTCGCGGTCCACCGCCGGACCGAGCCGCGCCAGCCGGCCTTTGACCAGATAGTCATCGGCGCCGGCCCGCATCGCCGCGACCGCCAGCTCTTCGCCGACTGCACCGGAGACCAGGAAAAAGGGCAGGTCAAGACCGCTCGCCTTGACCAGCTCGAGGGCCTGCATTCCGCCGAACCGTGGCATCCGGTAATCGGAGATCACGAGATCCCACGACGACTGGTCCAGCGCCGCCTGCAGCGCCTGGGCGGTGTCCACCCGCTTGGGCGTCACCGTGTAACCGGAGTCCTGGAGTTCGCGCACCAGCAACTCGGCGTCGAGCTCGGAGTCGTCGATCAGCAAGACGCGCAGATTGGTCTTTTTGGGGGTGGTCTCCATGTTAATCGCCTCTCGGGCTAGTCGGGGCGGGAAGGGAGCATGAAATAGAACGTGGCGCCTTGATCGATCTGGCCTTCGGCCCAAACCCGCCCGCCATGGCGGTTGATGATGCGCTGCACCAAGGCCAGACCCACGCCGGTGCCTTCAAACTCGGCCTCGCTGTGCAACCGCTGGAACACGCCGAAAAGCTTATCCTTATAACGCGGGTCAAAGCCAGCGCCATTATCTTTGACGTAATAAACGTTTTCGGATCCGCAGACGGACCCACCGACCTCAATCCGCGCCAAATCCCTCGGCCGGGTGTATTTGATGGCGTTGCCGATCAGGTTGACCAGCACCTGCCGCAGGAGCGCGAGGTCCGCATTGGCCCGCGGAAGCGCGGTCACCTGCAGTTCGATTCTCCGGCCCGGCGCCAGCGCGGCCTGTTCGCGATAAACCTCGCCCACCAAGGCCTCGAGATCAATTTCCGCGGATTGCGGAGACTGACGGCTAATCCGCGAAAACGCCAGCAGATCATCGATCAGCCGGCCCATGCGCTCGCTTTCCTTCATGACCACATCGAGCACCCGATGGCCCTCCGCGCTAAGGGCGCCGGCGTGTTCATCCACGAGGATGCGGGCAAAACCGTCGATCGCCCGCAGCGGCGCGCGCAAGTCGTGCGAGACGGAGTAGCTGAACGCCTCCAACTCACGGTTGACAGCCTCCAACTCGGCGGTGCGTTCGCGCACGCGCTGCTCCAGGTGGGTGTTGAGCTTCTGGACTTCATTCTGCGCCTGTTTGATCTCGGTCACATCGATCGAGATGCCTCCGAACAGGAGCGGTTCGTTGGACCGCACGATGGGAAACTCGATCGTATTGAAGAAACGCATTCCGTCTTTTGTGCGAACCTCTTCGGTGGTCACCAGCCGCTGCTGTTCCGCCAGCGTACGAGCGGCGTTCAGCCGTCTTTGGTCGGCAACCCTGGCGGGGAAGAACTCGTCACTGGTCTTGCCCAACCAGTCGGCCACGGGAATGCCAAACGTCCGTTCGTAGGCATCATTGACGAACAGATAGCGTCCCTCGAGGTCCTTGATGTAGGCCAGCCCGGACAGGTTGCGCATGAACTGGACAAACCGCTGTTCGCTCACGCGCAAAGCCGCCTGGGCCTGCCTTTGCTGGGTAATTTCGAATTGAATACCCTGGGATCCAATGACTTGTCCATCCGGGCCAAAGACCGGCGATTTCACAACTTGGAAATACTCCACCCTGCCATCCGGCTGAGGATAGCTCTCCTCCAGTTCGATGGATTGGCCGGTGCGCATGATCAATTCATGGTGCTCGATGCCTTGAGTCACCAACGTGCGTTGCCGTGGCGCCACTTCGCGACCGCCGGCGGCTTCCTTCGCAGATTCAAATTCGGCGAGTTCCCGGGGTGTCTTGCCCAGAATTTCATCCGCGCTTAAACCCTTGAGGTGGCAGAACCGGTCATTGACGAAAACATAACGACCCTCAAGATCCTTGCGGAACACCCCGGCGGGTATGTGCATGACGAGCGATTGATAGAGCGCCCGCGATTCGCGCACCGCCTCCTCCGCCCGCTTGCGCTCGGTGATGTCGGTGATCACGCCCACCAACAACCACGCGCGCTCTGTCACCCGCGTAACGGACACCTGCTCGTGCAGCCAGACCGTGCCTCTGCTGGCGACTGCGTGAAACTCATTCACATAGCCGGGGGCCCCCTCGGCCAGCGCCTGCTGGTAGCGCGCGTGCATCTCGCTGAGTTCCGGCACGCCCAGACTGTCCCATCGCACAAACGGTGGCTCGCCCGGATCCGCCCGAAAAAGCCGCCGGTACAGGCCCGAGGGCGGGATGTAGAATCGCCAGTCGTACTCGTCCGAGTCTCCGCGGGTTACCTGGGCCCGCCACAGCAGGCAGTCGGCCGCTGAAATCAGGTGTCTGACCTCGGCCTCGCTGATCCTGCGCGCCTCCTCCGCCTGCTTGCGCTCGGTGATGTCGCGGAAACTCCACACCCGGCCGAGGG
>Ga0182019_10001390_pt1 | contig 12341 bp, 8 predicted proteins | sample 812E2MmetaG_FD_120483 | JGI IMG/M metagenome (GOLD analysis project Ga0182019, IMG submission 120483) | Permafrost microbial communities from Stordalen Mire, Sweden - 812E2M metaG | ecosystem: Environmental > Terrestrial > Soil > Wetlands > Permafrost | place: Sweden: Stordalen | collected...
CCCGTGTTAAATCGCTGAGGCCGTCCCCCACCTGCATTCAAGGAGCGTCATCTCCTGAGGAGAGCCTTGCCAAACAGTCTGCTAGCGTCCGATCCCGGAACGGTCTTAGCGGAAGCGCGGAAGCGCACGACATAAAGACCTGAGAGCGGGCGCCGGGACGACCCAACGTCCAGGCAGCTTTTGTCCATTCCTCATTTCTCCATCAGAACTCGTAACGCAGTGCAAACTGCATGATGCGCGGATTTGTCAGCAGGCCCGAATAATTCCCAAAACTGCTACCGCTGCCCAACGTCAGAGCAGAGGACAACAGGCTTGATTGCGCGTCGAAGCGTACGGAGTTCGTGACGTTGAAGACTTCCCAACGGAACTGCAGGGTTTGTTTCTCACTCCAGGGCATCTTCCAGCGCTTGGCGAGGCCGAGGTCTATGCCAAAGTAGCCGTCGCCTCGAATGACGTTCCGCTGACCAGACTGACCGGCGTAGGCCTCCGCGAACGAACTACGGGCAGCGGAGCCATTGGCAAAAATGTTGACGGTGACATTCCCATCCGGGCCCTTGATGCGATACGCACCGGTCTTCACCGGCGCGATGAGGTTGGCGTTGCCTTCCTGTTCGAAGTTCGTCGGGAAATTGCTGTAGCCATTGTCGACGTTGACGGGGAAGCCGGAGGTCCAGCGGAACAGGCCAGAGAGCTGCCACCCGCCGATGACAGCGTCGAGGCCTTTACCGGCACCACCGCCAATCACACGACCGCGTCCGAACGGCAGCTCCGCAATCCAGTTGGCATTGAGCTGGTGGGTGGCATCGAAGGACGACACGCCACGCTCCTGCTGGGGGCTCCAGGCGTTAATGATGATGTTGTTCAGGCTGCTGACACTGCTTGCCGGTCTAATGCGCTCGGCGTCCGAGGCCAGATCGATGGACTTCGAATAGGTGTAGTTGAAATCAAACTGCACGCCGTGGGACATGCGGTGACGCAAGGTCATCTGCAGGGCGTTGTAGCTTGCGTTCGCCATCGAGCGCCAGGCATAGAGGGAACTGTATTGCGGGCTGTAATAAGTGTTAGGCCCGCCAGCCGGGTAGTAGGGGTGGCCGTTATTTTTACCGTTGAAATCCGGAATTCCGGAGATGTCCAGGTTGTAGAGTCCGAGCGAATCGTTGAACTGAGTGGCACAGAAAACATCGAAGGCAGCCACCACCGGGCTCTGCGTACCCAGCACGACAGGATTGCCGCTGCTGTCGGTCCCGGTACAACCACTGATGGTATAGGCGCCACCGGTCGCGAGGGGCTGGATCTGGTTGGTCCAGAAGGCCTGGACCTTGGATGACACCTGGTTGGGATTGAACGAGAGGGTTGCTGTGTTGCCGCTACCGAGCTGCGGTCGAAAAACCTTGGCCAAGGCTACCTCGGCGTTGAAATAATCGATACCCGCGCTCTTATCATAGATGTCGAGCGGCATCGCCAAGTCATCCTGAGCCAGGCCCCGGCGAGAGAGCCTGCCGACGTAGGCGGCCTCGAAGGTGAATCCGGATCGAAGTTCGCGGCTGACCGCAAAATCGAGGTTGTACGCATAGGGAGTCTTCAGTTTGTTATCGATCCCCCAGGTGATGGCCAAGGCGCTGGGATAAACTACGGGGAAAATACTTGGCGGCGGCTGAACGAAAATCTGGTAGCCGGTTTTGTCTTGTTGGGGGATGACATTCATGTCGGTTAAACGGGGAGCCGTCAAAGAGGTTTCCGCATCGGACGGATTCGACAATTGGGTGGACAGTCCAAAGGAGCCGTTTTGGTCGAAGGTGTCCACTATGCTTTCCCCGACGCGGTCATAGACCATGGCGAAACCCGCGCGGATACTGGTTTTGCCGGGGCCACCGGCCAGTTTTCCGAGAATTCCATCGCTCCATTCGGGGGAGTAGGCAACAGAGACCCTGGGAGCAAAGTTGCGAAAGTCCCAGCTGTAGTAGCCCGGGCCGCCTCCATTCGCCGGACCGGACCAGTTGTAGCTGATGAGCGGCTGGGCGTTGGACGGCAGGCCCTGGAGCATGCCTTGGGCGCGGTTGTTAAACCAGGTATTGAGGCTGATGGTGGGCGAGACTTGCAGCCCATTGGTCTCCCAGGGTGGCGATTCTAATGAGTAGCGCAGGCCCAGGTTCACGGTCAGGTTGGGTTTCACCTTCCAGGAGTCCTGCGCGTACATTTCATAGGAATCTTCACCGAAGCGCCGGGTCACGGGTGCACCCTGCTGCAGGGGCTGGCCATTGCGCTGGTAGTTGTAGTTGGCGTTAACGAGCGTCACCATCCCCAGCAAGGTCGTCATGGGGTAGTCGTAGTTGCTGGCGAAGCTGGAATCCACCGGTGGAAGGCCGTTGTTGGCGGGATTCAGTCGCGACGAACTGGGCTCGGCGAGTCCGGAACCGTACAACCAATCGGGATTAGTGACTCCGGCGCTGAACGAGCTGTTCGAATTGATCCCGGGATTTCGCAGGATACTGACTTGGAAGCCAAACTGCCAGGTATGCTTTCCTCGCACCCAAGAGACGTCGTCGTTAAAAACGTGGATTGGCCGTTGGAACGACGACGAGTAATTTATGCCTTGATCGAGAGCCAGAAGCTGGTTCCAAGGCTGGTTGCTGTTACCGAGGGTGCCGATACTCTGCCGAATAAAACCGTATCTGAAATTGTTGAGCAAGGTTGGAGAAACTACCCACGAATATGAGGCGATGAGCCCCTTGTTGAAGCTGACCGTGGTCTGCTCTGGCGGCGTACCCGGCAAGAAAGGGGCGCCGGAAGAGGCCTGATTGGCAAGCGCTGCGCTTACGGAAATACGCTGCTTGGCATCGCTGGTGAGATTGTAGTCAAGCTTGCCGATGTACCAATTTTTCGTGGTGTGTGTACTACCCCGGAAGCGGTAACCCGCGTTGTTCAAACCGTCGCCGATGGTCGAATCGTTGGGCAGGGGATAAGTGGAATTCATGTACTGCAGAACGACAGGGTTGGGGCCATGCAGGCCCGGGCTGGTCCCGTCGATGGTCGTGATGGTTTGAGGGGAAAGTGCCTCGTAACCGGGCAGCGCGGTATAGGAGTTGGCGGGGTTAATGCCCTGGACGGTGTTTCCGGGACAGAGGGTGGTGTTGAGGGTGCCATCGGGGTTGGTCTGGCAGAGATATTGCATGACCCCATCGCGTAGGGATGCGGTTGGAACGGCTCGCAGGGAGCTCTCGGCTTCCGCATCGCGATAACCCTCATAGTTTAGAAACAAAAACATCCGATTCTTAAGAATCGGGCCGCCGACGGAAACTCCGAAGATGTTGCGGTTCAACTGGGATGGCTGATTGGGTTCACCTGACTGCAACTGCGCCTGCTTGATGAAATAGTCGTTGGCACTGACAAACGAATTACGATTGTATTCGTAGACGGAGCCGTGGAAGGAATTGGTTCCGCTCTTGGTGACAAGGGCGACCTGTGCCCCTCCTGCACCGCCCTGCTCCGCGCCATAGTTGCTGGTGGTGACGCGAAATTCCTGTACGGAATCGAGGGTAACCGGCATAACCGAGGTGAAGGAGTGGCCACCCTTGTCGTTCACTGAAATGCCGTCAAGGGTGACGTTGCTCTGGTCGCTGTGCGATCCATTGACCGACCCGCTGCGAGTGTCGGCACCGGTATCAATATCGGGCCGGTTGCCGGTGTAAACGACACCCGGCTGCAGGGACAGAAGGTCGGGAACATTCCGGCTCTCAAACGGAAGTTGCTTCACCTGATTTTCGCTGAAGGCGACACCCAAAGACGCGTCGGTCGTATTCACTGTCTCAGTTTGCGCGGAGACCTCGACCTTTTCCGCCACGGCGCCAACGGCCAGGTGCACGTCGTGAGTGGCTGGAAGGTTCACCAACAGATCCACAGCTTGCAATTCGAACTTGCGGAAGCCCTCCTTCTCAACCGAGAGAGTGTAGGTTCCCGGAGGAAGACCAAGGAATCTGTATTCGCCGGAATCGTCGGTTCGCGTTGTGCGTTGTAGTGCTTGCCCGGCATTCTCGAGAACAACTCTGGCACCGACCACGGCTGCGCCGGATTTGTCGAGCACCACTCCCCGCACGGAGGTGGTTCCAGTCTGTGCAAAGAGTCCGGCGGCGAGCAAAAGCGTACCGAGACATGCCAAAACACTCTCGAGCTTATGAAAACGGGTCATGGTTCCCCCTCATGTAACGAAACACACTGAACCGGAATTTCCTTCTTGAGGTTCGGAAACGGCAGCGATCAGATCCCAAATCGCCTCCTCCGAATTCGTCATGGCCGGTCGAACCATCACGACCAACAGAAACATCCGGAGCATTCAACCCCTGCACCGGCAGACCCGATTTATCCTACCGAACCCGCCTCTCCACCCCGAATCCCCCTTAGGCTGGCTCGGCATAGAACCAACGAGCCTCGTGTTTCCGCTCGCGGTGGTGAACAAAATCACAGCCGCATTGGTACACCCATTATCTTCGGCTGTCAATAACAAAATAGAATCGATTATATATTCTGATATCGATCAGCACTAAATAAAGTACGTCAGGCGGGAGAGTGTCAGGAACGATCCGAATAGCGATACCATCCACGAGATTTCTTCCTGACTGGAAATGGAATTTGGGGGAAGGCGAGGTGCCCTGCGATGGGGTTCAGCGACGTGGGGACCCGACCACTTCATTTCTCCGCGAACAGGATCTCGTGCTCTTATACCTTATGAGTTGACGGCGATTTCGTAACTACCTAGTGCGGTGTCCGAGAATTAAATGGAACCACTCAAACGCGTCGAAACTGTTGAAAGGCAATGGTTGCCCGTGACCAGTTAATTAGCGGACACTACACTAGATTCTCAGGCAGTGATCTGTCTTAATTTAGAGCTAGTTCACCGCGAGGGCTCAACTTCTAAAGGGCTCTCAGATCATGATCATTTGCCGATAGAATCGATTCATTTCTGAAGATTCGAATCTGCTATCCTGTAATCTGGCTGGGGAGCGACACTCAAGTCCCCATCTTGATCACAAGGATGAAATTCGGCTGGAGGCTGAAGCTTGTACACCATCCGTGATATTGCCCGACTGGCCGGAGTTTCCGTCGCCACGGTGTCCGGCGTTCTCAACAATAAGCCCACCGTGAAACCTGCATTGGTAGACCGCGTGAAGAAAGCAATGGACGCGTTGGATTACCACCCGGATCAAGTGGCTCGCAGCTTGCGACTGCGCCGCACCTGTACGGTGGGTATGGTCATCGCGGACGTTACGAATCCCTTTTTCACGGATGTCATACGCGGCGTTGAAAAGGAGGCGCAAAGCAATGGCTATTCTGTAATCCTGTGCGATGCGAACGAAGACCCGGCTCTAGAACGGCATTACCTAAGCACGCTCTTTTCTCGGCGCGTGGACGGCGTCCTGTTGGCGCCAACAAGTTCTCCCTCTGTTCAGGAGTCGCACATTCATAAGCGCTTTCCGATTGTTTTGATTGATCGCATTCCGTTGGGATTTGCCGGGGATGCGGTGATGACAGACAACTTCAGCGCGGCCTATGATGGCACGCGTCATTTGATCGAACTTGGCCATCGCCAGATCGCCATCATCACCGGACAATTGAACCTTTCGAACGGCCTGGACCGTCTGGACGGATTTCGAAAAGCCCTGCAGGAGGAACATCTTGCTCTTCCCGACAAGTATCTTCAGCGGGGTGACTTCCAACTGGAAAGTGGATATCAATGCGGCCTGGAACTCATGCGGCTCCCCATGCCTCCTACTGCGATTTTTTCATGCAACAACAGGATGACACTGGGGTTGATGCGGGCTCTGGGAGAGCTACACGTGCATTGTCCGGAAGCCGTAAGCGTTCTCGGTTTCGATGACTTCGAATGGTCTGCGTACTTCACGCCTCGCCTGACCACGATCGCACAACCCGCATTTGAAATGGGTAGGCAGGCGATGCAGATCTTGTTACGCAAATTGCAGGCACCTGCGGAGAACAATGGGATTGCTGACGAAATCCCGGAAACAACAGTAAGGCTCAAGGCTGAATTAAGAGTGAGAGACTCCACAGCCGTTCCAGCTTCTGTGCACGAGGTGCAGAAGGAGAATGCAACACTAGAGATCAGTCACTAAACCTGATTAGTATCTCGGGCCAATCGTATGGGTACGTCTTGCAGGATCCAAGTCGGTGGTTCCCAGGTTCGAGACTAGAGAAGCAGGCATGACCATTGTCGCAGGAGTAGACTTCGGCACCTTAAGCGTTCGCGTTTCGATTGTGGACAGCAGACTTGGCCTGCTGGGCTCCGCTCTCTCTGAGTATCCACTTCATCAAAAGAGGGACGATCCTGACTATTCCACTCAGTCTCATGATGACCACATGCGCGCACTAGTTGAGGCCACCCCTAAAGCGTTGAACGTGGCCAATATTTCCGGTGAGCAAATCGCGGCGATAGCCCTCGATACCACGGGTTCAAGCGTGATTCCCGTTGGAGAGGGTCTGGTTCCTCTGGACGACTATTATCTGTGGTGCGACCATCGGGCTAAGAACGAGGCCGCCGAGATCACAGAAGTGGCACACCGCGAAGGTCTTAAAGCTATCGAGTGGTGTGGAGGCATGTATTCGTCGGAGTGGGGGTTTGCCAAACTGTTGCATTGGTTGCGCCATAATCCGGCCAAGCTGCAAGAGTTTGCCAGCGCCTTTGAACATTGCGATATGGTTGCCGCCACTCTGTGCGGGATCACCGACCCAAAACATGTGAGGCGCAGTGTATGCGCGATGGGACACAAATGGTTGTGGAATTCCGACCTAGGTGGCCTTCCGCCAGAAAGTTTTCTTGCCAAAGTCGATCCCCTATTCACAGGTGTTCGAGCCAAACTTGAAGGCGAATACGCTTTGTCCGACCAGATCGCTGGAAGGCTCTCGCCATCCTGGGCAGCGAAGCTGGGATTACGTGCGGGTATACCCATTCCTGTTGGCGCGCTAGATGCACACTGGGACGCGATCGGCGCTGGAGCAAGAGAAGGAGACGTCGTAAACGTTGTCGGCACATCCACGTGCATCATTGCCTATGTGCGGCAAGCTAATCTGATTCCGGGAGTTTGCGGTGTCGTGAAAGGAAGTGTGCACCCGCAATACACCGGGATCGAAGCGGGACTCTCGGCCACCGGTGACATCTTCGGTGCTATCGCTCGACGCGCGAACACAACCGTGGCGCAACTAAGCAAAGGGCTGGAGAGTTACCACGCCGGCCAAACTGGGCTCCTGCGCCTGACATGGGATAACGGCGACCGCACCGTTCTCGTAAATCCCAATCTCGGGGGTATCACCTTGGGATGGAACCTGCAACACACCGCACAGGACGAACTCTTTGCTGCCATCGAGGGTACAGCATTTCATACGCGGATCATTCTGGATCGCATGAGCGAACACGGTGCCACGATTCGTCGCGTGATCAACGGGGGTGGAATTCCGCAGAACAATCCTGCGTTGAACCAGGTCTATGCCAATGTTTTGGGCCGACCGGTACTGGTGCCGAGCAGTAAGGTCACTGGTATCGGTTCGGCTATTTTTGCTTTCCTTGCGGCAGGAGCTTTTCGCAGCATCGAAGAGTGCCAGGATCAGATATGCCCTGCATATACTGAGTTCACTCCGCAACCAGAAGAGCGCGAGATCTACGACGAACTCTACGCACTGTTTCGCCGGATGTATTTTGACTTCGGAAAACCGTTCCGAGATAGCTGTTTCGGCGACGTGTTGCCCAAGCTGATTCAGATGGCCCGCGTTAGCAGGGTTCCCCAATAGTTCTTAGAGCCTGTTTCATAAATCGGTTATTGGGTAGGGCACGGCTTCAGTCGTGCCGTTCAGGGCCTGACAGAATGCGGGCTTTAGCCCCTGAGGGACATGCCTTCCGAGCGGAAAGGCATTTATGAAACAGTCTCTAGGTGGTTATGAGTGTCGACAGCACGAAACAACTGAACTGTTTCTTTCGGGATGGCAAATGAACAAGAAATTGGCTCTCCAAGGCGTCATTCCACCGATCGCCACTCCCTTGACCGACGGGGACCGAGTTGATGAACCAAGCTTACGTCGCTTGGTCCGCTTCCTGTTGGGCGCTGGTATACACGGCATTCTGGCCAATGGCACGATGGGGGGATTCGCTTTCCTCACTGACGAGGAACAAATTCGCGCGATCTCGATTGTCGTCGAAGAAGTTAACGGTGCTGTCCCCGTAGTCGGCTGCGTTGGCGAGACCAGTACCAGCCGCGCTATTCGCAAAGCGCAGCAAATCCAGCGATGTGGGGTGACCGATCTTGCAGTATTGCTACCTTTTTATTTCTTTGCGGGACAGGAACATCTTATTGCCTATTTCTCAGACATTGCTGCTGCCGTTGATCTGCCTATTCTTGTCTACGACAATCCAGTGATGACCAAGAACCGAATTCTCCCAGAAACTGTTGCAACTCTGCGTGGACGCATTCCCCGCATCGTTGGCATCAAGGAGAGTGATCCGGACTGTGTGAACCTGCAGAACCTGCTTGATTTGATGCGCGATGATAAGGAGTTCTCGGTCCTTACAGGTAACGAATGCCTCATCCTTGTCGGATTGCAGATGGGCTGCTCCGGATTCATTGGAGGACTGCACAACATATGCCCTCATCTAGCGGTCGCGCTTTATGATGCCTTCTGTGCAGGCGACCTAGAAATCGCCCGAAATCTGCAGCGGAGCATGATTCAGGCTTGGCGATTGTTCCAGTATGGCAATGTTTGGGGCGGATTTGACGAAGCATTACGTTATCTCAAGATTGCGGAACGTGCGACCGGCGCACCTTATGTATCCAAGCTGAGTCCTCGGGAAGCCGACGAGGTTCACGCAATCATCGAGCGCTTCGTCAAACCCTTCGTAGGCAGTGGGGAACGTCGCGCCTGACCGTCGTCGCCCCTGCGCGTGGGGCAGCGGACTTCAAATTCTTATCAAAAAGAATTCCGCGCTGGCTGCGCAGGCGGCGACCCAACGGCGGTGCAGAAGGACGTCGTGGGCCCCATCGGGAAAGATGAGCTCCTGCTCCCCAACTCGCGTAGGCCATAGCCCGGAGCGAGTTGGGGAGCAGACGGCGTCTGCCACGGTGGTCTCCGTGGCGGCTGAACGATCAGCGATTCGCGTACACCCTCCCCCGCAAAGCCGCACCGGGCATGAGCCCCCAGCTTTCGCCTCTTGCCCCGCGCACGACTTGTATATGAGCCGATGGTTATTTATTTCAATGGTATTCATTACGGTATTGCAACATCTGTTGCGATGGACTATTCTCCGGGGCGAGACATCATGCATCTGCTTGGCGGCTTGCTGGAACAGAAGCCTTTGGTATTCAAACAAAAGCAGCGGACAACCTGATACTTACGCAACGTTTGTATCGCAGTCATTGAGGGAATGCAGGAATCATTCGGAATACCACCGGAATCCGTGACGTTGCTCCTGGTCCACCTTCTTCAGGATGCGGAGGGTGCGGGCGCGGCGGTAGTGAGCGCAGACGGTGAGCAACACATTGAGAAAACTCATCGGCGCCACATAGGAGTTGCTCAAATGAGCTTCCACTGGCGTAAGGAAACACTCGTCTGCAAAGCGCGCGACGGGAGAAATGAACGTATCCGTGATGCCTACACAATAGGCGCCATTGGCGCGAGCCCGCTGCAAGCCTTCGACCGTTTGCCGAAGTCCCCGCCGAAAGCTGATCGCGATGACCAGGTCATCCTGTTGGCAGTTGCGCGCCGCATTCGCCGCCTGTCCGGGAGTCGTGGCTGCAATTACCGGAAAGCCCAGCACGGTGAGCCTGTAGTCCAGGAATTGCACGAGGCTGATCGCCAGGTCTCCCCCCAGCACCAGGATATGTCTGGTTTCGTGAATTCGCTTTGCCAAGGCAGCCACACGTTTCATGTCGAGAGTATTACGAAGCGCGTGAAGATTCCGCAGATCCTGCTCCAAGGCCTTGTATCCGTGCGAGTTCAGGCTGGAATCGTGGCTGGTATGAGCCTGCATGCCCTCCAGCGAGGTTGCGCTGGCAATCGAGAGGTCATGCAAATACGCCTTGAATTCCCGGTAGGTGCGAAACCCCAGGCTCCGGGCAATACGCAAAACCGTGGCCGGGTCCGTCCGGAGCTTGCCCGCAACGTCCCGAATGCTCAGCAGGACATAATCGCGTGGGCGTTCCTGGATTGGGCGAATCAGCTCCCGTCTTTTCTTGCTCAGTCTGGCAATCCGCTCCGCAAAACTGAAGGCGTGGTTTCCGGTATCCATTATCGAGTGACTGTTTTTCATGCTGACATTAACACTAGTAGCGCAACAAATGTAACAGGTTGTGCATGGCTCGACAAAGTAGCAGTGTAAGCTGACCGTAAAACCTACGGAGGTCCCCGGACGGGGTATTCACCATGCGCTACCGACACAATCTTCTCATACATATATTCTTCGCAATCGCATTGGTAGTTTCCCTGAAGAACAGCACTCTAAGTCAGGCTGCCGGTCCAGACCGTGTTGTGGTGGTTCCGGTTGCAAACATGCATTCGGCTGCAAGCGAGGATTCCGATGTAGTCTCGCAGGCCATCATCGGCAGCAATGTGGTTACGCTCGAAGTCCGCGGCAATTGGGCAAGAGTGGGTACTGCTGACCAGTACACGGGCTGGATGCTCGGTGACGCTCTTCGAAAGTTGGGCGAGTCCGGCATCTACGGCAGGTCAGGACAGGTGGTGCAGGTCGAAGGCTTGTTTGCCAACCTGTATGGCGAAACAGATGTTACCTTGCACAAGCCCGTCGTCACCGTTCCGTTTGAGACGCGACTGGAAGTCGTGGCCGAAGGAAAAGGAAACAACGCAGGATGGCTGCAAGTACGTTTACCCGACCAGCGCATCGCGTGGATCCAAAGCGGAGATATCAATCGTGATCCACAGCCTCTGACGATAGCCCAATCGATTGCCTTGGCCAAACGGTTCCTGGGCTTGCCTTATCTGTGGGGCGGACGGTCCAGTTACGGTTACGACTGCTCGGGTTTTACGCAGATGCTGGTGCGCAGCCGCGGCATCACCATGCCTCGCGACGCTGATCTGCAGGCGGCATGGGGGGAGTTGAGGCTGTCGATCGTAAGGATCTGCGGGCCGGGGACTTGCTCTTCTTTGGCTCGGGGGCCGGCAAGATCACTCACACCGCCATGTATATCGGGGGAGGAGAATTCATCCCCGCGACCACCCACGACCATCCGGTGGTGCAGATCAGCCGGTTGGATGACCAACCTTGGACACGAATTCTGGTCGCGTGCAGGAGGATCAAATGAATCGGCGAGAGTGGATCAAAACCACCGGAACACTTGGCGTCGGGTGCATGGCTGCGAATCTCGGATCATTGCCAGCGCTCGCTGCAGAGTCTCAGGCGGGCTGCAAGTGGGAGCCCAGCGTCATGCGGCTCAATCTTCGCCATACCTGGACGACGACTATGTCGTCTAGCGCATACCGGGACACGATCTACGTCCGGCTAACCAGCGGCGGCGTGACCGGACTTGGCGAAGGTGCGCCGATCGTGCGTTATCACGAAAACGCAGAGGAGGGGAAAAGAGCGATTGAATCGATCCTCCCTTTCCTTGACGGCGCAAACCCGTGGCAATTCGAAAAACTAATGGCCCAAGTCTTTCAACGAGTCGATGGGCAATTTGCCGCCAAAGCGGCTCTCGATATCGCCATCCTGGATTGGGTTGGGAAAAAACTGGATGTTCCGCTGTACCGCTTTCTTGGCCTCGACGCAGCCGACGCACCGATTACGACGTTCTCCATCGGAATCGATACGCCGGAAACCACCCAGAAGAAAGTCCTTGAAGCGGAGTCGTTTCCGGTGCTCAAGATTAAGGTTGGTCTGGACACTGATGAAGCGACGATGGCGGCGGTGCGCAGCGTTACCAAGAAGCCATTGCGGGTAGATGCGAACGAAGGTTGGAAAGATAAGGAAGAAGCAGTTCGCAAGATTAACTGGCTGGAGTCACAAGGCGTGGAGTTCATTGAGCAACCGATGCCTGCGGACATGATCGAAGAAACCCGATGGGTAAGAAGCCGCGTGCATCTGCCGATCATCGCCGACGAAGCAGCCGTAAATGCGCGCGCGCTCGGCAAGCTGGTCGATGCCTATGACGGAGTGAACGTCAAACTCGACAAGTGTGGCGGCATCCAGGAAGCTCTTCGCATGATTTACATGGCCAAGTCGCTGGGGATGAAAACCATGCTGGGTTGCATGGTCTCCAGTTCAATCAGTGTCACGGCGGCAGCGCATCTCTCGCCGCTGGTTGACTACGCGGACCTGGATGGGAACCTGCTAA
>Ga0182019_10001391_pt1 | contig 12339 bp, 15 predicted proteins | sample 812E2MmetaG_FD_120483 | JGI IMG/M metagenome (GOLD analysis project Ga0182019, IMG submission 120483) | Permafrost microbial communities from Stordalen Mire, Sweden - 812E2M metaG | ecosystem: Environmental > Terrestrial > Soil > Wetlands > Permafrost | place: Sweden: Stordalen | collected...
AAAGAGTGTTTCACGGGATGAAAAGTGCCCCAATCGATATCCAAATCGCAACGTTCGTATCGTCGTATGATTCAGGGCTAGTGGCCGCGAGGTCGTGCAGGTTCAAGTCCTGTTCCGGGCACAACGATGTTGCGAAACGGCATCTGGTTCTCAGGTGCCGTTCCTGCTTTTTCCAACTCCTCAACAAGACGGTCGGCTGGGTCTCCTCCCTTCGGGAAACGGCGGACCAGTACCCGTACCCTTCGGTTCGCCCCGTCGACGACCACCTTTCCGACAACTCTCCGGATTATCTCCTTCTTCTCCTGGGTCGAGCCCCCCTCGAACGCATGACGGAAGTTCTCCGAGAAGTCTCGGATCACATGCGCAACCAGATCGAGATCGAGTTGTGCGCCACTCTTCGGCGCACTTCGTTGCAATGACGCCTCGGCTTCGGATTTCTCATCCTGCAACTTTTTGAGTTTTGCCACCAGGACGCTTATCGGACCACCCTCCTCGATTGCCTGAAGCACACGGCCAATCTTTTCATCAAGTGCCTGGATACGACGCGTATCCGCCTCCATTGCCACCCGGTCCTGATCTGGGGCTCGCTCCAACATGTCCTTGAGATTCCTTTGCACCTGATCGAGGATCCTGTTGTCAGATAGAACATCTTCTACGGCGTCTACCACGAACGACTCGACCTTGTCCCGTGGCACGGAGGTATAATCACAGACCCGTTTGCGGTTGTATCCCCCACAGACGTAACGATAGTACTTCCTGTCCCTGAGGGTTGTAGATTGTCCTTCAAACGAGAATCCGCATTTCCCGCACTCGATCAACCCGCTGAGTAGATACGGGACAAAATGGCGAGGCGAGCCGCCTTTCCACTTCCCTTTCCTCACAGAATTTGCCTTCATCCACAACTCCTGTGGAACGATGGCAGGATGAGCACCCTCATGAACCACCCATTGAGACTGATCCATTTTCCACTGAGGATGGTCGGGGGTTGAACGACGTTCCCATCCCTCATTCTGCGCCCGAATCTTGCTGCTTGAATACCGGTTGTAGGCTCTCGCTCCGTAATAGGCAGGGTTCTCAATGATGGACTTGATCGTGCCGTTGCTCCACTTTTGGTCTTTATTTCGCCATTTGCCCCGGCGAGCGCAGGGGACCTTCTTGTCGTTTAACATTTTGGCAATCAGGAGGTACGAACTCCCTTTCGCCCTCTCGGAGAAGATGAAGCGCACTGTTTCGACTTCGTCGTCCTTCCCCAACTCCCAGACGACCTTTTCCTGCTTCTTCACACACCACTGACCTGGTGCCAGGTAACGCCGATCGCCGGTGTGGATGCTGACGGCAACTCTCACGTAGCCATAGGGGGCCGTCCCCCCACTGGAGTAGACGCCGTTGTTCGTGGCCCCCCTGAGTGTCAACTCCGAGAGTTTCTTGCTGTACTGAGAAGCCTGGACACCCTCAAGGGCTTTGAGCATCGGCGCGAACTCATGCTTGGGATCCACCGATGTCTTCACAAGGACAACCTCGACGCCAGATCGCCTAAAATGGACACGCCAATATGTGTTCTCCTCTGCGTCGATTGCCCTTCCCCATCGACTCTCGTCGTAGCAAATCACTGCTTTGAATTCCGGCTGGTTCTCAACGGCAGAGCGTAGACGCTGGAACTCGGGCCTCTGGTCGAACGTGGTTCCGGATTTCCCGAAATCCTCAAACCACCGGAGGACATTATACCCGGCGGTTTTTGCGAAGGCGAGGATTTCTATCTTCTGCTGTTCAGGGGACTCTTCCTGCTGATCGGTCGAGCATCGCAAGTACCCGACTGCGGGGATCGTGGTGTTCATTTTTGATCTCCTTCCTTTTTCAATGTCATCAATTCTTGTTTCTCCCGCAAATGGCGATACAGAAGCGTGGCAACCATTCGCGTCAATTCGTTGATGTCCTCTTCCGTCAAATACCCATCGCTCTCAACGGTGTAGACATACTCTTCATCAGATCTCCTCCGAGGCTTCATTGGCTGACCGGATGGGGCTGGCGGCCAATGATGCCGGACCTGCTGCGGGTTCCAAGGACTTTGAAATCCGGGAAGTCGGTGGCAAGCTCGAGGCACGTGATTATTCGGACTGAGGTCATACCGCTACCCTCCTGAACGACAATTCCCAAACAGAGGATAGGCGTACGAATTCTCTGCAGGGCGTTGGGTCCACCCGTGCGCTATTGATTATGAATTCGTACAGCTACCCGCTTTCGGGAAAAGTCCGAGGGTCAAGCGGTATTTTGGGTACAGGGAACGCTCAGTGACGTTCACCGATATCCGGAGAAACAGTGCTGTGTCAGCTCAGCCAGCACTGCTCCCCCGGGTTCAGATCGATTAGCGGTATCGTTTGTGGCCTTCTTTTGCCGTCTTCTGACTCATCCTTTCATCGACTGCCTTGATCACTCGGAAGATCCCTTCTGCGACCTGCGGGATGACGGCGTACCCCCTTTCCATGCTCGTATTCTCTTCCGGGCAATCGCGGCATACTCCCTCTCTCGCTCTATGCCGATATACCTGAATCCCTCGAGAAGGGCGGCTATCGCAGTCGTGCCCGAGCCGACGAAGGGATCCAGAACTATCCCATTCGGTGGTGTCACCAGCCGCGCCAGATAACGTGCTAACTCCAGCGGCTTGACCGTTGGATGGGGGTTCCCGATGGGGGTAGTGCGTGTCTTATGAGGAACATCGAGCCTGTCCTGACCTGCATCGCGTCCCCTGATTGATTTCTTCTCCCCTTCGAGTCCGAAGTCCCGCTCTCTGCGTGATGCCTTGGCACAGTAGAAGAATCTCGCCGCTGAACCGAAGCCATCTTTCTCTCCTACACCTTTATATGTAGATTTGCCACCACCGAACTTCCCGTAGCCAGTCACTTTCGTCTTCGCCCAATGGCCTCCGCCAGCGTTGTCGGGGAAGTGTTCGAGAACTTCATCCGAGCCATCGTGTATGATGTTGGCGGGGAAGCGTCCGGGCGGGTTGTAGTTTCCCTTATCACTACCTGTCCTGTTATCGGGAGAGTAGATTCCGTGATTCGAAGGCTTGCTATCAAAGTCCGCGTGGCGATTCTTGTTTTTGCTTTCGTGTTCGTCAGCTTCATCTTGAAACTTCACTCGACACGCATCTATATTTATACCGCCTGTTCCATACTTAAGCGTGTTCCGAGCTACCGTTCCTTCGAGCGGTTTTCGTGCTACGATGATTGGCTCGTAGGCTGGTTTGAGTTGAGTACCCCAACCCTCCCAGGGTTTGCTTGCTTCGCTCTTCGCCTCATATTCCTCAACCGGATTGGATGTGAGCTTCTCCGCACCCTCGGCATACTTGCCCGATGGGAAATGAGTCGATGCCGCTGGTATTGCTCTTCCTCGATCCGGATATCCGTTGAGTTTATCTATGGCGAGAGCGACATTATGGCTTTTCGGAAACCCCGAGCCGTAGAGCCACATGATGGTATCTCGTATCTCGAAGCCTGCGTCTTCTATTGAGCAGCAGATACGGGGAAAGGTCCTCGTACCTCCGAAGGACAGGAGATGCCCTCCTGGCTTCAGAACACGGAGACATTCTTTCCAGATTTCAATCGTGGGAATGTTGTGGTCCCATTTCTTTCCCATGAACGATATCCCGTAAGGCGGGTCTGTTACGATGCTGTCTATTGAATTGTCTGGGAGGAGCTTCAGTCGTTCAAGGCAGTCACCTGTGTAAATGATGTTGACTTCGTCTATCGGCATGCCGACACCCTGAAACAGAAAAACCGGGAGACAGATAGACGGGCAAATTCACCTCACGGCCTTGTTATTCGACCGTGAGAGATACTCCATGAATTTTCCGCTATCCGCTTCCCGGTTTCTCCAGGGGCGGCATTTTTTAGTGATCGCGCACTGTTTCGCGCGTTTGACGATTACATTTAACCATCGCGCTGACACTCGTCAACAACGAATTGAACGGACCCGTGAAATACTCCCGCTGCCGTTTTGCCTGTGCGCTAATTTACTTCCAATACGTTTCCGTAACCGGGAGTGGCGAGCCTGATCAGCGGGCCACCCTCACTGAAGATCATACTCATGATCTCGTGCGGGACACCCCCCCCCCCGCTCCCGGAGAAACAGTGGCCGGGGGGCGGGGGGGGTATTGGTATCTCGCTTATTTCTTCCTTCCATTTCTGAATATCACAATCATTAGGGACTTGATATAGCCTATCTTCTGCGGGTCATCCTCGCCTTCCTCACTCGCGAAGTGAAAACCCTTCTTTGGCTTCTCAAGGAAGCGATACTCGCAGTTTGGATTGTGATATATGTACTTGTGGAAGTATCTTGTATGCACTGATGCTGGGATAAGCATTACGGTTACGCACCTCTCCTTGCATGCTTTCTCCACGAAACCTCCTATGTGCATATCGAACATTGGGTGGCAGTACACGACTTCACCAGTCCAATCTTTATCGAGACAGCTGTTATCTCGCGTGTAGTATTTCGGTAGAAGGTGGTTCTTGTCCGAGGCACAGGCATCGAGAGTGAAGGGAAACTCCTTCTTCAACTTCTCCCAGATGTCCTCTGGCGTGCGGATATATTTCATACTCTTGGAGCATGTAAAGCTCAGAGTGTTCTTAGCTATGACGCGTTTCTTCACTTACACTTTCTCGAATACACTTGCTATTCTAAATCTGTGGTTCGTCGATATTACAATGCCTATCAGACCAACCAGCTTCAGGTTCCTCTTGCTCCACATTGGGAGTACTTGGTCAAGCCACACGATGTGTCCGCCTTTCTTCAGGATGATGAGGCACTCTTGCAGAACTAGAGTGCGGCCTATCATCGGAGTGCCGTAGTGTTCGGCATCTTCCACCGAGTAGGGTGGATCCGCTACGATGAGGTCGAATTGGTTTGCCGCGAAATACGTGGAGAGCTTTTCAGCATCTCCATTTACATCTGCTCCTGTGTTACAGAAGCGAGTGTAAGATTTGTCCTTGGGGACAGAACCACTGAAGAGATGGAGGATGGATGTCTTGTCGGGGAACATCGACATCACACGCTTCAAGTAATTTCCTGGATACGCTCCATAGAGTTTGGATCTGTTTCGGTAGTTATTTCCTAAAACCCAGATGGTCTCTATTCTGCCATTGACTATCTGTAATGGCGGAAAACCCAGAGTTGCATATCCATCGACCATTGCCTGTACTGTATCGATCACTTACTCGTTCACTTTCTCCTCACATATTATGGATTGTTCTTGCAGTGCTTCTCGTATTGCCCGAGCTGGAAGGTCTTCGATTTGTAATTCCGTCTGACCTTCACATTCAACTGCAAGCTTCACGGCTACTTCGTCTGGTCGTGCATCCCGCAGCCGTTGCGGGTGGGGGTGGGCCCTTCCCCGGAGAGTGGTTCAGGGGCACCCGGTCCCCCGTCCACTGACTGCGTAGCGATACTAGTTGCGTTCGTTGCCGTGCGGTTCGTTGGATTCTCCTGCCGCGTGGCTCGCCTGCGCGCGGTTCGCCGTCTTCACGAGTATGTTGACTCGTTTGTAATCGTCGTTCCTCCGTAGGTTAGTTAGTGGTGGGGGGGGGTGTGGTGAGGCCTGGGGTGTGGTGACCCCTCCCACAAATAGAAGGATCATTCACGAGGTGGGACGGATCGGCGGGAATACGCGGAATACAAATAAAATAGGCCAACTTCTCAGCTGGCCTTGTATTCACACCCCATGCAGATGACTCATTCGGCCCCCTCCAGCCGGGCTATCGCTCTCAGGAGAAGGGAAGGTGTCATCATTTCCAGATCTTCAGTTTTCACAGAGGGCTTGCGCTTCTGGATCACGCGAATTAGCTGCTCCTTATCCATTTTTTCGTAACGTTGGAGATCGATCCTCGCGTTCGCCGTATCCTCGACAACATTCCGACCCGTATTCGCGTGCTTATCAGGCTTCCGTTCGATGCCCTTCCGCGCGGCAGCTTCCTGCTCGTGGGAGATTCGGGCGATATTCATTTGCACCACGACGTGAAGATTCCAGAGCACATCGGTTATCTTGTATACCGCTTCCCAGAATGTCATCCGACCCAAGGCCCTGCTCCAGGTAGGTTGAGATAGTCCGGATACCTCCGCCAGCCTCCCTTGGGTGGGCTTCGGGTCGCCATCCAAGATCGCCGTCGCCACGAATGTACGAGCGAGCGACTGGTCATCTACTTCAAGTGGCTTGACTGATGGACCTTCGCCATGTTCGGCCATGTGCCATCGGTCGAAGGCTCGCGTCGATACATCGTATTCAGTTCTGTTCTTCTTGACCTTACGCCCAGGAGATTGACTTTCGGGCTGTGCGTCACGAAGCCGATTGGCGAGCGAGCGTATTTCACGAAGTATGACCTTTCCCTCATCGGTGAGAATCGGGGCAGAGGATCCGGGCTGATGCTCGGTATCGATCTGGACGTGTTCAGCACCTGGCACTTCGCTTGCGGGTACCGTTTGTGCTACTTCCTCGACTCGTTTGGTCGAAGAATTGATAATAACTGAGTTCATACTACCACCTCACTAAACAGGTTTGCAGAGGTCGATAGGGCGACCACATTCTAGGCGCGGCATACCCCTAAAAGCCGTGCACGCTCGAATCGAATTGGCGCATCAACCCACTTCCAGAACTTCAAAAAGGTCGTGGTGTTTTTTCCTAAGCCGAAGGAAAGCCCGGCCCATAAATATTCAATCAGACCGAAGGCTTCAGGTCAATCCCATTTGTCGCCGCATGTATTGCTGTAGCTGATGCCGAGATCGGTCCTGGCATCGGGGTCCTTCGGCCGCATCGCCAGATTTTTTCCGGACGCCTCGACCGCCCGCCGCTCGGACGTCTCCATCATCGACCGCATAGATCGGGTCCTGCCAGCGGTCTTGCGTCGGCATCAACGACGGGTACTCCACTTCTTGTTCATCACAATAGATCTCCAGTCATGCTTGATCCTTCGCAATTACCAGGCCTCGCTTACCAGAAAACCGATTTTCCTGCTCGGCAAACCCGAGCGGTCCGATCAGAAGGATTTCCTTGAAGTCGTTGGTAAACGGATTTGCCCCTGGCCGTTCCCCCGTTGCACGCCTTGGCTTAGGATCCCGTCTGGATATCATCAATCGCCTTCACGACATCCTCGAGCCCGGGCAGATCCCTGCAATCCTTTATGACCAGATCCAACTGCTCTTTCACCATCTTTAGAGTCCGCTTCCTGGGTACAGGCATCTTCCCTTTCGCAGTCTGGATGAATGTGCGAAGTGTCTTTACCGTCAACCCCGTCTTTGCCGCCTTCTCCAGCCACATTTTCTGTTCCTGTGCGGGAAGAGGAGCCACAAGTTGATGGTGTTGAAACCGTAGAGCCTTAATGCGCATTAAGGGGGGAACGCTTCGCGCCACGGAAGCGTAGACCCACAGCGTCCCACGCGTCTTTTTCGTAATTTCCACCGCCACGTCGTACCTTCCCCTCTGGATGAATTTCTTGCTTTCTCCGAACGCCAACCAGTCACCGATGTAAAAGGGTGTGGCTCTCTGCACGTCGGCGAGCGGCGCCCCCAGGGCTAACCAGTCCGCCTCTGATATCGAGTCGGTGATGATCAGCCCCGTGTCAGTCATGGTACACGTTTGTGGTAGTACTGGAACCTCTTGCACCGGTACATTCTCGGCACCTTCAACAACCGCTTGCTCCTCCTTCGGAGGGGCCTCTGAATCCTTTTGTGAGCTACGCATTGAGAAACCCTTTCTTTGAAATGAAAAAACCCACCCACACCGCTGCTGCGCCGGTGCAAGTGGGCCGATATTGGTATTGCAGCAGACGCCCGGTTTCACCCCAGCGATCTGCTGCATAGCCTATTTGGATGCCACTTCCTGACCTGGAAAAATGGAAGGACTTCCAAATCTAACGATTCTATTTGATCTTGTATTTCCTCAGTAATATTCCCGCAGTGTGATTGCTCATGCCAAGTTCCCTTCCCAGCTTGGCGACATTAATTGTGCCATTTTTCTTTTGACACTTATCCACGAGTGCCATTATGCGCTCTTTCGTAGGCGCCTTGTCCTCAGATATTCTCTTCTTGAGAGCTCGATTTGTAGCCTGCAACGCCTTTATTATCCGAATTGCAACGCGCAACTCTGGGTCTTGGCCTTTCACTCCTGAGATGCTTGCCTCACTCGATAAAACTGAACGGCCCGCTACGGTTGGAAAAATCGCCGGCAAGGGCCTGCCTCCCGATCTCCGGGCTGCTTGTTTCGCTCGCTTCAGGTAGAGCCTAAGCACTCCGAGTTCTAGTATAAGGAGTTCCATTTTACGGTAGGAGCTGACAAATCTCTCGAAGTCGCTGCTAGATTTGATCTTCTCTCCCTGGTCCAGAATGCGAATTAGCGTGTTCCCATATCCCATTGCGATCCCGCTGGCCTGCAATATCTCGCCGTTTACTCGAGTCTCTTCGTCCAAGAGTGCAACAAGACTATGGTGCGCGTACTTTTGCATCATTTTGTATCGGTCAAAATTTGCTGCGAACCCAGAATTCGGCTTAATGCGGCGGTTGGCAGAGATACGCCTGTAGAGCCCGAACAGCTCGTATATCTTTGAGTCTAAGTGCGGAGGCATTTGGGGGTGCTTTCTCATTTCATCCTCGCCTTGCTCGTTCTGTGGAGATACGCCTCCTACTGCTTCGGCACGCCCACGTACTCGATCACCAGACCCAAGAACTCCAAGTTACTCCGAATAATACTCCGCACATTCCTTCTCTCGCCCGCGTATCACCCGCCTCCCCTTCAACGCCCCTCGTGATTCCGTGACCACCGTGCACTGGTTCTCACCCTTCCCCTTCTCGCAGTAGACCACCACCCAGTCATCTGTCTTCTCCAGCTTGTGTGCCGCTGCCGTGTTGGAGAACATAACAGTGAACTTGTATCCCTTGTACTCCCGGGCCATCAGAGGGAGCCACGCCTTTTTCTTGGGGTTCAGTAGTCGGGGAGCGATCATCTTCAACTTGCCCGCTGAAGCCTGCTTGCGATATTCCTCGTCGATTTCCAAGATGGTGGCGACCGGCAGTTGTATCGGCTTGGCGAAGGAATGCTCAGCCTCCTTCTCCTCAACCGCCTTAAGCTTCTCCTTCGGCACTTCTTTCTCCAGATCCGTGAGAAGCTCGACTGTCCCGTTCTTTACGTACTCTTCAATCAGGCCGGATAGCTTCTCCCCGACGCCCTTGAGTCCCGCAAGACCTTCCCCACCGCTATGATCTGCCGGCGCTGTAATAGACTCAGGCAGACTTACCGGCGATCGCCTGAAGCACATCTGCACCCTTCGTGGCTCCCTTCGCAGTGAGAGTCAACTGTCGATCGGCATCGTAGACCTTCTTGTCAATGTACCCGTCATTCTTGAGATTGTTGACAAGTAATGACAGAGAGCTCCCCGATTTGAGCGACTGGCCTTCGTATAGGGATTTAAACTCCTCATATGGGATCTTCGACCGGCGAAGTCCGAACTCCACTGCATATAGCAAAACAACAACAGCGTCTGTGACCGATCCAAAATGGGTAGTCTTGAGCAATTGCGGGACTCCGTCCTTAAAGGCGAGGATCTTCTTACTTGAAAGCGAACCTGACGAAATATCCGCTTTCAATTCGACTAGCCCTTCAGGCCTGTCTTCGGATTGCAATCCTCTGTTAACGTGTTTCTTAGTCTCCTCATCTGGTTTGACCATCTGGTTGTGACGGAGATAGGAAATGAGGTCGCGCACCTCCTGTATTGTACTCACCTCCGCAACCAGAGTTACCCCCGATTCCAGTTGGATATGCGCTTCTCGAATTTTCGGTTCATATGGCATTGGATAACTCCGCGATAATTTGTGTCAGTTTAAATTTGCCTAGTCCAGACAACTGCCAACATTTAGCGGCTCGGTCGTAATAAAAGAACTTCTTTGATGCGCTGTGTCTTCCCACAATGTCAACAAACTCCTTCGGCTTGAGGCGGAATGCGTCACCTTCCTTTTTGAAGAAGGCGTTTACTGCCTCTGCCCCTGTGGGTCTCAGGGTCGCAACTGCTAAGATCATCTTGTCCAAACGAGTATGCAGAACGGCCACAGGCGGAAGGGTTTGCTCGGTTTGAGACGGAGCGATAGAAAGAGATGCTATGCCTTCATTTTTCATCTCAGCGTTGACAAGGTCTTCTATCTTGACAGAGAACGCTGTATCTATCACAAATTCTACTGTGTCCTTGTAATCTAGCAGAGTGACATCGGTGATCGTCTTTCCCGCTGATTGATGGTAAAAGTCGCACCGAATGTCCTCGTAGAAGTAGTCTATGTCCTTCCACACCTGTTCGTCAATGCTATCGAGCTTGCTTCGAATGGTCTTGATTAGGGTGTCTCTGTGGCGATGCGCTTCAGAAAGAGTGATTTGCGCTACGTGCTGCAGATAGGCCCGACAAGCCGTCTCAAAGGCTGAATCGATCAGAATGACCGATAGGCGGTTCCTGTGTGGAATTGCTGACAGTCGAATCAATTCAGCGCCGACGAATGTGTCGACTATTCCGCGAAGAATAGGATTTGGTTTTTGTGAGGCCATACTGTGTCCTTAGATGGTATAGCAATGCTGTCAGATGACGTCCCCCACACGACCTGGCTCCGCCGATCGTCGTTTATCAAATGATGCTGACTTTGAGCGACCACTATATTCCAGGCCTCAGAAAAAACGAGCGTCGAAGTGCCTGGTGTTAGCCGCAAGGATCTTGATTTTCTCAATCCGTCGGATGCCTCAAATCATTGTTGTTTCGAATACGCATCATTATGAGAGTATCTCTTACCCGGGGGAGGAATACAGATTATGTCAGAGCCCACCTAAATGGACAAACCCGCCAAGGTAGGACTGCCGTGCCCATCCCCGCGGGTTTCAAATGACTGTTTGGTCCAACGTTGGACCTCAGTTCTCAATTCATCACTTACCGCAATCCCATGTTTCGCAAGCCGTGACAGTAAGTTAGCAGAATCAGTGGGATAATCAACCAGCGTGCCGCAAAAGCGACCAGAGGAGTCCAATCTAAAACTCCAGAAAATAATCCAGAAATCACTATCCGCCTATCCTGGTACAACGGTACACCCCCGACACTTATCCCTTGGCAAGCTTTTCTTCCAACTTTTTGATCTCCTCTTCAACAGGCTTCAGCTTCTCCGCGCGTATCTTCTGAAGCTCCTTCCTCGACGTTCCCTTCTCCATCATTTCAATCATACTCCTGACCCCGCGGTATTCCCGTTTCAGCTGGTCAAGTCGCCTTTGAGGGTTGCTCATTTCAGTCATTGCTACCTCCAGGAAGCATCCAAAGAGACATACGACATATTTGTCGTATATGCAATAGACCGCACCTGGAGCCGCCAATAGGGCTGAAAAACAAACCCAAAAATAAATCCAGGAATCGCTTTCTCCCCCCGGACAGGTACTGCCTTTCTATGGGAATCCGCTCGCAACCTACTCCCCTCGACATTGATTCCCGACCTTCACGAAGTAGAAGCATCTCGTTGGATCTTATGTAAGGTCTCAGTTCGACGAGGCTCAAAACGGGTCCTACTTTTTGGGTTCTCCGGGAAGATGGTATAAGAAGGTAGATGTACATCTACCAACAATCACAAGGAGGATTCATGCAGAACAACGCGATCTACAGCACCATGATTCGAGCTGGGAGAGTAACATTCTTTATAGATGTCAAAGAGGCGAAGACAGGAGCCAAGTACATCTCGATCTCAGAACACCGCATCGACGCCGATGAGAAGAAGCAACGTTCGACAATCCGCATATTCGGTGAGAGCATTGAGCAATTCCGCCAGGCCGTGAACGAAGCAGCCGCATCTGTCATAGAATGAGGAGAAGCCCATGAATATCGACAAGAAGTACAAGATCGAGAAAGCCGTATCGACGGATGAATCCCGCACGAACCTCACCAACATCTCCATCACCCGACGTCATGCTATAGCATGCGATGGTCGCATGATTGCCATCGTTCCGGTGGCGGTCGATGACGGGGATGAAACAGGCTGGATGACTCCGGACGCACTGAAGTTGGTCCGAAGGGTAAATCCCAAGGGGCTTGATACCATCCGGATCATACTCAATGGCACTCAGGAGCTCCCGGATGGAAGCACGATAAAGCGCCCGAGCTTCGATGATATCCACCCACCGAAGATGTTACAGATTCTCTTTCACGCTCATCGGGGGCGGACGTTCCGCATTGGGATCAATGCTTCCATGCTCAAATCACTCTCCGAAGCAATCGGTTCTGAGGAGATCGTGCTGGAGTTCGGTTCTCCGACTGAAACGATCCTCGTTCACCCTGTTCATCACGA
>Ga0182019_10001398_pt1 | contig 12309 bp, 7 predicted proteins | sample 812E2MmetaG_FD_120483 | JGI IMG/M metagenome (GOLD analysis project Ga0182019, IMG submission 120483) | Permafrost microbial communities from Stordalen Mire, Sweden - 812E2M metaG | ecosystem: Environmental > Terrestrial > Soil > Wetlands > Permafrost | place: Sweden: Stordalen | collected...
AGAGGGCGCCGACGAGATCGTCTTCCTCGACATCAGCGCCGCTTACGAACGCCGAGGAACCATGCTCGAGGTTGTGCGGCGGACGGCCTCGCGCGCCTTCGTGCCACTCACCGTGGGCGGCGGCGTGCGGACCGTGGACGAGATGCGCGACGTCCTTCGAGCCGGCGCCGACAAGGTCTCGTTTAACACCGCGGCGGTGCGGACACCTTCTCTTCTGACCGAGTGCGCCCAGCGCTTCGGCAGCCAGGCCGTCGTTTGCGCGATCGACGCTCGTCGCCTGCCCCGGACGGATGACGCCCAGCAGCGCTGGGAGGTCGTAACTCACGGCGGACGCCGCCCGACGGAACTCGACGCCGTGACGTGGGCGGCTCGCGCCGTGGAACTCGGCGCCGGCGAGTTGCTCGTCACTTCGATGGACCGCGACGGTACGCGCAGCGGGTTCGACACAGAACTCCTCGCGGCGATTGCGGGGCGCGTTCGCGTGCCCGTCATAGCCTCCGGCGGCGCCTCCGGTCCGGACGACTTCGTCGCGGCGGTTCGGCAGGGCAAGGCGGACGCGGTCCTCGCGGCCTCGATCTTCCACCGCCGGATCTACTCCATCGCCGACGTCAAGGCGGCCATGGCGGCAGCCGGATTGCCGGTTCGTACCATCGAGAGGCCGGCCGCATGATGGAGAAACGGTCGCCGCAGGGCGAGGTGGCCTGGGGACCCAGCGGCCTCATACCCGGTGTCGTCCAGGATGCGGCCGACGGCCGCGTCCTCATGGTGGCCTACGTGGACGCGGAGGCGCTGTCCGCCACGCTCGCCACGGGCGTGCTCCACTTCCACTCGCGCTCCCGCGACCGGCTGTGGCGCAAGGGCGAGACGAGCGGCAACGTACTGCGCCTTGTTGGGATTGCGGCGGATTGCGACGGCGACGCACTCCTCCTGCAGGTCGCCCCGACCGGCCCCACGTGCCACCGGAACACCCGCAGCTGCTTCGACCCGGCCGGTTCCCTGCCGGGCTCGTCGGCGAGCCTCGTCGCATCGCCAGGGGCGCAGGCGCCGGCGACGGCCACTCCCCCACAGGGCTTCGAGTGGCTCGAGACGCTCTGGGGCACGATCGATGCCCGCGCCGACGCCGATCCGTCCGTCTCCTACACCGCCCGGCTGCTCGCCGGCGGAGTCGACGCGCCGGCCCGCAAGGTTGCCGAAGAGGCGACCGAGGTTCTCATGGCCGCCAAGGACGACGCCGTGGCTCCGGTCGAGTCACGGGACGCCGCCCGCGATGCGCTGGCGGGCGAGGTCGCCGACCTGCTCTACCACACTCTCGTGCTGCTTCGCGAGCGCGGCCTCCCGCCGGCCGCGGTCATCGCCCGGTTGAGGGTGCGGCACAGGGCGTAATCCTCGCCCCGTTCGCGGACCGGTCGGCCCGCGAGTTCAGCCCTTGAGCCGCCCGATGCTCAGGCTCTTCTTGCCGGCCCGCAGCACCAAATAGCGCGCTCCGATTGGCGCCGCAACCTTGTCGTCTGGCGCCTTCACGCGTTCGTCGTTGATCGAAAGGCCGCCCTGAGCGATGACCCGACGGGCCTCGCCGTTGGATGCGTAGAGACCGCTGGCGATCGCGACGCTCAACGCGCCTCCGGCGACGTCTTCGTCCGTGAACTCGAAGTGGTCGATCTCCGCAAAGAGCATCTCCAGCACCTCGGGATCGCGGATCGGCTCCTTCGAGAACGCCGCCTCGCTGACCCGCACCGCCTTCTGCGCCTCGCCCTCGCCGTGCACTCGGGCCGTCAGGTCGTAGCCGACTGCCTTCTGCGCCGCGCGAGCCTCTGGATGCGCCGCCTGCCGGCCTTCGAGCTCTTCGACCCTCGCCCGGTCGAAGAGCGTGAAAGTGCGCAGGTACTTGCCGACGTCGCGGTCGTCGGCGTCGAGCCAGTACTGGTAGAAGCGGAACGGGCTCGTCCTGGCTGGGTCGAGCCAGACGCTCGTGCCCACTGCCGTCTTGCCGAACTTGGCGCCGCTCTCGTTGGTAAGCAACGGATAGCTCAAAGCGAAGGCGAGATCCTGCCCATCGCCGGCGCCGAACTCCTTGCGGATGAGCTCGAGGCCCGCCGTCATGTTCCCGTATTGATCGGCACCGCCCATCTGCAACTCCACGCCGCCGGCGCGGTACAGGTGCAGGAAGTCGGCCGCCTGCAGCAGCATGTAGCTGAATTCGGTGAAACTCAGGCCAGCCTCCAGGCGGATCTGGACCGAGTCCTTGGCCAGCATGTAGGGCACCGTCAGGTGCTTGCCTATGTCGCGCAGGAAGCGCAGCAGCGAGTACGAGCTGAGCCACTCGTAGTTGTCCACGACCTCGGCTCCGTTTGGCCCGTCGAAGTCGAGGAATCTGGTCAACTGGCCCTGGATGCCGACTACGTTCTCCTCGACCGTCGGTCGACTCAGCAGGAGTCGCTCGGCCGACCGCCCGGATGGGTCGCCGATCATCGCCGTCCCGCCCCCGACAACGACGATCGGCGTGCCGCCCGCTCGCTGCAGGTGTATCAGGCCGAAGATCGGCACAAGGTGCCCAATGTGAAGCGACGGCCCCGTCGGGTCGAAGCCGTTGTAGCCCTTGATCGGCTTGCCCGTGGCCAGACGCTCTGCCAGGCCCCGGCTGTGCTGGTGGAGCATGCCTCTCCAGCGCAGCTCGTCGAGCAGCCCGGGCAGTCCGGCTGCGCCGGTTGAGCTATCGAGCCCGTCGGTCCTGCCTGCCAGCGTCATTGCCGCAATCCGCTCCTTGTCGTCACGCCATGAGGCGCCTGCCCGTCCCAAGCCCCGGCGGGCTGGGGTCGAATGTCCGCCTCTCAGCCTATGCTATCTTGCGAGCCGCCATGCAGACCAGCATCGCCCGACGCGAACGCCGTCGCCGCAATCACTTAGGCACGCGCCGCCCTGGCGGCGGCGCCGGTGGGCGCATCGCCGTGATCCTCCCGCTCTTCCTCCTGGGCACGTTCTTTGCACTGAGCCTCGTCGCCTTCGGCAGCGCCGTCGAGGTCTATTCGGCCTACAGCAAGGACCTCCCGGATCCGAAGCAGGTCCTCGACAAACTCGACTTCAACCAGCAGACGGTGCTGTACGACCGAACGGGCACCGTGCCGCTCGCGGCCTTCGGATCCGAGAACCGCCGGGTTCTCAAGTTCTCCGACATCCCGGATGTCGTCCTCGACACCACGACCACTACCGAGGACAAGACATTCTGGACGAACACCGGCTTCGACCCGGCGGCGATTCTGTCGGCCGTGCGGGACGCCATCTCCGGCCACGCGCGGGGCGCCTCGACGATCACTCAACAGCTGATGCGGACGGCGCCTGGGCTGTTGCCGGATACGACCAGCACTTTCGATCGCAAGATCAAGGAGATCATCCAGTCGGTGCGGTTGACCCAGGAGTTCCCGGGCGACGCCGGCAAGCAGGTGATCATCACCGACTACCTGAATCTCAACTTCTACGGCGACCAGAGCTACGGCATCGCCGCTGCTGCCAACGATTACTTCGGAGTCACCGACCTCAGTCAGCTGACGATTGCCCAGGCCGCCATTCTGGCTGGCATATTGCAGGCGCCCTCGACGTACGACCTGGTCGCCAATGCCACACAGCTCGATGACGGAACGTGGGTCGTGCCCGCCGACGCGCCGATCGTCGAGAGGCGCGACGCGATCCTCGAGGACATGCGGCGGAACAACGCTGCGGGCCTTCTGAGGGGCAAGTACACCGACGCAGATCTCCTTGCGGCAGAGTCCGAGCAGGTCGTACTGCACCAGGCCCCCCAGGCCCAGATGATTGCCCCGCAGTTCGACCTCCTGGTTCGGCAGCAGTTGGCCGACCTCCTGTGCGGGCAGGGCACGGACCCGGCCGACTGCCCGAAGGTGGACACGGGCGGCTACAAGGTCATCACCACGCTTGATTACAAGATGCAGCAGTCGGCCGAAAAGTGGCTGAAGGCCTACGTCTTCGGGCCTAACCAGGGGTCTGTTGCCGACGACATCGCCTATCTCGCCGCCCTTGGCATCACACCAAAGACGGACTCCTATGACTACACGCGGATCATCGGCCCCAGTTCCACGAGCAGCGTCGGGCTCCGGAACGGGAACATCCACAACGCTGCGCTGATCGCCGAGGACTACCGGACTGGTCAGGTCCTGGCATACGCCGGCAGCGCCGGCTTCTACGAGAATCCGGTCAAGGACCCCAACCACGCCGGCCAGGACTACTTCGACCCCGAATACGACGTCCTATCCTCGGGCAACGGCCGGCAGCCCGGCTCGTCGTTCAAGCCGATCGACTACTTGATAGGGATCCAGGACGGCTCGATGACAGCCGCCTCTCTCTTCATGGACGTTGCCACTGACTTCGGAGGCGGCTACACGCCTCACGATGCCGATGGCTACGAACGTGGGCCCGTCCGGCTACGCGAGGCCCTTCAATACTCGCTTAACATCCCGGCCGTGAAGGCCGCCTCGATCAACGGCGTCTCTCACGTCATGCAGCGCGCCGAGGACTTCGGGCTCCAGTTCCCGGCGAACACCAACCCGGGCGTCTCCATCGGGATCGGCACCGTGGAAGTTCATCCGGCGGACCTGACGTCGGCCTACGGCGCCATCGCCGATGGCGGCACGCTGGTCCAGCGCAACCTGATCCTCTCGGTCGTCGACGACAGGGGCAATCCGGTCGTGCCGCTGCAGGTCCCAATTGTCACCCACCCGTCGACGCCGGCGGCCACCTACGTCATGACCAACATCCTGGCCGGAAACACCGATCCCGCGCAGAACAACTGGTGGAGCCAGTACAAGATCATGTCCGGCAGCACACGCCGGCCCGCAACTCTCAAGACCGGCACCAGCGACCAGACCCAGGACCTCTTCGCCCTGGGCTACGTGGCGCCTCCCGCAGATCCGAATGCGCCGGCGATCGTCGCGGGCGTCTGGGCCGGCAACAGCGACAACTCGCCGGGCCACAGCGTGATGTCGCTCGAGATGGCCGCGCCGATCTGGCACGCCTTCATGCAGGACGCCACGGCAGGCACGCCGGTCACCGACTTCAAGCAGCCGGACGGCGTCACGTGGGCGACGGTCGATGCCAACAGCGGCATGCTCCCGGGCCCGTACACGACGCAGACCGTCCGCGAGGTCTTCGTGAACGGAACCGTTCCGACGCAGGTCGACACCACCAAAGTGTCGGTCGACGTGGACACGGTCAGCAACACGCTCTGGACCTACGACTGCCCGGGCGTCGAGGACACCAAGGGCTACCTCGACCTGAGTCAGGTGGATTCGAACAACCCCACGTGGCAAAAGTACGATCAGATCTGGATAGCCAGGGCGCAGCAAGGCGTCGGAAAGCGAGGTGGGCCCAACAACGGGGCCACCATGTACTTCTATGAGGTCGGCTTCTGGACGCCGTTCGGGCAGACGTGGGGCGCGCCCTTCCCGCCCACAACCTACTGCACATCAAACACGGGATCGCCGCCGCCATCGCCCAGCTCCACGCCTACGCCAGAACCAACGCCCACGCCGGCGCCTACGGCTGTCCCCACGCCGGCGCCTACGGCTGTCCCCACGCCGGCGCCTACGGCTGTCCCCACGCCTGAACCGACGCCAGACCTAACGCCAGCTCCTCCGACCACCGCACCGGCGGCACCGACCGAAGCGCCGTCGTCTGCCGACGCCACTCCGGTACAGGTTCCACAGGCGTTGCCGCTGCTGCCGCTGCCCGTGTCCCTGTACCGGCGCCTCCGGCGGTGGCATTGATACTGCCCGGGCCGACGGCTGCAGGTCACTCGATGGCGACCGCTCGCTTCTAGTCTTCCGACGCCTCGCCCCGGTCGGGGCCATTCCGGCGGAGAAGCGTCCGAGCCAGTTCGAAGGCGGCTCCCAGCTCGGGCAGACGGAAGACTCCGGCCCAGGCCATGTAGACGGCCAGACCGACCAGACCAGCGAGGGATATCTCGGTGACCTGCCCGACCAGCGAGGCCGGGCCGGCAATCGATCGCTCGATGAATCTCTGGACCAGCAAAGCTGCCGCCGAGGCAACACATGCTCCCGCGGCGAACGCGACCGCATGCCTGGCTATCGGCCGCAGGTCGAACCCGATTCGCCTCTCCATCAGGGCCACGAGCAGCAAGACTTCCGCCCATGCCCCCAGGCCGATCGCGAGCGCAAGCCCTTCCAAGTGCAGGAAGGGGAACAGAACGATCGCAGCGGCCACGTCGATGCCCACGGCCACGATCGCCGCGGTGACTGGCGTCCGAGTGTCCTTGCCGGCGTAGAAGATCGGCGCCATCAGGGCTATCAAAACGTGGGCCACGAGGCCCAGCAGGAAGACTTCATAGACGGGCACGATGGACGCCGCCTGTTCGGCGGTGGTTTCTCCGTGCTGATACAGGAATGCGATCGTCGGGGTCGCCAGCACGATCATGAAGCCCATCAGCGGCACCACCACGAACAGGAGGAGCCGGAGTGATTGATCGACCAGGCGCCGGAAGCGCTCGTCATCCCCTTGAGCAACAGCCCGGGACAGGGGTGGAAGCAGCACTATCCCGAGCGGCACCCCGATCAAGCCGACCGGCACCTGCAGGGCGGTGAAGGCCACCGTGTAGATGGTCAGCGGCCCGTTCCCCGGCATGCTCGTGGCAAAGAACGTATTCACCAGGAAGACGAGTTGCGTTACGCCCAGCCCTAGTGCCCGAGGCGCCATTAGCGCCAACGTCTCCCGGACTGCGGGATCGTGGATGTCGAGTGACGGAGTGTAGAGCGCCGATCGTCGAACGGCCGTCGCCTGAGTGATCACCAGGCCGGTTGCCCCCACTACGACTCCGATCGCCAGGGCGTAGATCCCAAAGAACGGCACCAGCAGCAGCGTGCAGACGATGATCCCGATGTTGTAGACGTTGGGTGCCGGCGCGGGGATCCCGAAGATGCCGACCGAATTGAGCCCGGCCGTCATCACGGCGCCGACGGCGAGCAGAACGGGCGACAGCAGCATCATCCTTGTCAGCCCGACTTCCATCGCCATCTTGGCGCCGTCGCCATGCGTGTTCGCGATGAGTTCCATCAGCGCCGGGGCGGCGATCCACGCGACGACAACCAGCGGAATGAGCGCCAGGATCATGAGGTTGGCGATGGTGGCCACGAGTCGTTTCGCCCGCTCGGCTTCCCCCCTGGCCAGGAGCTCGGACGCGACCGGAACGAGAGCCGAGCCGACCGCGCCCGCCGCCACCAGCTGGAAGATGGTGTCGGGGATCCGGAAGGCGGCATTGAAGGCGTCGTAGCCGCTGCTGTTTACGCCGAATTCGGCGACGAATACCGACGTACGGGCCCAACCGAGCAGCCTCGACAGCACCACTCCGGCGACCACGACCACTCCCGCAAGAGCGATCGCCCGGCCGCCGAGACGGGCCGACGACGTCGCCGAAAGATCGGACGTAGCCGCCTCTCCGGACAGGATCGCGTCGCCCGCCACGGCCACGGGCGAGGCAACGATGCCATCGAGGTTCTCCTGCGGCCTTCGCGGTCCGGTCGGGCGCGCAGGCCTTAGATCCGATTCCGGGACGCCCCGGGTACCGCCCAGCCGGGGCGGAATCAGGTTCCGTGGCCGCCAGTCATGGACGCGGGGCGATTCGACGTTCTCAGGCGTGCCTCCGCCCGGAGGCGAAGTGTCGACCGGCGGTCTGTCGTCGCTCATCGGAAGTGCCTGGCCAACCGCCATGCCCTGCCCAGCAGCGCGCTTGGGGCGTACTCGTGAGCCCGAATGCGAACCGCCGGCTGGCCGCCGAAGCGGTGCTTGAACAAGTACAGGTTCCAGAGGGGATGCGACTCGTCCTCGGGCACTCCTGGCGACGATTGGGTGTCCACGCCACCCATGTCGTACTCGGTGAAGCCGGCCCCGGCGGCCCAGCGAATGATCTCCCACTGCAGGAGGTGGTTGGCGCGAGTACGGTGCAGGTCGGCTCCGTCGCGTGATCCGGCGGCGAAGTAGACGAGCCGCCTGCCGGCCTGAAGAAGCAGCGCGCCCGCGTCCCGCCCGCCCAGCCCCGCAAACCACAGGCTTGCGATGCCCGCATCGCCGAGACGGCGCCACTGCTCCAGCTCGTAGTCGCGGTCACGCACGATGAAGCCCTCACGTTTCCCAGTTACAGCATGCATCTCGTAGAAGTCGGACAGGGCCCGATCTCGTACGGACGCATCGGTCAAATCGATCCGTTCGGTCGTGACGCCAAGCGAGACGGCCCGTTTGATGTCGGCCCCGGTGCTGTGGCCCAGCAGACCGCGCTGGGCCGCCTCAGAAGGCTCCAGAGGCACGATCATGGCCGTTCGTGACACCTGAACGTCTTTGGCCGCGGGTCGGAAGCCTGCGCGTCCCAGCGCGACCGCCGGAGCACTCCCCTCCTCCCATGCCGGGTCGATCGTGAACGCCACCGAATGGCGCGCGACCGCGATGGATCGAAGTCCGGCCAACGCCGCATCCACCGCTTCCGGTGCGCAACTAAGCAGCACCGGGCCGCGAGGGGCGTAGTGAATACGGTATCGGCGGAAGCGGCCGGCCCTCTGACCGAGTAACGGCCGCTCCTGGATCGAAACGGCGGCGATCGGCCTGCCCTCGAGCTCGATGACGTAACGGACCGGCGTCCAGCCCAGGCCTCGCTTCAACTCCCCCCAGGCGTGCGACTGAAACGCGTCGCCCATCGGGCTCCGCACGGCTATGTCGTCCCATGCGGACGGCTCCCAGTCGGTCGCATCGAGGCCGCGAAGCGCCCGGCTAACGTCGATCCGGGCCGTGGGACCTGTGGCCAAGCTCAACAACTCCTCCAGTGAGAAGCGCCCCGAGCCGGCAGCGCCCTCGTCGGCGATTGTCGCATCCCGCGGTGCTGTCCTGCCGACCTCGATCAGAGGCTGACGATGGTGGCTCCGTCGCCGCCCTCGCCTCTGCCGCCCGGTCGCCACGATCTCACCAGGGGGTGGGCGCCGACGTGATCGCGGACGGCGTCGCGCAGAGCACCCGTTCCCATGCCGTGGATCACCGTTGCCTGATCCAGCCCGGCCAGCGACGCGTCGTCCAGGTACCGGTCCAGCACTTCCAGCGCTTCCACGACCTTGGCCCCTCGCAGATCGAGTGACGACGCAACTGTCCGGGCTCGCTCCAGCTGAAGCCGCGACGCCGAGGTCCCGGGCGTCGGGATGTTCGGCCCTGAAGGTCGCGTCCGCGAGCCATCCGTCTCGCCACCGACGGCCGGCTCCAGGTCGTCTACTGGGACCGTAATCCGAAAGCCCCCGGACTCCAGGGTCGCCCGTCGGCCGCCCTTCTCCAGCGCGGCGATTCGGCCCTCCGCGCCGGCCGTCCGAGTGCGCGCCCGCATGCCTATCCGCCACGCGATGGGTTCGCCGGACTGAGCGCGGACCGGCTCGGTCTCGACCGAGGACTCGGGCAGTCTTTCGAGCTGGGCATCGACCCGCGCCAGGTCTTCGTCGAGGCTCTTCTGAGTGACCGTTTCGCGTTCCAGCTTTCGCCGAATACCGCGAACCTCGGCTCGCACCTCGGCGATCATGCGTTCGGCCTCATCTCGGGTCGTCCTGACCGATTCGTCGCGCTCTCGTCGGGCGCTGCGCCGTTCATCCTCGGCCGCTGTCAGGGCAGTCCTGGCGCGTTCCTCGGCGGACCTCGCCAGCGCCAGAGCGTCGGTCGTTTCCAGCTGCGTAGCTTTGATCGACGCCAGAGTTTCTTCGAATGCCTGCTGCTCCTCTGTCAGACGAGACCGTGCGTCGGTCACGATGGGCCCGGGCAGGCCGAGGCGCTCCGCTATGGCGAAGGCCTGGCTCTGGCCGGGCAGGCCGATGGTTAGCTTGTACGTCGGCCGCAGCGTCTCCACGTCGAACTCGACCGCGGCGTTGCGGGCTCTGGCGGTCGTGTGAGCGTACAGCTTGAGCTCGGCATAGTGCGTCGTGGCGGCAATGAGCGCTCCGGAGCGAATGAAGTAGTCCAGCAACGCCTGCGCCAGGGCCGAGCCTTCTGTCGGATCGGTTCCGGCGCCCAGCTCGTCGAGCAGGATCAGCTTGTTTGGGCCCGCCGCTTCCACGATACGAACGATCGAGCGCATGTGCCCGCCGAAGGTCGAGAGCGACTGAGCAACGGATTGCTCGTCGCCGATGTCGGCGTAGACGTTTTCAAGGATCGGCAGACGCGTTCCGGTATCCACCGGAACATGCAGCCCGGACTGATGCATCAGGCTCAGGAGTCCGAGGGTTCGCAAGGCCACCGTCTTGCCGCCCGTGTTCGGGCCGGTGATCAGGAGGGCCGTGTACTCGCCGCCCAGACGGATGTCGACCGGCACGACGTGCCCGGACAGACCAGGGTGTCTGGCACCGAGAAGCACGATCTCGGGCCTCTCGGCGATCTCCGCCGGTATCGCGTCCATCTCCTCGGCCAGGCGCGCCTTTGCGGACCAGAAGTCGAACCAAGCCAGGGCTTCGAGCGTCTCGCGCAATGGCCCCACCTGGGCAGCTACCACGGCCGAAAGCTCATCGAGAATGCGCTCGACCTCGGCCCCTTCGGCCAGCTGCGCCTCGCGCCACGCGTTGCCCAGTTCGACGGCCACGAGCGGCTCCACGAACAGCGTCTGGCCGCTGCCCGAAGCGTCGTGGACGATGCCCTTGACATGGCCTCGCGCGTCGGACCGGATCGGGATCACGTACCGGCCGCCGCGGAGAGTAACGATGGGCTCCTGCAGCGACCCGGCCAGCTCGCCGGAGTGGATGAACTGGTCCAGGCGGCTGCGCAGGCGTTCATAGGCGATACGAACGGCACGCCGCAGCCCGCCCAGACGAGGCGAGGCCGTGTCCAAAAGCTCGCCGGTTGGGTCGAAGCTGCGCGCCAGGACGCCGCGCAGACTTGGCAATGGGTGGATCGTGCGGGCCAGGTCGCGCAGCAGAGGCCGTCTGTCTCCGGTCAGCGCCTCGCCGAGGCGAGCCGAGGCCTCCAGCGTCGCGGCGATGTCGAGGAAGTGCGTGGGGTCGAGACGGCCGCCCCGCGCCGCCCGCTCGATCCACGGCCCGATGTCCTTGCTGCCGCCGATGCCGGCTCCGGGGTGTTCCGCCACAAACCCTCGAGTCTGCGAAGTCTCGTCTAGGCCGCGAGCCACGACAATCGCGTCAGTGGAGGGCTCCAGCGCCTCGGCCAGGCGGCGGCCTGGCGAGAAGCCGGTGGCGGCCGCGAGGCGGGCCCGAACCAATGGGTACTCGAGCAGCGCAAGCGAGCGCCGATCGACGCCGGCCGACGCGCTCAGCGAGGTCGATGAGACGCCCCGTCGATCCTCGTGCTCCGGCCCGTCTCCCATCACGACGCGACCCGTCGCCGGGCGGGTGGAACGACGACAGAGAGCGAGGCGTTGCCCGGCACGAAGAAACGCCACGGACAGCTGAGCCACGGCTCCGGGGCATAGTCAATGCCGACTCTTGGGCCTGTGGCCACCGGCAGTGGCTCGTCTTCGGCCGCTATCTCCAACCTGAGATCGGATGCGGGCTCGCACAGATCGGAGCCGTCGTCGTGCCTGCCTATCGAGAACGCTGCGCAAACGAGCCCCGGGCCGGAGGCCAGGCGGTTGGGCGGTAGCGCCTCGATCCGCAGACTGGCGGCCTCATCGCTTGTGCCGGCGTAGCGACTCGCTCGGACGCGGGTCCATCGCAGTCTGGCAGCCCGCATCCGGTCCTCGCCCTGGACCGGCTCGACGGCGCGAATCAGCAGCGCCGCAGCGCGTCCCTCGGGCTCGGTGACCACGTTCAGACAGTGATGCATGCCGTAGACAAGGTACACGTAGGCGACTCCGGGAGGTCCAAACATGACCGCGTTGCGCCCCGTCCGGCCGAACCGGGCATGCGAGGCGAGGTCGTCCAGGCCCGCATATGCCTCTACCTCGACAATTCGACCGATCGCGGCTTCCGCGCCTCGGCCCCTGGCCAAACGGGCCCCGATCAGGGAGCGAGCGGCAGCTTCGGTGTCAGCCGAAAGAAGCTGGCGCGGGAACGAACAACTGAGCGAGAGCCGAGGCTCGCCCATGTCCCGACCGAATGGTCCTCGCACCGGGATCAGGGAAAGATCGAAACCAGATCGGACGGCAGGAGTGCGGACGCGATGTGGACGAACGGTGGAACAAGAATGTCCTTGACGCCGCCCGCGACATGCGACTGATGAACGAACAGGTCCTGGGCACTGCGGAGCAGCGCCACGTCTCCAGACTGAGCCGGCGGCAGTGTGTACGAGTTGAAGATGATCACGGCCAGCATCAGCAGGAAGATG
>Ga0182019_10001399_pt1 | contig 12301 bp, 11 predicted proteins | sample 812E2MmetaG_FD_120483 | JGI IMG/M metagenome (GOLD analysis project Ga0182019, IMG submission 120483) | Permafrost microbial communities from Stordalen Mire, Sweden - 812E2M metaG | ecosystem: Environmental > Terrestrial > Soil > Wetlands > Permafrost | place: Sweden: Stordalen | collected...
ACAGCCACCGCACGATGGCGTGGCTGCGGTGCCGCGCCCCGAGCTGGAGGATCTCGTAGCTGACGGCCGCGATCAGCGGGACGAGCAGCACTCGCGACGCGATCAAGCCTATCGGCGACAGCCTGGGCAGGAACGAGAAGGCCAGGATCGAGACGATCAGGACGACCACCAGGAACTCGGTGCCGCAGCGCGGATGGGCGGTGGGGTACTTGCGGGTCGCCTCGACGGTGAGCGGGTCGCCGTTCTCGAAGGCGTGGATCGACTTGTGCTCCGCACCGTGGTACTGGAATGTGCGCCGCACGTCGCCGGCCCTGGACATCAGCAGCAGATAGCCGATGAACAGCGCCACTCGGATGACGCCTTCGGAGAGCTGCAGGCCGAAGCCCTGGTCCACGCGCCCGACCGTCGCCTGGGCCAGCGCCAGCGGCACGAGGAAGAAGACCCCGATGCCGATGACGAGGCTGACGAGAAGCATGCCGCCGACGGCCACGGTGTAGCCCTTGCCCATGCCCTGCTCCGCGTTGGGTGCCGGGGCGGGGGCGGGGGCGGGCGCGTCGGGATCGGTGTAGGCGGCCGGGGCTTGGGGCTGCCCGCCGCCGTCGCGGTCGCCGTCGCCGTCGCCTGCCGCGGCGCACAGTGCCGGTCCGGTGAGGACCGCGGCAGCCGCCGCAACGACCCCGCCGATGATCGTCGATAGCCCGGACGTGGTCCCGGCCCCGGTCCCGGACGTGGCCCCGGCCCCGGACGTGGGCGTGCCGCCGTCTTCCTCGGCCAGTGCCTGGAGGGTCGCAGAGCGGACGAGCCAGCGCGTGCCCGTGACGAGGGTGTCGTACAGAAGGACGAGCCCGCGCAGGAACGGCATCTTGAGTGCCTTGCGAGCGCGAAGACCGAGATCGAGGCGTTCCGACGCCCAGACGATCGAGCCGTCCGGGTGACGGAGGGCCACTGCGAGCGCGTTTCGGCCGCGCATCAGGACGCCTTCGATGAGCGCCTGGCCGCCATATTGATACCTAGCCATGGCCGGATTCTAGCCTCTGAGAGAGCTGAGGCCGCGACGGTCGCCGCGTCCGGTGCGAGAGCGGCGCCGGCCGGCTAGAACGAACCGGCCCCCTGAGCGAGGCGCTATGCGCGCTGGGTGCGCTCGAGGCGGCGCTGGAACCGCTCGACCTGGCCGGCGGTGTCGAGGATCATCTGCTTGCCCGTGAAGAACGGGTGGCAGTTGTTGCACACGTCGACGCGCAGTTCAGACCGGGTGGAGCCGACCTCGAAGGTCGTCTTGCACGAGGCGCAGCTGACGGTCGCCTGCTGGTACTTGGGGTGGATGTTCGGCTTCATTGTGTGCAACTCCCCGGGCGCCTTCCGTGCGGTCATCCCGCCGGTGGTCGTCGGTGGCGCGGGCGGACGTGTTCGCCGGACCCGCTGGTTTGTGCTGGTGGCTATTCGCCCGCCAGTGCCTCGATGCGGATGCGCTTCTTCTCGCGGGTTTCGTGCTCGAAGTGGACGGTCCCGTCGATCTTGGCGTAGACGCTGTAGTCGTGCGCCAGGCCGGCATTCGGGCCGGCCTTGAAGGTCATGCCGCGCTGCCGAACGATGATCGAGCCGGCGGTCACGAACTGGCCGTCGCCGGCCTTGCAACCGAGCCGCTGACCGACGCTATCGCGGCCGTTCTTCGAACTCGATCCTGCCTTCTTGTGAGCCATTTGCTACTCGTCCTTCTTGGGCTTGGCGGCACGCTTGGGGGCGTCCGCGGCAGGCTCGTCGGTAGTGGCGGCCTTGGCCTTCGGAGCGGCCTTGGCCTTTGCGGGCGCAGCCTTGGCCGGGGCCTCGGTGGCGGCGGCTGCTTCAGCCTTGGCCGGAGCAGCCTTGGGCGCCTTCGCCTTGGGTGCGGCGGCTTCCTCTTCGGCAGCCTTGCGCGCCTTGAGCTTCTCGGCGAGGGCGGCGTCTTCGGCGGCCTGGCGGGCGGCGGCCTTGGAGACCTTCTCCTTGGCGGCTGCGGCGGCGTCTGCAGCTTCCTTGGCTTCCGCGGCGGCGCTCTTGGAGCCGAGGCGGACTTCCGTGATCTTGAGGACGGTCAGCTCCTGACGGTGTCCCTTCTTCACGCGGCTGCGGGCCTTGGGCCGGTACTTGAACGAGATGGTCTTCTCGCCCCGATCCTGTCGCAGGACCTTCGCGCTAACGGCTGCGTCTGAAACGATCGGCTGGCCAATCGCCGACGTATCGCCATCCACGACCAGCAGCACGCGGTCGAGGTTGATCTCCTGGCCCGGCTCGGCATCCAGCAACTCGACCTCGAGCTCGGTTCCGAGCTCTACGGTGTATTGCTTGCCGCCGGTCTCGATGACTGCGTACATGGGTCCTCAGGATCTGGACGGGGCGGTGTCGCCCCACAGGGTGCATGACACGAATACGCCCCCGGGAAGGCCGGGGCGCGAATTGGGAGTGTACGGCGAGAGGCGTGCCTCGTCAAACCCGAATTGGGCGCCCGAACTACCGATAGAGGTCGCGTTCCTCGAAACTCGTCGCCGTGACGGTCGCGGAGGGTGGTCCGATCGACGCTTCCAGCTCACCGATCCAGCCGGCGTCCGGAAGCGTGGCGGCAGCGTCGTTCATGTCCACAACGGTCGAGCCGTCGATGGCGAATACCAACCGCGTGGTGACGCCGTCGTCGAGCGTGACGCACCGGGCCGACAGTGAAACCGGCGTCGTACCGGCGGCGATCCCGGAGTGTCCCACTCGAATCTGTTGCGGGAAGGTCGACATCGAAATGGCACCGGTCCGGAGGTAGATCACCCATTGGCCGCTCGTCTTGAGCAGAAACTCGTACTGCACCCGGCTGGCACCGCTTCCGCGCTTACACACAACACCGATGCCGCTCTGGTCGCTGGCCCCCGCCGAAATGGACTCGGTGGCGGTCACCGCCAGGGCTTTCAGCTGCTTACGGTACGGCGAGGCGGAGAATACGTCGGTCAAAGCCGTCGGTTTGGCGGATAGCTGGTACGTCCCGGCCCCGTACCCCCACAGTGCATCGGTTGACTGATCGACGAGCCAGCCCGAGTTCGGGTCGTGGAAGTCATCGGTGAAGACCACTGCGCCGGCGTTGGTAGCACCGTCGGGCGTGGGTCCACCGCGCTGTCCGGCGACCAAGACGAGCCCGACCCCGCCGGCGAGCAGGAGGGCGAGCCCGAGACCTACCAGCACTCCGCGCTTGTTCGACCCGGCTACCGGCTGGGCGTAGCCCGAAGTCCAGGGCAATGGCTGGGACCACACGGACGGCGGCGCTCCCCAACCGGAATCGAGGGCCGGCGGCGTGCCCCAGCCTGGAGCGGCGGGTGGCGCCGGCGGCGTGCCCCAGCTCGTTGCGAGTGGCGCCGGCGGCGTGCCCCAGCCTGGGGCGGCGGGTGGCGCCGGCGGCGTGCCCCAGCTCGTTGCGAGTGGCGCCGGCGGCGTGCCCCAGCCTGGGGCGGCGGGTGGCGCCGGCGGCGTGCCCCAGGCCGATCCGGGCGGCAAGTCGGCGCCGGGTGCAGGCTGTGGCTCACCGGCGGCCTCGGCGCTCGATCCGTCACCCCGCGGCAATTGATCCCGTTCCACTTGCCACTCCGCCCCCTTGACCGCCCGACAGGACGAATTGTATGCGGAGGAGGAAGCTCCGAATGGCTCGATCAGCCGTCGTCGCGGGGATTTCTCGTGACGGGACCGGCCGGCTTCGGCGTGAGTTCCTCATCCAGCCAGAGACGCTCGCGGACCGGCCGCAGGACTTCGAGCGCCAACCCGGACGGCGCGGACGGCGCTGCCACATCCCGGCCGGCGGCCGACTGAGTCGGCGCCTCGGCCGACACCGTGCCGAGCCCCTCATCGTCCGATGCCCCGGGCGTCGGGACGGTTCGCATCCCGAGCTCGTCAGCGAGCGCGGCCACGACTTCGTCCGGGCGCCCACTGCCGTCGTTCTGCGAGTGTCTCAGCCGCATCCACAGGCCGGCGCCCGCGCCGGTGTCGGCGTCGGGCGCTCCGACCCGCAGTTCGAGCAGCAGCGGCCGGAGGTCATACGTGATCGAGCGCGACTCCTTGCGCCGCAGGCGGGGCAGACGCTCGGCCGCCATCAGCCGTTCGGCAGCAGCGCGCAAAGCATCGTGCTCCACGTTCAACAGGGTCATGCGGTAGTCGGCCGCCACGAGTTGCGTCGCCAGCGCCGGGGCCCCCGACCAGACATCGTGCATGCCAACCACCCTGTAGCCGTTCGGCATCCCGGCGCTCAACCGGGCGCGCAGGTCGGGCGAGGTCAGGCGTTCGGCCAGGAAGAGGTCGGCAAGCTCGCGTTCGGCCAGCATTCCCAGCTGAAGCGGCGCGGCAAAGACCAGCTTGGAGCGCGGGCTGAATCCCTCGGTCGTCGCGATCGGGATGTCGCCGCGCCGGAACGCGCGCTCCCAGCCCTTGATCGCGTCCAGGTGCGAGAGGTACCTCGCTTCCTCGCCGCGAGCAAAGACTATGCGCCAACGCTGCCTGACTTCGCTCACGGCGCCGACCGCGGAGTCTGGACCGGTTCGTCCGACACGCCCGTGGCGTCGGCCTGCGGAGCGATCTGCGGCGAGCCGGCTAATCGCTTCTTCGACGCTGCACTGGCCGCCAGCCGGGCATTTCTGGCCGCCCCCGAATCCTTGGGCTTCCGACCCCAACGCGCGACGACGGCGTCGGCGGTTGTCGCTTGAACGACGAGCGTGAAAAGGACGACCCCGAACGTGACCGCCTGCAACTGGTCCCGATTGGGGAAATCGACCGGCAGCGACAGAGCGAGGGCCGTCGAGACGGCGCCGCGAAGCCCGGACCAGAACACAACGTGGAGCCAGTCGAACGGCAACGGGCTCTGGTCTGCCGCCCGCGACTTCACCGCTCGGTGCTCCGATTCTTCCCGGAGACCCGCGCGGCGGGCCGTCAGAATCCGCCACCAGCGGCGGCTCTCGCGCCATGCGTTGAGCAGCACATAGATGATGAACGCCCGACCGACCAGCGCGGCCGCGATGGCCCACGCGATCGGGATGGCGGCGCTTGCGAGGGTGTGCAGCGGAATCGCGAAACCGACCACCAGGAAGATGAACGCCGTGGCCAGGAAGGCCACGAACTCCCAGACCGTGTCGAGCGCCTCCACCGTCTTGGGCAAGAGACCCCGGCTGCGGCCGTAGTTGCCCAGCACGATGCCGGCTACCGCTGTGGCGATCACGCCCGACTGGTGAAGTGCGTCGGCGACAAGGTACGTGCCGTAGGCCAGCACGACCGACAGGCTGATTTCGATCAGGTGATCCCCGACCGTGGGCAGGAGCCTCGAGGCTGCGTAACCCGCCGCGGCACCCAGGACCGTCGAGATCAACGCTACGGAAATGAAGGTGAAGCCGATCTCCAGCGGCCCGACCGGCCTCGTCACATAAGCGACCGCGATGGCGAAAGCGACGATGCCGGTGCCGTCATTGAAGACGCTTTCGGCCTCCACGAGCGTTGAGAGACGCTTCGGCGAGCCCAGCCGCTTGAATGTGGCGATGACCGCCGCCGGGTCGGTGGCCGACAGCATCGCTCCGACCACGAACGCCTGACCTGCTTCGAACCCGGCCCCGAAGTGGAGGACGGCCGCGATGACGCCGGCACTGATCAAGACGCCTGGGCCGGCGAGCAGGAACACGCCCCACAGGGCCGGCCGCAGCTTCGTGAAGTCCGTCTGATATGAGGCCTCGAAGATGAGGGCCGGGAGCAGGACGACGAGTACCAGCTCGGGCGTGATCTGCACGCTGAGCCCCTGGGCGAATACGCCCGCGATCAGTCCAAACGCGACCAGCGCCACCGTGTAGGGCAGACGGAAGCGGCGCGCCAGAAGGGTACCGATCGCCGCGGCGCCGACCAGTAGGACGAAGATGCGAATCAGCTCGAGCGTTGTTTCGCCTGAGGTCACGCGGTCGACTCGCCGCCGGCCGCCTCCACCGGCGACGCAAGCACCTTCAGGCTCGCATCCTTCGACTGCATCTTGCTCCCGGGCAGATCTTGTGGCCGACCGCGCTACTCGTGCCGAACGGTCGTCACGGTAGCACCTGCGTCTCCGTGCGCCCAGCCTTCTCGCCTCGGATCGCCGGGCGGTCCAACGTAGCGCCACTCCCGCCCGGTATCGCCGACCGCGAGCAGCAGGCGGCGCGGACCATCCTCTCCGGTTTCGCACCCGAACCCCGCGGCAGAGGGCACGCCGCAGTTGGAGCACGGTCCCCAGTGGCAGTCCGGCGTGGTCGTGGCCGCGAGCGCCCGTTGGCGGTCCCTCAGCATGAATGCCGTCGAGACGCCGGCCCCCAGGTGGGACCAAGGCAGCGGCTCGTCCGTCGGGATGTCGCGCTGGGCATACCAGGTCGGGTCGAGTCCGGACGCGGCGAAGGCCGCGAGCCAGGTCGAGTAATTGAAATGCTCATCCCAGGCGTCGAACCGGGCGCCCTTCTCGTACGCGGCTCTGATGACCGGGCCGAGCCGCCGATCGCCACGGCCCAGTGCCGCTTCCAGGACCGAGCTCGTTGGGTCGGCCCAGGACAGCGCCATGCCCTTGCCGTGCATCGCGGTCCGCAGCGCGCTCACCTTGGCCTCGATCTCGAGGGTGGTGTCCTGGCCGTCCCATTGGAACGGCGTCATGACCTTCGGGATGAACGTGGAGACGTTGACCTTGACCTGGGCCCGGTTGCCGTGGCGACGCCGGCCCATGTCCAGGACGCGCTTCGAGATGGCGACGATGGCCAGAACGTCGTCCATCGTTTCGCCCGGCAGCCCGATCATGAAGTACAGCTTCACCGAACTCCAGCCGCGGTCGAACGCGAGCTGGGCGCAACGGGCGATTTCCTCGTCGCTGACTCCTTTGTTGATGCTGTCGCGCAGCCTCTGACTGCCGGCTTCGGGCGCGAACGTAAAGCCACCCTTCCGGCCGCTGGGATCGATGGCGTCGACAAGTTCGACGGTGAAGGCATCGACTCGGGTGCTCGGGATCGACAGGACCGTATTTGGGCGGCGTCGGCGCAGCTCGGTGGCGACTTCACGAACGTATGTGTAGTCGGCCGTCGAGAGGCTGGCCAGCCCGATCTCCTCGTAGCCTGTCGACCGCAGGATCGCCTCAGCCGCCTCGATCGCCACTCCCGGGTCGCGTTCGCGCAGCGGCCGTGATTGCATGCCGGCGGCGCAGAAACGGCATCCCCGCGTGCAACCCCGCATGACCTCGAGCTGGGCGCGGTCGAAAACGATGCCGATGTTCGGCACGATCTGGCGGATGCCGTGCACCGTGGTCTCGAAGTCGGCCGCGATGCGCGCCGTGATCGTGGCCGGTGCCGCGGCGTCGATTCTGTCGAGGCCGTCGAACCGGCCGTCGGCCAGGTAGCGCGGCGCGTAGAACGAGGGAACGTAGACGCCGGGGATAGCCGCCAGGGCGCGCAGGGCCGTGGTTCGGGTTGCCCCGCGATGCCACTCCCCATTCTCGGCCGTCGTCCGCCGGTGCCACCCGATCGACTCCAGCACGTCGCCGATTTCGAGGATCACGTCCTCGCCTTCGCCCAGGACGACCGCATCGACGAATCCGGCCACGGGCTCGGGGTTGAGCACGATGGAGCCGCCGGCTATGACGAGCGGGTCGGCCTCCGAACGCTCGGCGGTAGTCAGGCCGATGCCGGCGAGGTCGAGCATCGCCAGCATGTTCGCGCAGACCAGTTCGAAGCCCAGACTCAGGCCGACGACGTCGAACTCGGCCGGCGACCGGCGGGTTTCGAGGCTCCACAGCGGAACCCCGGCCGCCCGGAGCTGAGCCTCGAGATCGACGTCCGGTGAGAAGCAGCGCTCGGCCAGGCGATCGGGCCGGTCGTTGACAACCTCGTACAGGATGCGCAGTCCAAGGTTGCTCATGCCGATCTCGTACAGGTCCGGGTACGCCAAGCACCACTTGAGGGCGGTCTCGGCCCAGTTCTTGGCGACGGAGTTCCACTCCCCCCCGGCATATCGGCCGGGCTTCCGAACGCGGTTCAAGATCCGCTCGACGGCGTGCGGGGTCAGTGGCGGCGGGTCGTAGTAGGGCCCGCTCAGCACCCGGCTACCACTCGGGCCGCTCGCGACGCAGATTCGTGCTCTGGAGTGTCCCGAGCCCGGCGGCAAGGCTTACCAGCGACGCGCCGCCGTACGAGACGAATGGCAGCGGGATGCCCGTGACCGGCACGAGCCCGATCACCATGCCGACGTTCACGACAACCTGGAAGAAGATCATCGCGGCCATCCCGGCGCTCAGGAGCATCGCGAACGGTTCCGTCGCGCGCCAGCTGCATACCAGTAGGCGCCATATAAGCAGCGCGAACAGGATCAGGACCACGATCGCTCCGATGAACCCAAGTTCCTCGGCCAGCACACCCCAGACGAAGTCGGTCGTCGAGACGGGCAAAGCTACGGCCCCGTTGGTCAAGCCCTTCCCGGCCAGTCCGCCGGCGTTGACTGCCGTCTGGGCCTGGATGACCTGGTATCCGGCGCCCTGGGGGTCGGCCCACGGGTTCAGGACGGTCAGGATTCGAGCCTGCTGGTAGTCGGCCATGCGACTCCATACAAACGGGATCGCCGCCACGACGGTGCCGGACAGGGTTCCGAGCCACAGAAGGCTCGCTCCGGACATGAACAGCAGTCCGGCAAGGGTCGCGACCAGCACCAACGAGGTGCCCAGGTCGGGCTGCATCAGGACGAGGATCCAGGGCGGTCCGAGGACGAAAAGCACTCCCAGAATCGTCCAGGGCGACTTGATCCTGTCCTGCCTCTCGGCCAGGAAGGCGGCAAAGACCACGACCATGATCATCTTCGCAAGTTCGCTGAACTGGAACTGGAAGCCGGCGATGACGACCCATCTGGCGGCAGTGCCGGCTTCTCCGGTGCCGACGCCGATGCGGAGGGTAAGTACCAGCAGGACGATGTTGATCAAGTACAGGGGCCAGGAGAAGGAGCGCAGCCACTTGTAGTCGAAAGCGGTCGTCAACGCGAGAACCACTACCGCGATGACGCCCCACATGATGCTGCGAACGAACGGCGAGTTGATCGTCACCGGCTCGTGAGTCGAGCCGACGGTGTTGCTGTAGGCCATCGCCAGGCCGAACGTCGTCAGCAGGACCGCATATGTGGTCAGCTGGAAGTCGTAGTTGCGCCACGCCAGCCAGCCGGCCTTGGGGGCCCAGCCTCGTAGCCTGAGGGTCTGGGCGCGCAGGATGCTCATCTTTCAGTCGCCCACTAGTCTCGGCTGTTGTTCCCGTAGAAGTTGGTGGTCCGGTAGACCCAGCCCATGACGTAACCCGGCGTGCGGCGGTCGAACAAGTAGTACGCGCGCTTGAGCACGTTGTAATGCATCATCATGTAATACTTCACGACCTCGGTGGCCACGTTACCCCATGTGTTGGCGCCGTAGATGAAGGCCACGACCGCGAGTTGCGAGTCGGGCTTGGTGAAATCGTCGACCGTCGGGCTGGCCGGCGTGAAGCCGACGAACCACTCGTGATACGGGAGACGGTTTCTCTTGTCGGGGACGCCGAACTCCGCCGTTCCGGTCTTGCCAGCGATCTTGATCGACGGCACATCGGTCAGGTTGCCGGTGTGCCGGCTCGTGACCACCTGTCGGGCGCCAATGCGCATCACCTCGAGAGTAGACGACGACGCGGGGAGCTTGTTCATGAGGACGGGCTGGACGTCGGTCACGGCGCCGGTCGCGCCGTCGGTGATCGACTTGACGACCTGAGGCTGCCAGACGTTTCCGCCGTTGGCGAGAGCGGAGTAGGCATTCAGGAGTTGCATGGGTGTAGCCGAGTCGTAGCCTTGCCCAATGCCGGCCTGCATGATTTCGCCTTCGTACATCGGGTCGTTCTGGGTGGCCTGCTTCCAGGCGTTGGTCGGCACTATGCCGGTGGCCGTCTCGGGCAGGTCGATACCGGTGGGCTTGCCGAAGCCGTACTGGTCGGCCCAGTAGGTCAGGTCCTTGAGGCCGACTTCTTGCGCCAGCTGGTAGAAGAACGTGTCGCTCGAGTAGGAGAAGCCCTGGTAGATGTTGAGCGGCCCCCAGCCCTGCCGGTTCCACTCCCAGTATTTGAACTCGCCGACCTGGATGTACGGCTGCGAGACAAGGGTCTGGGTGGTGTTGATGGAGCCGTCCTGCAAACCGGCCGTACCGGTGACGAGCTTGAACGTGGATCCCGGCGCGTACTGGCCGCCGATGGCCTTGTTGACCAGCGGCTGGCTCGGGTCGGTCAGCAGTGACTGAAAGGCCGACCCGCTGATGCCGTCGGCGAAGAGCTGGTCGTTATAGGTCGGCAGGCTGACCATCGCCAGGATCTTCCCGTTCTGGGGGTTCTCGACGATTATCACGCCTTGCTTGACCTTGGCGGCTCGGACGCCCCAGGCCAGAGCCGTGGCTGCGAGCGTCTGCTCGTGCGTATCGATGTTCAGCGTCAGCGAGTCGCCCGAGATCGGGTCCTTGCCATGGGTCACCAGCTGTGGGATCGGCTCGCCCGAAGCATCGAGCGCAACCGTCTGGTTGCCGGGGGTGCCGCGCAGCTGGGCCTCGTAGTAGTTCTCGAGCCCGGCCTGGCCGACGATGTCCTGGTCCGAGTAACCAAGGCTCTTGAGCTGATCGTATTGAGTCTTGGTGATCCTGCCCTCGTAGCCCAGCACATCGGAGAAGAGCTCCTTGGTGAGGTACTCGCGCTTCTGCGTCTGGGCGATCTTCACTCCCGGTAGGGCATCGCCGTTTTCCTCGATGAAGCCGGCCAGTTGAGCGCTGATGCCTTCCGCGACGGTCACTGGCTGGTATAGCGAGCCCGTAGTGCCGTCGATCTTGGTTTCGATGTAGACCGGGTCCAGGCTGAGGATGGAGCCCAACCGCTCCGCCACGGTCTGCTCCTGTTCGCGCGGAAGGTCGACCGGAGTCACGGTCACCGAGAAATCCACGACGTTCTGGACCAACGGCCGACCTTGCGCGTCGAAGATCAAGCCCCGGGGGGCCGGGATGGACTGGAGCTCGGTCGGCTGCGTGTTGGCGGCAAGGTGCGCCGCAGGCTGGCTGAGGACGATCTGCAGATAGAACATCCGTGCGGCCAGGGTCGTGACCCCGAAGGCGAGTGCCAGAGCGAACATGCCGAAGCGGTAGATGTTCTTGAGCTCACCGCGATTCGCCGCAGACGTGATACTCATTTCACTACCTCCACCAGAGAACACGCTCCCGATTCTCGGCGCGCCTCTTGATTCCAATTGCGAGTGGGGCCGCGACGACGGCGACGATCACGTTCGCGACGGCGCCGGCGATGAGACTGGTCAGCTGAACCGGCGGCGCGTCCGACTTCAACAAGCCTGTTGTGACATCGGTCAGGACCAGCGCTATAGGCGTGACGACCAGCACGGCGATCAGGCACCCGGCATAGCGGGACCTGACCAGAAGCGGCTCGGCGATGGCCGTGAGAGCCACCGCGATGAGCAGTACGAATACCGTCGATCCGAGCGGCTGCATCTTGAAGAAATCGATGCAGAGGCCTCCAACGAAGGCCCAGGACATGCCTTCCTCGAAGCCGAAGATGATCGTCACGGCTACGGCGAGGACGAGAGTTATCTGCAGTTGGGCGCCGAAGATCTGATACCGCGACGCGATGGTGGACTCGAGGAGCGCCGCGATGCCGGCGCCGACCGCAGCAATTGCGGGACCCATTGCGGCCAGCCCTCAATAGCGGGGTTGGAACGGCACTCCGATGTGTGGAGTGCGACCGACAAGCGGCTTCGACTGGGGGAGTATAGGACCGCGGGCGGAATTGGGACAACGCACGGGGGTCCCCCGCCACGAGCGGGGCCGCCACCGGGTCGGCTGTCCGGGGCATCGCGACGAATGGAGGGAGCGTCTGTGCTCGGCCCGGGGATTGGTTTCGGGCCGGGTCATCGACGGTCTGCCGGGTGCCGCTCCGACTCGCCGATCGAGCCCTGACGCCGAGGCTGAGCGTGCTACGCCGAGATGGCGACCGAGCGGTTGTGGATCCTCGCGCCCCTCGGCGACAGCTGCGAGCGGCTACTCGGAGGAGGAGCGGCGGGCATCCAACGCACCCGCAAGAAAGTGGTGCGTGGTGCTCCCTGGCACCGGCCGGCGACGAGTCTCCCGTTCGCGGACCCGTTGAACGCATGAAGTCACCGATCAGCAGATTGGCCTCCTGCGTCCGGCCCGACGCGGCGGCCCGCCGGCGAACACGGCCACGATGCATTTCCGTTGCACGTGAAACCATCGGTTTGGCCTCGTTTCCGCCTTCTCACG
>Ga0182019_10001402_pt1 | contig 12296 bp, 8 predicted proteins | sample 812E2MmetaG_FD_120483 | JGI IMG/M metagenome (GOLD analysis project Ga0182019, IMG submission 120483) | Permafrost microbial communities from Stordalen Mire, Sweden - 812E2M metaG | ecosystem: Environmental > Terrestrial > Soil > Wetlands > Permafrost | place: Sweden: Stordalen | collected...
AACCGACATGCGCCATTCGGTCATCATCGATGTTTTGTGCGTTTCTTTTGCGGGCGAGGCTGATGGCCAGACGCGCCACTTCAGTTTCGGATAAATCGCTTTTTTTGGTGATTCTTTCGATTGAGTGGCGGTAACGGTCACGAGTGGAAAAATCCATTTTGACGTAAATGTCGCTGGGGTCTTCACGTAGAATTTGATCCACCTCGCTCATTGTTTCGACAAATTCACGCCAGTTCATTGTTCCCAGAAAACGCAGACTGATTATGCTGTTGCTTATCGAAACCTGATCGGAAGCCTGTTGCTGGCTTTCCAGATGCACAAAAGCTTTGATGGTCTGTCCGTATTCGGAAAGCTGCTGTTCGATCCAGGTCAGAGGCAGGGCCAGAGAAGGACCTTGCCCCTGCAATTGACGCGCGATTTCCGCGACAAAAGCTCCGACCATCGGCGGGTTTGATCGAACCATGTCGGCGATTTCCAAAAACAGATTTTTGGGATCTTTCTGGGCGATAGCGGTCATTTTATTTGCCCAGTAATCGGCCAGATTGCGGTTGATCCGGTCTTTGGATATGCGGACGGCGATACGTCTGATGTTTTCTATCAATGCCAGACGCAGCATAATAGGGATGGCCCATAGCTCGCCCATTTTAAGAACTGTGACCGACTGGTAAGAGGCTACAAATAAACTGATGGTCTTGGAATCCACACGGCCATCGCCATGGGAGATCATCTCCAGCGCGATGTCATACACGCGTGGAAGGTTGGCAGACGGGCCGTCGGCCAGATGGGGCAGTTCTCTGCTGTAAACTTTGGGCAAATGCCTTCTGGCCGTACGAATCTGTTCTTCGATCAGATAGAAATTATCCAGAAACCATTCTTCGGCCGGTGTGATCCGGCGATTGTCCTTAATGGCATTTGTCAGGAGGTTCCTGACTTCAAACAGAACGCCTTCATTATCCGTTAACCTTTGCAGCAGCTGGTTGGATGTGCGGCCGACGCTTAATCGGTGCGTGCGGGCGATAGTCTTGCCGTGCTTGCGCATCTGCTTGGAACTGAATAATTCCGAGCGCAACAGTTCCTCGTCCGCTAATTTATTATTTAAATTATCGCCGGGAAGTTGCGTTTTCAGACGGCTTAAATAATTTAAAAGAACCTTGATTGCTTCCAATTCTTCATGCTCCTTACAATGATTAAAGGATCGTGTGAAACATATATCTGTCGCGCGGTCTCTTTATAAAATATATTAAGATTTTTTAAGATCTTATCCGCCGCGAAGGGATTCTTTATTTGTCCGGTTTAAAATACGGCAACGCCAACTGCATTTTTTTCAGGGCTTGTTTTTCTATTTGACGGGCTCGTTCCCGCGAAATATTATATTTTTCTCCTATCTCCTGAAGTGTTTGGGGGTCATCCGCCATTACGCGGTTAAGAATAATGTAATTTTCTCTTTCGTTGAGATGGGCCAGCGCTCCGGCTATCCCACGCTGAACAAGACTTTTTTCTTCGTTTTTGATTAAAGATACCTCCTGGTCATCACCTTCATAAGCCAGAAAATCTATATGCGAGTTACTGCTCTCGTCATTAATAATTTCATTCAGGGAGACATCCCGTGAGCCCATGCGCAAATCCATTTCTGCCACTTCGGTATCTTTGACCCCCAGAGATGTGGCGATTTCGCTGAACTCCGGATTTTTCCGGGAAAGTGTCTCCAGATCTTTTTTAGTCTGATTTAATTTGAAAAACAGTTTTCGCTGGGCCTGAGTCGTGCCGATTTTAACAATGCTCCAGGACTTGATGAGATAGTTTTGAATGTAGGCTCGAATCCACCAGACAGCGTAGGATATCAATCGGTACCCTTTGTACGGATCGAATTTCTTGACAGCGTGAATAAGGCCGATATTGCCTTCCTGAATTAAATCGGCCAGCTTGAAACCGTAACTGCGGTACTCATGGGCAATCTTGACCACAAAGCGCAAGTTGGAAACAATCAGCTTTTCGGCCGCCGCCACATCGTTATATTTCTTTAAACGCACCGCCAGCTTGAATTCCTCTTCCGGGGTTAAAAGAGAAAAGCGATTAATTTCAGATATATATAAATTAAGAGTGCCGGTTATTGCTGGTAGTTCCAAGTATCGGTCATCCCCTTTGATTTTAATAAGTAATACTATCCAACTATAATTTTACGGTCAAGGGAAATTAGTGAGACCCAAGTTTTAGAAGCGAAGCGCACTGAAATTTGTTGGACGCAGTGAGACTCAAATTTCATGAGCAAAGTGTAACGAAATTTGTCCCTGCCACCTGAGGGTGGCGGGATAATTCGCTCTAAGATTTTCCGATCACTACGTTCCGGAAAATTAAGGCTCATTAAAGCGTAAATGGAATTGTCCCTTGCGCAAAGCACACAGGGATATCCCCTGAACGAAGCAAAATTTGAAGCGTAAAATGAAATTTACTTAAATATAGTAATATACTAACAATTCCAAATGGCTAAAAGGGTATTATTAAGAAAGAATGAACTTAAAGTAATCAATCAATATGTTAATCTCCTTAAGCAGAAGGTGACGTATCGGACAAAGGGGGTCAAGTCTTTGCTTGGCCCATGAAAAAAGGTAAAGGGGTCAAGTCTACTCTTGACTTATTTTAGTCTGGTTCAATCAGAGTGATTGAACAGCATGGAGCGCACTCTGTTTCTGAAACTTGGGTCTCATTAAAATCCCCCTCTAATCCCCCTTAGGAAAGGGGGCTGGAAATTTAAAACAAAAACCGGCACATCCCACCTTGACAGAGCCCATATTTGTGATTATTTTAAATCGCTGGTATAATTCATAAAGCAGGTTGATGGGTATTATATCCCGTTTGTATGAGATAATTCGACTAACAAACTTCAATACGCCTATAGTGACCTTTAGGTTATTCGCTTTCGAAGTTTGAGTATCATTACCCTCCGCTTTGCGGGATTGTTCGACTTACAAATTTCAATGCACTATGTTTTTTGAAATTTGAGTCTCACAAGAAAATCAAGGACAAGGTGAGGAAATGAAATCAATAAATAAAACGATGATTGAACATGCGGTCAGAATAGCGCATGAAATAAAAGCCAACTCGTTGCTTGTCTGTGTGGATGTAATCACCGATATAACCGTCATAACGGAAGAAATAAAAAGAGAGATAGGCATCATTATTGTTGCCCGCGAGGATGAGAACCTTTCGGAAGAGATGAAGAAAAACTATCAGATCTTATACATTCCCAATGTAAATTTAACCCGTGTGGGAAGGATTAAGATTGCCATCGCCAAAGGAATAGTTCTGGGCACTTTAAAAAGAGGAGATAAGGTCGTCTGTTTAAGCGGTGTGCCAAGATTCGGTTATGCCGACAGTATTTTTGTCATCGACGTGGGAAAAGAATTTGAAATTCTGACATCCGATTTCATTAATGATGTTATTGAAAATGTGCGGCCGGAAGTTTTTAACGCTGTTTTGAATATTGCCTGCGAACTGGCCGCCCAAGGCAGAGAAAGCAGAAAAGTAGGAACAATATTTGTTCTGGGAGATGATGAGAAAGTGATGCAGCTTTCCCGGCAGATGATCATCAATCCTTTTTCGGGATATTCGGAAGAACAGCTCAACATTTTAAATCCGGAACTGGAAGAAACAATCAAGGAGTTCTCTGCAATTGACGGAGCATTTATTATTAAAGAAAACGGCGTGCTGGTGACCGCCGGAAGACATCTAAGCGCCGCGCTCGACAGCAGGGATTTTCCTCCCGGTCTGGGGAGTCGCCATATTGCCGCCGCCGGCATTACCAGCATAACGAAGGCCGTCGCCATCGTAATTTCCGAATCGTCGGGAAACGTGACCGTTTTTAAAAACGGGAAACTTTTTGTAACCATTGAAAAGCCGGTGGAGTAAGAGGAATATTAACGGTTTCTTAATAGTATTGTTATAAAGAAAACAAATAAATCACGGATGTCTTCCCGGTGAAGGCCGGGAATCAGTATAAGTAATGCTGGATGCCGGCCTTCGCCGGCATGACGAATATAAATTTAAATATCGGGAATTTAATATAAGGAAATAGAATATGCGTTTTGACAAATTCACATTAAAAGTTCAGGAAGCTCTCCAGGAAGCACAGTCGCTGGCCGGTTCTCTTGGTCACCAATCCCTTGAGCCGGAACATCTTCTTCTTTGTTTTTTAAGGCAGGAAGACGGCATCGTGAGCGCCATCTTGAATAAGCTTAATGTTTCACCGCAGAAAATTGAGCGGGAACTGGATAGTCATCTAAAAAAACAACCGAGTGTTCAGGGCGCGGGCGAAGTTTATCTGGGAGGCCGGCTCAATAAAATATTTGACAAGGCGACAACCGAAGCGGCTCAGCTCAAAGACGAATACGTAAGCGCCGAGCATGTACTGATTGCCATTGCCGAGGAAAAGGAAGGCCATGCGGGTAAAATACTGCGTCAGGCGGGCATCACTAAAGATAATATTTTTAAAGTTCTGGTGGATATCCGCGGTAATCAGCGCGTGACCGACCCGAATCCGGAGGGCAAATATCAGGCCCTTGAGCGCTATGCCCGGGATTTCAACGAACTGGCCAAAAAAGGTTCGTTTGATCCTGTTATCGGACGCGATGAGGAAATACGCCGCATCATGCAGGTGCTTTCGAGGCGTACAAAAAATAATCCGGTGTTGATTGGAGAACCTGGTGTCGGCAAGACGGCCATTGTGGAAGGTCTGGCCCAGCGCATCGTCAACGGCGATGTGCCGGAAAATCTAAAAAACAAACGCGTCATCGGTCTGGACGTAGGCGCTTTGATTGCGGGCGCGAAGTACCGCGGCGAATTTGAAGAGCGCCTGAAGGCGGTATTGAAGGAAGTCATCAGCTCCGCAGGTGAGATTATTCTCTTTATTGACGAAATCCATACAGTCGTGGGAGCCGGCGCTGCGGAAGGTTCAATGGACGCCTCTAACATGCTCAAACCTGCTTTGGCGAGAGGCGAGCTACGCTGTGTGGGCGCGACAACGCTCAATGAATATCGCAAATATATTGAGAAAGACGCGGCACTGGAGCGTCGTTTCCAGCCCGTGTTGGTCAAGGAACCCACTGTCGAAGATACAATCGCCATTCTGCGCGGACTGAAAGAACGTTATGAAAATCATCACGGGGTACGAATCAAAGATTCGGCGATCGTTGCCGCCGCGACACTCTCGCACCGTTACATAACCGATCGTTTTCTGCCGGATAAAGCCGTTGATCTGATTGACGAAGCGGCATCACGTTTGAAAATAGAACTGGACAGCAAGCCTTCGGAAATCGACGCTATCGACCGGAAAATGATTCAGCTGGAAATCGAGCGGCAATCTTTAAAAAAAGAAACGGATAAATCCGCAAAGGAACGGCGCGACAAGATTGAAAAAGAACTGGCTGAACTTAAATCCAGTGTTGATCAGTTGAAGGTGCGCTGGTCCCATGAAAAGGACATCATCAATAAAATTCAGGACGCTAAAAAACAGATAGAGGCCTTGAAAAATGAAGCGGACAAGGCCCAGCGCGATGGAGATTATAATAAAGCAGGGGAAATCCGTTACGGCAAACTGGTTGCGCTGGATAAAGAACTTCAGAAAGAACAGAAGAAACTGGAGGATATTCAGAAGAACAGTCAGATGCTCAAGGAAGAGGTGGATGCGGAAGACGTGGCAGAGGTTGTTTCCAGCTGGACAGGAATTCCGCTTTCCCGGATGATGGAAAGCGACGTGCAGAAACTGATTCACATGGAAGAACGGCTCAAAATGCGTGTGATCGGTCAGGAGGAAGGCATCAGTGCCGTCTCCGCCGCGCTGCGTCGGGCCCGGTCCGGCTTGCAGGATCCAAATCGTCCCATCGGATCGTTTATTTTTCTGGGACCGACAGGAGTGGGAAAAACCGAACTGGCACGAGCGTTGGCGGAATTTATGTTCGACAGCGAACAGGCCATGATCCGCATCGACATGTCGGAGTATATGGAGAAACACGCGGTAGCCCGATTAATCGGCGCTCCTCCCGGTTATGTAGGCTATGACGAAGGCGGTCATCTCACCGAAGCTGTGCGGCGCAAACCATACAGCGTGTTGCTTTTCGATGAAATAGAAAAAGCTCATCCCGATGTGTTCAATATTTTATTGCAGATACTGGATGACGGACGGTTAACCGACGGACATGGACGGACTGTTGATTTTAAAAATACCGTGGTCATTATGACGTCCAACGTGGGAAGCCAGTGGATTCAGGACCCAACGCTTGATGATGAAGAAAAAAAGAACCGTTCCATGGAAACTCTGCGGGCGACATTCAAACCGGAATTTTTAAACCGCATAGACGATATTATCATGTTCTCCGCGTTGAAACTGGAGGATATTTACAAGATCGTTGATATTCAGCTGGGTCTGATTGATAAGCGGCTCAAAGAGCGCAAGATAAGCATCGAATTGACAGAGAAGGCGAAAAAATATATAGCCGAGCAGGGTTATAGTCCGGTCTATGGCGCAAGACCGCTCAAACGCTCATTACAGAAACTTATTCTTGATCCGCTGGCCATGGAAATTCTGGAGGGTAAATTTGCTGAGGGAGATAAAATATTAATTGACCTGTCCAAAAAGGACGAAATAACCTTAACGAAAAAATCGTGATTATTAATAATAAATTTTCAGATTTTCTCGCAATACGGCAAGGGGAGGGAAATATCAAATGGAAGAAAAGAAAAAGGATTCGGGATTTGTTGTAAAAGATAAACGTCTTTTTGGAGAATCGGCTGAAGACCTGCCCCGGCAGGAGCCCCAAAGCGCCGCTGCCGAAGAAAAACAAAAGGAGCCGGAAAAATCACAACAACAGCCGGATCAGGAGAAGGATTATCCTGCCGTAAATTTTACCAACTTTATCCTGTCGCTGAGCACTTCTGCTCTTTTTCATTTCGGGGATATTCCGGATTCCGAAGATGGAAGCGCGTCACAAAAAAATTTACCGGCGGCCAAGCAGATAATAGATATTCTGGATATGCTCAATGAAAGAACCAAGGGAAACCTTGACGACAATGAGAAGAATTTAATACAGGGAGTTCTGTACGAACTGAAAATGCGTTACGTCAAAGAAAAGGTTTGAAATGCACTGGATCGCGCCGGCGAAAATAAATCTTTTCCTGAGGGTTTTACGAAAACGCACCGATGGTTACCACGACATTTTTTCCTTGATGCAAAAGATCACTCTCTATGATGAGCTGATTTTTTCACCCCGTCCGCAGGGCATTATTCTTCACTGTCCGGGATCTGATTTGCCGACAAACGAAAATAATCTGGTAGTTCGCGCCGCAAAGGCCATCTTCTCTTATTGTAATTATCCCCGCGGAATGGGAATCACTCTTGTTAAAAAAATACCAATGACCGCCGGTCTGGGAGGAGGTAGTTCAGACGCGGCGACAACTTTAATGGCTTTAAATAAAATATGTTCCCTGAAGCTAAAAAAAAATGAACTTATCCGAATTGGAGCAAAAATAGGGGCGGATGTCCCTTTTTTTATTTTTGGAAACATAGCCTTAGCATCAGGAATAGGCGATAAACTCAAACACTTACGAAATTTACCTCCATTAAATCTCCTTTTAATTAAACCCCCGTTCGATCTTCCCACAAAAATGGTTTATGAAAACCTCAATTTAAGATTGACAACAGGAAAAAATAATTATAGCATTCCGCGAATTTTGGCACTGAGCGACATAGTTCAGGGATTGCATAATGACCTGGAGTCAGTTTCGTTTAAAGTTCACCCGGAATTGGCTGATTTAAAGAAAATGTTGCTCAGGCATGGTGCGCTTGGCGCATTGATGTCGGGTAGCGGCCCAACAGTCTTTGGTATATTTGGGAACGGAAAAGAGGCAGAAAAAAACCGGGAAGTCATCGAGAAAGAAGTTTCCGGCCGATATAGGGTCTTTCTTGCCAAGTCTTTGTAACTGTTGCATTTTCCGTATAAGATTGTGATCGATACCCTTCATTGAATAGTTTATTGGGGCGTCGTCAAGCGGTAAGACACAGGATTTTGGTTCCTGCATTCGGAGGTTCGAATCCTCCCGCCCCAGCCAGTAAAGATTGCGGAGACTTATTTAAATGTTAGAAAAAATTAGGGTTTTTTCAGGTAATGCCAATATTGAGCTGGCTGAAAAGATTTGTAATAAATTAGGCGTTAATCTTGGAAAGGCTAATGTAACTACTTTCAGCGACGGGGAAACGCGTGTAGAAATTAATGAAAACGTCAGAGGCATGGATGTTTTCATTATTCAGTCCACTTGCCCTCCTGTAAATGTTTCGTTGATGGAATTGCTGATTATGATTGACGCGATGAAAAGGGCTTCGGCCGACCGCATCACGGCGGTTGTTCCTTATTACGGATATGCCAGGCAGGATCGGAAAGTTGCGCCACGCGCCCCTATCACGGCGAAATTAGCGGCGGATTTAATCACCACTGCCGGCGCCAACCGTGTTTTGTCTATGGATCTGCATGCCGGTCAGATTCAGGGATTTTTCAATATTCCCGTGGATAATCTTTTTGCCAAGCCTGTTTTAATGGACTACATGAAAAAAAATTATAATGATAATACGGTCGTTGTTTCGCCGGATACCGGCGGCGTGGAGCGCGCCAGATCTTTCGGGAAAAAGCTGGGAGCGAGTCTTGCTATTATTGATAAAAGAAGAGAAGGTCCCAATGAAGCCGAGGTCATGAACATCATCGGTAATGTAAAAGGTAAGAGAATAATTATTCTTGATGATATGGTGGACACGGCCGGAACGGTAGTGCAGGCAGCCGGCGCCATGAAGGCAGAGGGCGCATTAGAAGTTTCCGTATGCTGCACGCATCCTGTCTTGTCCGGACCGGCACTGGATAGGATCGAAAAATCGGAAATTAAAGAAGTTCTTGTAACCGACACTATACCGCTTAGCGATCGGGCGAAAAAATGTGAAAAAATAAAAGTTTTATCGGTATCCGGCATTTTAAGCGAAGCCGTGCGCCGGATTTATTACAATGATTCCGTAAGCTCATTATTTATTTAGGAATTTATATTAGGAGGAACCCATGGAGGTAACAGATTTAGCGGCTCAAGTCCGTAAAGAACAAAAGAAAGGACCGGCCCGCCGTTTGCGGGCCAAGGGATTCGTTCCGGCGGTTTTTTACGGTCGCTCCGCCGAAAATATTTTGCTGGCCATAAAGAACGATGAACTCATCAGGCTGCACAAAGATAAAAAAGACCACGCGTTTATTAAACTGATTATTGATGACGGCGGCGCCAAAAAGATGGAGAAGCTCTCGTTAATCAGAGAGTTGCAGCTTCAGCCTTTGACGGGAAAACTTTATCATGCTGATTTTTATGAAGTGGATACAAAACGCAAGATTAACATGGAAGTATCCTTACGTTTTGTCGGTAAAGCTATTGGCGTGGAAACCGGCGGTGAACTGCAGCATTTGAAACGGGAAGTAAAAGTTTCCTGTCTGCCTTTGGATCTTCCTGATCATATTGATGTGGACGTGACCAATCTCGAAATCGGTGATTCCGTAAAAATCAGGGATTTGAAGGTTGCGGAAGGAATAACACTGCTCGACAGGCCTGATACTTCAGTCGCGTCAGTTGCGGTAATTAAGGTTGCCAAAGTTGAGGAACCCGCGAAAGAAGAAGCTGCCGTTGCAGAAGGTGCCGCAGCGGAAGCAGGTGCAGCAGCTCCGGCCGCAGGTGCAGCGGCTCCGGCAGAAAAAGAAAAGGGGAAATAATTCGTTTACAGGGAGTTGTAATCATTGGGTGATAGCAAGTGCTTCCCTCGAATTTAAAGAAAATATTTTTCTGGCGAGGCAATGAGGGAAAGCAAATCATGTATCTGATTATAGGTTTGGGAAATCCCGGCAGTCGCTATCAGTTTACAAGACATAACATCGGATTTATGGTTCTGGAAAAGATTGCCACCCGTTGGGAAGTGGATTTAAAGCAGAAAAGTTTTGACGCTCTTTGGAATAGAGGTAAAATCGCCGGCACGGATGTATTGCTGGCCATGCCTCAAACGTTCATGAATTTAAGCGGTAACGCGGTAAGAAAATTACTTGCCTATTTTAAGGTGGATGTAAATCATTTAATAGTAATTCATGATGATCTTGATTTGCCTTTCGGTTCGGTTCGTCTTAAGACCGGCGGTGGAGACGCAGGTCACAAAGGTTTGAATTCTATAATGACATGCCTCGGCTCAGTGGATTTTATGCGAGTCAGGATGGGTATCGGTAAACCTGCCGACAGAACTCCGGTTGAGGATTATGTTTTGCACAGGTTTAATCCGGACGAATCCGCTCTGCTGCAACAAGTCATTCAATCTGCATCAGAAGCGACCGCCGATATAGTTACATCAGGTATGCAACAAGCTATGGCTAAATACCATACAAAAAATAAAAATATGAGTAATAAAAAGGAGGATGGATAATGTTACAAAACAAAAGAAGTATCTGGACATTTTTACTGAGCACTTTGATGTTTCTGCTCATGGCCGGCGCTGCATTTGCCGGTGAAGCGGACATTAAATTGCCGGATCTGACGCAAGTCAGCTTTTTGGGTGGTTCCCTTGCCGGGTTGACCATTCTTAATTTCGGATTGATCATCTGTGCAGTTGGGATGGCTTTCGGCATCATGCAGTATGTGCAAACTAAAAATTTGCCTGCGCATAAGGCAATGCTTGATGTTTCCCAGACCATTTGGGAAACCTGCAAAACCTATTTATTCCAACAGGGCAAATTCCTCGTCGCATTGTGGGTTCTGATCGCTATCTGTATAGGTTACTACTTTGGAGCGCTTGAAGGGAAATCAGTTTCGGACATCATAATTATTCTTGTTTGTTCGGTTTTAGGTATTCTGGGTTCTTATTCTGTCGCGTGGTTCGGTATCCGTATCAATACCGTGGCTAATTCCCGTGCTGCCTTTGCATCACTGAGCGGCAAGCCCTTGAACATCGTCAACATCTGTCTGCGTTCCGGTATGAGCGTTGGATTGCTTCTGGTCAGCATCGAACTTTTCTTTATGATTATGATTCTGGCTTACATTCCCAAGGAATTAGCCGGTCCTTCCTTTATCGGTTTTGCGATCGGTGAATCTCTGGGCGCTTCCGCTCTGCGTATCTGCGGCGGTATCTTCACCAAGATTGCCGATATCGGCTCCGACTTGATGAAAATCGTTTTCCATCTCCCGGAAGACGATCCCAAAAACCCCGGTGTTATTGCCGACTGTACCGGTGACAATGCTGGTGACAGCGTTGGCCCAACGGCAGACGGTTTTGAAACTTATGGTGTTACCGGTGTTGCCTTAATTGCATTTTTGGCTCTGGCTCTGGCGGGCAATCCCGCAATGGGCGGCAAGTTGATTGTCTGGATTTTCGCGATGAGAATCCTCATGATCCTGACATCTCTTGTTTCTTATTTTGTCAATGACATTATCAGCAAAGCTGCTTTTGCCGGTAAAAAAGAATTTAACTTTGAACATCCCTTAACCAATCTGGTTTGGATCACTTCTCTTGTTTCCATCGGAGTGACCTTCCTTGCCAGTTATTATCTGCTGGGCGACCTTGTGGAACCGTATGTTGGATTATGGATGCCTCTTTCCATCATCATCAGTTGCGGAACCATCGCCGGCGCGTTGATTCCTGAATTTACAAAAGTATTCACCAGCACTTCTTCCCGTCATTGCGAAGAAGTTGTCAACGCTTCCCGTCAGGGCGGCCCTTCTTTGAACATTTTGTCCGGTCTGGTTGCCGGTAACTTCTCTGCTTTCTGGGAAGGTTTGACGATCATGATTCTGATGTTGATTGCTTACATGGTATCGAAAAACCCGGCCGTTATGGCTTTGATGCCTCCGGCATTTACTTTTGCCGCTCCGGTGTTTGCCTTCGGTCTTGTCGCTTTTGGTTTCCTGGGCATGGGCCCTGTGACCATCGCGGTGGACAGCTTTGGACCGGTTTCCGATAATGCGCAGTCTATTTACGAATTGTCGATGATTGAATCACGTCCCGACGTAAAAGACATTGTGAAAAAAGAATACGGCATTGCACCTAACTTCGAATTGGCCAAACACTTTCTTGAATCGGCTGACGGCGCGGGCAATACCTTTAAAGCGACGGCCAAACCCGTGTTGATTGGAACCGCCGTTGTCGGCGCGACGACCATGGTTTTCGGTATTATCATCATGCTGGAAGGTCTCTTCGGCAATGTTGTCGCCAAACTTTCTCTGGTTCAGCCGGAAATCATTTTGGGCTTGCT
>Ga0182019_10001405_pt1 | contig 12282 bp, 14 predicted proteins | sample 812E2MmetaG_FD_120483 | JGI IMG/M metagenome (GOLD analysis project Ga0182019, IMG submission 120483) | Permafrost microbial communities from Stordalen Mire, Sweden - 812E2M metaG | ecosystem: Environmental > Terrestrial > Soil > Wetlands > Permafrost | place: Sweden: Stordalen | collected...
CGCGCCGCCCGCAGCACTCCGCCACGGGGTGAGGGTTGATCGACGGGATGTGGCTCAAGTGAAACAAGCACGGCCCGGGAATAGTATCAGACCGCGCTTGGGCTCAGCCTCCGGCTTCGTCCATGTGGTAGCCGGCCTCGCCGTGATCGATGTTGTCCAGGCCCTGCTCTTCGTTGTCCGCATCGGGCCGCAAACCGAGGATGGCCTTGAGCGCGTAGGCCAGGATGGCCGTGCCGACGAGAGCCATGGCGATGGTCACGCCCATGGCCTTGAGCTGTTCGAGCCACAAGGTCTTGCCAACAAGCTGGCCAAGGTTGGTGTTGAGGTTGCCATTCACCTCGGAGGTCGCTAGAAATCCAGTCACGAGAGCACCCAGCGTGCCGCCCACGCCGTGCACGCCGAAGGTGTCGAGGGCGTCGTCGTACTTGAGCATCTGCTTGAGCTTGGTGCACGCCACGTAGGGAATGGCGCCGGCCAGGACCCCGATGATGACGGCGCCGGTCGCCGACACGAAGCCCGCCGCCGGCGTGATGACGACCAGGCCCGCCACCACGCCCGAGCAGAAGCCGAGCACGGTCGGTTTGCCGCGGGTGATCCACTCGATGAGCGGCCATGTCGACCCGGCCACGGCGGCGGCGAGGGTCGTGGCGAGAAAGGCACCGGCGGCGATGCCGTCCGCCGCCACCGCGCTGCCGGCGTTGAATCCGTACCAACCCACCCACAACATGCCGGTGCCCACCGCGGTGAGCACCATGCTGTGGGGCATGAAGGGCCGGCGGCCAAAGCCCTTGCGCGGGCCGAGAATGAGGGCGAGGAGTAGCGCCGACCAGCCCGACGACATGTGCACCACGGTGCCGCCCGCGAAGTCGATGGCCCTGATGCCGGCTTTGGCATTGCCGAGCCCGTTCATCATGCCGTCGACGCCCCACACCATGTGCGCGAGGGGAAAGTACACGAGGAGCATCCAGCCCAGGATGAAGAGCATGAGCGCCGAATACTTCATGCGCTCGGCGATGGCGCCCACGATCAATGCGGGTGTGATGATGGCGAACATCATCTGATACATGGCAAACACCGACTGCGAAACCCACGGGCCGTAGTCAGCGTTGGGCACCGAGCCCACGCCGCGCAGAAAGGCGAACTTCAGCGAGCCCAGAATCGACGCGCCACTGGCCGATCCACTGCTGGCGAACACGGCGCTGTAGCCGAAGGCCCACCACAGGATGGTCACCAGGCCGGCGCATCCGAAGCACTGAGCGATGACGGACAGGATGTTCTTGCGCCGGACCAGCCCACCATAGAAGAGCGCCAGGCCGGGCAAGGTCATGAAGAGCACGAGCGCGGAGGAGGTCATCATCCAGCCGTTGTGTCCCGGGCCGGGCGCGATGAGCGTCTTGGGCGCGGTGTTGTTGATGTAGGCTTCGAGATCCGCGACGCGTGCGGCCAGGTCGGGGCCAGGGGCAGGCGCGGCCGCCGTCGCGGCGGCGGATTCGCTCGGGACTTCCCCGAAGGCCCGCTGAGCGGCAGATCCGGCGCAGAGGAGAACCGGAACGAGTACCGTGACCAGCCCGACGTGCATTGTCTTCATGACGTATCTTCCTTTCTCCCTGCACGGTAAAGAGTCGCATGGACTGTCGCAAGGTGTTCTCCGGCACTTGCTCGATATTTAGCCCATGGGAAACTCCTCGGGGCCACGGGCGCAACTGGCAGGAAACTTCGTGGAAACAGCCCGCAGGCTCCCCACCCGGTTCGGCCGCGCAATGCTAGAAAGAACGCCATGACGGTTCGCGAGCAACTTGAAGCGGACGAAGACAAGGTTCTTTCGCCCCACGCACAGAAGAGCAGCAAGAGCCTGGGTCGCAAGCGGCCCGAGCCACCCGACCCGGTCCGCCCCATCTTCCAGCACGATCGTGATCGCATCCTGCACTCCAAGGCGTTTCGCCGCCTGGCCGGCAAGACCCAGGTCTTCCTCGCGCCCGAGGGCGACCACTACCGCACGCGGCTGACCCACACCCTGGAGGTTTCGCAGATCGCGCGCACCATCGCGCGCGCCCTGCGCCTCAACGAATCGCTTACCGAGGCCATCGTGATGGGCCACGACCTCGGGCACACGCCGTTCGGGCATGCGGGCGAGCGCATCCTGGCCAAGCTGATGCCGGGCGGGTTCCACCATGGCCGCCAGTCCCTGCGCGTGGTCGACGTGCTCGAGAACGACGGCCGCGGCCTCAACCTCACCGCCGAGGTGCGCGACGGAATTCTGCGCCACTCGAAGGGCAAGGGCAAGGTCCTGGCCAGCGAGACCGACCACGAAGCCGCCACGCTGGAGGGTCAGATCGCGCGCGTGGCCGACATCGCGGCCTACGTCAACCACGACCTCGACGACGCCATCCGCGGCCACGTCATCAAGCTGGCGGAAGTGCCGGAGGACGTCCTCAAGGTGCTCGGCCGTACCCACAGCGCGCGCATCAGCCGGCTCGTGACCGACGTCGTCGCCACCTCGCGTCTCGACGAGAAACGCCACATCGAGATGAGCGACGAGGTGCTGGGGGCGCTCATGGCCCTGCGTGACTTCCTCTACGCCCAGGTCTACGAACGTCCAGAAATCCGCGGGGAGTTCGAGCGCGCGCAGCGGGTGGTGCGCGAGCTGTGGGAGTACTTCACGAGCCACAGTGACGAGTTCCACGCCAAGCACTGGCCGCGCGGCGTGCCCGACAGCGAGGAGCTCCCGCGCGCGGTGGCCGACTTCATCACCGGCATGACCGACCGCTACGCCATGCGCATGTACGAGGAGTATTTCCTGCCGCGGCGCTGGGTGGTGCTGTGAGGGCTACTGCAGCCCCAGGTCCTTGCGTAGCGCCATGACCATGCGGCAGTGCGCAATGAGGTCAGGCTCGGCGTGCGGATCGGTGCTCTTGTTGAGCCCATAGGGCCAGAAGTGGTCGTGGTCGGCGGTCAAGGTGACGGTCGCATCTCCCGTGATCGCTCGCAGCTCGGCAGTCGCATTCGCGCCTGTCCAGGGACCGCTCGAGCCGCCGTCCGGGATGCTCACGAACGAAAGCCAGTTCGGGCTGGCGTTTTGACCAACGCCGACGGTGTGTGCGATCTCGTGCATGGCAGTGTAGTTCACCATGTACTGCGTGCCAGAGCCGAACCGGATGGAGCCGTTAACGTTGCCATCGGCCGTCGATACGCTCGTGTCGTACGAGACATTCAGCTTCTTGGTAATGTCGGTGTAGCAGTTGTAGTAGTAGACGGCTTGGTCCATGGCGGTGGTGATGAGCATGTAGGCCTGCTGCTCGGTCGTGGTTGGATTGACGTTCTGGGCGAGCGTGTAGATGACATGCCCGTTGTACGGACAGGGCACGCCGTCGCTGGTGACGGCGTCGTTGCCACTGCTTTCCGACCCCGCCTCCCTTGCGGTGTCCACGGGAAGGTCAGGCCTGCCGTCGGGACCCGCATCGGCGCGCGTGCCGCCGCTGCCCCCGGCCCCGCCCGATCCCGTGCCGCCGCTGCCGCCCCCGGAGGTCCCGCCAGCCGCACCGTCGAGCTTGCTGCCCGAGTCAGGCCCCGCGTCGCTGCGCGGGGTGGTCGTGCCGCCGGTCACGGTCGTGCCGCCCGTCCCGGTCGCCCCGCCGGCCGTGCCACCAGACGAAGTCGTACCCGCGACGCCGCCCGACCCCGTGGTGCCGCCCGTCGTCGTCGTGCCGCCCGTCGAGGTCGAGCCGCCGGTCGCCGTCGCGCCGCCGGTTCCCGTCGCTTCGCCCGAACCACCGCCCGAACCACCGCGGCCACCCGAACCCGCGGTCGCCCCGCCCGCGCCACCGGACCCCGTAATTTTGGACGTCGAAGTCGAGTTGCATGCCGCGACAACTGCCGCGAGCGCAAGCAGATGTCGTGCCCGCATGAGTTAACCCTCTTTGACGAGTCCTCGTACGATGGCCAGCAGCTCGGCATTACCCGGCTGTGGCGCTACCGATGGGTCTAGCGTACGCAGGAACCAGCGCACGGGCCAGGTCGAAGCCGCCCCTGGGGGGAGGCTCACGTAAGCCCCCTGGTTTTCGACCTCGACATAGGTCCGCCCTGGGTCGGTGTAGAGCTCGATCTCGGCCTCGCCGGGCGCGGCCTGCGCGGGCGAAATGTCGGAGAATGCCTTGACCAGAAGCAGATCGCCGGCGACATGCGCGATCCAGCCCTCATGCCCGTCGGCGAAGACCTTCTGGTCAGGGCCGGCCGGCACTCGCACGGACGCCAGCCAGGCCACGCCCGCGTGCATCTGCAAGCGCAAAAGCTCTTGCGGCCCCCTCCGCGGCTCGCCTTCGCCCATGGGGAAGAAGGTCAACCCACCGGCCGCCACGCGAGTGATCTCCCACGGCGCAGTCGAGCACGGCTCGGTGCCTTTGTTCACGATGCCGTACTCGACCTTGACCATGGCCTTGTCGGGGTCAACGGAGAATCGCTTGGTCACGGCGAGCCCGAGCCCGGGAAAGGTGGGGCTTGCGAGCACAAGGCTCGTGCCCTGGACGCGCGCCGCGTAGGGCCCGGGGTCGATCTCGGCGGGGGGCGGCCAGTTCCAGGCGCTTTGTGGGCTGGGCCAGAAGGTCGAGCCCCAGTTGTTGTCCTCGGGACCTTTGGCGGCGGTCAGAACGTTCTTGCCCGCGAGGGAAAAGGCGGCGATGCGACCGGCAGTGGCCGCGTCGACGGCGAAGACGGTGTCGCCGAAAGTGAACGTGTACACACTGCCATGGACCTGGGGCGCGGCGGTTTTCATGGTGCCTCCTGCAAGGCACGAATTTCGCCCCCCCGCATGCATCCGTCAACCGGGTTCGCGCATCCACGCGGCTAGTAGCAGGTGCCGAGCTCTGAGAGGGTGGTTTCGACGACGAAATCGGAGGCGATGGGGTGGCGCTCGGCGAAGAAGATGTACATCGAATAGCTACCGCCCTTGGCGATACCCAGCTTGCTCGATTGGGCATCGAGGTCCACGGTCTGCGACAGGGCAGAATGGATGCCGCCCAGATCGATGGCCAGGATGCGGTTGATGAACACGAAGACGTCGTCGTCGCCCGTGAAGGTGAAGGTTTCGCCGCCGCTGTAGAGGAAGCTGGTGGCGATCTCGGCGGTGAAAGAGTAGTTGTGCGACAGTCCTTCATCGCCAAAGAGCTGGCCGTCGACGGGAAAGAACGAGGTGTTGTTGTAGGTGTAGACGCCCTTGCTGGAGTCCGAAAGCGTGAGCGGCAGATCGATGGTGGTGGAGCTGTTCACGCCGTCGATGTCGCGGTACCACTGGTTGAACGTATCCGGCCCGACCACCGTGGCCGTGGGGCCGATGTGGGCGTAGACCGGCTTGTCGTCGTTGCCCAGCGTACCGGCCACGATGCCAGTCTCGGCGATACCGTCGTGGTCCATGTCGGGGAAGGTGTTGTGGAAGTCACGGATGAGGGCGGTCAGCTTCGGCTGCTTGGGCTGCGGCGCCGTGCACCCCCCCCACTTGTTGTTCGCACAGGTCAGGGTGCCGGGGCCGCAGAGGCTCGAACAGTCTTGCACCACCGGGTCCACCTCGCAGAGGCCGCTGCGTTTGTTGTCCTGACAAAGCTGCGTGCCCGCGCCGCAGGTGTCGCTGCACGGCAGGCGTATCGGCGCCACCTCACACAGGTCCGCGAGCTTGTTGTCCTGACAGAGACGCGTCCCCTCGCCGCAGGTGTTGGTGCACGGCTGGCGGGTGGGCGCCACGTCGCAAGTGTCCGCGCGCTGGTTGTTCTGGCACAGCCGCGTGCCGTCGCCGCAGGTGTTGGTGCAGGCAAGGCGGACCGGCGGTACCTCGCAGGCCGCCCATGAACCGCCCTTGCACACCTGCGTGCCGCCGCCACAGGTGTTGGTGCAGTCGCGCGTCTCGCCTTCCGTCGAGCAGGGGTAGATACGCATGGCCGGCACGGCGCAGGCGCAAATACCGAAGGGCAAGAGGACCATCAGCAAGCGGGCCACGGGCTCAAGCAAGGACATCGACGCAAGACTACGACGAAGCCTCGACGCGAACAACACGAGGCTGGGCCCGGCCGGCGTTGCCTGGCGCACTCGGGACGAGGTAGTTTGCGCAGCGGTCCGAGAACGCGACGAACATGGCAACGACAGGCGGCGAAGTCACATGAGCCCCGGCGGAGACGGGAATCCGGTCTTGCGCAGTGAGCTTGGCATCCTCATCCAGCTGGCTTTGCCGCTCATGGCGTCGCAGGTCGGGATGATGTGCCTCGGCGTGGTCGAGACCCTCATCGTCGGACACGCCGGCACCATGGCGCTCGCGGCCGTCTCGCTCGGCAACGTGTGGACCCACAGCACGATCTTGATGGCCGCGGGCGTGGTCATGGGCGCGGATCCCGTCCTGAGCCAGGCCTACGGCGCGGGCGACACGCGCACCGCCGCGCTCACCTTTCAGCGCGGCCTAGTCCTCTCCGCGCTCCTTGGTCTCGCCGTGTCCGTGCTATGGCTGTGCACGCGGCCCGTGCTCGGCCTCTTCGGCCAGGATCCTACCCTATCCGCGCTGGCCAGCACCTTCGTGGCGGTGCAAGCGCCGACCGCGTTCGGCTTCCTGGTCTTCACCATCACGCGGCAGTACCTGGCGGGCCGCGGCGTGGTGGCGCCGACGCTGTGGGTGGTGCTGGTGGTGAACGCGCTCAACGCGGTCCTGACCTGGTGGCTGGTCTTCGGCGGCAGCGGGCTTTCCGTGGTCGCGGGCGCGGGCCTGGCCGGTGCGACTGTCCGCCTGCTCTTGCCCGGCCTCCTGCTCGGCCTGACCTTCTGGGCGGGCCTGCACCGGCCGGCGTGGCTGCCCTGGCAGCGAGCATCCTTCGATTGGCCGCGTATCGGCCGCATCGCCTGGCTGGGGCTGCCCGTCGGCTTGCACTTCGGTCTGGAGGTCTGGGCCTTCCAGCTCGCGACCCTGATGGCCGGCAAGCTCGGCCCCGTGTCCCTCGGCGCCCACGCCATCGTCCTCAACCTCGCCTCGTTGAGCTTCACGTTTTCGCTCGGCATCTCCGTCGCGGCCGCCGTCCGTGTGGGCAATTTGATCGGCGCGGGCGACACGCAAGGCGCGCGGCGGGCCGCGGCCCTCTCGTTGCTTCTCGGGGTGGGTGTGATGTCCTTCTTCGCCGTGGCCTTTTTCTTTCTGCGCTGGCAGCTCCCGCGCCTGTACGGCGCCGAGCCGGCGGTGGCACAGCTCTGCGCGCACGTTCTGCCCATCGCGGCCGCCTTCCAGCTACTCGACGGGACCCAGGTGGTGTCAAGCGGCATCCTGCGCGGCCTGGGCCGCACCAAGCCCGCCGCGGTCCTCAACTTCGGCGGCTACTACTTGCTCGGGCTGCCGCTTGCCTATGGCCTCGCCCTGCGTGGCGGCCATGGCCTGACAGGGATCTGGTGGGGCCTGGCCGCGGGCTTGCTTTTCGTGGCCACCGGGTTATTCGTCCTCGTGCTGCCCAAGTCCGCCTACCGTACGCAGCGCACGCAAGTCTAGTAGGTCGTCAGGACGTGCGGAGCGTAGAGATCGAGGGTGTGGATGCTGGGGTGCGAACTGCCGGCGGGCTCGACCACGTGCAGGCACAGACTCATGTCGATCTGCGAGCCGCCTTGAGCGATGTCCAGCAGTCCCTCGAGCCCGGTCGTGTAGGCGTCGCCGGGCCCGGTGCAGCTGGACAGCACCGGATCGCAGCCGGCGACCAGCCGCAACGACCAGTCGGTCCCGGGATTGGATAGGTCGACCGACGCGGGATACTGGAAGCTTGTCGAGAAGCGTTGCCACCTGAAGGTGATTTGCTCGGCAAAGGTATCGGTCGTGACGGTGAAGAGGCCCGCGTCACAGCAGTCCAACGGAAGCATCCTCCCCGTGACAACGGGATAGGACTCGATGCCGTTGACGACCATGTGGGGCAAGTCCCCGGAACAGAAGGTCGCGAGCGCGCCATCGACCACGAAGGGCTGCACCTCGCGCGCGGCTTCCGGGGAGACATCGCCCGCGGCATCGGGCGAGCCGACATCCGCTGGCTGCGGCTCCGCCGCCTGGTCCCGTACGGCGCTGTCGCCACCCAGGTCTGTGATCAGCGGCAGATCCCGAAGCAGGAGATCGACCGGTCCGTCGCGCAGGACATGATCGACCGCCACCTCGGTCGGGACGACATGGTCGGGCGCGGGATCGGAGGCCACGTCTGGCCGGATGCTATCCCCATCGGGAGCCGCATCGGGCAACAGCAGCAAGTCCGGTAAGATATCGTCTGGCGCGAAGACGTCGCTGCCCACGAACGCATCGCCGTTCGCGGGACTGTCGGGCAGCGCGGCGCTGTCGCGTGCCGTCCCCGCGTCACGGCCGACGATCAAGCTTCGGCTGCCGCAGCCCGCGAGAGCCAGAGCCAGGCAAACCAACGAGAATTCGATCTTGGCCAACATGTCGCCTCCACCTGGCTGACGATGATGAAAGCCTAGACCCAAACGGACCGAGGAGATCCCCGAATATGCTCCTCGCGTGATCGCGATCAACTCGCGCGGCGGCTACAGCTTGCCGGTCAGGATGATGGCGATGATGAGGCCATAGATGACCAGGGACTCGATGAGGGCCAGGCCGACGATCATGGGCATGAAGATCTTGCCCGAGGCCTGCGGGTTACGCGCGATGCCGTCGAGGGCGGACGCGGCGGCACGCCCCTGCCCAAGACCACCACCCAGGGCGGCCAGACCGATGGCGAGCGCGGCGCCGATGCCGATGAGCCCCTTGGAATTGTCGGCGGCGGGGGCAGCGCCCTGGGCGAACGCGGCGGCGCTGGAGAGAGCGGTCAGCACGAAGGCGGCCAACGGGACGAACAGCTTGGCGACTCGGCGCATTTCAGGATCCTCCTATGCGGGACGTGGTGGGTGGGGCAGAAGATATGCCTAGTGCTCCTCGTGAGCAATAGCGGTCGAGATGTAGATGGTCGAGAGCATGGAAAACACGACGGCCTGAACGACGGCAACGAAGACGCCCAGGGCGAGAAATGGCACGGGCAGGAGCAGAGGGAAGATCGCGAAAAACACGACGGGGACCTTGTGGTCCGCGGAGATGTTGCCGAGAAGACGTACGGAGAGCGACACCGGCCGGGCAATGTGGCTGATGAGCTCGATGGGAAACATGAGTGGCGCCAGCCACCAAATCGGGCCCAGGAAGTGCTTGAAGTACTTCGGCCCATGGGCGATCACGCCGAACACGTGGGTCAGGACGAAGACCAGCCCGGCCAACGCCACGTTGGTCTTGAGCGTCGCAGTCGGCGGCAAGAACCCCGGGATGAGCGAGAGCAAGTTGCAGAAGAGGATGAACAGGAAGAGCGAGCCGATGAGCGGCAGGTACCGGCGGGCGTTCTTGGCGCCCATGGGGCCTTCCATCAGGCCGTAGACCAGGTCGGCGAAGGTTTCGAGCAAGGCGCGGGCCCCGAAGCGGGCCGGGGGCACCGCACCACTGTCACCCGAGAAGTGCACGCTCAGCGCGTAGCGAAAGGCGAGCAGCGCGAGCGCCAGGAAGACCAGCAAGCCACCGAGGATGTGGTCGATCTCGAAGTGCGTGGCCTGGAAGACCTGCCAGGTCCACTCGCGGCCAAAGTAGATTTCCAGGTTGTCGCGCAGGGTTTCGTACCCCGGAAAGAAACTGAACCAGGTGGAATGTGGATCCATGATCTATGCGCTCCCCTGCTCGCCGGCCGTGGAGGACAACCACAGCCCGGAGAACACCAGCGAGATAGGAAGAACGGAGATTCCGATGGCGAACGGCACGAGGGCCAGATTGTAGATGCGGAGGGCGACCCATACCAGCGCGAAGAGAATCATCATTTTCGCGCTCAGCGCCGCGATCAGCCAAGCGGCCTGGCCGTTGTCACCCGCCACGGCACGCCGGACGGCCCGGCCGGCCAGCCGCCGGATGACCCACAGGTTGATGCATGCGAGCAATGCGCCCACGCCCGCCGCCACGGCGCCGGACCTCCCCCACACCAGCCCCGACAACACGGTGACGAACACGCCCAGGATCAGGTTCGCGAGCTCCATGGTGCCGAAGCGGTTGTTCTTCATTTCTGGTCCGGTGGTTCGTCTTGTTCGAGGCTCTTGTTGTAGCTGCGCACCACCCGAATCAAGGCCTTGATGCTGGCCCCCACCCCGGCGGCGAATCCCACCCACGTGAGCCAGGGGGCCACCCCGAGCTTGCGATCCAGGTACTGTCCGCCGAAGTAACCTAAGCCAATGGCCACCGCGATTTCAATACCAACCGCACTGGCCGAGGCGGCGGTGCCCCACATCTTCTTGCCCTCGGAATCCATGGCAGCGGCCTAGAACCTGCTGCTCACCGCGAGAAACGTCATCTTGTCGTTGGTCTCGCGCAGGCGGGCCGAGAGGGTGCGCACGAAGCTCCACAGAAGGTCGTAGGCCAGGTCGCGATCGACGAAAAGCAGGTCCGCGACGCGCTCCTTGGTGAGGACCAGGAGGCGGCAGCTTTCGTGGGCGATGGCGTCGGCGCTACGCGGAAAATCGTCGATGAGCGCCATCTCGCCGAAGTAATCACCGGTCTTCAGGATGGCCAGCGCCTCCTCGCCCATGCCGGGAACCTGGCGGCTAATGCGCACCGAGCCCGAGAGAATGACGAAGAGCTTATCGCCCGAGGTGCCCTCGGCGAAGACCGGGGCGCCGCGCGCGTAGCTCTCCTCGACGCCGAGGCTGGCGATGCGCCGCAGGTACACCGCCGGCAGATCCGCGAAGAGGCTGACCTTGGTCAGGCACGCGGCGATGTGCTCGGTGTTCGGCGCGCTGGCGAGCACGTCGACCGCCGGAGTCTCCTCCACGATAATCTCGGGCTCGTTGGCCGGGTCGACCGGAGGCGTGCTCTCGCTCATCGCCCCCAAGTATGCTACCGCCCGCCCACGACTACCAGGGGAAGGGGAAAAGGCATTCACCACAGAGACGCAGAGGGCGCAGAGGCCGGAAAAGCAATGGGTTCCGGATCGCGATCCGAACCCTTTCCCTTCTATTCCGTCTCTGTGCTCTCTGCGCTCTCTGTGGTGAGCTATCCGGAAAGGAACCGCTCGGCGTCGATCGCCGCCATGCAGCCGGTGCCGGCGGCGGTGACGGCCTGGCGGTAGACGTGGTCCGCGACATCGCCGCAGGCAAACACGCCCGGCACGTTGGTGGCCGTCGAGCCCGGTTGGGTCTTGAGGTAGCCGATCTCGTCCATGTCCAGCCTTCCCTTGTAGAGCTCGCTATTCGGGCTGTGGCCGATGGCGACGAAGATCCCTTGGCAGGCCAGCTCGCGCGTGCTGCCGTCGCGCGGGTCGCGCAGGCGAACCCCGGTGACGCCGGGCCGCGGCAGCTCGCCCAGGATCTCGTCGACGATGGCGTTGGTGACGAATTCGATCTTGGGGTTGCGCCGCGCGCGTTCGAGCATGGCGCGCGAGGCGCGGAAGCCGTCGCGGCGGTGCACGATGGTCACCTTGGAAGCCAGGTTGCTCAAGTAGGTCGCTTCCTCCATGGCGGTGTCGCCGCCGCCCACGACGATCAGAGGCATGCCCTTGAAGAACGCACCGTCGCAGGTCGCGCAGGCCGAGAGGCCATGGTTGCGAAATTTCTCCTCCGAGGGAATGCCCATCCACTTGGCCGAGGCGCCTGTCGCGACGATGAGCGTCTCGGCCAGGAATTCGCCCTCGCCCGTCGCGATCTTGAACGGCCGCGCGGACAGGTCGACCGCACTGACGTCGGTGGTGACGACCCGGGCGCCATTGTGCTCGGCCTGCGCACGCATGAGCACCATCAGCTTCGGACCGCCGACACCGTGCGGGAATCCCGGGTAGTTCTCCACCTCGGTGGTGATGGTGAGCTGGCCGCCGGGGGTGGTGATGGGCTCGACCAAGAGCCCTCCCCCCTCGAACAGCACGGGCGAGAGGTTGGCGCGGGCGGCGTAGATGGCGGCCGTGCAGCCGGCCGGGCCGCCGCCGATGATGGCGACTTTGACGTGTTGCGGTTCAGGCATTGCGTGCTCCGAGGTTATCGCGTGCGAAGCTGAATAGCACAAAGCCTGGATTGCGTAGCGCAGAAGCGCGGGAGCGCGGCCGAAGAGAAACGCGGCCTCATTCGCTGGCTACGCCCGGAATTTCGGAATCCCAAAAGCGCCAAGCCCGCGACTCAAGAAGAGCTCGCCGCCAGCGACGAACCCGAAGAAGCGGCGGGCCAGCTACCAACCACCGGCACCGCTTGGACCAAGACACTCCCCGAACAGTTCGCCGCCATCCGCGA
>Ga0182019_10001406_pt1 | contig 12280 bp, 6 predicted proteins | sample 812E2MmetaG_FD_120483 | JGI IMG/M metagenome (GOLD analysis project Ga0182019, IMG submission 120483) | Permafrost microbial communities from Stordalen Mire, Sweden - 812E2M metaG | ecosystem: Environmental > Terrestrial > Soil > Wetlands > Permafrost | place: Sweden: Stordalen | collected...
CAGCGTGGACTGCAACCGGAATTTCTGGGGACCGGCCGGAAACAGCGATTGCTACCCCCAGCCTTGCAACGGCACACCCTGGACCGAAAAAGAAACGATCGCCATCCGCGATCTCACCGAAGCCGTCACAAGCGACCATTCCAAGAAACGGTTCGCCGTCTCCATCTCTTTCCATTCGGGTGATGAGGTTTTCAACTCCGTCTGGAACTATACCCACGATGCCCCCACCGATGAGCCCATCTTCTGGACTTCGCGCACCGGCGGATCCGGCTGCGAGGCGGGCATCACCTACTGTCCCACTATCGCAGCCCACGGCCTTGCCCAGGCCTATAAGGACGGATGCACCATGAGCGGCTTCTGGTACGTGGAAGGCTACGACTGGTATGGCACCAACGGCGATACCAACGACTGGGCCTACGGCGAATGGACCGACTTGGATACTACCATCGAGCTCGACACCACCAAGACGCCCACCATCGCCGGTATGCAGGCGGACCTTGGCTACCACCGCCAGGCCGTCCTCAATTACATGCTCAAGGCTTTCCAGGGAATCTCGGGCGTGATGACAGACGCGCAGACGGGCGCGCCTCTGGACGGCACCGTGGCGGCCACGTGCACGGCCTCCAGCACCATCACGGTGCCCCACACCTACACCGCCATCTACACCGATCCCGTGGCTGGAGACTTCCACCGCGTCCTCCAGCCCGGCACCTATACCGTCGTCTGCAGCGCCACGGGCTATGCCCCCACGACGGTGACGGGCCTTGTGGTCACGGCCGATACGACCACCACCGCCAACTGCGCCATGAACGCCACGCGGCTGGCCTACAGCGCCTCAAGCCTCACCGACGCGTGCAGCGGAACGGGCTCAGGCGGCGACGGCGTGCTGGATCCCGGTGAAACGGGAACGGTGCAGATCACCCTCGCCAACCAGGGCCCCGCAGCCGCCACGAACGTGAGCGCCACGCTCTCCACCTCCACCACGGGGGTGACCGTCACCCGCGCTTCCGACACCTTCCCCAACATCGCCGGGAACGGAACGGGCGTGAGCGTTTCGCCTCACTTCCAATTCTCCGTCGCCACAAGCGTGGCGTGCGGCACGGTGATCAATTTTTCACTCCACGCCGTAAGCGACCAGGGCGCATGGGACAGCACCTTCACGGTGACGGTGGGCAAATACAACGCGGGCGGCGATATCACGGCCACGCAAGTCACAACCCCCCTGACGGCCACGAACGGAACAGCCACGTCCACGCTTGCACCGACCTTCACCCTGACCGCGGCGGACACGGTGGCGCTTTCTTACACGCCGAGCTACACAATCACGACGGCCACACTCTTCGGACCCGACGACTTGGCGGCCGTGGGCACCAATTGGACCACGAGCGGCACGGTGACCACGACAACCGCGACCCACTGCACCATCATGAGCACCTCTTTCGCCCGTCTTGCCGGAACAAGCAGCAGCATTACCCTCACCAATGCGGTCTCCACCGTGGGCTACGCCAATATCCATGTGAAATTCTCCTGCGCGGACAGCAGCACCAGCGGCACGCCCGTCCTGCACATGGACTGGTATGACGGGACGACCTGGACGAACGCCTATGCCTTCACCGCGAGCACAACCTGGAGCTGCAACAACGACATCACCCTCCCGGCAGGCGCCGCGGGGAAATCGGGGTTCAAGATCCGGTTCACCTTCACCAACACCAGCACCACGCGCTACGGCTATGTGGACTATGTCAGCATCATGGGGGCCCCGGCGGCCACGGGAACCTGGACCGCCAACGCGCGCGTCTCCCTCGTAAATCCCTCCGGCACCGTGACGGTGTTGAAACCCTTCGGGACGACGGACGCCAACCCCTACAACACCCAGCCCTACTACACCGGCGCCGGCACCTATTCGATCCGCGTGGAGGAAAACGCCGGAAACACCGCCACCCTCACGGGGGCGAGCCTGCACGCGGTTAAAGCGGCCACCTACACCGGCAATATCTGCATCGCAGTTTCCAGGCCGGGCGAGGCGGCCCATGGCGATTCCTCCTCCGATGCCCAAAACTGGGGGAACAGCAAAGACACGCAAAGCTGGCCCGCGGTTTCCGGCGCCACCAGCTATACGCTGTATCGCGGCACGCAGGATCAACTGCCCAATTTGCTGACCACCGCAACCGACTCGTGCACGGTGTACTCAGGCCCCTCCACGAGCGCCCAGGATTCCTCCAACCCTGATGCGGGGCAGTTGTACTGGTATCTCGTCACCGCCAGCAACACCGCGGGGGAAGGCCCCGCGGGCAACGCCACGGCGGGCGCGCGGGTGGTCAACAGCAGCGGGAATTGCCCGATCAGCAGGCGGGGAACAAGGATGAATTGAAAGTGGGAGGACCGGGCGGCCGGACGGCTCCGTCCCCGCCATCAATCATATATCCAAAAGGCCGGGCGCATGCCCGGCCTTTTTTATCAATCAGTTTTCAGCGGTCCGGCGGTTCGACTGACCGGCCTTCCCACCTTCCCGTTTTTCTGCCGTCCGGCGGTCAACCGTCCGGCGGACCGGCAATTCCTCCCCTGTCTTGACTTGAAACCTGAAACGGCCTTATCCCGACAGCCCCGCGTTCCCGCCTTCCGGCGCCCTATGCCCTGCGCGTCGGCCCCTCCGAGGGTACAAGATGGCCGCGCAGGATTTCGCCCCCGCTCAACCCTATGCCGCCTCGTGCTTCCTTCCGAACACCCTGTGCAGCCAGCTTTGGAAGTGGTCCATGTAAACGAAGAACACCGGCGTGATGTAAAGGGTCAGGAGCTGGGAAAAGATCAGCCCGCCCACAACCGCCAATCCCAGCGGACGGCGCGCCTCCGCCCCGGCGCCGAGCCCCAGGGCGATGGGGAGCGTCCCCATGAGGGCCGCCATGGTGGTCATCATGATGGGGCGGAACCGGACCAGGCACGCCTCATGAATGGCCTCGGACGCGGTCTTTCCCCCCTCGCGCTGGGTCTCCAGCGCGAAGTCAATCATCATGATGCCGTTTTTCTTCACGAGGCCCACCAGCATGATGATGCCCACGAAGGCGTAGATGGTGAGCTCCACGTGGAAGAGCATGAGGGTGACCAGGGCGCCGAATCCGGCCAAGGGCAGGGCCGAAAGGATGGTGAAGGGATGGATGAAGCTTTCATACAGGATCCCCAGCACGATGTAGATCACCATGACGGCCATCAGCAGCAGCAGGCCCAGCCCCTGCATGGAGGATTGGAAGGCCTGCGCGGTACCCTGAAAACTGGTGGTGATGCTGTCGGGAAGCGTGTGCGCCGCCAGTTTCTGGATTTCGGCGACGGCCTGGCTCAGGGAATGGCCGGGGGCCAGGTTGAACGAAATGGTCACGGAGGGGACCTGGCCGGAATGGTTGATGGTGGTGGGGCCCACGCGCCGCTCGATCTTCGCCACCGTGTCAAGGGGCACCAGCTCCCCCTTGTCGGAGCGGACGTAGAGCATGGAAAGCACGGCGGGGTCGTCCTGGTATTTGTCCTCCATCTCCAGGATGACGGCGTAGTCGTTTGTGGGGGCGTTGATGCGCGAAATCTGGCGGGTCCCGTAGGCGCTGAAGAGGGAGTCTTCGATCTGCCCCGCGGTGAGGCCGAGGGCCGTCGCCTTGTCGCGGTCTATCCGGACGTTCACCTCCGGATTCTTGATCTGGAGGTCGGAATTGACGTCCTGCAGGTCCTTCATGCCCCGCATCTTCGCCTCCAACAGGGGGGCATATTTGTACAAATCGTCCGTGCTCGCGCTTTGAAGCGTGTATTGATAAAGGCTTTTCGTGAACCGGCCGCCGATCTGAATGGCTAAGGGGTTCTGAAGATAGATGCGGTAGCCCGGAATGCCCGTGAATTGCGGCCGCAAGCGCTGGATGATCTCGTCGGCCGAAGCCTTCCGCTGGCTCCGGTCCTTCAACTTTCCGAAAATGATGCCGGTATTGAGGCCCGCCAGACCGGCGCGCGAGCCCACGCTGGACATGAAGGCTTCCACGCCCGGGTCCTTGGCGATGATGTCGGCCGCGACCTTCTGATGCGCGGACATGGAATCGAAGGAGGTTCCCTCGGCCGTCTCCGTGACGCCGAAAAACATCCCGATGTCCTGGCTGGGGATGAACCCCTTGGGGATTTTCTGGAACATCACCCCCGTGGCGACCAGGGCCGCCAGGAGGACCACCATGGCCAGGGCGCGGCGGCCCAGGACCCACGCGAGGCTTCTCCCATAGACGTTCAGCACCGACTGGAAGACGTTCTCGGAGGCCTTGTAGAACCGCCCGTGCCGCTCCTCCCCGATGGGCTTGAGAAAACGGGAGCAGAGCATGGGGGTGAGCGTCAGCGACACGAACCCCGAAACCAGGACGGAGGTGCCGATGACCACGGCGAACTCGTGGAACAGCCGTCCCACGATGCCGCCCATGAAGAGCACCGGAATGAAGACGGCCGCCAGCGACAGCGTCATCGAAAGGATGGTGAACCCGATCTGTTTTGACCCCTTCAGGGCCGCGTCCATGACGCTGTCGCCCATCTCGATGTGGCGCACGATGTTCTCCAGCATGACGATGGCGTCGTCCACAACGAATCCCACGGAGAGGGTCAGGGCCATCAGCGACAGGTTGTCGAGGCTGTAGCCCATGGCGTACATGACGGTGAAGGTCCCCACGATGGACATGGGCATGGCGAGCGACGGAATGATGGTGGCGGAAATGCTCCTCAGGAACAGGAAGATCACCAGCACCACGAGAAAGAGGGTGAGCAGGAGGGTGAACTGCACGTCGTTGACCGAATCCTCGATGGCTTGGGAACGGTCAAAGAGGACGTGCAGGTTGATGCCGGCGGGAAGCTGGGCCCGGAATATCGGCAGGAGCTTTTTGATGTCCGAGGCCACCTTCACGGTGTTGGTTCCCGGCTGTTTCTGGATGGCCAGGATGATGGAGCGCTCGCGTCCTCCTTTTTCGTAGTACCAGGCTGCCACCTTGTTGTTCTCCACGCTGTTCAGGATGGTGGCGACCTCGCCCAGACGCACGGGCGCGCCGTTCCGGTACGCCACGATCACGGGCTTGTAGGCGTCGGCATCCATGAGCTGGCCGTTGGCCCGCACAGTGAAGGCCTGTTTGGATCCGTAAAGGGTCCCGGTGGGCAGGTTCACGTTGGCCGCAAGAATGGCCCGCCCCACCTCATCCACCCCGATCCCCTTGGTGGAAAGGGCTTGCGGGTCCATCTGGATGCGCACGGCATATTTTTGTAATCCGTAAATCAGCACCTGGGCCACACCGGAGACGGTGGAGATGCGCTGGGACATCATGGTGTCCCCATACTCATTCACGGTATAGAGCGGCAGGGTCTGGGAAGTCAGGGCCAGGTACAGGATGGGCTGGTCCGCCGGATTCACCTTCGAATAGGAGGGGGCATAGGGCATGTCGGGCGGAAGGCGCGGCGTGGCCGTGGAGAGGGCCGACTGCACATCCTGCGCGGCGGCGTCAATGGAGCGGGACAGGGAGAACTGGAGCGTGATCTGGGTCTGTCCCTGGGTGCTGACGCTCGTCATGGAATCGAGGCCCGCGATGGTGGTGAACTGCCGCTCGAGCGGCGTGGCCACCGAGGAGGCCATGGTGTCGGGCGAGGCGCCGGGAAAGGAGGCCGTCACCAGGATGGTGGGGAAGTCCACGTTGGGAAGGTCGGACACCGGCAGGAGCCGGTATGCCATGATGCCGAAAACCAGGAAGCTGGCCATGACCAGCGTGGTCATGATGGGACGGCGGATGAAGAGTTCGGAGATATTCATAAGAGGCCTACTTGTTCGTCTGGAGGCCCTGGGCCACCTCGACTTTGGATCCGGGGACCAGGCGGAGCTGACCGTCGGTGACCACCGTCTCGTCCCCGTTGAGCCCCTCGGAGAGGACGCTGGTGCCGCCGAGGCTGAAGGCCCGCTTCACCATCTTGAGTTCCACGGTGGAATCGCTTTTCACGATGTAGACGAAGGTCCCCTGCTGGCTCGCCTGAATGGCCTCGGAGGGGATCACCACGGCGTTTTCCATCCGGGAGAGGGTCAGGACGGTGTTGACGTACTGCCCCGGCCACAGGACCTCGGTATCGTTTGCGAAGAGCCCCTTGAGGAAAATGGTGCCTGTGGTGTTGTCCACGGCGTTGTCCACAAAATTCAGAGAGCCCGTGACGGGGGCGGCCGCGCCCGGCACGAGGGCATCCACCGGCAGGCTGCGCAAGGTGCCGTTTTCGCGGACCTGGGTCAGATATTGTTCCGGAATCGTGAAGGAGACAAAGATGGGTTTGATCTGCAGGATCACCACCAGCCCGGTGTCGGCGTTGGCCTTCACCAGATTGCCCTCATGCACGATCAGGGCGCCGGTGCGTCCGTCAATGGGCGAGGCGATCGCGCAGTACCCCAGATTCAGCGCGGCGTTCTGCACGGCGGCCTCGTCGGCCTTCACCGAGGATTCCAGGGCCTTGGCATTGGCCAGCGTCTGGTTGTATTGCTCCTGCGTCACGTAGTCTTTTTTCACCAGTTCCGAATAGCGCGCCACATCCTCGGCGGCGACGGCGGAGAGGGCCTTGTCCCGCTCCCACTGCGCGCGGGCCTGATCCAGGACGTTCTGATAGGGCTTGGAATCAATCAGGAAAAGGGGCTCGCCCTTGCGGACGGTCTGCCCCTCCTTGAAATAAATCTTCTGCAGTTCTCCGCCCACCAGCGATTTGACGGTGACGGTGGAATAGGGCTCCACGTGCCCGATGGCCTTCACCTGCACCGGCACGGTCCGGCGCTCGGCCTTGCCGAGAGTCACGGGGACGGCCTGGTTCTGGGGCGCGGCCGGCGGGGCGCCGCCGCATGCGGCCAGCAGGAGGAGGATCGGCGTCAGAAGGAGAAGGACGGGGCGCGGCGATAAAAGGGAGACGGGCAGGATTTTCCTGTTGATCATAATTTATTTCTCCTTGGGGGATAGTGCATCGGACATGGACGCCTCGGTGAAATCCAGACGCCCCGTGTCATGGGCCAGGCGGGCCAGGGAGACATACCAGTCGGCCCGCGATTTCACAATCTGCGCGCGGGCGGACGAGAGCGAACTCTGGGCGGAGAGCAGGTCCAGAATGGTGCCCACGCCCGCCTTGTACCGTTCCAACGCCACTTTTTCGGATTCCTCCGCTGAAGCCAGAAGGTCCTTGCTGGTGTCCAGTTGCTGGCGCGCGGTCCGCAGGTCATAAAACGAGGTCCAGACCTGCAGGATGATCTGATTGGACAGTGCGGCCGAAGTGGCCGCCGCGGATTCGGCGTCGGCCTGCGCCTTGAGCCGCTTGTAGGTCAGGTCGTACCCCGTGAATAACGGAATCTGTACGCCGACCGCGGCCGAATACGTATCCAGGGGATTCACGCCGGGCATGTTGTAGAAGTAATATTTGTTGGCGGAAGCGCCCAGCGTAAACACGGGCCACCGGTCGGCGCCCGCCTTTTCGAAGTCCTTGACGGCCTTCAGGGTCCCGGCCCGGGCGGCAAGCAGGTCGGAACGGTCGGCCAGGGCCTGTTTGACCAGGAGTTCCAGATCGCCCTGCACGTCCGGCGCGTCCTTGACATCGGGAAGTTCCGCCACGGTCACCTGAATATCGGCGCGCAATCCCATGGCGGTGGCCAGTCCCCCCTTCATGCTTTGGATCTGCCCCTCCGCCTGTTGCAGCGCCAGCTTGGCGTAGGACGCGGCCGTGGCGGCCTGAAGCACGTCGGCGATGGTGGCCACGCCGGCTTTCCGGCGTTCCTGGGAGGCCTTCAGACTTTCCTGTGTGTCTTTCACATTCACGCTTGCGGCGTCCCGCAGGGCCAGGGACTGCAGATAAGCGTAATACGCCTCCTCCACCTCCAGTGCCACCTCGGCCAGCATGGCATTATGCGCAAACCCGGAGGCCAGGAAGGCGGCCTGGGCCGATTCGGCATTCGCCTTCCGCTGGCCGAAATCATAGAGGACATAATTCAGGGCGGCGTAGGGGCCGTAGGTGGAGAGGACCTCGGTGGAGAAGCTCCCCGTGGATTGCTTGCTCCGCGCAAAAGCACCCCCGATGTCCAGGGTGGGATAGTATGCCGATTTACGGCTCCCCAGATCCGCCCATGCCGAATTGGCCTGTGCCCACGCGGCGCGCGTGCGCGGATTGTTCTTCAGGGCCACGTTCAGGACGATGTCCAGCGAGATGGGCTTGTCCGGCGGCGGCAGGGCGGGGGGCACGGCCGGGACGGGAACGGCCGGCAGGGCCGGCGAGGCCTGGGGGGGCTGCCACACGGCCTCGGGGGACGCGGGCTCGGGGGGCATCCAGCGCGAACCGGAGGAGGATGTGCACGCCGCCAGCGCCATCAGCGCGACGGCGAGCGGAATCAGGAAAGGCAGTCGTTTCACGGGCGATTCTCCTTTGAGGTCATTCCCTTCAAAAACACTTCCGCCACAAGCGCGGCGTCGGCCTTCAGGGAGCCGGGCCGCTCGGTCCGGAGGCGGTGGTGGATCATGGCGATGGACGCCTCCGCCAGCATGGCCGCCACGTTGTCCGCGTCCATGGAACGGAAGGCCCCTGAGCGGATCCCCTGGCGGATGACGCCCGCCAGCTTCTCCAAAAACGTCTGGTACCGCGTCGCCTTGCGGCGGCGGCATTGGGCCTGGACGGTGTTGCGTTCATATAAAAGGATGCGGTAAAAGTCGCGGTGTTTCTCGAAATAGCCCATATGCACCAGCGGCAGACGGCGGAGCTTTTCCTCCGGCGCGAGGGGACCGTCCAGCAGGACGTGCAGTTCCTCCACCAGCGGCATCATGCTGGCCTGGACCGTGGACTCCACGAGGTCCTGCTTGTTCTTAAAATACAGGTAAAGGGTCCCCTTGGCCAGCCCCGCCTCCTCCGCCACGCGGTCCATGGTGAGCCCCTCCGGGCCCTCGCGGGTAATGACCTTGACGGCCGCCGCATGCAGGCCGGCACGGGTCATCTGCGCGCGCAAAGCACGGCGCTTTTCCTTCATCGGGTGCGCGGGAGGCAATGATTGACTCATAAGTCAGATTATTAACGGGCCGGTCATTCTATTTCATTCCCGGACATTCGTCAAGCCTGGATATTCATGACGGGACAACCGGGAGCGGTGGAACCTCGTGGAAGGCGCCCCTCCATCCTGCTTGCCGGCTTCGGCGCCGTTCCGGCTCGGAAATTCCATCCGTGTCCCCCGTGAAATCCGATATAATGGTGATGAAGCCGGGCATTTCTTTGGGACGGCTTTTTCATCCATTTTGAAACAAGGAGGTTCATGATGCGTTTTCGGTATGCTGTTGCGGTCCTATTCGCGGTACTGATCCTCTGCTCCGGCGCGGCGCGGGCGCAGGACGTCAATCTCCTCGCCCTCGATGAGGGGACCTTGCCCGTGGTGGAGCCCCCCTGTTACGGCGGCTGGCCGCCCGTCAATATGGTGGACGACGCCGCCGGGTCGGGCTGGGCCTGCCCGGAAGGGGCCATCGCCAATAATGTCTTTGTCTTCGAGATGACGGCGCCCGCCGTGCTCAACGCCTTTGAATTCGACACGCAGGGCATTGACGGAAACAACCGCGGCGCCAAGGATGTCATCGTCGAGGTTTCCCCGCTGTCGAAATCCGCGGGATTCGAATCTGTCCTGCGCGCCACGCTCGCGGACCGCAAGGACGGGCAGCGCTTCGCCGCATTGAAAAAGGTGGAGGGATGCTGGGTGCGCCTCACCATCACCAACAATCACGGCGACGCAAAATGGTGCGAGCTGATGGGATTCCGCGGGTACGGAGCGAAACCGGTTTCGAAGGCCATGGGCGCCATCACCGGCACGTTCAAAACCAGCTACAACAACTTCCACGTGCGGCAGCAGGGCACCGCCATCACGGGCTGCTATGAGGATAACAAGGGCCTCTTCGACGGCGCGATGGAGGGGCGCGTGGCGAAACTCACGTGGAAGGAAAACGGGGGAAGCTCGAAAGGCCCCGCGGTTTTTGTCTTCTCTCCCGACGGGAAGACCTTTCGCGGGTTCTGGTGGCGCAACACAGACAAGGACCGCGCCGCCGACGGCCGCTGGGAAGGCGAACGCATCAGCGGCGAAACGGGTTCGTGCCCGCATTGGTCGGGATCCGTGGCGGGAGAGCTGAAGAAAGATCTCGACGCCACAGGCCGGGCACGCCTCTACGGCATCCTCTTCGACACCGATTCGGCGCATCTGCGCCCCGAGTCGCTCCCCACCCTGGACGAAGTGGTGCGCCTCCTTTCCGGCGAGCCCTCCTGGTCCCTGGTCATCGAGGGGCATACCGATTCCACCGGCACCGCCGCACACAATCAAACCCTCTCCGAGCAGCGCGCCGGGTCCGTGAAGGGCTACCTCACCGGAAGGGGCATCGCCGCCGCGCGCCTCACCACGGCGGGGTTCGGACAGTCGAAACCCGTGGCCGACAACGGCACGGAACTGGGCCGCGCGCAGAATCGCCGCGTGGAGCTGGTCAAGAAATAACAGGGGGCCCGCCGCTGGAACCCGTGGGGCGCCATATTGTTTTCAAGCGATGGGACAAGCTGGAGGCGGAGGATGCGCCCGAATCGGATTATATTATGCTTCCCAATGGATATATGAGAACCTCGATTTTCTGGCTGGCGGGGGCGCTCCTGATCGCAGCCATCGCCCTTTGCATCAACCTGTCCGACATGAGAGGGCCCCTTCTGCGCGCGCCGGGCACGCCGTTGGATCTTGTCAGCCCATCCAAAGCCTCCCTGTGGCGGCTTTTGTGGATGTGCGAACCCAAAATTCCGGACAAAGGGACTTACACCGTCCGGGCGATGAATCCGGGAGAGGAAATGTACCTGTATATGATGTCCCTGGGGGTTCTTGTCCATCGCTCGGCCCTCCCCAGCTCTTACTATGGCAAGGATCTTAAAGCCATCGGGAAGCGCGCCCAATACATCATCGTCGCCGAAACGCAGGCGCCCCCCGAACCCGGGGCGCGGTTGATCGCCTCCGGTTCCGACGGATGCCTTTATCTGAGGACCCGGCCGTGACGGGGCTGCCATCCCTCGTCTTCGCCCTCGCACCGCTGCTGCTCATCGCCTTCGGCGCTTGGGCGGGCATCTTTCCCATCGTCGCCCGTCTGGACACCTCCGGAAGGCTGTCGCTTTTCTTCATCATTGGTTCGGTGGTGCTTTCGGTGGAGGCCGTGCTCTTTTCGTTCATGGGGCTGTCCTGGTCGGTGTGGGGATTGGCGGCCGTCCCTATTGCCGCCACGCTTGTCCTCGCCGCGCGGCGGCGTTCAAACAGGGAGGTTGGAACGCCGACTGAAGCATCATCAGAGACCTTCGGTTTCGCGCAAATCCTCTCCTTCCTGATCGCGGGAGTGATGATGGCCGTCTTCGCCCTTTATTTATTGACGGCGCGCTGCACCAACGTGGACTTCCTGTTCTTCTGGGGGGTCAAAGGGCATCTCTTTGCCCAGGCGAAAGGCATTGACGCCGCCTTCCTGCGGAATGAATACGCGATGCATACCCATGTGAATTATCCGCCTCTGCTCCCCTGTTCCTTTGCCTGGGCTGAATTGACGGCCGGAAAATTCGCGTGGCGGCTGGCGCCCTTCCACACCTTCTACTGGCTGGCCGCCGGCGGGCTGCTGGTGCGTTCGCTGCTCCGCCTTTCGGGGAATTCACGGGGCGCCGACGCCCGCGCCGCTTATTGGGTCGCGGGCATGGCCGCCTCTTTCATCTTTTCCATGTCGGGGGGCATCGCGGAACCGCCCCTCGCGGTGATGGTCGGCATCGCGGGGCTGATCCTCCTTTTGGAAGACGCCATCGGCGGGCCTGCGATCTTCCTCGCCTCCCTTTTGCTGGCGGGGGCGGTGCTCGCCAAATTGGAGGGAGGCGTCGCGGCGGGGCTGTTGACGGGCGGGTTCCTGATCCGGGATCTTCTGGTCCGCGCGCCGCGGGCCTGGAGGCGCTTAGCCTTGCTGGGATCGTTCCCCCTGGCGTCCTGGGGACTGTGGCTGGTCTTCAGGCTTGTCAAAGGAATTCCAATGACGGACCCCGTGCGTGAAATTCCCGGCCGTTTCTCTTTCGCCCACGCGGGGGAAATCCTCCGCGCCGCCCTGCCGAACCTGGCCGCCGGGACCTTCGGCGCGGTCTGGGTCCTGCCGATTGTTTTGCTGATCTTTTACCGCTCCTCGTGGCGGCGGTTCTTTCCCGCCCTCTTCGGTTGCGCGGGAATGATGGCCTTCATCGCGGTCTATTACCTTCATGTGCGTGA
>Ga0182019_10001407_pt1 | contig 12278 bp, 8 predicted proteins | sample 812E2MmetaG_FD_120483 | JGI IMG/M metagenome (GOLD analysis project Ga0182019, IMG submission 120483) | Permafrost microbial communities from Stordalen Mire, Sweden - 812E2M metaG | ecosystem: Environmental > Terrestrial > Soil > Wetlands > Permafrost | place: Sweden: Stordalen | collected...
CCGCCCAGTATGGTAAGGGCCAGCAGCAACAACCCTAAAAATGCCAGGGCTCGGAGTTTGGCGGGATGGTAAAAAATTGGACTCATGGTGTCTCTTATATACAGTTAGCCTGCATTCGGTACATGTAACGGTGGCGGACAATGGTATTGATTTTTGGCCTTATGAACAATTTGGCTATCGCTTTGATAACGGGGCATCTGGTCGGGTAACGGGGGTTTTCAACCAAATATGTTGGTTGATTTAAACAATGCCATTATCGAATTTCTCAGTCTTCATCCTCTTAGCCGCTAGACAGACGGTTATTATAGTGTACGTTCTATGCAATATCTTCGCTGATAAATATTAGATTATTTTATTTTATCAGTATGTTGTAAATATTCCGAGTGAATCACTAGGCATTTATTTGGCACTTATGCACTATCTGGCGCGTTTCGTGCATTAGCTAAACTTATCAATTCATATATGGGTTCGTTAAAAACGTACCTTTAAATAATAACAACGCCGAGGTTAAAAGATAACAACATGGCTTATCGTGACATTACCCAACTGATTTTGGAAGACTCCAATGAAACAGTCCAAAATTTTGAGTTTGACCTGGATGCGGTTATAGAACATATCGCGCATTGGTTGCCAGCCCAAGGGCCGATCAAGGATTTTATACACCACAATACCTTGCACGCCGTCCAGCACCACCCTTTTCATGAAGGTGTAGCTACCGCTGCAAAAATGTTCGGGGCGCGTAGCTATTTGCCTTTGGCTGATTATCAGGGCATGCACCGGGAAGGCAGGATCAAGAGCGCCGCCATTAATTGGGCCATCGAACATTCGGGATGCCCAAAGCAACAGCACGAAAAGCTGCTCAAAAACTTGTTCGAACAAGATCCCGGAGGACATTATCCACCGGTTTCTCTGGCCAATCACGGCATACGCAATGCCTGGCTGACCCAGCTGGAAGTCGATTTGAATACGCAAGTGCATCCGGTATTATTCCGGCTGCTGAGCAATTTTCTCGACCAGGGCATTAGCCGTTGGAGCCTGCCTAAAGACGGCGAACATTTCTGGGCTTGCATTGTGCGTTTGGCGAACAACAGTTTGTTGCCGCTGTACCCGTTAAATGAACCGCTAGTTCATGAATTGTTGGCTAAAAACCCGGATCATGTTATTCAAGTCTGCTTGAAAAAAATAGTCGGCGATGAACAGCTTTACGAACAATATTTGCTGGAAATGCTATTGGCTCATCCCGGCTGGTCCGGTATGGTGCATGTCATTGAACAAAATCCGAAAGCGCTGCTTGCTCGTCGCGAAATTTCGCTCAAGGAATTGATAGCGGTGGAACTGGCGCTGGAACTGGCGTTTTTGCATAACAGAAAAGGTTATGAATTTCCCTGCATTGCTGCTGTGCCTCATCCAGAAGGTACGCCGCTGCTCAAGGAGGGTGCGTTGAGTCCTAAAATTCCGTTGCGCCTGAGAGTCTGGCACGAAGCGATGGAATGGTCGTTACACAGCGAATTGTTGTTGGCGCTGAGACCGAATGCGCTGACCGGTGTCGCTACGGCGGATCAACCCCTACCTGAAGCCCAGGCGCTGTTTTGTATCGACGACCGCGAATGTTCGTTAAGGCGGCATTTGGAAGAAATAAATCCAGCCTTGGAAACCTTCGGCGCCGCCGGATTTTTCGGCATCGATTTTTTCTATCAAGGCCTGGATGATGCTTATCCGGTCGCCCAATGCCCTAATATCATCATTCCCAAACATTTAATCAAAGAATTTGGCGGCAAGCCAAAATCGGTTGATAAACCAAAAACCGGCAAGCTGACTCATATCCACTTCACCGCGCATTCCATGTTCCGGGGTTGGCTTTATACCCAAACAGTCGGTGTCGGCTACGCGGCACGGATGGCCTGGGATGTTTTCCGTCCGGGTTCAAAATTACCAAAAATCAGAGCCTTGAGCGAAGTTGACTCACATTCCCAACTGCATTTGCTTAGGGAATCCGAAGAACCCACCGAAGACGGTTATTTGCTGGGGTTTTCCTTTACGGAAATGGCGGATCGCTTGGGCGGCTTGCTGCGCAATATCGGTTTGACTGAGCGCTTTGCGCCGGTAGTGGTGGTGGTCGCGCACGGCTCCAGCAGCGTTAACAATCCTCACTTTGCCGCTTACGATTGCGGCGCATGCTCCGGCAAGCCCGGCGCCCCCAATGCCCGCGCCTTCGCTTGGATGGCTAATCATGAATCGGTACGCGCCATCCTGCGCGAGCGCGGCATCAATATTCCAGACGGCACCCGGTTTATAGCTGCGCTGCATAATACCAGCCGTGATGAAATTACCTATTTCGACCCGCATTTGTTGGAACAGCATCCTGCGCCCGGTTTAGCTGCTTTTCAGGAAGCCATGGGCAAAGCTTTGCAACGTAATGCCGGAGAGCGCTGTCGCTGGTTCGAACTGGGGCCGCAAGTGCGATCCAATGAAACAGCTCATACGCATGTCAAGGAGCGCGCAACCTCGATATTCGAACCGCGCCCGGAATACAATCACTCCAATAATCTTTACGCGATTGTCGGCAGGCGGGCATTGACGCGGGATTTGTTCATGGACAGGCGCGCTTTTTTGCATTCCTACGACCCGAAAACGGATGCGCAAGGCGACATTATGGCCAGGATTCTGTCCGCCGTTATCCCTGTTTGCGGCGGCATTAACCTGGAATATCTGTTTTCCCGCATCGACAATTCGGTTTACGGCGCGGGCACCAAGCTGCCTCATAACGTGATCGGCCTGCTCGGCGTCGCCAACGGCGTCGAAGGCGATTTGCGCACCGGTTTGCCACAACAAATGATTGAAGTGCATCAACCTGCACGGCTGCTGATTGTCGTCGAACAAACCCGCGAAATTATGGACAAAACCATCGGCAAACTGGGCGCGCTTAAAGAATGGCTGGATAACGAGTGGGTCAGATTGGTCTCCTGCCACCCTGACAGCCATGAGCTTTTTCTGTATTCGGTTAGCGGCTGGGAAACGGTAGAGCTTCCTGACGACGGTAAAGTCTCTCTTGCAGCTCAGTCGGGAAGCATCCTTGTGGGCCAAACCCAAACCATACCTGTACATCAATTTATTAGGAGCCACGCATGAACGGATTAATCTTAACCAGTTTGGGACTGCCGTTACTGGGCTTTTTATTGGTTTTTCTGTCAGATAGAAATGAGAAAAAAATTGCCACTATCAGTTTCTGGTGTAGCCATGCCATGGGGCTTAGCATCATCGCCTTGCTGATTCTATGGGCGATAGCCGGTTTCCCTAAGCATGAATACGAGTGGTTTACGCTCTATGAAACCAGTGACTACCGCTTTCCCATCCTGTTTTATCTGGATCGGGTAGGTGCTGTTTATTGGTTTTGTGTATGGGCGATTTTTCCGATCATCGTCAAATATTGCCGCGTTTATTTACACCGTGAAGAAGGCTACCAGCGCTTCTTTATGACCATATTCGCTTTCGTGTTCGGACTGAATCTGGTCATTTTGTCCGGCTCTATTGACATCCTGTTTGCCGGTTGGGAGGTGGTTGGTATCGCCTCGTTCTTGTTGATTGCCTTTTACCGGCATCGGGTACAACCGGTGCGTAATGCCTTACGCGCTTATACTATCTATCGGTTTTGCGACATAGGTTTGTTGCTGGGCGCGTGGATGAGCCATCTGTTGTTTCATGAAAGCCAGCGTTTCAGTCAATTGGCCGATTTATTCAACAACCCGGCCATGCCGCCTGCGGGCTACGGCTCTTTGTGGCTGGTATCGACCTTAATCCTGATCGCGGCTTCAGGCAAATCGGCGCAGTTTCCTTTTTGTTTCTGGCTGCCCAGAGCCATGGAAGGGCCTACGCCTTCCAGCGCTATTTTTTACGGGGCTTTATCGGTGCATCTGGGCGTGTTTTTGTTGTTGAGAACCCAGCCGATTTGGTCTTACCATTATTTAACCTGCGCCAGCGTGTTCAACATTGGTTTGCTGACGGTGATTATCGCCAGTATTTCCGAAAAAACTCAGTCGAATATAAAAGGGCAAATCGCTTACGCCTCAATTACCCAGGTCGGCTTCATGTTTATGGAGCTGGCTTTGGGGCTGGAATCCCTGGTGCTGCTGCATTTCGTCGGCAACGCCTTTTTGCGCTGTTATCAACTACTGGTATCGCCGTCTATCGTCGTCCATCTGTTACGCGTGGAAGGTTCTACCGATACCGATTTTTATATCAGAAAAAGTTCACGATTCCAGTTTTTACCGGCCTCGCTGCGTGATACCTTGCCTGATGTCTTACAAAACACGCTGTATGTGTTCTCGCTACAGGAAGGCAATTTGGAGCTATTGGTGCGAGCAGCGCTATGGACACCATTAAAGCGTGTAGGCTCGATTATTAATCAGATGAATCCGGGGCTGAAACTGCTTTATGGCTTGGGTGGTTTCGTAGCGGTTGGGCTGATCATAGTCGCGACCGGCATCACACATCAATATTTTGCGTTCCCTATCTCCGTCTTTATGGTGCTGGCATCAGTCAGCGCATTCAGCCAAAAGCACAGTCCGGCCAAGGTCTGGAACGCAATTGCTCTGAGTTCGATTTTGGCGGGCGTGGCGGTGTGGTTTTTAAATCCGGTCGCCTGGTTCGATGTGGTGATATTTGCCAGCGGCATAATCCCTGCCTGGATTTTAGGGTTGGTCGTCCTGTCTAAACTGCTTAAAAATGACAATTTTTCAAAAACACCTTTCGCCTATCGGGCATTGGCGGAAACGCAGCCGAAATTGTCCCTGCTGTTGTTTTTGAGCTTTTTAGGTTTGGTCGGATTCCCGATTTCACCGGCTTTCCTGGGCGAAGATTTGTTATTGTCCCACGCCAGCACTCACGGCCCCTGGTTTGCACTCCCCATCACCATCGCTTTCGTGATTAACGGCATCGCCGCCGCCCGCGTGTTCCAGCGCTTATGTATGGGCAGGCCCACTGAGCTTAATGACGTTGTCTATGAGTTAAGCGCCGATCCCCGGCCTACTGTCGAAACGGCCAATCCGCATAGGGCTTAAATAAAGCTTGTTTTTAATAATCCACTCTTGAGGGAAACTCCATGAAAAAATCAAAAAGTCACTCATTTTAAGCAAATTATTAATAATGGCTCAGCCAGTTTCCAGTTTTGCTTACGATGGCTTGAACAACATGTTTGGCCTATAAAACTCGGACACCACTACAAGTTGATTTTGGCTCTAAGTAAAAAAGCCATGAACAATAAAACGTTATGTGAATAGATTAACGATAAGAAAATAAACGGAGTAAGTGACATGATGAAGAAAAAAATAAAGGTAGTGGGTATGACGGCAGCGATTCTGAGCACTTCCAGTATGATACCAACCGCCATGGCAGCGACTGCCGTAGCGCAGGATGATTTACTTCAGGATGCGGGTAGCTGGGCGCAAATCGTTGCAGAAGGGAGTTTGAAAGTTGTGGATCCAAGCCTGGAAAAGGGGCGTATTTGGCTGGAAGGGCAATCCCGGTGGGACGATAACTGGAATCATTGGTATCAAGGTATGGCGCGGGCAGCGGTAGGGTATTCGCTAAGCGACCGCGCCACGATTTGGGCAGGCTACACCTATCTGCCTACACAAAATGTCGGTAAACACTTTGTGGCGCAGCAAGATGTGTGGCCGGCATTCCGTTATGTCATGCCGACCAGTATCGGAACTCTCAGTTTCAGAACCATGATCGAAAGTAATTTCTTACCGGGTAATGGGGATCAGGTTCGGGTACGTCCACGGCAGATGATTCGATTGATGCACCCCCTGGATTTTGAACCGCGTTTAAGCCTAATTGCTTGGGACGAGTTCTTTATACGAGCTAATTCGACACCCACAGGAGGTCAATCCGGCTTCGATCAAAACCGTGCATTTGCGGGCCTCGGCTGGACTTTCAATAAAAATTTCCGAGCTGAAGGCGGGTATCTCAATCAGTATTTGGATGATGCCACACATACCAATAACACCATGCACCACTTGATAATGGGGTCACTGTTTATCAACTTTTAAACCCTGTAACTCGGATATATATAAATCGTTATCACCCAGCATCAAAAAATTTCAATGGCTGATAATAGATCTAAAGCCATACCCGTGCCGATTTGGTGGTGGTATCAAGACTTACCGAAAGTTTGTAGGCCTCGATTTAGGTTCTTTAGGCCAATATGTCGTGCAAAATACCACCTTTAGCCCTAATAAAAACAACTTGTTCACGCATAACGTACAAGCCAATTTACGCTTTAGATTTTAATCGATTCAATCTCGGTTTTGAGTCATATTGTGGTAATATTACTTATTTTTTGCCCCTTCCATTCGGCATTCTTTATTTTATGATTAAACAGCGAACTTTAAAAAACACCATAAGAGCCACCGGCGTAGGGCTGCATACCGGCGAAAAAGTGTATTTGACTTTACGCCCGGCCGAACCGAATACGGGGATCAGGTTCCGCCGCGTAGATTTTGATGTGCCGGTTATCATACAGGCGACACCGGAAAATGTCGGCGAAACGGTATTATCGACCACCTTGGTAGCAGGCGATGTAAAAATATCAACCATTGAGCATTTGCTGTCTGCTTTTGCCGGATTAGGTATAGACAACGCTATTATCGATGTCAGCGCGGCGGAAGTGCCGATCATGGACGGCAGCGCCGGGCCTTTTGTGTTTTTGTTGCAATCTGCCGGTGTCGAGGAGCAGGACTGCCCCAAACAATATATACGCATCAAGCGCAGTATCCGGGTGGACGACGGCGACAAATGGGCTTCTTTCAATCCGTTTGAAGGCTTTAAAGTGACGTTTACTATTGATTTTGAACACCCAGCCTTTGAAGAGCATGTCAAAACCGCTACTATGGATTTTTCATCGACGGCTTTTGTTAAGGAAGTGAGTCGGGCCAGAACCTTTGGTTTCATGAAAGACATTGATATGCTGCGGGAAAATAATCTGGCTCTGGGCGGAAGCCTTGATAATGCAATTGTGGTTGATGATGATAAAGTTCTCAACGAAGACGGGTTGCGCTGCGCCGATGAATTTGTTAAACATAAAATTCTTGATGCGATAGGCGACTTGTATTTATTAGGGCATAGCTTGATCGGCGAGTTTACCGGCTATAAATCAGGGCATGGCTTGAATAATAAATTGCTCCGCACGCTATTGGATAACAAAGACGCCTGGGAAATGGTCACCTTTTCTGATGAAGACGATGCGCCGATTTCTTATATGCCTTCTGCGCAAACGCCCAGACCAGCTGAATAAGACGACTCTTATATTTAAAGTTGCCACAGAGTCACTGATTATATTGAGTTTAATCTGTGACTCTGCGGCAGTTATATGTTGCAAGCTACTTACTACCGGACAACCGCATCAATGTGGCGCTTAATTTTAACAGCGCCGAACTCAGTTGATTATCCGAAACCGTCAGGCTATGGTTTCGGATTAACTCTATTTTTTCGACAGACGGAATGTTTGCCTTTCGTTTAGACCCCGGCATCCCTCCGATTTGCCCTGCAATAATCTTAATTTGTACGCTATCTATCGGCGACCATGTTAGCGGCGCAATAGCCGCCAGAATAGCGGCGTTATAAAAACGCAGTTGTGACGCCCAGACGGCAGAATCCGTATAAACCAGCAGTTTTTTATCTTTGATAAGACAATGCCGCGCCTGTTTCGCCAAGGTGTCAGGTAAAACCGCCTGGATGCGCTGCAAAATCCGCCGTTGTTGCTCAATCTGGCTATAAAGATAGGCCATAGTCCGGTTCGGAAACGACAAGGAGCGTTTAAATGACGGTGGCTTTGAGGGCATAAGGCTAATGGGGAAGCTTAAAGGTATGCTATAAAAGTTGCCACAGATTCACTGATTATTAAATGTTTAATCTGTGAATCGGCAGTACGGACATCCTCCCCCTTTGAAAAATGGGGATCGAGGGGGATTTATTTATAAAGCCTCCCCTAACCCCTCTTTACAAAGAGGGAGTTGATTGTGTTGGTATTTTATTTATTGCCAATTATTTCATCGGCTTTATGCTCATAACTTGCCATCTTATTAAAGTTCAAATAACGGTAAGTATCTTCCGCTGTGGCGCCGATCTGGTTGGCATAGTGCATATATTCGTCAAAGGTAGGAATCTTGCCTAAAATCGAACACACGGCCGCCAGTTCGGCGGATGACAGATAGACATTGGCGCCGTTGCCCAGTCGATTAGGGAAATTCCGCGTCGAGGTAGACACCACGGTCGCATTTTCCGCCACCCGCGCCTGATTACCCATACACAATGAACAGCCGGGCATTTCCGTTCTGGCGCCGACCTTATCAAAAATATCGTAATAACCTTCTTCGGTTAATTGGCTTTGATCCATTTTGGTCGGCGGCGCCACCCATAATTTGGTCGGCAACCCGCCTTGCTGTTGTTCCAGCAATTTACCGGCGGCGCGAAAATGGCCGATATTGGTCATGCAAGAGCCGAGGAACACTTCGTCTATCGGGGTGCCTGCGACATCGGATAGCGTTTTCACATCATCCGGGTCATTGGGGCAGGCCAGCAGCGGCTCTTTGATTTCGCTCATATCAATTTCGATGATCTCGAAATATTCGGCATCGGCATCGGGTTCCAACAAGACCGGATTAGCCAGCCATTGTTCCATGCTATCGATACGGCGCAACAGCGTGCGCGTATCACCGTAACCTTCGGCTATCATCCAGTTCAGCAGGGTAATATTGGAATTGAGATATTCGCGTATCGGCGCTTCGTTTAAACGGATCGTACAACCGCCTGCGGAGCGTTCCGCCGACGCATCGGATAATTCAAACGCCTGTTCCACTTTCAAATTCGGCAAGCCTTCGATTTCAAGGATACGTCCCGAAAAGACATTTTTCTTGCCCTTCTTATCGATCGTTAGCAAACCGCGCTGTATCGCGGCGTAAGGAATGGCATTCACCATGTCGCGCAAAGTAATGCCTGGCTGCATTTCGCCGGTAAAGCGTATCAGCACCGATTCCGGCATATCCAGCGGCATCACGCCGGTTGCGGCGGCAAAAGCCACCAAGCCTGATCCTGCCGGAAAAGAAATGCCGATAGGAAAACGGGTATGCGAATCGCCGCCGGTGCCGACGGTATCCGGCAACAACATGCGGTTTAACCAGGAATGAATAATACCGTCGCCGGGGCGCAACGATACGCCGCCGCGATTCATGATGAAGTCCGGCAAGGTATGTTGCATGACGACATCAATCGGCTTGGGGTAAGCCGCCGTATGGCAGAACGATTGCAACACCAGATCCGCTGAAAAGCCTAAGCAAGCCAAATCTTTCAATTCGTCGCGTGTCATAGGGCCGGTGGTGTCTTGCGAGCCAACCGTGCTCATGTGCGGTTCGCAATAAGTATTGGGACGGACGCCGATCACGCCGCAGGCTTTGCCGACTATTTTTTGCGCCAGCGTATAGCCCTTGCCGCTGTCTTGTTCGTCAACCGGGCGCAGAAATACGTCGGAAGGTGCCAGGTTCAACGCTTTCCGCGCACGGTCGGTCAGTCCCCTGCCAATGATTAACGGAATGCGTCCTCCGGCGCGGACTTCATCAAGGATGACATCGGTTTTTAACGCAAATGTGCAGATGATTTCATCAGTCTCATGACGCTTAATCACGCCCTCGTAAACATAAATATCGATGATGTCGCCCATCGCCAACTGGCTGACATCGCATTCAAACGGCAGAGCGCCGGAATCTTCCATCGTGTTGAAAAAAATAGGCGCGATTTTACCGCCGATACAAACGCCGCCATCGCGCTTATTGGGAATAAACGGGATGTCGTTACCGATATACCATAATACAGAATTGGTCGCCGATTTGCGGGACGAGCCGGTGCCCACTACATCGCCCACATAAGCGACCGGAAAACCGTGTTGTTGCAGTTCTTCAATTTGCTGTTCGGCGTTAGTAATGCCATCGCGCGGCATTTTCAACATCGCTTTGGCATGTAGCGGAATATCGGGCCGTGACCAAGCGTCTGGCGCGGGCGACAAATCGTCGGTATTGGTTTCGCCGGTTACTTTAAAGACACTGACTGTCATTTTTTCAGGCACGGTCGGCTTGTTGGTAAACCATTCCGCATCGGCCCAGGACTTAATCACTTGTTTAGCAAATTCATTACCGGCATCGGCTTTTTCCTGCACATCATGAAAGGCATCGAATATCAGCAAAGTATGCGACAAACCCTTAACGGCAATCGGCGCCAGATCAGAGTTGCTCAATAAGTCTATTAAAGCGGTAATGTTATAACCGCCCAGCATAGTGCCCAATAATTCGGTCGCATCCGCCGCCGTTAAAATAGGGGAACTGACCGTGCCGTTGGCAACCGCCGACAAAAAGCCCGCTTTAATATAAGCTGCTTCATCAACACCTGCCGGAACCCGGTTAGCCAACAGGTTCAAAATAAATTCTTCTTCGCCGACAGGCGGTTGTTTAATTAACTCAACCAACGCCGCCATTTGTTCGGCGTCTATCGGTTTAGGCACAACACCCTCGGCTGCGCGTTCTTCAACATGTTTGCGATACTGTTCTAGCATGACGAATTCCTTATAGGTTATTAAAATCGATGACTGGCAGGATAGGGGCTTTCTCCCTATAAAACGGGAAAAAGCGGGCGGGACTTTATTGATTAAAGCCTGCTCTATGCCCTGCTTGAGCCCTGGCGAGTATCGCCAATGGCGGCAAATGTTAAGAAACCGGTCACCATAATAACAAAATAATGACGAGGCGTTAAAAATATGAATTGTCGTGGGAGCGGCTTTAGCTGCGAAGAGCGCGGCTAAAGCCACTCCCACATTAAATGCCCCCTATCCCTATCCCTATACGGATTACGGCGTATCGTTTCTAAAATGTATAATTGCGGTAAAATCTTTTATTATAGCAAATCGTGCCGATTGCATAAGTCCGCTATTATCCCCCGTTATTTTTAGGAGCAGCTCATGAATAAATGCCCGTCATGTGGTTATGAACGTAAGGTGTCTGATATTAGGTGTCCGGAATGCGGTAGTTTTTACTCGAAAATAGCCGAATTGATTGCCGAAGAGGAGGACTACGAAGAAAAGCACTCGCTCCGTGGCCGATGTTTACGAATACTTAAGGCCGATGATATTAAGCGCGAACTACGGATTGAGTTGGATCAGGTCATAGCGGGGCTGTCTAAAAAGGCGATATTCACGCTTTTTGTGATTATTGCCTTTGTTTTTGCCCTAACCCTTTCGGTATTGTAAGCAAAAAAGCACTTGCTGAAAGCATTGGCCTCAACACAACAAAATCATCGCACTTAAAAACTTTACAAAATATACCTTGACGTCACTGGGGTAAGAAGCCCATAATTACCACAGCTTAAAAATAAGATTTACCCTCTGCTTATCATTTCGATGCCTCTTCTGTAGCTATTCGTCCTGTTTTTCATTTTGTAAGTTCCAAATTTATCAGCTCGACCCGCCTTAATGGCTTTATTACTTAATATTTATAGGACTCATCATGTCTACAATCACTACTGGCACCGTTAAATGGTTTAATTCTGACAAAGGCTTCGGCTTTATCGAACAAGCATCAGGTCCCGACGTTTTCGTACATTTTCAACAAATCAATAACTCCGGCGGCTACAAATCACTGGACGAAGGCCAAAAAGTACAATTCAGCGTAACGCAAGGCCAAAAAGGCCCGCAAGCTGAAAATGTAACTGTTATCTAAATACAAAACGCCGACTGTAGCCGCCTATTGTGCTACAGTCGGCATTAAATAAGATTCATGCTAAAAATAATCAGCTTATTTTTTTATGTTAGCTCTTGAACTTATTTGTAAAGACTATATCTTATAGTCCGTAAACCACAGGGGGCGACATGGCTTCGACGTGGGTAGCAAAACCTTAAGTGCATGCCGAGGACTGTACACCTCGTAAAATCTACAGAAACTAAGTATTCGCAAATGACGAAAACTACTCAATGGCTTTAGCTGCTTAAACACAGCACCATTCCTTTGACCATCTGTGCTTATGCGGGTGGAGTTCAGTTCGCTGAACGCTCAGAGGTCATCTACATAAGATCGCGCTGAAGTCTGTCCGGTGTGGATGCGCTAAAACCTTACGGAATCGCTGATGATTTTCTTGGCTCGACGGGTAGTCATTAGCTAAATTAAAGACGAGATAAGCATGTAGACCTTATGGCGGAGTACTTGCGGACGGGGGTTCAATTCCCCCCGCCTCCACCAAAC
>Ga0182019_10001412_pt1 | contig 12265 bp, 12 predicted proteins | sample 812E2MmetaG_FD_120483 | JGI IMG/M metagenome (GOLD analysis project Ga0182019, IMG submission 120483) | Permafrost microbial communities from Stordalen Mire, Sweden - 812E2M metaG | ecosystem: Environmental > Terrestrial > Soil > Wetlands > Permafrost | place: Sweden: Stordalen | collected...
GACGGCTAATCCCTGCCGCAGGCATCCCGCTTGATGTGGGCTGCGTTGTAAATAATGTAGAAACATTCCTCAATATAGCTAATGCCGAAAAAGGTATCCCGGTAACAAAGAAATTTCTAACAGTAACCGGTGCAGTTAAAAAACCATCCTCTTTCTTCGTTCCCATAGGTACTTCTTTCAAAGAAGTTATCGAACATGCCGGCGGTGCCACAATAAAAGATTTCGGTATCTTTATAGGTGGCATAATGATGGGCACTCTCACGTTCGATCTCGATACTGTAGTTACAAAAACAACTGCGGGATTGATATTATTGCCTAAAGATCATTACTCAATTAAAAGGAAAAACCAACCTCCCCAGAATTGGTATCGTATAGGTAAATCTGCATGCGATCAATGCAGCTATTGCACTGAATTTTGTCCACGCTACTTGCTCGGCTATGATGTTCAGCCCCATAAGGTCATGAGATCACTTGGCTTTACTAAAACAGGATCAGAAATTTGGAACCAAATGGCTGAACTATGCTGCGCCTGCGGACTCTGTACCCTCTATTCCTGCCCCGAAGATCTCTATCCTAAAGAAGCTTGCGATAAAGCTAAAAAGGAAATGCGCACCGAAGGTATTAAATATGTTCAATCCAAACCCGTTAAGGTGCATCCAATCAAAGAGGGTAGAAGGGTTCCTATTAAAATGTTGATTAAAAGATTGAATGTTCAGGACTACGACGTCCACACCCCCTACAATAAAGAAATTCCCGCTCCCACAGGAGTTAAGATATTCCTGAAACAGCATATCGGAGAGCGGACACTCTCTAAAGTTAAAATTGGTGACAGAGTAGAAGAAGGAGATGTAATAGCACTTGTTCCGGAAAATAAACTTGGCGCACAAATTCACGCCTCAATTTCAGGGCAAGTTTCTCAGGTAACCGAAGATTATATAAGGATCAATAAATAGGAATTATTATGATGGAAATGAATTCAATCGGACTAATTGAAATGGGAAGCATTGCTTCAGGTATGCAGGCTGCCGATATTATGCTTAAAACATCAAATGTGGAACTCATATTATCCCGTACAATCTGTTCAGGAAAATACATGACTCTTATCGGTGGTGATGTCGCCGCTGTGAATTCAGCTATCAATGCTGCTGTCGATACAATAGGATTTGGCGTGATCGATTTCTTTGTAATTCCTAATGTACATAAATCAATTTTTCCTGCAATATCAGGACAGACTAATGTCGAAATGCTCGAATCCCTCGGCATAGTTGAAGCTTATTCTGTTGCTTCCCTTATCGAAGGTGCTGATGCTGCTGTTAAGTCAGCTAATGTAAAACTCATTGAAGTCCGCCTTGCTATGGCACTCGGTGGAAAGGCATTCTTTACTTGTACCGGCGAAGTTGCTGCCGTTACTGCAGCAGTGGAAGCTGGTGCCAAAGTTGTCGCCGATAAAGGTTTGCTTGTAAATAAAGTTATAATCGCTAACCCCCGCCAGGAACTCCTTTCCGAAATGATTTAATTTAGAACTGGTACTCCCATTTTAATGTACCAGCCTAATCAACCTCTCCTGCTGGTGTAGAATAATTATACAATTTCCAATAGTCTATAATGAACAAAATATGCAGTTTTTACGCAAAAGCTAAATTCTAGTTCAACGAGAGATGAACGAGAGATGAGCGAGAGATGAACGGCTCAGTAGCGACTCAGTGCCTTATCATGTGATAAAGCGCATTTTCTCAGTTCTGGGAATTCTTATCCTTCTCTATCTTGTCCAGTATTTTCATAATTAAATCATTCTGATTCTCAAGATGCATCAATATAACCTCAATCTCCTTTTCCGCCCTTACATTCACCTCAAAATCAGATTCCGCTCTTTTTTCTGCATGTCGTCCCTGGAGATTCTGCCCAATCATTATCAAAGGCATTAAAAATATCTGTAGTACGTTCGAGATAAAAAGCCATAAGACAAATGCTGGAAATGGGTCAAACCTTATCCCTCTTGGAGCCAGCGTATTCCAGCCAAGCCAAATTAAAGTCCATGTCAATATGATAAAGAAAAAACCCATTGATCCCACTGCATCTGTAACCTTAACCGCAATCTTTTCTAATGGGCTTAAACTTTCCCTATGCTTAACATTTACGTTACTAATAGGCTTGCGTAACTTCTTTAATTCCTCATAAGCTTTCTTGTACTCTTTTTCGTCCATTTTGTCTCCATTTATTTATCTGAGTTGAACTATAATTGATAGAATCAAACTAAATAAATCTATTCTTTTATATACTTAAAGGCAAAGTAATTTAATCTTCAATGCCTGATCATAATAGACTTATTCAAATCCTTTGTTTATTTTAATAATATATTTTATAAGGATAATACTATTGGATCTCAAATATTTCAAATCCTCATCTGAATTCAGAAAATGGCTTGAAAAAAATCACGCTGAAGCTCCTGAACTCTGGATCGGATTCTATAAAATAGATTCTAAAATCAAAAGTATTACATTTCCGGAAGCAGTTGATCAGGCTCTTTGTTTCGGCTGGATAGATGGTATCAAAAAGAAAGTAGACCAAATCAGCTATACCCACCGGTTCACACCGCGAAAATCTAATAGCAACTGGAGCAGCACAAATATTAAACGTATCGGGGAATTGTCAAGGTTAGGACTTATGCATCCCTCCGGTATTAAAGTCTTTAACCGGCGTGATAAGAAAAAAATAAAACAATATTCGTATGAACGAAAAACCCTAACGCTTGATAAATCGTTTATACAAATGTTCAAAACACATGTAAATGCTTGGAACTTTTTCACATCTCAGGCTCCTTCTTACCAGAAAATTGCAACCTTTTGGGTTATGAGTGCAAAAAAAGAGGAAACCAGGCTAAGACGCCTCACTATCCTTATCGAGGATTCTGAAAACAATAGAAAATTGGCTGTAGTCACCCTTGAATCAAGGAAAAATATAGGATAATCCCTCCATATTTTCCCCATTACAGAAATATCTGGCTGCATCAACTTCAACATTGTAAAAGTATTATCCCATTATCTTTTTATAAAAAGAGAATTAGTGGTAAATTTACCTACTATAAATTTTTTAGGTTTACATGGATTTTGCAAATGCCGTTGAAGTTGTTGGTCTTAATAAGGTTTACTCATCTTCATTTGGGAAAAAGAAGGTTTTTGCTTTAACTGATCTCTCTTTATCTGTACCCACAGGAACGATTTTCGGGCTTTTAGGTCCAAACGGTGCTGGAAAAACCACACTTATTAAACTTCTACTTAGTATTACTTTTCCAGATTCAGGTTCTGCCAAGATCCTTAATGAGGATATTTCCAATATTAAGGTCAAAAGAAAAATTGGTTATTTACCGGAGAACCATAAATATCCTCCTTATCTCACCGGCGGCGAAACTCTGAAATTCTTCGGACAATTGAGCGGTCTCGATGGTACCGGTCTTGATAAAAAGATCGACGAACTTCTTGAACTTATGAACCTCTCTAAATGGAAGAAATCTAAAATTAAAACTTATTCCAAGGGCATGATGCAGAGACTCGGTCTTGCACAAGCTATGATCAATGATCCTGAACTCATTTTCCTTGATGAACCTACCGATGGCGTTGACCCGATTGGTAGAAAAGAAATAAGGGATGTTCTTGCGGAATTAAAAAATAAGAAGAAAACCATATTCCTTAATAGCCATATTCTTTCTGAAGTTGAATTGATAACTGATAATGTTGGAATTTTGAATAAAGGAAAGTTGCTAAAGGAAGGAACCGTCAGGGAACTGACTGAAAAAAAAGAAGAGTACCGCCTATTATTCGATGGAATGGTAAATGATGAGATACTTGGTAGCATTAATGGCCTGAAAAAGGACAAGGATGAATTTTATAATTTAAAAGTTAATGGTATACAAGAATTAAATGGGGTTATCGATTCTCTCAGAAACAGGAGCATTTTAATAAAAGAAATTATCCCGCAAAAAAATACTCTCGAGGAGATGTTCATTTCTTTAATTCAGGAAGCAAATAAGGAGGAGAAGAAATGAGAAACATCCGGATTATGACTCTTTCTACCTTGCGCGAAGCAATGTCTAAAAAAGTATTTGTATTTTTTATGGGGATCTCTGCAGTCGTACTAATTATACAGCTAATAATTTTTAGCCTTATCAGTGCCGCTCAGCTTATGAAAGCCGTAAATCCGATGGGACTTAATATCCCCATGCATCAGATAATTTCTTCTTTCGAAATGATGGTCGTTTCACCTTTGGCTGTACTGGGACTCCTCCTCGCTATCTTTTCATCTTCCTCTTTTATCCCTACTATGCTGGAAAAGGGGAATATAGATCTGCTTCTATCAAAACCGGTTTCAAGAACTGAACTTATTTTAGGGAAATATCTCGGTGGTCTACTCGTTGTTTTTATAAATGTGTTCTTCCTGGTTTTTGGTGTTTGGCTTATTATCTCCGTGAAGTTCGGTTACTGGGACCCGACCTTTCTTAGTATTTCTCTTGTTATAACTTTTACTTTCGCTGTCCTTTATTCTATGATTGTCCTATTTGGAATAATAACTCAGGGTTCCGTTTTAGGTATGATGATGGCTTATTTCACTTTCCTGATTCTTAGTCCATTACTCTTCACTGCCAAAGATAAGTTCCTTGTTGCAATCGATAATGGGTTGCTGAAAAATATTATTAAAGTGTGCTATTATATTGTCCCCAAAACTTCCGAATTGATGGGAAGCCTGTTGATTAATATTACAGCTGGAAAAGAAATTGAAAGTTTTCAGCCTGTTATTACTTCGCTGGTTTTCTTAATTTTAGTGTTGTTCTTTAGCATTATTATATTCAGGAAGAAAGACTTTTAAATGATTATAAATAATTGACTCTTAAAAACTAATAACTACAAACAATATTGTGAATAAATTATAAGTATAGGTTCGTAATGCAGGATGAAAATTTAAAACTGGAAGATCTGTTAACTAAAATGGAAAAAATGCCGGGTGCTGAGCATATCCCGTGTGTTGCAATTATTGGCGCTGGTGTCATGGGACAGGGTATTGCTCAGACTATTGCTTCTGCCGGTATAGATGTAATACTGATTGAAAAAAATAAAGACCAGATCGAACGTGCCAAACTTGATTTGTCAGAAAATATTGATAGGGAAATTAAAAGATGGGCTATGACTCGGAGTGAAAAAAAATCAATATTAGGTAGAATTACCTGGGCCTTCGACATTGAAAAAGTTAAAGATAGGGATATGATTATCGAAGCTGTCGATGAAGATTTTGAATTAAAAAAAGAGATTTTCAGAATACTCGATAAACTTGCCGGTAAAGACGCTATCATTGTTTCAAATACCTCTACTCTTAGTCTCACTAAAATTGCGGAAGTAACAAATAGACGTGATAAAATTATCGGAATGCATTTCCTTAATCCTGTTCCGAAGATTCCATTGGTAGAATTGGTAAAATGTCTCTACACTTCCAATGAAACAGTTGAAATTGTAAAGGCTTTTGCTGCCAGGATCGGAAAAACAGCAGTCGAAGTCTATGAATATCCGGGTTTTGTTACTACTCGTGCAATTGTCCCTCTTCTTAATGAAGCAATGTATATTCTTATGGAAGGTGTTGCTACCGCAAAAGATATTGATACTGCTATGAAACTCGGGTATAATTTTCAGAATGGACCTCTCGAAATGGCCGATATGATGGGGCTTGATGAGGTTCTTGCCTGGATGGAAACTCTGTGGAAAACCTTGGGTGAACCAAGATACAGAGCTTGCCCGGTTCTGAGAAAACTTGTTCGGGAAAGGAAACTTGGTAAGAAAACCGGCGAGGGATTTTATAAATATGATGAAAACGGTAATATAATCGCCGGCACTGAAAAGGAAGGAATATAAAATGAAAGTTTTAGTATTAAATTGTGGAAGCTCGTCAATTAAATATCAGTTCTATGATACTGCTACTCTAACTGTGCTTGCAAAAGGTATTGTTGAACGGATTGGCATGAGTAGCGCCGTGCTTTCACACACACGGTATGATGGTGATGAAATCAAAATTGTAGGCGAAATATTAGACCATACAATTGCAATCGAATATGTGCTTGGCGTTATGCTTAGTAAGAACCATGGCGTAATAGATGATAAACGAGATATTGAGGCAGTCGGACACAGGGTTGTTCACGGAGGTGAAACATTTTCCGCTTCAGTTTTGATCAATGATATGGTTATGCAGGTTCTACAGGATAATATTGAACTTGCTCCTCTGCATAATCCACCCAACATTAAAGGAATCCAGGCTTGTAAAAGAATTCTGCCGGGCACTCCGCAATGCGCAGTGTTTGATACAGCCTTTCATGTAAAAATGCCTCCGAAAGCTTTCCTGTATGGCATCCCGTATGAACTGTATAAAAAATATAAAATTAGAAGATATGGTTTCCATGGTACATCCCATCTGTATGTTACTAACAAAGCAGCAGAGATTCTCGGTAAACCAAAAGAAGAATTGAAAATAATTACCATGCATCTGGGTAATGGGTGTAGTATGGCGGCTGTCAATCATGGTAGGTCGATTGATACAACAATGGGCTTTACACCCCTTGAAGGATTGCTTATGGGAACCCGAAGTGGCGATATTGATCCTTCAGTAATTCTTTATATAATGGGAAAAGAAGGATTGTCCATTGGTGAAGCCCAAACTCTGCTGAATAAACATAGTGGACTTATAGGCATAAGCGGTGAGTCTAGTGATATGCGTGAAATTATTGCCTCAGTAAAAGAGACTCATAAAAGATCACAGTATGCTTTTGATATATTCTGTTACAGGATAAAAAAATATATCGGCGCTTATATTGCAGCTATGAATGGTGCTGATGCTATAGTATTTACCGGAGGAATTGGCGAAAATTCGCAGGATGTTAGAGAGGAAGTCTGTAAGGATATGGATTTCTTAGGTATCAGCATTGATCCTGAAAAGAATAAGTCAAAAGATTTCGTGATTTCTCCTGAAGGTTCTAAAGTAACCGTTTTGCGCATCCCTACTAATGAGGAACTCCTGATTGCAATGGATACCAGCGCAATTGTTGAAGAAACACTTGTAATTAAAGATTCACTCCAATAATCAAGAATATGAAGTATGACTAAAATACATCCGCATTCAATCATTAGTCCTAAAGCTGAAATAGATATCGATGTTGAGATAGGCCCCTTCTGTGTTATTGATGACGATGTCAAAATAATGAAAGGCTGTAAATTATATAATAGTGTATCTGTATTTAATGGTGCTAGGATTGGGGAAAATAATATATTCTACCCGGGAGCTGTTATTAGTGCCCTTCCCCAGGACATTAAATTCGATGGGGGCTTCTCTGAAGTATTTATTGGAAATAATAATACTTTCAGAGAATGTGTTACTGTAAGCAGGGGAACTCATGCTACTAATAAAACTATTATAGGAAATAATTGCCTCCTAATGGCTTATTCTCATGTGGGTCATGATAGCAGGGTTGGTAATTATTGTATTCTTGCTAATTGTGCGGGTTTAGGCGGACATGTTCATCTGGAAGATTATGTTATTCTTGGTGGTCTTGTAGGTGTTCACCAGTTTGTCTCTGTTGGAAAACATAGTATGATAGGTGCCCATTCTATGGTAGCAAAAGATGTCCCGCCATACACTCTTTTTTCTGGAAATCCATTAAATTATGAAGGCTTGAATGTTATTGGATTAAGAAGAAGAGGGTTTTCAGGTGAATCTATTGCTATGCTTAAAACTATTTACACTCTTTTATATAATTCAGGTTTAAATGTTTCTCAGGCAGTTGATAAGATTAAAAAGGAGTTTAAGGTTGAGAACGAGGTGGCCGAAGTAATTAGTTTTATTGAGAAAAGCAGGCGCGGACTTTCAAAGTAAGCCTCGCGTTTATTTAAGTTATCACTGCAATTGTTTTTTCTTCAATTATAATATTTGGTGTTAGGAGGAAAAATGGATTTTGGTATTAAGAATAAAAATGTTCTTGTTACTGCCTCAAGCAAGGGAATAGGGAAAGCTATCGCTGAACAGTTTGCTGCTGAAGGTTGTAATATCGCAATCTGTTCCAGGACAAAACAGGACCTGATAAATACCTCCCTGGAAATAAAGAAGAAATATGGCGCAGAAGTAATTTGGTGCTTGTGTGATCTCTCTCGGGCTCGCGATATTGAAAATACAATTGATATTGTCAATAGTAATCTCGGCAAGATAGATATCCTTGTCAATAACTGTGGCGGACCTCCTGCAGGATATTTCCAGGAACTTGATGATGAAAAATGGCAGAATGCATTTGAACAGGTGCTCCTTAGTGTTGTTAGATTTTGCAATCTCGTCGTTCCCGGTATGATGGGCAGGGAATGGGGAAGGATAATTAATATTACTTCGGTAAGCGTTAAACAGCCTATCGAGAACCTTATCCTTTCTAATTCTTTAAGGAATGGCGTAGTTGGATTTGCTAAAACTTTAAGCAATGAAATTGCTAAATATTCTGTTACCGTGAACAATATTGCACCGGGTTATACTTTGACTAACAGGCTCTACGAACTTGCAGTAATTAGAGCTAAAACATCCGGAAGATCCCACGAAGAAATTCTCTCTGATATGGGTAAAGAAATTCCTATGAACCGTCTTGCCCACCCTGAGGAAATTGCTTCATTGGCTGTTTATCTTGCTTCGGTTCAGGCAGGCTATTTGACTGGCAATACAATCCATGTGGATGGTGGCCTAGTAAAAGGTTTATATTAATAATTAACTTATTTTCCTAAATTTTTCCTCCAAATAGAGGACAGATTATGATAACAAAAACTGATTTAGTAATACCTCCTTCTTCTATAAATGATAAAGAGTTCCTTTATAGTTCAGCCGCAAAGAAACTGGGAAAAGACCTCTCTGAAATTACAGCAGTAATTCCTGAAAAAAGATCTATTGATGCTAGGGGAAAATCCCCTGTATATGTTCTTTCCTGTTCTATATTTATTAACGAATCTCCTTTCAAAACTGAAAGAAATATTAAATACCTCCCTGTATCGGGAGATAAAAAAACCATAATAGTTGGCTTTGGTCCCGCAGGTATGTATGCTTCTTTAAGGCTAATTGAGCTTGGAATAAAACCAATAGTTTTCGAACGAGGAAAAGATGTTCGTTCTAGGAGAAGAGATCTTCGCCAGATTCAACAGTTTGATACTGTAAATCCGGATTCTAATTATTGCTTTGGGGAAGGTGGAGCAGGTACGTATAGCGATGGAAAACTCTATACAAGAGCTACTAAAAGAGGAGATACAAAAAAAATTCTGCATATTATGGTTCAGCATGGCGCTGATCCTGATATTTTAGTCGATTCTCATCCTCATGTCGGTTCCAATAAACTACCCGGCATTATTCAGAGTATCAGGGAAACTGTTTTGAAAAACCTGGGCGAGGTTCATTTTAATTCTAAGGTTACAGATCTTTTAATTAAAAATGGAAAGATTGAAGGGGTAATTGTCAATGATAATGAGGAATATACTGCCGATGCAGTTATTATTGCTACAGGACATTCTGCAAGAGATATGTTCTATCTTTATCATAAATATAATATTCTGCTTGAACCTAAATCTTTTGCCATGGGAGTAAGAATTGAACATCCTCAGGAATTGATCAATAAAATTCAATATCATTCTGAATTCAAAGATCCAAATCTTCCGGCAGCAAGTTATAACCTTGCATGTAATATCGAAGGGAAAGGTGTTTATTCCTTTTGTATGTGTCCGGGTGGCATAATTGTGCCGGCTGCAACTGCTCCCGGCGAAATAGTTGTTAATGGAATGTCTTTATCTCAAAGAGATTCCCCCTTTGCTAATGCAGGATTTGTGGTCTCGGTAGATGAAAAAGATTGGGCAAAATATGAGAATTTATTTCCGTTCTCTGCTCTGCAACTCCAGATAGAAGTTGAACATATGGCATTTGAGCAGGCAAATAGGACACAAAAGGCTCCGGCCCAAAGATTAACTGATTTTATGAATGATAAGGTTTCCGTTGATTTACCTCCAACTTCATATATTCCTGGCTTAACCTCAGCCCCATTGCATGAATCTTTGCCAGGGTTCATTGTGAACGGTTTAAAAAAAGGAATTAATATTTTCAATAAATATATGAAAGGCTATTATAGCGAAGAGGCTCAGATCATTGCTATTGAAAGTAGGACAAGCTCTCCGGTTAGGGTTCTTCGGAATAAGGAATCTTTTATGAATCTTTCAGTAGAAGGATTATTTCCTGCCGGAGAAGGAGCAGGATATGCCGGAGGAATCGTATCAGCTGCACTTGATGGGGAAAATTGTGCCAATGCAGTAGCTCAGTATATATCTAAATAGATTCCTGCTAAGGCAGGAATCTATACAGGTAATAAATATTATTTGAAATCATACCCGGGAGAGTAAACATCATAGTTTTCGTAATTCCTGTTGTCCTCATATTCTTTTTTCTTCTCATGAATATCTTTGCGCCAGCTAATGTTTTGGTCTCCCTCGTATAACTCTGTTTTTACATTTACCCACCAGGAATCTTTTATATCACTCCATTTGCCCATCTGTTTATTATCTAAAATGTTTTCTATTTTCTTATTTGCTTCACTGCTGGCATCCATATTATACCTGTTCTGCATAAACGGTTCGGCTTCCAGTTTGTAAGACACTGTTCTTTCCCTTAATGCAGCTCTTTGTGAAGTTTGATTCCCTGGTTCGTTTAAATAGTAGTCAAACATAATATTATAAATATACCTCATTTGGCTATCTGTCAGATTAAGCATTGTCTTAAGATTGCTTGCATAATAATTTGAATTTTGTTCTATCTTCCTTTCCAAATCATTAGTAGATCTATTTAATTTATCCTGCATCCAGTTATTAGTATTGTCCTGTGGTAATATGTTTATAGCTGATATTATGAAAAAAATCACAACATAATAAAAATAACTTATCAGATAATTACTCCTTCCTGTCATAATTCACCTCTTCTTTAATTGTACATAATTCTTATCCGTTCTAAATAACAATATCTGGTTTTAATTGTTATTTACAAGTGCTTTATATCTATCTGTGACATGAACCATTTGGATAAGTATCTATTTAATCATTCTACGACAATTAGTTATCAACTCTTAACGGAAGGTTTTGTCTCAATTATTCAGAACTTCATCTTTCTCATTCCGATATGACAAATTGCAAAATCGTATTTCACTGGGTCATTAGCATCAAATTTCCTAAGGTTGTCGGTGATTTCTTCTGCCATCTTCCAGCTTACATTCCCTAGCCGTGTTAATTTTAATTCCTTGCATATTCTTGCAATATGTGTATCTACCGGTATCACAAGTTTAGCTGGGGATATCTCATTCCATATTCCAAAATCAAGTTCATCCTTCCTTACCATCCATCTTAGAAATAAGTTCATTCTCTTACATGCACTTCCTGCCGAAGGTAATGGGAACATAAATCTTGTCCCGTGTGTCAATGCCTTATTTTTCTCTAAGTAATTGATTATTGAATTTGAAAACCCTTCAATACCATTTCTTATATTCTTATCATTGGGATTATAAAATCTAAGAAAATAATTTCTTATTGACCCATACTTCTTATAAATATGACTTAATGTTCTGAATAACTGCACTGTGTCCTTCCCTGTATAAAATCTGTGCGCGATTATTCTTAATTTATCCTCATCACTTCTGCGTAAATTAATAATAAACTTATATGGCTCATACTCTGTTGCCATTAGTATTCTTTCCTGGCTCTTTATTATTTGCTTAATATTACCATATGCAAAAATAGAGGAAATCAATCCCATCGCTTCTTTATTCAGATCAGACTCAAAAATATGCAGCATCTCCAATGGATCAGGCGAAATCTTTGATTTACCAAATGCCCTGTAATGAGTTTCCAGTTTTTCTTTTAATTTCATTTGTGGTTAAAATGCCTATAAATGACATATTTTCAAAAAATAAATTGAACATTTCAAAAAATACTTTTTATATTTGAATATTAATTTTAATAATGTACTTTCGCAATCCTTTATTTAATATTTCACTCTGAAGGAGATCTTTATGGCAGAGCAAAAACCCTTCGTTCCTTTCGTTTCTCCTAATTCCGATATGCCTGAATTTACTATACGGGCTCTGATAATTGGACTCGTAATGTGCGTGGTTCTTGGCGCAGCTAATGCATACCTGGGTTTAAAGGCAGGAATGACTATTGCCGCTACTTATCCCGCGGCTGTA
>Ga0182019_10001413_pt1 | contig 12261 bp, 6 predicted proteins | sample 812E2MmetaG_FD_120483 | JGI IMG/M metagenome (GOLD analysis project Ga0182019, IMG submission 120483) | Permafrost microbial communities from Stordalen Mire, Sweden - 812E2M metaG | ecosystem: Environmental > Terrestrial > Soil > Wetlands > Permafrost | place: Sweden: Stordalen | collected...
CGAACTGAAACGTGAATTACTGCTGCTGGAAAGCGCCATTACGCCGGTAATGGGTATTTGCAATGAACTGATGCGTTTTCATAAAGAGGTTGTTCCCAAGGAGGTGCGGGTGTATTTTCGAGATATTGCCGACCATATCAAACGTATTGATCGGACGATTCAAGGCATGCGCGAGATGTTGGTCGCGGCGATGCAGGTATATCTGACTTTAGAAACGGTGCAACAGAACGAAGTCGTCAAACGGCTGGCCGGCTGGGGAGCGATCTTGGCGATGCCCACCTTGGTCGTCAGCTGGTACGGAATGAATTTCAAATACATGCCGGAGTTGGATTGGGAATACAGCTACCCGGTTGTAGTCGTCACCGTGGCATTAGCCAGTTTGCTGTTGTATTTGCGCCTAAAAAGAGCTGGCTGGCTATAAATTTAAAATGCACACACGATGCACGAGACCCTCATCATGAACAACGAACGCCCTGATCCCGATGAATTACTGGCCCGCGTCGAACGGGATAAAGCCAAAGCCCGGAGAGGCCGGTTGAAGATATTTTTCGGTGCGGCGGCAGGCGTAGGTAAGACTTATGCTATGCTGCTGGCTGCCAGGGAGCGGCGATCCGAAAACAGTGACATTATTGTCGGTCTGGTGGAAACTCATGGCCGCAAAGAAACCGCCACTCTGCTGGAAGGCTTGGAGGTGTTGCCGACTAAACCGATTGAATATCGAGGGGCGGTTTTGCAGGAATTCGACCTGGATGCCGCCCTCAAGCGCAAGCCCTCAATCATTCTGGTTGACGAACTGGCGCATACCAATGCGCCGGGATGCAGGCACCCCAAACGTTGGCAGGACATCGAAGAGCTGCTCGATGCCGGCATTGATGTCTATACGGCGCTCAATGTGCAGCATCTGGAAAGCCTTAATGATGATATAGGCCAGATTTCCGGCATACGGGTTTGGGAAACCGTGCCGGATACGGTGTTTGAAGCGGCCGATGAAATCGAACTGGTGGATCTGCCGCCCGACGAGTTGCTGGACAGGCTCAAAGACGGCAAGGTTTATTTGCCGCAACAGGCCGAGGAAGCCATTAAAAATTTTTTCCGTAAAGGCAATTTAATAGCCTTGCGGGAATTGGCGCTGCGGCAAACCGCCAACCGGGTCGATGCCCAGATGCAAGATTACCGGGAAGATAATGCCATTCGTGAAGTCTGGCAGGTCAACGAGCGTATTATGGTCTGCATCGGCCCCAACGCCTTGGCGGAACGCCTGGTTCGCGCCGGAAAACGTTTAGCCAACAGCTTGCGGGCCGAATGGATCGTGGTGTATGTCGAAACGCCTGAATTGCAACGCTTGCCGGCGGAAAAACGCGATGGCGTATTGCGCATATTACGTTTTGCCGAACAGTTGGGTGCCGAGACCGTGGCTTTGAGTGCGCCCGATATGAGCGCCGCCCTCATCAATCTGTCCAATGAAAGAAATATTACCAAGATAATCATGGGGAAGCCGACCCGCCGGGGCTGGAAGCGGTTGCTGCTGGGCTCGGTGGTGGATATGCTGATTAGCGATGCCCATAATATTAATCTCTATCTGCTGGGCAGTCCCCTGCCCGAAAGAGACGGCGGACGAGATAAGCTAGAGGGGACTCTGTACCGGAAAAACCCGCTGCCTGGGCTTAGCGGAAGACTGGCATCCCGAAAAAAAAATACCTTGGGTTATGCCTGGGCCTTGGTTGTGACAGTCGCCAGCACCGGACTGGCTTACCTGATGTTCGGCAGGTTCGAGCTGACCAATCTGATTATGGTGTTTTTGCTGGGCGTGGTTTTTATTGCTACGCGTTTCGGTCGCGGCCCGTCCATTTTTGCCTCTTTTCTAGGCGTTGCCCTATTTGACTTTTTTTTCGTCGCGCCTTACTTCAGTTTTTCGGTATCCGACAGTCAGTATTTGGTGACCTTTATGGCGATGCTAACGGTGGGGGTATTGATCAGTAACCTGACGGCTAATATGCGTTCCCAAGCCAAGGTGGCAGGGCACCGGGAGCGCCGAGCGACAGTGCTCTATGCGATGAGCCGGGATATGACCGCAGGCCAGAGTGAGGATGAAATTGTGCGGTCAGCGGTACATCATCTCTATTCCGAGTTCGGTAGCCGAAATGTCATTCTTTTTCCAGATGTTAATGGCCGCATTATGTATCCTACAGGTCGCGCTATTCCTGAATCGCTGCAAGCCGCCGACCGCAGTGTTGCCCAGTGGGTTATGGATCATAACGAGCTTGCAGGGCAGGGCACGCATACCTTGCCTGGTGCCGAGGCTGTTTATTTTCCACTGAGTAACAAGGAAGCCACGCTGGGCGTTTTGGTTTTGCTCCCGGTTAATTTGCGTCGGGTGTTCCTGCCGGAACAACAGAAATTGCTGGAAACCTTTCTTGGGCAGATTGCCCAGGCGATTATCCGTGTAAGGCTGACGGAGCAAGCCCGAAAAGCTCAAGTGGAAATGGAAGCAGAACGCTTGCGCAACTCGTTGCTCAGTTCCATTTCCCATGACTTACGCACGCCGCTGGCGACCATCGTCGGTTCAGCCAGTGCTTTAGTGGAGGACGACAACGCACTCAAGCCCGAAGACAAGCTGGAACTAAGTCGCGCTATTTACGATGAAGGCTTACGGATGTCGAGCCTGGTCAATAATATCCTGGATATGGCGCGGCTGGATGCAGGGGCCGTCGAGCTGAACAAACAGTGGTATCCGCTGGAGGAAATTATAGGCACCGTGCTGACGCGCTTGCAAAAACGTTTGGCGGGCCGCCGTGTAACCGTTAAATTGCCGCCCGGCATCCCGATGATTTATGCCGATGCGATGATGGTCGAACAGGTTTTGATCAATCTGCTGGAAAATGTCCTGCGTTATACGCCGGAACATAGCACTGTGGAGATCCTGGCGAAGGCTTCTGCGTCTACTGTGGAAATCTCGGTGGCCGATCAGGGGCCGGGTATCCCGGCCGGTTGCGAATCCAAGCTGTTTGAAAAATTTTATCGGGTACGCCACGAGGCGGCGCAAAGCGGGGTTGGGTTGGGTTTGGCGATATGCCGGGCCATCATTGTAGCGCATGGCGGCAGCATTCGAGCGCAAAACCGGCCTACGGGAGGCGCGGAGTTTTCGTTCATGATTCCCCAAGGGCACACGCCGCCAGTGCTGGGGCAGGAACAATGAGTCCTGTTGCCAGCCCCGTTATTGTCGTCATAGAGGATGATCCTGCGATACGCCTGTTTTTGCGTAAAGGCCTGGGTGCCCATGGTTTCAAGGTGTTCGAGGCGGAACTAGGCCGACAAGGTATCGTTGAAGCAAGCATACGCAAACCGGATCTCATCATCCTGGATCTGGGCTTGCCCGACATGGAGGGTGTAGCCGTGATCAAGGCGATACGCGAATGGTCGGCTATGCCGATTATTATTTTGTCCGCACGTAGCGCCGAGCAGCATAAAATCGAGGCGCTGGATGCCGGCGCCGACGATTACCTGACCAAGCCGTTTGGTTTAGGAGAGTTGCTGGCCCGCATCCGGGTAGAAATGAGGCATTCGGTAAGCAGTCCGGAGCAGGATCAAAGCGGGATTTTCATGACCGGCGCGATGAAAGTCGATTTACTCAAGCGTCAGGTTGTTGTTGGTGATAGGGACGTTCATCTGACACCGATTCAGTACCGGCTATTGTCCGTACTGATTAAAAATGCCGGCAAGGTATTGACGCATCAATACATACTCAAGGAAGTCTGGGGGCCATCTTATAGGGATAACTCACATTATCTGCGGATTTACATGAGCCAGCTCAGGCAAAAGCTGGAAACCGACCCGACGCAGCCCCAGTATTTGTTGACAGAATCGGGTGTAGGTTACCGGCTTAAAGTGTAATTTTTACAAAGAAATTCACACCAATGAATGAAGGACGGCAGGATTATGTTGGGCGATATGTTCAATAACGGCTTAAAAAACAGTGCCAGCGGGCCGTACCTCTGCCCGCCACCGAACTGATTATGGGTTCAACAGCCTATCGTGGCGCGATAAATAAGCGTCGCGGATCTCCTTGCTTAACAGTGCGGTATTTTCCAGAAAACCCGTTAGATATTCGTGTAAACCTTCCCTAAATGCATCTTCGATACGGCCGAAATGCAGCGCAGCGTGTTGTATGCCGACAATACGGCGCGCCTCATGTCCTGAATGCCCACTAATATCGATCAAGGCGGCCTCCACTTCGTTCATACAGGCATGTAGCGAGCGAGGCATATCGTCTCTGAAAATAAGCAACTCGCTGACCCGTTGCGGCGAAATTACGTCGCGGTATATTTTTTGGTAAGCTTCGAAAGCGCTGACTGATTTCAGTAAGGAACCCCATTGGTAGTAATCAGCCGCGCCGCCGACATCGGTCAGGCTGGGCAATAGTATGTGATATTTTACATCCAGTATGCGCGCCGTGTTGTCGGCGCGCTCGAGAAAAGTGCCCAACTTGATGAAGTTAAGCCCAATATCTTTGATGATGGTACCCAAAGTGACTCCGCGAAACAGATGCGAGCGATTCTTGACCCAGTCGAAAAAAGCCTGGAATTTCTCAGTATCCATCTGCCGTGGCAAACGATTGAGTTCCAGCCAGGTGTCGTTGATGACTTCCCACATTTCCGAGGTAATTGCGCCTCGCACGGTGCGCGCATTCTCGCGCGCCAGCCGCAGGCAGCTATAAATGCTGGCCGGGTTGTCCGGATCTAACGCCATATAATGGGTAACGGTATCTGCTTTGGCCAGCCCGTATTTGACTTCGTAACCGTCGGCACAACCGGTTATATTCAGCGGTGCATACCATAAATAGGCCTGAGTGCCTTCAATATCCAGCGGCATCAGCGATGTGCGGTGCGCCACATCCAATACGCGTGCGGTGTTTTCGGCGCGTTCGATATGACGCGCCATCCAAAATAAATTTTCTGCGGTGCGAGATAGCATAATTAGTCCTCTAATACCCAAGTGTCTTTGGTGCCGCCGCCCTGCGACGAATTGACCACCAGCGAGCCTTCGTTGAGCGCCACCCGCGTCAGCCCGCCCGGTACGATACGCACTTCCTTGCCGGATAAGACGAACGGTCTCAGATCGACATGGCGTGGCGCAACGCCTGAGTCCACAAGGGTCGGACAGCCTGATAGCGCCAGTGTCGGCTGGGCGATAAATTTGGCAGGTTCCTCCAGTATGCGTTGTTTGTAAGCTTCTATTTCAGCCTGCGAGCTGGTAGGGCCTACCAGCATACCGTAACCGCCTGAGCCTTGCACTTCCTTGATCACCAGTTCCGGCAAATGTGCGAGTACGTACTTCAAATCTTCAGGCTCACTCAGACGCCAGGTCGGTACATTGGACAGTAGCGGTGTTTCGCCGAGATAAAATCGGATCATTTCCGGTACGAACAGATAGGTGGATTTATCGTCCGCCACGCCGGTGCCGACACCGTTGGCCAGCGCCACGTTGCCGCTGCAATAGGCGTCCATCAAACCCGGTACGCCAAGCGTCGAATCGGGGCGGAACACCCGTGGATCGATAAAATCGTCGTCCACCCGCCGGTAAATCACATGCACCTGTTGCGGCCCTTCTGTGGTGTGCATGTAAACCTTTTGTTGATGCACGAACAAATCCTGGCCTTCGACCAGTTCCACACCCATTTGACTGGCGAGGTAGGCGTGTTCGAAATAGGCGCTGTTATAAGATCCGGGCGTCATCACCACAATGACCGGATAAGCGACATTCGGCGGCGCCGCTTCGCGCAGGGTGTTGAGCAGCATTTGCGGATAGTGTTCGACCGGCTCGACGGTATGTTTGGCAAACAATTCCGGAAATAAACGCATCATGGTTTTACGGTTTTCCAGCATATAGGAAACTCCGGACGGCGTACGCAGATTGTCTTCCAATACATAGAAATCGTTTTTTGCAACCCGTACCAGATCAATCCCGGCGATATGGGCATAAACCTGATTAGGCAGGTCGACGCCCTGCATCTCGGGGCGATACTGCGCGTTATCCAACACCTGATGAGCACTGATCACGCCGGCCTTAATGATTTCTTTGTCGTGATAAATGTCGTGCATAAAGGCATTAAGCGCGCGCACCCGTTGTTTGAGACCCAATTCCAAACGCTGCCATTCCGTCGCGCCGAAAATACGCGGGACTATGTCAAATGGAATCAGACGCTCCGTGTCGTCTGTTTCGCCGTAGACTGCAAAGGTAACGCCCAGTCGCCGGAACAATAACTTGGCTTCAGCGTTTTTACGCTTCAACGTGCCCTCCGGCAAATCTTTTAACCAGTGTCCGTAGTGTTTATAAATTTCACGAACGGCTCCATTATCGGCGTACATTTCGTTAAAATATTTTTTTAAAATTTTCGTATTCATGCTTAATCTTATGAAGAAGTCTTTCGTTAAAATATTTTTTGTTTTTCTTAAAACATTAAGCAAGTGTTAGGCCATAATTATATAAGCTTGTTTATGATGCGAAATAAGGATGCCTACAGCGATTACTGCGCCGGAACGGCTGGTTGTTTAATGGCTGCTATCTATTCTAGGGCTCTTATGGGTGCAATGCTAATGTTTTAGGCATTGCGCCAACAATATGACCAGAGTAGCGTAAAATACCTCTATGATTATAGAGGAAGATAAATTTTTTGAGCATAATATTAAATTTTTAAAAAAACTGAAATGTGGAACAATTCATGCTTTAGCTATTGCATGCTGCTTACTAAAACAAAGTTGTTGTAGTAGCCAAACTCCCATCGGGCAACAGGAAGAAAAATTATGACCATACGCGTCGCCATTCGTCACAAAACGGTATACAGCTTTGACCGGCCGGTATCGTTGTCGCCTCATGTATTTCGATTACGTCCGGCGGTACATAGCCGTACGCCCATCAAGGCTTACGCCTTGCGCATCGAGCCGAAAAATCATTTTATCAATTGGCAGCAAGATCCTTTCGGCAATATTGTTGCGCGGGTGGTATTTCCTGATAAATGCCAAAAACTCAGCGTTGAAGTTGAAGTTATCGCCGATATGACGGTGATTAATCCCTTCGATTTTTTTGTTGAGGATTATGCCGAGAACTATCCGTTTAAATACGATGCCATGACCCTCAAAGAGCTGCAACCCTACCTGGAAGTCACTGAAAATGGCCCGTTATTGGTGCAGTGGGTCAAAGAACTGGATGTCGGCAAACGCTCCATCAATGATTTTTTAGTCGATATTAACCGCAAAGTTTTTGCCGCAATCAGTTATAACATACGCATGGAAGTGGGCATACAAAGCTGTGAAGATACGCTGAAAATACTCAGTGGCTCATGCCGGGATTCGGCGTGGCTGCTGGTGCAGGTTTTGCGCCATCTGGGGCTGGCCGCCCGCTTTGTGTCCGGTTATCTGGTGCAGCTGACCTCCGATATAAAATCGCTGGACGGGCCATCGGGGCCGGAGCATGATTTCACCGACCTGCATGCGTGGACGGAAGTGTTTATACCCGGCGCCGGCTGGATAGGCCTGGATCCTACGTCGGGCTTGTTGGCGGGCGAGGGCCATATTCCATTGGCGTGTACGCCCGATCCTGCCAGCGCCGCGCCGGTCACCGGCGGCACCGACAAGTGCGAAGTGGCGTTTGAATTTTCCAATACCGTGGATCGTTTGCACGAAGATCCGCGCGTCACCAAGCCTTATACCGATGAACAGTGGTATCACATCGACGCCTTGGGTCAATATGTCGATAAACGGCTGATTGAGGATGATGTGCGGCTGACGATGGGCGGGGAACCGACCTTTGTTTCGGTCGATGATATGGAAGGCGATGAATGGAACACGCACGCTGATGGTGCAAACAAACGTGACCTTGCACAACAATTGACCATTCGTTTACGCGATGAGTTTGCCAAGGGCGCAATGCTGCATTACGGTCAAGGCAAATGGTATCCCGGCGAGCCGTTGCCGCGCTGGCAATACGGCATATTCTGGCGTAAAGACGGCGCATCAATCTGGCGTAACCCGTCGTTGCTAGCCGATATTAATAAAGATTACGGGCATACGGTTAAGCAGGCGCAAAAATTCATACAGCAAATCAGCCGACATTTGGGTGTGCATACCCGCTATGTAGCCACGGCTTTTGAAGACAGTTTTTATTATCTCTGGCAGGAAGGCACGATACCCGAAAATATCGATCCTTTAAAAAGCAATTTAAAAGACTCTATCGAGCGCAAAACGTTAACCAAACTATTGGATACCGGTTTAGACCAGCCCGCAGGTTTTGCCTTGCCGATAAAATGGAATGGCGCTGAGCTGTGCTGGCAGAGCGGCCCCTGGGATTTCCGGCGCGGCGCGATGTTTTTAATCCCCGGCAATTCGCCGATGGGCATGCGTTTGCCGTTAGCCAGCCTGCCTTGGGTTGCGCCGGACAAGCGTGATCCTACCGAACCCCAAAGCCTGTTTGAAGATTTGCCGGAATTGGCCGATTATTACGGCGAGGTGATGCGCCGCTACAGCCGCCTGGATGCCAAAACCAATGAACATCCCGAAATTATCGAACAGGAAACCGGCGATGACGAGGCGATAGAAGTTGAAGTGCCGCATACCGCGCTGTGTGTGGAAGCCAGGGAAGGGCGCTTGTATATCTTTATGCCGCCGTTGACCTCGTTGGAACATTATCTGGAACTGGTCGCGGCCATTGAAGCCACCGCCGAAAGTCTGGCTATACCTGTGGTATTGGAAGGTTATGAGCCGCCGCGCGATTATCGCGTCGAACGCTTAATGGTGACGCCTGATCCCGGTGTTATCGAAGTGAATATACATCCGTCCAAAACCTGGCAGGAGTTGGTGAACAAAACCACCGTGCTTTATGATCTGGCGCACCAAACTCGGCTGGGCACCGAAAAGTTTATGCAGGACGGGCGTCATACCGGCACCGGTGGCGGCAACCATATTACCATGGGTGCGGAGATGCCCACCGATAGCCCGATATTGCGCCGCCCCGATTTATTGCGCAGCCTGGTTACCTACTGGCAACATCATCCCGGTTTGTCGTATTTGTTTTCAGGCATGTTTATCGGCCCGACCAGTCAAGCGCCGCGCGTCGATGAAGGCCGGGATGAAAAACTTTATGAACTGGAAATCGCCTTTCAACAAATGCCTGAAGGCGAAACGCCAGCGCCGTGGCTGGTTGATCGCCTGCTGCGCCATTTGCTGACCGATATTACCGGCAACACCCATCGTTCCGAGTTTTGTATCGATAAACTCTATTCGCCGGACAGTTCCACAGGAAGATTGGGCATACTCGAGCTGCGCTCCTTCGAGATGCCGCCGCATGCGCGCATGTCGCTGGTGCAGACCGTATTGCTGCGATCCTTGATCGCCTGGTTCTGGCGCGTACCTTACAAGCACGATTTAGTGCGCTGGGGAACCGAGCTGCATGACCAGTTTATGTTGCCGCATTATGTACGCGAAGACATGAAACGAGTGACTCAAGACCTGCAACGTGCCGGTTTCGGCTTTGACCTGGAATGGCTGGATCCGTTTTTCGAATTCCGCTTTCCGCGCTATGGTAATACCCTGATAGACGGCGTGGACATGGAATTGCGTTTTGCAATCGAACCCTGGCATGTACTGGGCGAGGAAGTTAGCAGCACCGGCACTGCGCGTTATGTGGATTCGTCGGTGGAGCGTTTGCAGGTGTCGGTCACCGGATTTACCGAGGGTCGTTATGTCGTCACCTGTAACGGCAGGCGATTGCCCATGCGCAACACCGGCCGTAAAGGCGAGTTTGTCGCCGGCGTACGTTATCGGGCCTGGCAGCCGCCTTCGGCCTTGCACCCCACGATTGCGCCACATACGCCGCTGGTTTTCGATATGATCGATACCTGGAACGGTCGTTCGGTGGGCGGTTGCACCTATTATGTCGCTCATCCCGGCGGTCGCAGTTATGACGATTTTCCGGTCAATGATTATGCGGCGGAAACCCGGCGCATGACGCGTTTTTGGGATTACAGTCATACGCCGGGCGTTATCATACGTCCGCCGCTGGCTTCATCGCCGGTTGCGGCCTCGGATAAACCGTTATTGGCAACGTTTAGCGTTACTGATGCCGCGCCCAGGGCGATGGCGCCGCCTGCGGAAGAATTGAGTACGGAGTATCCGTTTACGCTGGATTTACGCCATCGCAGCCGGTAATTTATCATTCAAAAATTTTTTGTACCACGAAGAGCACGAAGGACACGAAGGAAAATTTATTCATCGTTCCCATGCTCCGCGTCTCGCACCGCAGGAGCTGTGCAGGATTCGTTCCCACGCCGGAGCGTGGGAACGATATAATATGGCAACGCATGTCGAATAAGCAGATAGTAATAACGACATAAACACGGGGACTAATTTAAATGAGCGATAAATTAAAAGCACTGACTCCAGCAACATTGATACTGGAAGGTAATAGTTATTCATTGCCTACCTACATCGGCGTTGAAGGCGAAAAAGCCATCGATATTACCAAGTTGCGCAGCCAAACCGGCTATGTAACGCTGGATGACGGTTACGGCAATACCGGCGCCTGTGAAAGCGCCATCACTTATATCGACGGCGAAAAAGGCATACTCCGTTATCGCGGCTATCCTATAGAAGAATTGGCCGAACATTCGCGGTTTGTCGAGGTCGCTTATTTGTTGCTGTATGGCGAATTGCCCAGTAGCGAGCAATTGTTGACTTTTTCAACCCGTCTTAATGAGTCATCCATCATTCATGAAGATGTGCATCATTTTTTCAGCGGCTTTCCGCGCGGCTCTCATCCTATGGGCATACTGGCGACTATGGTGGCATCGTTGTCTACATTTTATCCGCTGCCCGACCAGTTGGATGCCGATACGGAAGTGCAAATTGTCGCCAATCTAGTTTCTCAGGTGCGCACTATTGCCGCCTTTTCGTATAAAAAATCAATCGGTGAACCGCTGGTTTATCCGTCCATCAAGTACAAATACACCAGCAACTTTCTAAATATGATGTTCTCATCGCCCGTGCGCGATTATCAACTGGATCCCGACATCGTCCGCGCCATTGATATGTTGTTGATACTGCATGCGGATCATGAACAAAACTGTAGCACGTCATCGGTGCGCACGGCGGGTTCCAGTATGGCTAATGTGTATGCGGTCATTACCGCAGGTATTGCCGCGCTTTGGGGGCCGCGCCATGGCGGCGCCAATCAGGAAGTGATTAAAATGCTGGAACAGATCCATGCCGAAGGCGGCGATGGCACCGAGTTTATCAATCAGGCCAAAGACAAGAATTCCGGGCGCAGGCTGATGGGTTTCGGTCACCGGGTTTATAAAAACTTCGACCCCCGCGCCCAGGTCTTAAAACAGCATTGCGATAAGTTGCTGAATAAACCCGGCGTCAACGATCCGCTGTTGGATATCGCCAGACGGCTGGAAGAGATTGCGCTCAATGACGACTATTTTATTTCCCGGAAATTGTATCCTAATGTGGATTTTTACTCGGGGCTGATCCTGCGTGCGGCGGGCATCCCCACCAATATGTTCACCGTTATCTTTGCGATAGGCCGTATGCCCGGCTGGCTGGCGCATTGGCGGGAAATGATCCACGGCGAGCAGGTCACTATTTACCGTCCCCGCCAAATTTATGTCGGCGAGACTTTGCGTCATTATCAGTCTATTAATGAACGGATATAAATAAACAAAAGGAATGATCCGTGCCTGATACCAAACCTCCGGCCAACGAATTAGGCTCGCAATATTATGCTACGCAATTGGGCGTTTACGATGAAATGTATGCCGCTGAAAATAAAGCGCTGCCTTATTGGCAGCGTTTTATGGCGGCGCTGGACAGCATGGGCAGCGAAAAACTGGAGCTGCGCCGCCGGGAAGCCCAGCGGCTGTTGCGTGAAAACGGCGTTACCTACAATGTTTACGGCGATGCGCAAAACCTGACCCGGCCGTGGCGGCTGGATCCCGTTCCCTTATTGATCAGCAGCGAAGAATGGACGGTTATCGAGGCGGGCCTTAAGCAACGTGCCGAGCTGCTCGACTTGATACTGAAAGACCTATACGGCAAACAAACCCTGCTAAAAAAGGGCTTGTTGCCTGCCGAGCTGATTTTCGGCCATGAAGGTTTTTTGCATGCCTGCGTCGGCATCGAGCAAACCCGGCAGCGACAGTTGACGCTGTATTCGGCGAATCTTGCCCGCGGCCCCAACGGGCGCATGTGGGTATTGGATGACCGCACC
>Ga0182019_10001414_pt1 | contig 12257 bp, 11 predicted proteins | sample 812E2MmetaG_FD_120483 | JGI IMG/M metagenome (GOLD analysis project Ga0182019, IMG submission 120483) | Permafrost microbial communities from Stordalen Mire, Sweden - 812E2M metaG | ecosystem: Environmental > Terrestrial > Soil > Wetlands > Permafrost | place: Sweden: Stordalen | collected...
ACTCGGTGCGCGGATTCCTTCCTGGATTTGCTTACCAATGTGGAGTGCTCTTAGCCGGCTCGGTCGGCTACGTGGAGGCGATTCTCGCCCAGCGTACAAGCTATGCGAACGCCATGGCTCTGACTGCGTTTGTGGTGTTCACGCTGGCGGCGGTCGTGGTGGCGCTAGGACGCGAGCGGAAAGGCATTCAGTTTGGTTCGTAGCGTTTCGGTTGCGTACTGCGAAGCCCGGTCTCTCGGCATCTCGCGACCTAAAACCGTCAGGCTTTTCGTAACTTGCCTTCTATGCGGGCATTCTTCTCCGCGGCCCATTCGTAGCCCACGGCGGCGGAGTGAATCGCCAGATCGAAGAACCGGTCGAGCAACTGCAATAATTCCTGCTTCCCAAAGACCTCTACGGGGCGGTCCGGATACGACTCATCGAGAATGAACTCCCAGAGATTGTCCTTGGTCAAAATGATCGCCCAGATTACCTGGCTTAGCGGCGCACCCTGTTCGGCCCGTCGCGCGCCAATTGTCGTGTAGCGCCGCTCGATTTCGCTCTCACTCGCGTCCAGCAGCCAATCGCCCAGATGGCGATAGATTTCGTAGACGCGCTCCTTCAGTTCGTCGGGAGGAACCTTGCGGTAGGCCTCGGTACGGGCGGACCGCTGAACCTTGTGCAGGAGGCCGCTGGCCAGGGCGTCAGAGCGGTCCTCAATGAGACGGACGAACCTGTGGCTGAGCATCATGACCGCATCTCTTCCCAACGTTGCTGTTTTCATACGCTCTCCTTCTCCCCGGTCGGGGGCGAGTCCCACCTTCTAATCAGATTGTGCCCTTGTTTTTCAGTGGCTTATGTGACGCTGGTCACGTTATGAAACCTGAATTGCGCGGGAATCACACGTCTCGGTGATATGCAGCACTGCCACGCTCTTTGGCGCGCGAGAACATACATTAAAGGTTCAAGGATAAATGCGGCAGGAGAAAAGCCATGAGAAGAATCCTCATTCTAGGTGCGGCGGGCAGAGACTTTCATAATTTCAATGTAATTTTTCGCAACAATCCTGACTACCAGGTCGTTGCCTTCACCGCCACGCAAATCCCCGACATTTCCAATCGCCGATACCCGGCGGAGCTGGCAGGCAGTCTGCAATATCCCGACGGGATACCGATTTTTGAAGAGAAGGACCTGGAAAAACTGATTGCCGATGAGCGCGTGGATGCGGTGGTATTCGCCTACAGCGACATCTCGCACCAGAACCTGATGCATCTCGCCTCGCGCGTAGTGGCTGCCGGAGCGGACTTTTGGTTGTTGGGGACCGACCGCACTCAAATCAAGTCGTCAGTCCCCGTCGTTTCTATTTGCGCGGTACGAACGGGCTGTGGCAAGAGTCCGCTGTCGAGACTGGTGGCCTCCGAGTTGCGGCGCCAAGGATGGAAGCCAGTCGTGATCCGCCATCCCATGCCCTACGGCGACTTGTTGGTGCAGGCGGTGCAGCGCTTTGCCACCGTGGACGATCTGGATTTCCAGCAATGCACCATCGAAGAGCGCGAGGAGTACGAACCGCACATCCGGCAGGGCACGGTCGTGTATGCGGGCGTGGATTACGAGAAGATCCTGCGCCAGGCGGAAAAAGAAGCGGACATCATTCTGTGGGATGGAGGGAACAACGATACTCCGTTCTACAAGTCCGATCTGGAAATCGTGGTGGCCGATCCGCTTCGTCCCGGGCACGAACTGTCCTATTTCCCCGGAGAAGTAAACCTGCGGCGGGCCGATGTTGTCGTCATCAACAAAGTAGATACCGCCGCGCGCCATGACGTCGATACTGTGCGGCACAACATCCACATGAGCAATCCCAAAGCCAGGATTCTGGAAACCGCGTGCCGCGTCTCCGCGTCTACACCGGAACTGGTGAAGGGGAAGCGTGTGCTGGTGGTGGAAGATGGTCCGACCCTGACTCACGGTGAAATGCCCTATGGTGCGGGTGTCGTGGCCGCGCGGCAATGGGGAGCGGCCGAGTTGGTGTGCCCGAAGCCTTTTGCTGTCGGTTCCATCCGCGGCACTTATGACCGCTATCCGCATATGATCCATCTTCTGCCGGCGATGGGCTACAGCGTGATGCAACGGCATGAACTGGAAGAGACCATCAACAGCGTACCGTGCGACTTGGTATTGATCGCTACGCCGATCGACTTGGCGCGAGTGATCAAGATCAACAAACCCAGTTTGCGGGTTACTTACGAGGTCGAAGAACTGACGCATCCGGGGCTGGCTGAGATCCTGGCACAGATTGAAGTGCCGGCGGGGGTGGGACGATGAACGCTAAAGACTTTGTTTCGATCAGAGACTTTTCTCCGCAGGAGATTCAGGACCTTTTGCTGCTGGGGCGGCAGATTAAGGCCTACCCCGATGTTTACAGCGAAGCGCTCAGAGGAAAAACTCTGGCCATGGTTTTCGAAAAGCCTTCTTTGCGGACGCGGGTGACTTTTGATGTTGGTATCCAGCAACTGGGTGGCTTTTCACTCTACCTTTCTCCGGCGGAGATCAACCTCGGCAAGCGCGAATCGGTGTATGACGTAGCGAAGAATCTGGAGCGTATGGTGCAGGGCATCATGATTCGGACCTTCGGCCACTCCATCGTCGAACAGATGGCGGAGTATGCCGGAATCCCGGTAATCAATGGGCTGACCGACTACAGCCATCCCTGCCAGGCGATGGCCGACTTTCTGACCATGTGGGAAGTCAAGGGGCACCTGGAGGAGTTGAAGGTCGCATTTGTCGGTGATGGCAACAATGTCGCGCACTCGCTGATGTTCGCGGGCGCCCAACTCGGCGCGAATGTGGTGGTGGCAACGCCTCCGGGCCATGAGCCGAAAGCGGATGCGATTGCGTGGGCCTCGGAGCGCGCCAGAAAGACCGGAGGCAGTTGCCGGATCACGGATAGCGCGAGAGAGGCAGTGGTAGCCGCGGATGTGGTGTACACCGATGTGTGGACGAGCATGGGGCAGGAGGCCGAAGCATCCCGGCGGCTCAAGAATTTCTGGAGCTATCAGGTGAATTCGGAGCTTTTCGCCTGCGCTAAACCTGATGCCCTTTTTATGCACTGCCTGCCGGCACATCGCGGTGAGGAAGTGACGAACGACGTGATTGATTCGCCGCGCTCGGTTGTGTTCCAGCAGGCGGAAAACCGGCTGCATGTTCAAAAGGCAATCATGCTGGAACTGATGAAGGACGTCCCCGTAGGGCTGGTGCGTCCGGTAACCATTCCGGAACTGGTACACGCGTAACAGGAAACCATGAAGACCATGCTGCTGGCGGTAGGCGGGAACTCGCTGATTCGCGCTGGCCAAAAAGGCACCATCGCTGAGCAGTTAGTGAACGCGCGACAGACGGCGGCAGAAGTCGTCAAGCTGGTGCGTGACGGCTACCGCATGGTTCTCACCCACGGCAACGGGCCGCAGGTCGGGGCGGCACTGTTGCGCTCGGAACGCGCAGCAAGCCAGGTTCCGGGACAACCGCTCGATGTCTGTGACGCCGCGACGCAGGGCGAAATCGGCTACCTCCTGCAGCAATCCCTTGACACGGAACTTAAACTTGCCGGTTTGCAGGTGCCAGTGGTGGCGGTGCTGACCCAGGTGGTGGTCTCGCTCGATGATCCGGCCATGAAGCGGCCGAGCAAACCGATTGGCCCGTTCTACTCCCGCTCCGATGCTGAAGAACGCAAGCGCCTGTTGGCCTGGGAAATTGTGGAAGATGCGGCACGCGGCTACCGACGTGTGGTGCCGTCGCCCGAACCGCTGGACATCATAGAACTCGAAATCATCCGCGATCTGATGGAACGGAACGTGCTGGTCATCGCCTGCGGAGGCGGTGGCATCCCCGTAGCGTGGCGTGAGGGGAGCTTGCACGGTGTCGAAGCGGTGATTGACAAAGACCGCGCTTCCGCGCTGCTGGCATCGCGCCTGGGAGTGGACCAGTTCGTGATTTCTACCGACACGGATTACCTGTACCTGGATTACAAGAAGTCAACGCAAAGACCGTTGCACGTGGTTGGCTGCAGCGAGTTGGAGGAGTACGCCGATGCCGGTCACTTCCCGCCCGGCAACATGGGACCTAAAGTCGAATCGGTATTGCGGTTCCTGATGCAGGGAGGGCACGAGGCAATTATTACTTCCTGCGAAAACCTGTGTTCCGCCGTGTCTGGACCGGTGGGCACTCATATTGTGTTGGATCGCGTTGTGTCGGATCGGAGACTCGATACGGCTGACGTCCGTGTGCAGAGCGAGTTGCCGGTGGGAGGCAGGTAATCCATGGAAGACAGGGTTTTCACTCCAGATGCGCAGGTAGTGGCCAAGGCCAAGCGCAACGGGAAGTTGAAGCACGTCATCGAGTCGCAGCAGTTCACGGTGCCGTTGCTGATGGAGCTCTTTGACCGGGCACGCGGCATGGAGCGGGTTGTGGCTCGCGGGGGAACACTCGACTATCAGAACCGCATCATGGCGACGCTGTTTTATACGCCCTCGACGCGCACGCGGCTTTCGTTCGAAGCCGCCATGCACAGGCTGGGGGGCAGGGTCTTGTCTACCGAGCATGCGCGCGAGTTTTCTTCGGAGATCGAGGGAGAGAATGTCGAGGACACGATCCACATTATCGGCAGCTATTCGGATGTGATCGTAATCCGGCACCACGAAGAAGGCGGCGCCAAACGGGCCGCACAGGTCTCGCACGTGCCGGTCATCAATGCTGGAGATGGTGATGGCGGGCAGCATCCGACGCAGGCATTGCTCGATCTGTACACCATCTACCGCGAGCGTCCGCTCGATGGCTTGAGCGTAGCCATCATCGGGGAGCTTGATAAAGGGCGCACCGCTCGCTCGCTCGCCTATCTCTTGGCTAAGTTCGAACGGGTAAAGATTTGTTTTGTCAGTCCGCCCGAAATGCAGATGAAGCCAGACATCCTCGAATATCTCGATGCGCACGGAGTGCGCTACGAACTGGAGCCGGACATTGACCGGATCATCGGAGAAGTGGATGTGGTTTATCAAACCCGCATACGGGCGGAGCGCATGACCGGTCCGAGAAGCCCGCAACATTACGCCATCAACTCGGCGGTCCTGCGGAAGATGAAGCCGGATGCGCTCATTCTGCACCCGCTGCCGCGAACCGTTGAACTCGACAAGTCGGTAGACGAGGATCCGCGGGCTTTGTATTTCCGCCAGGCGGTCAATGGACTTTACGTGCGCATGGCGCTGCTGACCATGCTGCTGGAGAAAGAATGAAGCAAGGAGACACTATGCATAGCGGACTTATGACGGAAGAGCATCAGCGCACACATGATTTCATTGAACTGGAAAATAAATATGGCGCCCACAACTATCATCCTCTTGATGTTGTGATCGAGCGGGCGGAGGGTGTCTGGGTCTACGACGTAGAAGGCAATCGCTATCTCGACTGCCTGGCGGCGTATTCCGCGGTCAATCAGGGGCACTGCCATCCCAAAATTCTCAAGGCGATGATCGAGCAAGCGCACAAGGTGACGTTGACCTCGCGGGCTTTCCGCAATGACCAGCTCCCGCTATTTTACAAAGAACTTCACGAGCTGACTGGTTATGACATGGCACTGCCCATGAATAGCGGAGCGGAAGCGGTGGAAACCGCTATCAAAGCCGCGCGCAAGTGGGGATACAAGGTCAAAGGGATTCCCGATGGCAAAGCGGAGATCATCGTCTGTGCCAATAATTTCCACGGGCGAACCATCACGCAAGTGAGTTTCTCAACCGACGCGCAGTATCGCGACGGCTTCGGGCCGTTCACCCCCGGCTTCAAAGTGATTCCCTTTGGAGACGTGCAGGCTCTGGCGGACGCCATCACTCCGCACACTTGCGCCTTCCTCGTCGAACCCATTCAGGGCGAGGCGGGGATCATCATTCCTCCGCCGGGATTCCTGAAGCAGGCCGCCGATATCTGCCACCAGAATCGCGTGCTCCTGATCACCGACGAGATTCAATCCGGTCTCGGCCGCACGGGCAAGCTGTTCGCTCACATGCACGACGGAATCAGGCCGGACATGGTGATCGTGGGTAAGGCGCTATCGGGCGGCTTCTACCCGGTTTCCGCGGTGCTCTCTTCGTGGGAAATCATGCGCGTCTTCAAGCCTGGAGACCACGGTAGCACTTTCGGCGGCAATCCCCTGGGCTGCGCCGTGGCGCGCGCCGCGCTCCGTGTGCTGAAGCAGGAGAAACTGGTCGAACGCTCCGCCGAACTTGGCGCTTATTTTCTCGAATTGTTGCAGACCCTCCATAGTCCTGATCTGAAGGAAGTTCGCGGCAAAGGCCTATGGATCGGGATCGAGCTTCACAGTCCGGCTCGGGCCTACTGCGAAGCGTTGAAAGAAGAGGGAATCCTGTGCAAAGAAACCCACGACCGTGTAATTCGGATTGCGCCGCCGCTGGTCATTCAGCGTGAGGAAATTGACTGGGCCTTCGAGCGCATCCGGAAGGTGATTGAGAAGCCTGTCGTCAAATCCAACGTTGAAGCGAACGTTGCAACCAATTCCCGAGGCACTAATGTTTAAGATTCTCCACGCCGAATTTCTTGCCCCGGGGATCAAGCGGTTCCTCATTGAGGCGCCGCGCATTGCGCGCAAGCAGAAACCCGGCCAGTTCGTCATCGTACGCATTTACGAGGAAGGCGAGCGCATCCCGCTCACCATCGAGAATTCCGATCCGGAGCAGGGAACCATCAGTATCGTGGTGCAGTCGTTAGGCAAGACCACCACCCTGCTCAATTCGCTGGGTACCGGAGACCACATTCTGGACGTGGTCGGACCCTTGGGGAAGCCGTCGGAAATAAAGCAATTCGGCACGGTGGTAGTGATGGGTGGAGGCGTGGGAACCGCGATGGCGTATCCCACCGCGGCGGCTCTGAAGCGGGCCGGGAACCGGATCATTTCGATTGTGGGAGCACGCAATCAGGAACTGGTGATCCTGGAAACGGAAATGCGCGCGGTCAGCGATGTGCTGATGATCACGACTGATGACGGCAGCTACGCGGACAAAGGGTTCGTTACCGACAAGCTTCGCCAATTGATTCAGAACGGCGTGCGTATTGATCTGGTGCTGGCCGTCGGTCCGATTCCGATGATGAAGGCGGTGGCGGACATGACGCGTGCGGAACACATTCGCACGCTCGTGAGCCTCAATCCCATCATGATTGACGGCACCGGCATGTGCGGCGGCTGCCGCGTGCTGGTGGACAACAAGAGCCAGTTTGCCTGCGTGGATGGACCCGAGTTCGATGCGCACGAAGTGAACTTCGAGGTGCTGGTGCAGCGCAATCGGGCGTATCGCAATCAAGAGCAGCAATCGTTGGCTGAATACCGGCGTGCACACGAGTCGCATGCCGAGAGCAGGGAAGCCGAAGCGAACGGAGTCTGCGCTGCGCAAGGAGTGAGGCAATGACCGCGCCGGCCAAAACATCGCTGAATCCGGTGCCCATCAAGGACCGCATGAAGTTGCCTCGGCAGCACATGCCGGAGCAGGCCCCAGAAGTGCGCGCAACAAACTACACCGAAGTGAATCTCGGGTATAGCGAAGAACTTGCCCGGCGGGAAGCCCTGCGTTGCATAGAGTGTGCCAAGCCCGCCTGTACGAAGGACTGTCCGGTCGGCGTCAAGGTTCATGAATTCGTGCAGTTGATCGTGGCCGGAGATTTTCTCGGCGCCGCCGCCAAGATCCGGGAAGACAACGTTCTGCCGGCGGTCACCGGCCGCGTCTGTCCGCAGGAGGATCACTGCGAGGGCGGATGCCTGATGGGAAAGAAAGTTAAGCCGCTCGGGATCGGTTATCTGGAGCGGTTCGTTGCGGATTACGAGCAGCGCATGGGTGTCCGCACCCTGCCGACGGTTCCTCCGACTGGGAAAAAAGTTGCTGTCGTTGGCAGTGGTCCCTCCGGGCTGACGGTGGCTGGCGATCTGGTGCAGAGGGGACACAAGGTTCGCGTATTCGAGGCACTGCACGAACTCGGTGGCGTGCTGGTGTATGGCATTCCCGAGTTTCGCCTGCCCAAGCAGATCATCCGCGAACAACTCGACTACATGCGCGCCATGGGAGTCGAGTTCGAGACCGATGTGGTCGTAGGAAGGACCGTCGCCATCGACGATCTCTTGCAAGAAGAAGGTTACGACGCAGTGTTTATAGGGACAGGTGCCGGTCTGCCGGTCTTCATGAATATTCCGGGCGAGCACCTGAACGGCGTCTACTCCGCAAATGAATTTCTGACCCGTATCAACTTGATGAAAGCTTACAAGTTCCCCACCTATGACGAGCCGATGCTCGACCTGCACGGAAAAGATGTAGCCGTGATCGGCGGCGGAAACACTGCGCTAGACGCCATTCGCTCAGCGTTGCGACTGGGAGCACACAAAGCCTACGTGCTTTACCGCCGCAGCGAAACCGAGATGCCAGCGCGGGCCGAAGAAGTGAAGCATGCTCGTGAAGAAGGGATTGAGTTTCACATGCTGACCAGTCCGGTCGAATTCCTGCAGGATGGTGATGGCTGGCTGGGCGCAGTCCGGTGCGAGCGCATGGAACTTGGAGAACCCGACGCATCGGGACGGAGGCGGCCCGTGCCGGTAGCCGGTTCGGAGTTTGAAATTCCCCTGTCGGTTGCAGTGATCGCGATCGGCACCAGCGCTAATCCAATCGTCCAGAGCACAACTCCTGGCTTGGACACGAACAAGCGGGGGTACATCCAGGCCAGTCCGGAGACGCAGCGCACCTCGCGGAGAGGTGTGTTTGCCGGCGGCGACATCGTGACTGGAAGTGCCACCGTAATCCTGGCCATGGGGGCGGGGCGGCGAGCGGCCAAGTCCATTCACGACTACCTTACCACCGGGGAGTGGTGAGCGGATGTGATCGCAATGCCAGCGGATCCCACATACGAGAAAAGGGTTAGTCGGCACCGCTACACGGGCACATTGAAATAAAACACAGAGCCGTGTTTCAGTTGGCTGGTCGCGCCGATGGTTCCGCCGTGAGCTTCGACCACGGCTTTTGCGATGGCTAATCCAAGTCCCGTGCCTTGGATGCGGTAGCGTTCGTTCTTGCCCCGATAGAACTTGTCGAAGATGAGCGCCTGCTCAAAATCGTCAATGCCGGGACCGCGATCGGCCACGCTGACGGTGACCTTGCCGTCGTTATTTTCTGCCGTAATGCAGATTGGCGATGCCGCGGGTGAGTATTTGGCGGCATTCTCCAGTAACTGCACGAGCACGGAAGCGATGCGGTCGAGATCAATGGAGAGCAGTGGCAGATTGTCAGGAACGCGGACTTCCATCTGGTGATCGGTGAGCCGCTGTTTTACTTCTTCCAGCGCCCGTTCGATGGCTTCGCGAATGCTATGGGGCCGGCGGTGCAACTCGACTTCATTGGCATCGAGCTGCGCCATTTCGGCGGCCTCGCCCACCAGATGATTCAATCGGTCGGCTTCTTCATTGATGACCGTGAGCAATTCATGGCGCTGGCTGCTTTCGAGATTCGCATCCGCGAGCATTGTGGTAGCCGAGGCTTTGATGCTGGTCAAGGGAGTCCGGAACTCATGCGTGACCGAGTCGAGAATAGCGGAACGCAGTTTCTCACTCTCGCGACTCGCTTCCGCTTTGCTGAGTTTCTCAACCGCGCCGGTGCGTTCGATGGCGATGGCGATCAGGGTGCCGAGAGCTTCGAGAGTCTCGCGGGATAGGACTGGTCCGGTGATGCCGATTGCGCCCGCTGACTTTATTCCCAGCCGCAAAGGGGCAAAAGAAATTCCATGATCGGCGTCTATGGTTGGTTCTCCGCGTGCGGCAACTGACCTCAGGCGACCGGCGTCGAGTTCTTTAGTGTTCGGGTCCGAGCGGTAGATGTCCTGGCGTCCCGGGACGAACAGGGCTGCAGCCCCGACGCCAAAGCCTTCCACCACGAAGCGCGGCAGCGCGTTTAGTAACTCCGGAAGGTTCTCGGTGGTTAGCAGTTGCTGACTGAAACCGTACAGGCGCTCGATTTCCTTTCTGCGCTGGTTGGCCGCGAGCGCTTGCCGTCGAGCTTTTTCCGATAGCTCGCTCGCAATAAGGGCAGTGGCCAGGAACGCAACCAGTGCAACCCAATTTTGTGGATCTGCGATGGTGAAGGTTCCATAGGGAGGCAGGAAATAATAGTTGAAGGCAAGCGTGGCCAAAATCGCCAGGAAAATCGAGTATTGGAGTCCCCAAATAGCCGAAACCACCAGCACGGCCAACAGAAAAGTGAGCGCCACGGTGGTGGGATTGACGGGAGTGATCTGGCGGCAAACCAGAACGACAACAGCCACGATGCCGATACAAACGACGCAACGCAAGGCGGCTTTTGTCGCGGGCTTACTCACGGGCGTATTTTACTCCGCTATCGACAATTTCTACGCACTCGATGACAATTAGGCCGTGCCGAAGACTCCTGAACAGTGGCTGGAGGAAGCATCGCCCGAAAAAAAAGAAGGCGTGTTCAAGCTCTTCCTTGGCTACGCGCCAGGTGTTGGCAAGACATACGGCATGCTCAGCGAAGCGATCCGCCGCCACAGCCGGGGCGAAGATGTCGTGATCGGCGTCGTCGAAACGCACGGTCGGCGGCCGATCGTAGACCTGTCGGGCCGGCTCGAAACCATGCCACGGAAGAAACTCGAATATAAAGGAACCGTATTCGAGGAAATGGATGTCGATGCCATTTTACAACGCAAACCCGCGGTCGTTCTGGTGGATGAACTGGCGCACACCAACATCGAAGGCAGCAAGCACCCGAAACGATATCAGGACGTGATCGATCTGCTGGACGCAAAGATCGATGTCGTCTCGACCATGAACGTCCAGCACATTGAGAGTCTCACGCCACTGGTGCAGCGGATTACGGGTGTGCACGTCCGCGAGACCGTGCCCGACTGGGTGATTCAGCGGGCCGGCGAGATCGTAATGGCCGATCTTACACCGCAGGCGCTGCAGACGCGTATGCGGCGTGGCGACATTTATCCTGTCGATCGCGCGGAACGCGCGATTGGAAACTTCTTTGGCCGCGGCAACCTCATTGCTTTGCGCGAATTGGCATTGCGGCAAGTGGCTCAAGTCGTCGACAAGACCCTGGAGGCGCATCGGGCGGGAGAGAATTTCGATCCCAGCGTTAGCGTTCGTGAGCGCATTGCCGTCTGCATCAGCTCCAATCCTGTCGCCCAGTATTTGATTGCCCGCGGCGGACGCATGGCGCACGCGATGGATGCCGAGTTCTACGTTGTATATGTGGATGTGGTGGCGGACGAAAGCCCTGAAAACCGGCGGACACTGGCCGAAAATAAACGCTTTGCGGAGAATCTCGGCGCGACAATCGTCCGGCTGGAACGCGGCGACGTCGCGACCCGGGTGGCGGAGTTTGTACGGGAGAAGCACATCACCCAGGTAATTCTCGGCCGCTCAGCGGCCGAAGGCTGGCGCAAGTATCTGTACCTCACTGTCATTCAGAAATTTCTGCGAGATGCCCCATCCGTCGATGTTCACATCGTGACGCAGGAGGCGAAATGACGGCAGACCACCGGCATATCCTGGTGGTCGACGACGAGCCGCAGATCACGCGCGTGCTGCGGACTTCGCTGGCCTCGCAAGGCTACGACATTCGTGTGGCGAATGACGGCGAAACTGCTCTAGAAATCGTAAAGGATTGGACCCCGGATCTGGTGATTACCGACTTGTCCATGCCGAACATGGATGGTCCGGAGTTGTGCCGCCGGCTGCGCGCCAAGTCTCAGGTGCCCATCGTGTCATACGGCCTGAGATTTTGCACCACGCCTTTCTGTCACGAAAAATATCACTGAGCAGGTAATCGCCCAGGGTCCGGTGGCTTCTCAAGAAGCGATCAAGATGCTGGGAACCAACGGCGGTGGATTCTTTAACGCCAACAGCGCCCATCCCTTTGAGAACCCAACGCCGTTCACGAACTTTCTGCAGATGCTGGCGATCTTCGCCATCCCCGCGGGGGCTGACCTACACCTTGGGGAAGATGACTGGGTCCCGGCGGCACGGCGGAGAATCCTCGCGTACGTCAGCTCAAGGTTGATCTTTCCGAATCTGATTCTTTCACGCATCTTGAGGATACGCTCGGAGGCTGTCGCCTTTTTGGAATCGTTCACGCCGCATGGCCGGGTCTTTTGCAAGGCGGGCTGCTATCGGTTCCGCGGCAAGCGCTCGAACAGCAACTCTCGTTCGCTATTTATCGCAC
>Ga0182019_10001416_pt1 | contig 12249 bp, 11 predicted proteins | sample 812E2MmetaG_FD_120483 | JGI IMG/M metagenome (GOLD analysis project Ga0182019, IMG submission 120483) | Permafrost microbial communities from Stordalen Mire, Sweden - 812E2M metaG | ecosystem: Environmental > Terrestrial > Soil > Wetlands > Permafrost | place: Sweden: Stordalen | collected...
CGCACCGTCAAGGATCTGGACCAGGACATCGCCGGCCGCGACGTGTTGTTGATCGAGGACATCGTCGACACCGGGCTCACCCTTCGTTATCTGCGCCGCAGCCTCGAGGCGCGACGCCCGGCCAGCCTCGAGGTGGCCACTCTGCTGGCTCGTGAAACCGCAGATCTGGAGCGGCTCAAGGTTCGGTACGTCGGGTTCGAGATCGGACCGCAGTTCGTGATCGGTTACGGGTTGGATGTTGATCAGCGCTACCGCAATCTCGATGTGATCGCCTGTTACGACCGAGACGGTGACCCGCTCGGCGGAGGAGTCGACGGCGCCGTTCGGTAGCCTGGGCAACTCCGGATCCGGCCGTGGGGTTCTCGTGAAGAAGATTCTCTCCAGCGTCTGGTTCTACGTCGCCCTTGCGGTGGTGATCGTCGCGGTCGTTGTCATCGTCATCACGACGCGGTCCACTCCGACGACGATGCGGTTGGATCAGTTCCAGACCCGCATCGCGGCGCATCAGGTACGTACGGCCACGGTCCTGAACCACTCCGCTCAAGTGGTCGGCAAGCTGACCGACGGGAGCGAGTACCAGGTGGGGATTCCCATGGGATATGGCGAGACCCTCACCAAGGAGCTGCTGGCCGCCAAGGTCCACATCGACTCCGACAGCCAGTCCCAGAGTGGGTTCGAGAACTTCCTCTACAACTTCCTGCCAACGCTGCTGGTCATCGGGGTCTTCCTCTGGTTCGTGATGCAATTGCAGGGCGGTGGCCGGGGTCAGCGGTTCGGCCGCGCCAAGGCCCGAAAAGCCAAGCTGAAGAGCTCGGTCACCTTCGCGGATGTGGCAGGGGCCGACGAGGCGGTCACCGAACTCACCGAGATCCGTGACTTCCTCGCCGACCCCGACCGGTTCGCGCGGCTCGGCGCCCGAATCCCCAAGGGGGTGCTGCTCATCGGGCCTCCGGGAACTGGCAAGACGTTGCTGGCCCGCGCGGTCGCCGGCGAGGCGGGCGTGCCCTTCCTGACCATTTCGGGATCCGACTTCGTCGAGATGTTCGTCGGCGTGGGAGCGGCTCGGGTTCGCGACCTGTTCCGCCAGGCCCGTGACGTGGCGCCGGCGATCGTGTTCGTCGACGAGATCGACGCGGTGGGGCGCCATCGCGGCACCGGTGTGGGGGGTGGCCACGACGAGCGGGAGCAAACGCTCAACCAGCTGCTCGTCGAGCTCGACGGTTTCGATGGGCGCGACGGGGTGATTCTCATGGCGGCCACCAACCGACCCGACATCCTCGACCCGGCACTTCTGCGTCCCGGTCGTTTCGATCGCCATGTCCACATCGACGCGCCCGACCTCCGTGGCCGCGAGGCCATCCTGGAAGTGCACTCGCGGAACAAGCCGCTGTCGTCGATCTCGCTGGCCGTGGTCGCGCGTCGCACGGCCGGGTTCACCGGCGCCGATCTCGCCAACGTGGTCAACGAAGCGGCGTTGTTGGCCGGGCGCCGCTCCAGCCACGAGATCACGATGCCCGACATGTCCGAGGCGATAGACCGTGTGATGGCCGGCCCGGAGCGACGCAGCATCGTCATGTCCGAGCGGGCGAAGCGGGTCACCGCGTACCACGAGGCCGGCCACGCGCTGGTCGGCCTGCTGCTCCCTGACGCCGATCCGGTCCATCGGGTCTCGATCGTTGCGCGCGGCCGGGCCCTCGGGTGGACGCAGAACCTACCGACCGAGGATCGCTACACGTTGACCCGATCGGAGTTGCAGGCTCGCTTGGCCATCCTCATGGGTGGTCTGTCGGCCGAGGAGCTTGTGTTCGAGGAGCGCACCACCGGCGCCGCCGACGACATCGAAAAGGCCACGGTGCTGGCGCGCGCCATGGTGACCGAGTTCGGTATGAGTGACGCCCTCGGACCGCAGCGGTTCTCCAACGCGGACGATGAGCCGTTCCTGGGCCGTGAGATCGGCCATGGCGTTGGCACCTCCGAGGTGGTCGCATCCACCGTCGACCGCGAAATCGCCCGTTTCCTGAACGACGCCCACCAGTGCGCGCGAAAGCTACTCACCGAACGGCGATCGTCTCTCGATGCACTGGCGGTACGACTGATCGAGATCGAGACGATGGACGAGGACGACCTGGTGGCGTTACTGGCCGACACGACTGAGGGAGCCGCGTGAGCAACGACCGACCCATCGATCTGAACACGCTCGACCGCTCGGGGGAGGAGGTCGATGTCGGCGTCGACCTGCCGCGCCTCGAGCAGGCGATGCGAGAGGTGCTCATCGCCATCGGCGAGGACCCCGAGCGCGACGGCCTGCGCGACACTCCGGCGCGGGTGGCGAGGATGTACGCCGAGACGTGTGCCGGGCTCCACGCGGATCCCCGGTCGCACCTGAAGGTGACGTTCGACGAGAACCACGACGAGATGATCATGGTGCGCGACATCCCGATGTACTCCCAGTGCGAGCACCACCTCATCCCCTTCATCGGCGTCGCCCACGTGGCATACATCCCCAACGAGGACGGACGCATCACCGGACTGTCGAAGTTGGCCCGACTGGTCGACGGCTATGCCAAGCGACCTCAGGTGCAGGAGCGTCTCACCAAACAGATCGCCGACGCCATCGACGAGGTTCTGGCGCCCCGCGGAGTGCTGGTCGTCATCGAAGCCGAGCATCTCTGCATGTCGATGCGCGGTGTCCGCAAGCCGGGAGCCTCAACGGTGACCTCGGCGGTGCGCGGTCTGTTCCGCACCGATCCCTCGGCCCGAGCCGAGGCCATGCGGTTCGTCGAGCACAACCGGTAGCCCGTCCGGATCCCGTTCTGCCGGTTCGGTCGCATCGTGGCGCCCGGTCGGCCACAATGTCGCCTCCGACGTCGGGGGACGCACACGTATGACGGTCGAGGCTGGGGGCACAACGGGGGCACCGCCGGACCGGTTCGTGAGTCGGGCCGGAAAGCTCGGCTACACGGGCCCGTTCGACGGCCTGCGGGGTGGCGCTCTGGTGATGGTGCTCATCGCCCACGCCAGCATCTTCAACTTTGCATCGTTCGCCATCGCGGTGGACTGCTTCTTTGTGATCAGTGGATTCCTGATCATCACGCTGATCCTCGAGGAGGACCGCTCGACCGGTCGTCTGAACTTCCGCAACTTCTATGTTCGACGGGCCCTGCGGTTGTTTCCGGTGTTGTACACGGCGCTCGGTCTCACCCTGATCGGGGCGCTCATCATCGGCGAGAAGGTCGACGTCCACGATCCGAAGGGAATTCATCACGTCGGGCTGCTCCACAAGACGGTGAGCGACGTGGTCTCGGCCGGGCTGTACGTGTACCACGTCGTCCATCCGGTCAACAGTGAGTTGGTCTCGGGCCCGGGTGGGTCCTCACTCGGTACTGCGGTGATCCGTCCGCTCAGCCAGATCTGGTCACTCTCGGTCGAGGAGCACTTCTATCTGATCGCGGCGGTTCTGACCGTGATCGTCATCCGCAACAAGCTGGTGAAGCCGCTGATCGTGCTGTTCATCGGTCTGTGGGCGTTCGTTGGAGTAGCCCGCGCCCTGGGCCACGTGGGATACCGGGAGATGTGGTACCAGCGGCCCGATGCGCTGCTGTTGGGGGTGGCGTTGGCCTTCATCCACGCGTCGGGCCCGAAGGACTGGTCGGATCGGGCCCAACGACGGCTGATCCAGGCCGGGTACGCGGCCTGGGTCGTGCTCTCGGCCGACGTCTTCGTCGGGACGGTGTTCGCCAAGAAGCTGAAGGTGTTCGTCGCCTTCACGCCACCGGCGGGCAAGTTCCTGCAGAACGGTTTGTACTGGGGTCGCTTCGGATTCACCATCGCCAGCGGGTCACTGGCCATCATCGTGTGGTCGTTGGTGCGGGCGCCCGACCAGCCGATCGCTCGCTGGCTGTCAGCCGGGTGGCTGCGTGCCCTCGGCCGGCGCAGCTACGTCGTGTACGTCGTCCACGTGCCGTTGGCCGTGCTCATCGACGTGGGCCTCGAACACACCCTGAGTCAGGGGGAGCGGTTGTTATTGTATCTGCCGCTGCTGGTGATCATCTCCGAAGCCATGCACCGATTGGTCGAGCAACCCGCCCTCAAGCTCAAACACCGCTTCACCCGCAGAGACGCTTCCGGCGTCCCCGTCTGAGCCAGCCCAGCCCAGCCAGTTCCAGTTCCAGCTCCAACGGGCCGCGAAGTTAGGTGGGGCAGGTCTTCTGGCCGACGAGCCGGGCAGCGAAGTCGATGTCACCCGGCTTGCACGAGTGGACGATCGGGTAGACCTTCCAGTGCTCGGCTTCGATCCGGCGGTCGACCTTGGTGTTGGGGTGCAGGTAGATGATCGGCCACATCTGATTCGACCCCAGCGGGACTTCGATCACCTTGGCGCTCGCGGGAAGTTGCTTGAGGTCGACGACCGGATAGATCGGCACCAGTTCGCCGGTGCGGTAGGTGGTCCGACCCTTCTTGGGCAGCACGTGCTCGGGCTGGCCGATGATCAGGTTCACGTCGCGGTGCACGAGATAGGACAGCGGTGCCATTCGGTCGTGACCGGGGTAGTACACCGGGCCGGTCAGGCCGTCCTTCGCCACCGTCTTGTCGGCCAGGCCGAGCATGTCGACGGCCGGTAGCTGGGAGTAATAGGGGATCACACCCAGCGGCACGACGGCGATCAGCGGCTGACCGGACTCGTTGAGCCCACCGGGGAACTGCTCGCGCAGAATGGTGCCCATCTGATGCCAGCTGCCCACGTAGTTGGCGGGCCAGTGGCTGAGGTCCTTGAAGACGAAGACGGGGAAGGCCCAGCTGCTGATCTCCATGTGGCCGAGGGCGAAGATCGCCAGCACGACCATCAGTGCGATCTGGCGTCGCAGGTTGCTGTAGTGGTCGATGAGATAGGCGGCCGCGATCGCCAGGAACGGCAGGATCGGCACCATGAAGCGGAACTCCATGAAGTCGGCGCCGACCACCACGATGTAGAGGCACCACAACCCGACCGCCACTGCGCCGTATCGCATGCCGGGCAGAGCCATGAGCCCTCGTCGGAGGCGACGCCACCGGCCGATCAGGAGGAACGCGGCGTAGGAGAAACCGAAGCCGGCCAGGTAGAAGATGCCGTAGAGGAATGGCTGGATCTTCGATGTCCCGGTCTTGGCGGCGAATGTGTTCGGTAGGAACGAGCCGTAATAGCTGTGCTTCCAGACCAACCACGGGACTACCAGCACCAGAGCAGGCAGACCCAGGGCCAAGGCGCCCGACACGACCCGCCCGATCCGACCCTCCGGACTCGGCGGCTCCGTCACCGGTCCGCTGGTGGCGGCGTCGCTGGTCCCCGCGGCCAGCCGGTACTCGGCCACCAGGCTCATGACGAACCAAGCGGCGATCAGCACTGCCGAATCGAGCCGGGTGAGCAGTGCGATGCCGGCGAGCAGCCCGGCGGTCAATCGACGGGCCAGCAGGCTCAGGTTGGGGTGGTCGATGTCGGGCAGCAGCAGGAGGGCGACGCTGGTCACGAGCAGGCACTGGAACATCTCCTCCAGACCCGATGTGCCGTACCCGATGAAGGTCATGTTGGCGAGGAGGACCAGTACGGCGAACACGGCGCGTGTCTCGTCGCGCATGATGGCCCGGGCCAATCGCAGGACGACCGCAACAGTGGCCACCAGCACGACCAGACCGAGGATTTCGCCGAAGAGCGGCGTGTTCCAGCCGAGTTTCTCGGGAATGGCCTGGATGACGGTCCACAGGAAGTTGGTGTACCCCTCGACCCGTTCACCCGGGTTGAAGACCAGTCCGCGGCCGTTGGCCAGGTTCTGGGCGTAGCGGTAGCTGATGAAAGCGTCGTCCTCGATGAACCGAAAGTTCCACGCCAGACCCAGTGCGAGGAGGTAGAGCAGGCTCTCGTTCAGCCTGGGGGAGCGCTCGAACCACGGGCGGAAGAAGTCCGAGAAGCGGCGTTCCCCCACTCGGTCCGGGTGGTCCTCGGTGACCGCTCCCGTGGTCACGGTATCCACAACGGCCGATGGTATCGACCGGCATCGGCCAGATCGATTTGACTGGTCCCTGTACTCTCTGGCCGTGACACTGCCCTCGATCATGGGCGTGCTGAACGTGACCCCCGACTCGTTCAGCGACGGAGGACGCTTCGCGTCGATCGACGCCGCTGTCGCGCATGGGGTCGCGATGCTCGACGAGGGTGCCGACGTGATCGATGTCGGGGGTGAATCAACCCGCCCCGGCGCCGATCCGGTGGGCGAGACCGACGAGGCCGACCGCGTTCTGCCGGTCATCACGGCGCTGGCCCACGAAGTGGCCGTCCGGGGCGCCCGGATGTCGATCGACACGCGTCATGCCTCAGTTGCCCGGGCGGCGGTTCGCGCCGGCGCCCACATCATCAATGACGTGAGCGCCTCGCTGGCCTCGGTCGCCGCCGAGGCGGGTGCCGGCTGGATTGCGATGCACATGGCCGGCATTCCGCGAACCATGCAGTTCGACCCGGCCTACGACGATGTGGTCGCCGAGGTGACCGCCTACCTGGTGGCTCGGGCCGAGGAGGCCGCCGGCCTGGGCGTGACCGAGGTGTGGATCGATCCGGGGATCGGGTTCGGCAAGACCGCGGCCCACAACCTGGCGTTGCTGGGTGCTCTCGACCGGCTGGTGGCTACCGGGTGGCCGGTCGCCATCGGGACGAGTCGCAAGGCGACCATGGGCCGATTGGTCGAGGCCAGCGATCGAGGCGTCGGAGCTCTGGGCGAAGGTGAACACCGTGGACCGCTCGACCGGTTGGAGGCGTCCCTGGCCACGGCGACCTGGGCGATGCATCAGGGCGCGGCGATGGTCCGGTGCCATGACGTCCGCCCACACGTCCACGCCGCCGCAGTAGTGGCGGGCACCATCGACGATCCGGCGACCTCGCCGGTGCGGGCCTGAGGGTCCGAAACGAGACAGGGAGCATTGAGTCAATGCCGCCGAAGGGCAAATGGGCGCAGGGCATCACGCCTCGTCATTTCAGTTGGATCATCCAAGATCAGCTCGCGGTCTCAGAGCGCCCGGGCGGGTACGGCGCCAACCACCGCCGCGTGCGGCGTCAAGAGGAGATCATCTGGGTTCGCGAGAAGGGGTTCTCGCCCGTCATCAGCCTGATTCCCGCCACCCACAACCTTCACAACTACGATGAACTCAGCGTCAGCTGGCTGCACTGGCCTTTTCCGATGGCGGAGGAGTACCCGAAGTACCTGCTCGATCACTATGTGGAGATCCAGCGATTGCTGGGTCAGGGCCGAAAGCTGCTGGTCCACCATGAGGAGCTCGGCGACCGCACGATCGGATTCGTGTGCGGGTACCTGGTGTGGTCGGGCCTGGTCCCCGAGGAGCCGAAGGCGGTCTTCCTGGCCGAACACATCACCTCCCGCCAGCTCGGTCCTCCGGGACGTGAGATCGTCGCGGTTGCCGGCCGGCTCGCCGCGCAACGGTGAGGGTGTGACCGACCGCATTGAGCTGCGGGGGCTTCGAGTGCTGAGCTACTGCGGTGTCCTGCCCGAGGAGCGGGAACGCCGCCAGCCGTTCACTATCGATGTCGATCTCGTGTGCGACCTCAGCGCGGCCGGAGAAAGCGATCAGCTGGCCGACACGATCGACTACGGCGCCGTGTGCGACGCGGTCGAAACCGTCGCCCGCAACGGTCGGTTCGAGCTGCTCGAGCGATTCGCGTCGCAGGTCGCGTCGGCGGTTCTGTCCGACGTTCGGGTGACTCGCGCCGTGGTGACGATCCACAAGACACGCCCGCCGGTGCCTCAGGACCTGGCCTCATCGGGTGTTCGGATCGAGCGAGACCGCACAGCTGTGCCCCCGCAAACCTGATGCGCACATTCATCGGGGTGGGATCAAACCTGGGCGACCGGCGCGCTCACCTGCGTGACGCCGTCGACTCGCTTCCCGACGTGGTGGCTGTTTCCTCGGTCTTCGAGACCGACCCGGTCGGCGGTCCCGCCCAGGGGCCCTACCTGAACATCGTCGTCCAGCTCGACACGCTGATCACTCCGCACATGCTGCTTCGCGTCTGCCATCGGATCGAGTCGGCGGCCAATCGGGTCAGGGACCAGAAGTGGGGGCCGCGCACCCTCGACGTCGACATCATCTGGATGGATGGAGTGACGATCGACGACGAGCGGCTGACCATCCCCCATCCCCGGTGGCGAGATCGACGTTTCGTTCTGGTGCCACTCCGCGAGCTGGCCCCCGATCTGGTCACTGCTGCCGACATAGATCAGGCCGACGGGCGGGTGTGGTCGGTGGAGCCGTTGAGATGAGCCGCACCCGGATCGTCGTCGTCGGCCGGGGCCGAGCCGGCGGTTCATTCGCGCAGGCCCTGGCCGCCCCACCCCCCATACTGGTTGCAACGATCACCCCTCCAGCGGTGAAGAACGCAACCAGTTCGGGCGTGACGGGCTGGGAGATCGAGCAGGTGGGCGGTCGGGGCGATCACCTGGCTCAACTCTCGTCGCAGGCCGATGTCGTCCTGCTCTGCGTCCCTGACGGTGCGGTCGCCGACGTGGCTCACGCGATCGAACCCGGGACGGCCGTCGTGGCCCACGTTGCCGGGTTGCTCGGTCTCGATGTGCTCGCTCCGCACAGTCGGCGGGCGGCGCTCCATCCGCTCGCCTCGTTGCCCACGGCGGAACTGGGCGCACAACGTCTCCGCGGCGCGACATTCGCCGTCGCCGGCGATCCGATCGCGCTGGCGATCGTCGACGCGCTGGGAGGCACGGCCATCCGGGTTGACGACGCGCACCGAGCCGCCTACCACGCAGCCGCCTGCATCGCCTCGAACCACCTGGTCGCTCTGTTGGGGCAGGTGGAGCGGGTGGCGGCCGGCACCGGTGCTCCGCTCGAGGCCTATCTCGGTCTGGTGCGCCAGAGCGTCGAGAACGTGGCTGCGTTGGGACCGGCGGCCGCGCTCACCGGTCCCGCGGCCCGGGGCGACGAGGCGACGCTCGACCGCCATCGCGCCGCGCTCGACCCGGCCGAGCTCCCCGCGTATGAGGCGATGGTCGAGCTCTGCCGGCGACTGGCGGGGACCGCGTGAACGAGCTGGTCACGATCGCCCAGTTGCGAGTCGTGCTCGAGGACCTGCGTTGCGACGGGGGCAATGTCGGGCTCGTGCCCACGATGGGGTTCCTGCACGCCGGGCACGCGTCCCTGATCGAACGGGCGGCCGCCGAGAACAGCCTGGTCGTCACCACCCGATTCGTGAACCCACTCCAGTTCGCTCCCGGCGAGGACCTGGCCTCCTATCCCCGCGATCACGATCGCGACGCCGCGATCTGTGAAGCGGCCGGGTGCAACGTGCTCTTCTCGCCCGACGTGGACGAGATGTACCCGACGCCCGTCGTCACCACGGTGTCGGTGAGCGCACTCTCACAGGTCATGGAGGGCGCCTCCCGCCCAACGCACTTCGACGGCGTCGCCACCGTGGTCGCCAAACTGTTCTCGATCGTCGGGGGGTGCCGGGCGTACTTCGGCGAGAAGGACTACCAACAGCTGGCCGTGATCCGAGCGATGACCGCGGACCTGTCGATGCCGGTCGCGGTCATTGGTTGCCCGATCGTCCGTGAGCCTGACGGTTTGGCCCTCTCGAGCCGGAACATCTACCTCACCGACGAGGAGCGGACCGCCGCGCCGGTGCTCAACCGAGCCCTCCGGCAGGGTGCGGCTGCCATCGTCGCCGGCGAGACCGACGCAGACGTTGTTCGTGGCCTCATGACCGAAGTCATTGGCGCCGAGCCGATCGCCGCGCTCGACTACGTGGAAGTGGCCGACCCGAACACCCTCGAGCGCCTCGACCGCTGCGACGACAACGCCCGCCTACTTGGTGCGGTCCGGTTTGGGCGCGCCCGGCTGATCGACAACATCCCTGCGGTCGAACCCCCGTGGCGGCCGGGACTCAGGCTCGGGTCGTGACCGACGACCTGGATCTGTTGATCATCGGCAGTGGCGTTGCCGGGCTGTCCGGTGCGGTGCGGGCCGCGTCCACTCTTGGACTGCGGGTCGGGGTGTTGTCCAAGGCGCATCTCGAGCTGGCCACGACGCGGTGGGCTCAGGGCGGGGTGGCCGCCGCGCTGTCGGGTGACCCCGAGGAGATCGACCTGCACCTGGCCGACACCCTCGCCGCGGGCGCGGGGTTGTGCGACATCGATGCAGTGCGCGTGCTGGTGGACGAGGGACCGTCGCGCGTGCACGATCTGATCGCCCTCGGCGCCCGGTTCGACCACGACGACGCCGGCCATCTGGAGCTGGCCCGAGAAGGCGGTCATTCGGTCGCCCGTGTGATCCACGCCGGCGGAGCTGCCACCGGCGCGGAGATCGAGCGGGCCCTGGTTGCGGCGGTACGGTCCACTGCTGCGGTGCTGCACGAGCAGGCCTTCGCCCAGGCGCTCATCGTGGAGGGCGGCCGGTGTCGTGGCGTCACCGCGCTGGACGCGTCCGGACAGCAGATCGAGGTGCGGGCCCGGCACACCGTCTTGGCCACCGGTGGCGCCGGACAGCTCTTCGCTGTGACCACCAATCCAACTGTCGCCACCGGAGACGGCGTGGCGATGGCGCTGGCTGCCGGCGTTGCCGTCGCCGATCTGGAGTTCTTCCAGTTCCACCCGACCGCGCTCGCACATCCGTCGATGCCCAGGCCGTTGTTGTCCGAGGCGCTGCGAGGTCACGGTGCGCTGCTCCGCGACGCCAGTGGCGAGCGATTCATCGACGAACTGCTACCTCGAGATGTCGTGTCCCGGGCCGTCACGGCCGTTCAGTTGGACCAATCGGTCGACCATGTGTGGCTGGACGCAACCGGGCTCGAGCACTTCGCACTGCGCTTCCCGACCATCGCGGCCGACCTCGCAGCCGTCGACCTGGATCCGGCCAGTGACTGGCTGCCGGTCGCGCCGGCGGCGCATCACCAGTGCGGCGGAGTGGTGACCGACTTGCGGGGTGCCACGACGCTTCCGGGGCTCTGGGCCTGTGGCGAGACCAGTTGCTCTGGTGTCCACGGTGCCAACCGACTGGCGTCCAACTCGCTGCTCGAGGGCATGGTCTTCGGTGCCCGGGTGGTGGAGGCGATCGCCGAGGGCGCGGATGGCCCAGAGGCGACCGGCGCCATGCGTGCCGCGATCGGGAAGCCCAGCGACGGACCCCTGATCGGCGGACGACCCATTGAGGTGCCCGAGGTTGGAGCGTCGCACGGTTCGCCCCTGGGTGCCGACCTGGTGGCCGATCAGCGACGTCGACTTCAGCGGGCCATGACCACCCTGGCGGGCGTGCTCCGAAGTGACGAGTCGTTGTCCGAGGCGATGGACGTGGCCATGGAGATCGCCGACCTGGTCCCCGATGGACAGGCCGACCCGGCCGCGTCGGAGCTTCGCAACCTGGCCCGCGTCGCCTTGGCGCTTCTGGCCGGGGCGGCGGCCCGCACCGAGACCCGCGGCGCCCACACCCGCACAGACTTCCCGGAGACCGACGATGCACTTCGCATCCGACTGGTCGTCGGTGGCGAGTAGCCGATGTCCCCCGAACAGCCGATGCCGTGTGAGCCACCCATCCATGTGGTGCGGGATGCGGTCGGGCGCGCCCTGGCCGAGGATCTGACGCCGATCGGAGATGTGACGTCTGCACTGCTGGACCCCGGGTTGGTCGGATCCGGTCGGTTCGTGGCCCGCGAAGCGGGCCGGCTGGCCGGAACGGCCTGTCTTGTCGAGTCGTTCGCCCAGGTCGACACCCGCGTCGAGATACAACTGCTCCTCGCCGATGGCGCCCGCATCGACGCGGGCAGCGCCGTGGCCGAGGTCTCCGGGCCGCTCGGTTCCATCCTCACGGCCGAGCGCACGGCACTCAACTTCTTGTGTCACCTGTCCGGCATCGCGACACTGACGGCGCGGTACGTCGAGGAGGCTCGGCGAGGCGGCCGGGCCCAGGTGTGGGACACCCGAAAGACCACGCCTGGGCTACGCACGTTGGAGAAGGCGGCGGTGCGCGCGGGGGGCGGTCGTAATCATCGGGGCAATCTGTCCGAGTGGGTGCTGCTCAAGGACAACCACGTCATCGGCATCGGCATCACCGAGGCAATCGCCCGGGCGCGGGACATGTGGCCGGCCCGCACGGTGCACATCGAATGCGACCGCCTCGATCAGGTTCACGATGCGGTCGAGGCGAGTGCGACCGCGATCCTGCTGGACAACATGACCCCGGCCCAGGTGCGCGACGCGGTGGCGC
>Ga0182019_10001417_pt1 | contig 12248 bp, 12 predicted proteins | sample 812E2MmetaG_FD_120483 | JGI IMG/M metagenome (GOLD analysis project Ga0182019, IMG submission 120483) | Permafrost microbial communities from Stordalen Mire, Sweden - 812E2M metaG | ecosystem: Environmental > Terrestrial > Soil > Wetlands > Permafrost | place: Sweden: Stordalen | collected...
GCGGAGTGAATCACCAGATCGGCCCCGTGCTCGATCGGCCGGCAGGCATAGGGCGAAGCGAAGGTGTTGTCTACCAGGAGCAGGGCGCCGTGACGGTGGGCAACGTCGGCGAGCGCTGAGATGTCCGAGACCACGATCAATGGGTTGGAGACGGTCTCGACGTAGAGGATCGGCGCCGCGGTCCGGGCCAGGGCGGCGTCGACGGCGGCGTGGTCCGTCGGATCCACGAACTCCGTGGTAACCCCGAGGCCGGCCAGAACCCGAACGAGGAGGTCGCGGGTGGTGCCGTAAATGGCCTGCGTGGCGACGATTGTCTGCCCCGCGCGAACGTTGGCCACGATCGCCGCGTGGATGGCGGCCATGCCCGTCGCGAAGGAAAGCCCGGCTTCGGCGCCCTCCAGATCTGCGATTGCAGCGCCGACCGCCGCGGTCGTGGGATTGTCGATGCGGCTGTAGGCGTAGCCCGGCTGAGCCCCCGTCAGAACGTCTCCCAGCTCGTCGGCGTCGGCTGCGGAGAAGGCCGCGGCCTGATAGATCGGCACGGCGGAGGGCGTCTGGTGAACCTCGGCCGAACGCGTCGCAGCCAGAATCGCGCGGGTGGAGAAGCGGGCCATGCGCGGATGCTAGCCGATGGAGGCCTCCGGTGCGACCGGCCGAGCCGCACGGCCCGCTGCTAGGATCTGGCTGTGCCGTCACCACGATCGGACCAGGATCGAATCGAGGTTCTGGCGTCTGCCCTGGACCGCGCTTTCGGCATGCCCGACGACCCCGCACCGCTCGAGATCGCCAGGGCGCCCGGCCGGGTCGGTCTCATGGGCGACCACATGGAGTACAACGAAGGCCTCGCCCTGACCGCGGCGATAGACCTCGACACCTGGATCGCTCTGCGGCGCCGCGACGACGGCATCGTGCGCATGGTCTCGCGGCACTCTCGCGACGCCGGCACGTTCCGGATCGGCTCGCTCCGGCCGGGCGTCGAGGGGCGGCGGCGCAGCTGGAGCAACTACGTCGCCGGAACGGCCTGGTCGTTGCGTGAGGCGGCCATCCCGATCGCCGGCTTCGACGGCATCGTCGAAACCGCGCTGCCGATCGGCGGCGGGCTGGGATCGTCGGCGGCGCTGGAGCTCGCCTCGGCCCTGGCCCTCATCGGCCGCAACCGAGTCCTCGCTCCGGCCGCACTGGCCGCGATCGCCCAGCGTGCCGAGCGCGACTACCTCGATATCGACGCGGGCATACTCGATCAGCTGGCCTGCGCGGCCGGTCGCGAGGGAAGAGCGTTGATGGTGGACTGTCGCTCGCTCGAGACGCGCCAGGTGGTGTTGCCGTTCGGGGTGCGGGTGGTCGTCTGCGACACCGGCGAGAAGCGCGACCCGAGTCTGGCTCTGACCGCCCTACGCCGCGCCGAGTGCGCTCGGGCCGTGGCCCTACTGGCCGAAAAGCTGCCCGGGCTATGCTCGCTGCGCGATCTGGACGTCGCTTCTCTGCGACGCCACCGCGCCGGGTTGCCGGAGCATCTCGCGGCGCGCGCCGAATACGTGGTCTCGGAGAACGCCCGGGTCGTGGCCACGGCCGCGGCCCTGGAAACGGGCGATCTCGACGCGCTGTGCCGTCTCTTCGCGGAGTCTCATGCGTCGCTGCGCGACCGATACGAAGCCGGCTCGCCGGCCCTGGACGCGATGGTGGACGTGGCCCGTGCCGTCCCCGGCGTGATCGCGTCGCGGACGATGGGCATCGGACTCGGCGGATGCACCGTGAACCTTGTGCTGGCGGATGCCGTCCCGGCGCTGGTCGCGGCCGCGGCTCGTGACTACGACGCCCTGACCGGGCTGCGGAGCCGCGTCTACGCGGTCGCGGTCGTGGACGGCGCGGGGCTGCTCAGGCCGTAGCCGACTCAGTCGGACGCGGTTCGGGTCGCGCCGGCAAAGCCGGCCAGGATCGATGCCAGCCGCTGGTACTGGCCCAGGTAGTTGTAGGCCTGGGCCGAGATGCGGAGCAGGACGTCGAATTCGGTGTCCGGCGGCAGATCGCCGGAGTCGAGGAGCCACGGGCAGGGCCACAGCATCAGCGGCACTTCGAAGCGCCGGCCGCGCAGCGCACTCTCGATCATCTCCTTGCGGCGAGGTGCCTCCGAGCGAGACCACGGACCGCCCGGCAGCTTGACGCAAGCCATCGAGCCGACCATCGAGGTCGGCGCCAGCGGGTCGGTGTGCAACGCCCTCGCCAGCAGCTCCATGGCCGAGATGGCGAGGCTCCGGTTGGTGGCCATGAGCACAGGCCAGCCGCCCGGCAGAGTCTCGGCCAGGCCGTCGATCGCCGCGGGCGTCGTCAGCCATGCGCTCGGGTCGAGCGTTCCCTGCCAGTCGAACTCGAGGCGGAACTTGGAGCGGTCGACGCGCGTGTCGTTGGAGCCGCTCGAAATCGCCAGCGGCTTGATCAACGCCTGTCTGTCGCGGCGCACGGCCAGGAAGGCGGAGCCCTTGGGCGCGCAGATCCACTTGTGCGCGGAGCCCACGTAGTAGGCCGGCCTGAAGTCGCGCAGAATCACCGGCACCATGCCGGGACCGTGGGCCCCGTCGACGAGGACGTCCACGCCCTTCTCGCCCAGCGCCGCCACGATCTTCTCAATCGGCAGCACGAGCGCCGTGGGACTGGTCACGTGCTCGATCATCGCCAGCTTGGTCCGGGGCGTGACAGCGGCCAGGATTGCCTCGAGAGCCTGATCGGGCGACTTGATCGGGTAGGGGATGTCCGCCAGAACGACGCGGGCCGACGACTGGGCCGCCGCAAATCGCGCCGCGTTCAGGCTGGCGTTGTAGGCGTGATTCGTGGCGATGATCTCGTCGCCTCGCTCGAACCGCAGCGAACGCAGAACCGTGTTGATGCCGGCCGTGGCGTTGGGCATCAGCGCCAGGTCGTCGGCTTCGGTGCCGACAAAGGCGCCGATCTCGGAGCGAGTCCAGTCGAGCAGGTCCTCCAGGTCGCGGGCCAGAAACTGCACGGGGTGCTTTTCGAGCTTGTCGCGCCAGCCGCGCTGGACGGCCAGGATGGAATTCAGGCACGCGCCGAACGAGCCGTGGTTCAGGAATGTCACGGTTTCGTCGAGGGCCCACTCGGACGCCGCCGACGCCGCTTTGCCGACTCCGACCGGGTTGTCTGTCACGGTCCTGGATTGCTCCTTGAGGCGCGCGATACCGGAACCCGGTGTCGCCACTGAGGGATCGGCCGGAATTGCCGCCAAAAGAGTGACGTACCGAACGGCAGTCCTATCCGATCCCATCCAATCGAGTGTTGCCATCCCCATCGGGCAGGCGTACGTTGAATTGGTCTCATCCGCGCCACGGTTTTCTGGAGGCAAGATGCAGGCGGCGATGGCGGCCACAGGTTCGCGACTTACTCGCGTCGAGAGCGGGACGCTCCCGTTCAAGGCCGATCCATATCGCACCGCGTTCAACCTCGAATGGAGGCCGCGCGCCGGCAACATCAGCGGTGACACTCGAGCCGGCGACGCCGCGCGGTAGAGGGCAGCGCCCCTGCCGCGACGAAATTGGCCGGGACCGGCGCAATGTTGCGCCGGTCTTCTGCTGTCTGGGGCGAAGCCGGATACTGACGCAATGGACGACAAGCCCCGAGTGCAGCCGGCGGATCGGGCCGAATGGCGGGCCTGGCTGGCGGCCAACCATCGAACGTCGACCGGCGTGTGGCTCGTCTCGTGGAAGCGCCGGACCGGACGCCCGACGGTCGCGTACGAGGAGGCCGTCGAGGAGGCCCTCTGCTTCGGCTGGATTGACGGCGTGCTGCATTCGATCGGCGAGGAGAAGTCCGAGGAGTGGTTCGCGCCGCGCCGGCCGAAGAGCACGTGGGCCCGTACCAACAAGGAACGCGTCGCCCGCCTCGAAGCGGCCGGACTCATGGCCCCAGCCGGTCTCGCGGCCGCTGAGCTTGCCCGCGCCAATGGGTCGTGGCAGTCGCTCGACCTCATCGATGCTCTGGTAGTGCCCGACGATCTGGCCGAGGCGCTGGCCGCCGTGCCGGGGGCGCGGGAACACTTCGACGGCCACTCCCCGTCGGTCCGGCGGTCGGCGCTGGCGTGGGTCTACCAGGCCAAACGGCCCGAGACGCGTGGCGGTCGAGTGGCGCAGATTGCCGCCGTTGCGGCGCGGGGAGAGCCGATCGCCGGCTTGTGGCAGCGCCGCGACTGAGCGCAAGAACGCGCTAGTGCCTCGATCCCTTAATCAGCGGTTCGCCCGGCGCCGACGAGCCACCGTGGCCTGGATTCTTGCAGATACGCCTACCAGTAGTGTCTTCCGCAATTGTGGGATCGACGGCAACTCGGTCCGACTCCTCCGGGTCCGCGATCCACGCTCAAGATGGGGCTTTCAAGCACGCGTTAGGCGCGCCGACGGTGGCCACTGAGCTTGGAACCGAGTCCAATACCACTACCAGGCGTAAATGATGGAAACCGCGGTGATTCGCTCTCAGATACCAGGCTGGTGTGTGGCTAGACGGAAACGAGGCCGACAACCGTGTGGCTACTTCCGGATCGGGACACTAGATCGCCCGCATCCGGTTGCCCTTGGCGTTGTGCTCCACCTCCGCCAGCCCCAGTGCCTCCATGAGCGGTGGAACGTACATCCCGAACCTGCCGCGCAGCCCCTTCTTGAGGCCGTACCAGCCGCCGACCGGGTTGTCGGCCGAGCGGCCCCAAGCCTCGACCGTTCCGTCGACCGCGGGCTTCTGTTCGTCGGCGCTGCCGAGCGGCATCCAGTCGCCGTGCTTCTTCAGCATTGCGTGTAGGTCGTCCAGGCAGCTCAGCCGGTAGCGCAGGACCGTCGTCCCGACCGTGCAGACGAGCGCCGGCGGATCGGCCGTGTCGTCGCGGTACATCGAGTAATCCGACGTACCGGGCGGCGTCTTCAGCTGCCAGGGTTCCTCTTTCGTGCCCGTTCCGTGAACCGCCGCCGACGCCGCCATATTCGACTCCTCGCGCAGATGGACCTCGACTCGCGACCGGGCGAGCCACAGGGTCGAACTTACAGCCTCGCCCAACCGGCTCCGGCGAACCTTCGGAAATCGTCCGCGTGGCGGGACGAGTCGGCGGCGCTACGCCCGAAGGCGGACATAGAAGATGGAGTCGATCGGATTGCCCGCTCGATCGAGGTCCCAGGCGCGGCGAACGCCCTCGCGCTCGAACCCGGCCCTGAGCAGCACCGCGCCGGAGCGGTCGTTGCCGTCGTCCGTGTATGACTCGAGGCGGATCGCATCCGTCGCCGCCAGAGTCCAGTCGGCGATGAGGCGCAGCGCTCTCGTCGCGGCACCTCGCCCGCGAGCGTCGGGCGCGAGCCAGTAACCGAACTCGGCGATATGGCCGTTCATCGGCTCGCGAGTGATCGATCCGAGAATCCGTCCGCTCTCGGCATCGGTGATCGCGAACGTCGCGGCTGATCCGTTGCGCCACGCCTCGATCGAGTGCGCGATGAAGCCCTCGGCGTGCTCGCGAAGGTACGGCTGCGGAACGTTCGTCCAGCGCCCGATCTCGGGATCCTGGCACGCCGCGAAGACGGCGGGCGCATCTTCCGGGATCCACGGGCGAAGAAGGACGACACCATCCGTAAGTCGCGGCGCACCGCCGGTGTCGTTCATTCCATGCCCCTACTCGTGCTCCCGGCGCAGTCGGAGCATTCTTCGCGCCGGCGACTTGCGGGTCGCGGTCGCGGGCCTCCTCCGCGCAACACACCATGGAGGAGATTGGTCGGGGTGGCGGGACTCGAACCCACGATCTCGTGCTCCCAAAGCACGCGCCTTACCAACTAGGCCACACCCCGACGCGGAACGCCGAGCCCACAGGATACTCGACGTTCCGGTGTTCTGAGGTTGGACTTGAAACGTATGTGCCGGCCGCGGTCGCAGGGTCAGCTACCGGTCGAAGGACTCGACCCGGTGGACGGTGTGCTGCCGCACACGAACTCCTTCATAAACTTCCTGACCGGAGCCGGATCCCCACGTTCGGCGGCGTCGACGACCGTCTTGTGAGCGCTCGACATTCCGGAGCCGCTTCCGGGTAAGAACGCTATCCAGCTCCGGGATTTCTCCAGGCCTGCAAGGCCGGTGGCCATCTGCGCTGCATCAGAGCGATCGTAGCCGTCCAGCCAGTAGCCCTCCCACATGCAGGCCGCTGTGTATTCGACCCAATAGTGGCCCTGGGGATAGTCATACATCACCGAAATGGTCGCGCCTGGCTGGTCCGGGTCGTCGATTGTTCCCCGCGTATGCATGGGTGGCCACGTCGCCCCAGGCGGGATCGGCGTCACGGCTCTGGCGTCTGCCATTTCGTCGTCCACTTGTGGGGCAGTCTCGGAAGCTCCGAAGAGGCCGGCCGCGGCGACCGTGCCGGCGACGGCGACAAGCAACGCCGCAGCAATCAGTACGCTTATCCGTGCTTTGCCACGCGGCAGGACCAGGTGGCGTCGGCTCGGCTGACCGACGGCTTGCCGCGCGATGAGATCCGCAATCCGATCATCGAGTCGGGCGGCCAGGTCGGGTGCCATCGGCTCGGTCAGCCCGTCCGCGACCATTCGGTCGAACGGAGTGTCACCGTTCATTGGTGTAGGCCTCCTTCAGTCGTGCCAGAGCCCGACTGAGCATCTTCTGCGTAGCTTCCTCGCTCCGGCCGATGACCTCGCCAATCTCGCGAGCCGTCATCCCGGCCGCGTAGCGGAGGGCGATCGCATCCCTCTCCGGGTCATTCAGTTCCGCGACCAGGCGTCGGACTTGGCGGCGCTCGTCCACGGCGATGGCGACATCCTCGGCGGAGGCAGTCATCGGGTGTGCCATCTCGGGCGTGGGTCCACGAACCAGGCGGCGCAACTTCCGGTTGTGATCGATCGCGGCATTCCGGGCAATCCGGAGCAGCCAGGCTTTCATGCCGCCGCCAGAGGGTCTGTATCTCCCGAATGCGGCGAGCGCGTGCTCGAAAGTCGTGGCCGTGAGGTCCAGCGCTTCGTCTTCGTCCAACGTTCGGGTCCGCAGGTACATGAACACGGCGTCCCGGTGCATGGCGTAGACATCGGCGAATGTCGTGACGTCCGTTACGTCTGCGTGATCTGAGCCGACAGAATTCGCGCGCTCGGTCTCGGTGGGGAGAGTCGTGAATGCCAGTTCGTTCATAGGGTTCCCTCTGCGTGTAACCCTATAACGGATGGAGGACGCTGCGGCGGACAAGTGTCGCTGGCTCCAGCCGCTCAGCGCACCACAATCGTCACATTCAGCGCTCGCCCCGTCACGCTGCGTTCGATGGGGGCGATCCCGGCGCCGCTAGGCCCGGGTTGCCGCCGCCAGGGCGAGGGTCTTCTCGGCCGCCATCAGAAACGCGTCGCCCCTGGCGTGGTCGAGGACGTTGATGACGAAGATGGTCGCGCCCTTCTTGACGCTCAGCTGGATCGAGCTTTCGCCGCCGGTGTTAGGCAGGAAGATCTTCTCGTAATAGGCGACGTCGCCGATGCCGGACGTAGGCGTGATCGTGAATGAGCCGGCCACAGATGCTCGATCGGGGAGGAATTCCGCCGGGGCCACGACGGCCACCTGCACGGAGTTGAGCTTCATGACGGGACCCGAGAAGACGCACGTATTCTCGCCCGCCACCGGAGCCACGCCCGCGGCGACGGGATAGCCCAGGGCCGCCGCGGCCTCGGCCTGCGTGATCAGCGAGCAAGCGACGGGGCTGCCGGGTGCGCCGTCGGCCGAGGTGGCGGTCGCGGCCGCGGTCGCGGTGGCCGCCGACGGGAGCGTTGCCGCCGTTGTGCCGGGAGCGATCGCCGGTGCGGTCGAAGTCGCCCCAATCCCGGGGACCGTGCCCAGCGCGCCGCCTGGAACGCCGGTCGCGCCCGACCCGCCGCATGCTCCGCCGAACGCCGCCACAAGGACCAGCAGCAAGGTTACTCGTCGCATGTTTGAGGCTCCCGAACCCGGATCGATGCCCGGCCGTTCCACTTTCCGCGCGGAGCGCCAACCGAGCGTGCCGGTGTCCGGCCAAGACTAGGGCCGCCACCCGGGCACGCCACGTATGGTGTGATTTGTTGCGCCCGGCGCGTTTGCCGTTCCTCGGGCCGGGAATTCCGGGCCCCGAACGGAATGGCGTCATAATCCCTTCAGCCCAGGCGCCTCATCGACGGTGCCGGGCCGGCCGATCGGTTGCGCCGGGCGAGAGCCGCGTTGCCGTTGGGGGCCATTGACGCAATGGGCGTCACGTCCCCGGAATCCGGCTCGTCCAGCTTTTCGGGGTTGGACTCGACGCGTTGCGCTGGCCGTGGCACTGCCGCGGCTTCAGCAGGAGATCAGGAAGGCTGGACAGACTCAGACGATGGAACTCACTTTCAACTCGCCGGCGAGCATCGGTGCGCTCGGACTGCGAGCCTGGAGCCACCGTCTTACGGCGAGCTTCGTAGCCGCTCCCGCGGTCGCTCTTGGCACTTTCATCATTGCGGCGCTAAACCAGCACGCCCCGTACGACATCGTCGCCGGAGAGGCCGCGCGCGTGGTGGCCGGCATCGTGCCGCTGATTGCGGCCGGGGTTGCCGGGCTCGCCGTCCTGCGGCCGCGAATTGGACTGCTGGCGATGCTGCTGGTCACACCGCTGGTCGATGTCGCCCAGATCTCCTGGACCGTCGGCTCGGTGCAGGTGATCGATCAGACCCTGTTCGTCGTCGCGCTGGGTCTGGGCCTGTTGCTCTACGAGCGGGAGCGTCGATCCGGCGCGGCGGGCGCGGCTGCCCTCGCCGGCCGGGCTGGTGCACAGCCCGTCGGTGTGGACTCCGGCCTCCGATCGCGCCTCTCGCTGCCGGTCGTGGCGCTTTGCGCGGCGCTGGCCATGATCGCCATTGCCACGCTTTCGACGGCCATGTCACCGAACGTCGGGCAGAGTTCCGCGGTGCTTCTCCACGGCATCGTCGAACCGTTCCTGGTGGCTGCCGCCCTCATCGTCTTGCGTCCGACCCGGCGCGATCTAGTCCAGCTACTGATCGTGCTGTCGATCTCCGTGGCGCTGGGCGGGCTGATGAACATGATCCAGAGCATTCCGGCGATGCGGACCATCGAGGCGATGCAGCTCGATCGCAATCGGCTCCTGTTCTCGCGGATCACCTATTTCAACGTCGGGCTTTTCGGCGAGATGCTTGCCATGACGACTCCACTTCTGCTGGCCTTGCTGCTGGCAGTTCGGAAACGCTACGTGTACCTGCCGCGACCGGTCGTGGCGCTGCTGCTGGCAGCCGTCCCTCTCGACGTTGCAAGCCTGTTCCTGACCTTCACGAAGAGCGCCTACCTGGCCTCATTCGGCGGCTGCCTCGTCTTGCTGCTGCTGTTCGTCCACGGCTGGCGGCGACGGAGCGCGATCCTCCTGGCGGTCACGCTGGCCTCGGCAGTGGTGATCCCGTGGCCGGCCCTGGTTCTCCAGGCGGCTCCGCCGCTCAACCAGGCCTACCGCAGCGCCATGGTCGCGGTGGTCGGTCAGAGCCGCTTCGACTCCTGGAACCCTTCCACGCCGACGGGCAAGGGGTCGGTCATGGAACGCTGGTACGCGACCCAGGCCGGCATCAAGATGGCCATCGACCATCCGCTCCTGGGTATCAGCCTCGACCAGTTCGGGACCGAGTACGCCGCCGAGTACAAGCCCGCAGCCGCCCACCTGGATCTGGATTGGGCGCATTCGATGCTGCCGGAGGTGGCGGCGGAACTGGGTTTCCCGGCTCTCATCCTCGACCTGTTCATCTATGCGGCGGCGATGTTCGCGGTCTGGCGGGTCTATCGTTCGCCGCCCGACCAGCTGGCCCGGCTGCTCGCCTCCGCCTTGCTGGCGACGATGGTCGCGTGGCAAATCGCAGGCACCGCCTTCGCGGGCGACATGTACCGGCCGTGGCGGAACATGGCCTCGGATTACGTGACGATGATGGTTCTCGTGACCGCCGCGTTCGCCTTGTACCGGCTGTCATTCGCCGGCCGCCGCGCCGGGCGAGTCGTGGTCGCGGCTACGTAGCCGTTTCGCCGCCCACGCCGCCCTCGCCGATCGCCGCCAGAACGCGGCCCCAGCCGGCGGGTACCTCGCAGCGGAGCATGCCGCCGGTCGCGGTGACTGTGCCGCCGTTGAGGAGATCCAGCCACTCCCCGTCATGCGGCCGCGGCCCGGCTGCCGCCGCCGGTCCCGCCGGCCCCGCCGGTCCCGCCACGTCGACGCTCATCTCCACGGCGTGGTCCGACGCGTTGAGCAGGACCACGACCGTCTCGGGACCCTGCTCGCGGGCGAAGCCGAACTGTTCGGCGGCGACGTGGAGCTGGCGGTACGAGCCACGGCGAAGCGGCCCCGACTCGGTGCGGATTCGAGCGATGCGACGGATCGCGTCCGCGAGCCCAGGCTCGGAGCCCAGCCTTGGACCGTCCGCCAGATCGAGCTCGGGCCGGACCGGGCTGTCGTCGCCCGGTTTGAGCTTGCCCGTCAGGCCCCATTCGGAGCCGTAGTAGATCGACGGTACGCCGGGCATCGTGAACAGCAGCAGGTAGAGCGGGTAGAGGAGCCGGTTGTCACCGAGCTTGCTAGCGACGCGATCCTGATCGTGGTTGTCGACGAAGTTGAAGAGCGGTAGCCCGGCGTAGAGCCCGCGCGGCCCGAACTCGCGGTTGAGCGTGTACGCAATCTCGAAGTAGTTGCGGTCCACAAGGCTCGAATAGAGACCCTTGTAAGCCTCGTAGTTGGTCACCGAGTCGAGCGTGTCGGGATTCGCCCAGCGACGGTAATCGCCGTGGACGACCTCCCCGAAGAGCCAGAAGTCAGGGTCGAGGCGGCGCGTCATCGACGCCAGGTCGCGCTGGAAACCCAAGTCGATCACGTCGGCGGCGTCGAGCCGCAGGCCGTCGATCCCGAAGTCGCGGATCCAGCTGTCGACCGCGCCGAAGAGATGGCCGCGCACATCGGGGTTGTCGAGGTTCAGCGTCACCAGGTCGAAGTGGCCGTGCCAGCCCTGGTAGGTGAACGGATCGCCGTACGGGCTTCGGCCGTCGAACCGCAACCCAGCGAACCAGTCGCGGAACGGCGACGCTTCGCCGTTGCTCTGAACGTCGCGAAAGGCCCAGAAGTCTCGGCCGACGTGATTGAAGACGCCGTCGAGGACGACACGCAGGCCGGCGGCGTGGGCCGCGGCGATGACCCGGCAGAGCGTCTCATCCGTGCCGAGGCGGCGGTCCAGGTGCCAGTAATCGCCGGTGTCGTAGCCGTGCGCGGTCGACTCGAAGAGCGGTCCGAGGTATAGCGCGTCGCAGCCCAGGTCGCGGATGTGCCCGAACCACGGGACGAGCTTGTCCAGCCGCTCCACCGGTGCCGCCCCGAAGTCATTCCGCGCCGGCGCGCCGCACAGCCCCAGCGGATAGACGTGGTAGAAGATCGCCTCGCGCGCCCAATCAGCCAATGGTTGCCCTCCGTGTCGTTGTTCGGCCGTGTCCGCCCGACAATCGGCCGTGTCCGCCCGGCGTCACGAGTAGATGCCGTGCTGGAACTGATGGACCGCTCCGCGCACCAGCCCGTCGTCCAGGTTTGCGTAGCCGTTGAGCCACAACCCGACGTAGGTGTTGACCATCCCGAGAAATGTGGCCGCGTAGGCCTTATGCCGGCCGCGCATGTTGCCGTGGTCGGCAGTGGCCGCTTCGAAGAGTCGCTCGAGTGTCGTGTACTGCCCGAGGTTGCCCGCCATCACGGCGGCGTGCTCGTCGCTCTGGGGCGGGGCAAACCAGAACCCGAGCTGCATCCGGTAGTACGCCGACTCGCGCCGGGCGAAGTCGAAGTACACGCCGACGACTCGCTCCAAGGTGCCGGTCAAGTCGCCCCGGTAATCGGCGGCAGCTTCCAGGGGTTCACGCAGACCGGCCGACCGTTCGGCGATCAGCGCGTCGAGCAGGCCGCGCTTGCTGCCGAAGTAGTGGTAGAGAGTCGGCTTCGTGACGCCGGCCGACTCGACGATCTCCTGGACGCCGACCGCGTCGTAGCCACGCTCGCTCCACAGCGCCAGGGCCCGGGTCAGGATCTCCGATCGGTTGTCCACGGCGTGAGTATACCGATCGGTATAGACGGGCGCAAGGGCAAGGTGCGCCGGCCGCGCCGCTACCCGTCGCCGGCCGCGCCGCTACCCGTCGCCGGCCGCGCCGCTACCCGTCGCCGGCCGCGCCGCTACCCGTCGCCGGCCGCGCCGCTACCCGTCGCCGGCCGCGCC
>Ga0182019_10001418_pt1 | contig 12246 bp, 9 predicted proteins | sample 812E2MmetaG_FD_120483 | JGI IMG/M metagenome (GOLD analysis project Ga0182019, IMG submission 120483) | Permafrost microbial communities from Stordalen Mire, Sweden - 812E2M metaG | ecosystem: Environmental > Terrestrial > Soil > Wetlands > Permafrost | place: Sweden: Stordalen | collected...
CGCTGACTGCGATCGTGCTGATATTCAGCGTGGCATTCCCCGAGTTGGTGAGTGTAACCGTCTTCACCGAGGCGTTATGCCCCACGAGAGTCTTGCCCCACACCAGCGATGTCGGCACCAGTTTCACTTTTGCACCCTTTATCGTGAGCGTCACCGTCGTCGTATGCGTCAAGCTACCTGACGTGCCGGTGATCGTGATCGCCTTGTTCCCCGCCGCCGCCGATGCACTCACCGTCAGTGTCAACGTGCTACTTGAGGTTGTGGGATTTTGGCTGAACCCTGCCGTCACTCCACTTGGCAGACCGGATGCGGCCAACGTAACGCTGCCCGTGAAACCGTTCACCGGAACCACAGCAATCGTGCTCGTGCCGCTACTCCCCGGTGGAACGGTTAGTTTGTTCGGAGTTGCAGTCAGGCTGAAATCTGGACCCGCAACGGTGAGGCTCAACGTGGTCGTCCCCGTCAAACTCCCCGACGTGCCGGTAACCGTCACCGTGACCGTCCCCGCCGCCGCCGTGGCGCTTGCCGTGAGTGTCAGCGTGCTGGTTGTGGCCGTCGGATTCGGGCTGAACTTCGCCGTCACACCGCTCGGCAGACCGGACGCAGCCAGGTTAACACTTCCGCTGAATCCGCCCAGATCGGTGACCGTGATCGTGCTCGTGCCGCTGCTGCCCTGCACGACCGTTAGAGCGTTCGGCGCAGCCGAAAGAATGAAGCCCGGCGTCTGCGCTCCAGCCAAAGCGTTGATCAGACCAACCCCGTTAGGGCTGCCCCAACCCGTCGCCAAATCGAACCCCGTCACTGCCGGGAAGCCATTACTTCCGCTGACGATGTCGTGGAACGCGGCCCCGTAGCCCGACCCTATTCCGATCTCATAGATGGCTGGGTTCACAAAACCGAGTTGCGGATTGCCGTTGGCCAGCGCTTGTTGATTGATCAGAGCCATGAAGCCGGCCCACATCGGCGCCGCAAAACTGGTTCCGCCCCAGCCTCCAGCGCAGCCACTCTGGTTCGAACATACGAAAAAATCAAAATTGGATTCCGCTGATACGTCGGGAGAGTTCCGTATCGTCGTCGACCCTTTGTTGCCCGAGTTAATCACGCCCGGAAGCTGCTGCCAGGCTGGAATGGGAAACGAATCGGGCGTATAAAAACCGCCGCCGCTGTCCACCCATGCGGTTTCCGAACTCCACGGACCGCCCGCTTTGGTTACCTGTAAGTCCGTGCCGCCAACTACCGTGACATATGGATCGTCGCCCGGGAAAACAAATTGGGTACCCGAGGTGTACGCCCCACTGTCGCCGGCTGCTTGAAAGAAATTCTGCCCCTGCGCCGCAAACTTCTGGAAGAAAGGGTCCGCCGCGCTGGGGTCCGACGGCCTCCAACTCCACGAAGATCCAATTTCTCCAACCAGCGGAGCATGCGTCGACATGGAACTAAGCATGGCCGTGTCGCTCGATCCAACAAACACATATAGTCCCGCCAGCCCGGGGGCCATCGAAACTGCCTGCGTGATATCGAGCGTCTGCTCCGTATCATCACAGCCTGGCGCGATGCAATTCACATTGGTTCCATCCGTCGAAATGCCGGTGATGGTGACGTTGTTCGTTTGCCCAACTGTCGTGAAGTAAGTGTTCACATCCGCGATGTCATATCCGGCGTATTCCAGCAATCCTACCGACTGCCCGGCGCCGGCCAGAGCCGTTCCCCCGTAGTAGGCCGCCCGCATGTCGCTGCCGCAATATGTGTTTCCCGGACAGGAACCCTTAACCACATTGGGATTGACCTGAGAATTCTTATGCCGGAACAGCGCACGTGGGATCGAATAGTTGTCCAACCCCGAGATGTGCCAGAGCTGGAATGGCAGGTTCACCGTCGGTTCCCGGTCCGGAGCATAGAATGTACGGCTTTCCGTGGGGTGCTGATAGACGCCCATGGTCACATGCAACGCGGCTTCGATGGCCGCCACCGTGCCCTTGAGTTGCACATCCATTCCATCCCGCGAGCCCCCTACCACTACAAAACCGCTCGCTTCTGCGAAGCGAATCACCGCGTCATAGTCCTCCTGGCTGGCGCCAAACCTCGCGGTAAACTCTTGCACCGACAGAAACTGCCGGTAGGAGGAGCTGGAAGGATCGTAGAGTTCTTGCAGGAAATTCTGCAATTCTGGCTGATGGCGCAGCGGCAGCACAATGTCGAAACGCATGGATTGCGTTGCCGGCAGCCGCCCCACGGATTGCGCCTGCCCATTGAGGGTCACTTCACGCACATGACGCGTCAACAGGGACTGCGGTTGTGCCTGGCAAACGATACTCGCGACCAACATCATCGCGATCACCGTAAGCAAAAATACACCTAGTCTTCGATTCACGATTTCTCCTTTTTGGATGCGACCTGGAAGATCCTTCCGCACGCAAGCGACGTGCGTGTGCGCCGGAGTATACATCAACCCATTACTCCAACCATATGAAACTCGATCAAATAACTTTATTTCACACGAGGGGCTACTAACTGCGATCGTAAGTGCCGGGAAAATGGACTTTGATGTTTTCTTATGCGCAGTTTGTTGCGTGTTTGTCTACTACAGATCATCGTAGTTACAAAAACATCGGAATTCATTGCGGCCCTTCCGCCAGAGGAATCCGCCATAGAGTCCAAAGGGCACCCGGCAAAAGGAAAACCGTTCGGAATTCAGCCCAACTGCCGGGGCGCCTGCCACGGGCCGCGCTCCTTTTCGAGGATCGCGGCAACCGCCAGTACGACTTCTTCTTCCCATGGCCGCCCGACGATCTGCACTCCGATCGGCAGTCCATCTTCCGAATAGCCCATCGGAACCACTGCGGCGGGGAAGCCGAGCAGGTTAAACCACTCGCAGTAACTCCAGGCATCGAGATACTTCACCGTCTGCCCGCCCACCTGCCACTCCCGTTCACCATGACGAAAGGCGGGTATAGCAGCGGTAGGGCAAATCAGGACAGGATATTTCCGCATCTGCAGAAGAATCTGTTCGCGCACCATATCGCGTCCCAGCCATGCGGCCAGCATTGACTCTCCGGTGTGAGCCGCCGCAGCGTTGGTCCAGGTCTGGAACTCCCGCAGAATCGGGCTCAGCTCGGATTCGTGGCCCCGCAACATCGGGCCCAGAATCATCCCACCCGCCCTGCCAAAGAATTCCCACCAAAGCTGACGCGCTTCTTCGAGCCCCTCGGGACGGAATACGTCTATGTGAAATCCGCAGCTCATCAAAATCAATGCCGCGTGCCTGACCGCCTCCCTGGTTTCTTCCGTCACTGGGGTTCGCCCATCGTCCTCGAAGAACCCGATGTTGGTAGCTCGCACCGCCGTTTCATGAAACTCGCGCACCTCGACCGGCGCCGCACCAGGATCGCCGTCGTCCCAGCCCGCCATCACCTCAAACAGGATCCGCAAGTCTTCCACGGTGCGCGCCATCGGCCCAACCACTCCAAGCAACGCAAAAGGGCCGCCAGATTTCGGAAAATGCCCCGTCGAAGGAATGCGTCCCGGAGTGGGCTTCAATCCGCAGATGCCGCAGAAGTGCGCCGGTTCGCGAATCGAACCCCCGCCATCACTCCCCACACCGCCAGCCGAAAGTCCCGCGGCGATGGCAGCCGCCTCTCCACCGCTCGATCCTCCCGAGGTGCGGCTCAGGTTCCAGGGATTGTTAGTGCGGCCATAAAGAAGATTGTCGGTCTCCCACGCCATGAGCAGTTCGGGCGCGTTAGTGACGCCGAGGATCACCGCGCCAGCCGCGCGCAGGCGCCCCACCAGCGGCGCATCCTCTAACGCGATACGTCCGGCACGCAAACGCGTACCGGCTTCACAACGATGCCCAGCAACATCAATCGAAGACTTGATGGAAACCGGTACACCATGCAGCGGCCCTAGGTCGTCTCCACCTAAAATTGCCTTCTCCGCGTCCCGCGCCTGGCCCAGTACAAGTTCTGGTCGGCAGTCAACGAACGCGTTCAGCCTGGGATTCAGCCGTTCGATGCGATCAAGGTGAGCGCGCGCCACCTCCACCGGAGAAACCGCTTTGCCGCGAATCTGAGCCGCAATTTCCCGTGCAGAGAGAAGAGGGATTGAAGTCATGAAGTGTGTGGAACGGCGCAGCGAAACTCAGGATACCAGCGAAGCGGTTTCCTTCGTGGCATTTCCTTCGTGTGACTTCGTGCCCTTGGTGGTAAGGGTTTCGCAACATGGCCCACGACCTCAACCAGGAGACACTGGCGTTCCCGTCGTTTTCCAGTAGAGTAAGGGGTTACACCATCACTGACGAGGACCAGCTTTAGCGTGAAGATCCGTGTAGCGGCGTGTCTCTTCCTTCTGACGGCCTTTCTGACGACTGCGCTCTGGGCTCGACCACACAGCCATCCTGCCAGGCAGGCAGATCCCTCAGACCCCGGTTACGTCCTCGCGCTCGGAGCCGCCAACCATTTTCTGCACGCGTGGCAAACGGGAGATCTTGAAAACGGCATGGTCCTGCTCAGCGACAGCATCCGCCACTCCCAGAACGCTGACAAACTGGAACAATTCTTCTCGAACGGGCAAGACCGCGCCTTCGAGATCACGCGCGGCCATGGACATCCGGGGCGCTACAGTTTTCCGCTCGTGCTGGTTACGTATCGAGGATCCCATGTCACTCGTAAATTTTCCGAAATTGTCCTGCTCGAGACTGGCAAGAACGACTGGGTGGTGGATAAACTTCCCTAGAAGCCACAAATAGAAATTTTTATTGCAGGAGTTGCATTTATGAAACGTATTCACAAAGTTGCTATCCTCGGCGCCGGCACAATGGGCGCCCGTATCGCCGCACATTTCGCTAACGCGGGAGTGCCTTCGTTGCTGCTCGACATTATTCCACCGGACGCCGACGGCCCCGCGCGTAACAAAATTGCTGCCGCCGGGCTCGATGGAGCGAAAAAATCCAAACCCGCGGCCTTTTTCGAAGCATCGCTTTCGCGCCTGGTCACCGTCGGAAATTTCGACGACGACCTGAAACACCTGGCCGGCGTGGACTGGGTTATCGAGGCGGTAGTCGAGAACCTCGAAATTAAGCGCTCGCTGCTAAAGAAGGTCGAGGCCATCTGCAAGCCCGGCACCATCGTCACCACCAACACCAGCGGCCTTCCCGTGGCAAAGATCGCCGAAGGCTTTTCCGAGGACTTCCGGCGCTCCTGGTTCGGCACTCACTTTTTCAATCCCCCGCGCTACATGCGGCTACTCGAACTGATCCCAACCCCAGAAGCGGACCCCGCACTAATCCAAGCCGTCACCCATTTCTGTGACGCACAACTAGGCAAAGGCGTCGTCCTAGCGAAAGATACACCCAACTTCATCGGCAATCGCATCGGCACATTTTCCGTGCTCAACGTGATGCGCCTAATGCAAGAGTTGGACCTGAGCGTCGAAGATATCGACGCCCTCACCGGCCAAACCGTCGGCTGGCCGCGCTCCGCCACCTTCCGCACCATCGACCTGGTAGGCCTCGACATCCTGGGCCACGTAGTCTCGAACATGACGCAAAACGTCAAAGACGAACGCAGTGAATTGCAGACTCCCCCTTTCTTCCGCCAGATGCTGGAACGCAAGTGGCTGGGCGACAAAACCAAGGGTGGCTTCTACAAGAAGGTCAAACACCCACACGGCAAAAACGCGGAGGGCAAACACCAAGAAGAGGAGCGCCTGGCGCTCAACTGGAAAACGCTGGAATATCATCCGCGGCAGAAGCCAAAGTTCGCCGCGCTCGATATGGCGAAAAATGTCGAAGACACTGGAGCGCGAGTCCGCATGCTCCTCGGCTTGGATAAAGATAAAGCTGGTAGCGGCGCCGCGCCCCAGAAGTCGGACAAGGCCAGCACCTTCTTGTGGACGGCGCTGTCGGACCTGTGGACGTATTCCGCCAATCGCATTCCCGAGATTTCCGACTCCATCGTCGAGATCGACCGCGCCATGCACCTCGGCTTCAACTGGGAACTCGGCCCCTTCGAACTATGGGACGCTGCCGGTGTGGAAGCGACCGTAGCGCGTATGAAGAAGGAGGGACGTCCGGTGGCGGCTAATGTAGAAAAACTTCTCGCCTCCGGAAAGAAATCCTGGTACGAGGACGATCCGAAGACGCCGTCCGGCCGTAAGTACTGGGATCTGGCAACTGCTAACTCGCAATCGGTAACTGTTCCGAAAGGAGTCTGGTCGGTCGAAGTAGCAAAGAAATCGAACGGCGTGGTCAAGAAAAATTCCGGCGCTTCGCTCGTCGACCTGGGCGAGGGCGTCGCCTGCATCCAGTTCCACTCCAAAATGAACGCCCTGGGCGCCGACATTATCTCGCTCATCCTCCAGACGCTGAAGCCGGGCGGACCGGGCGATGCCTTCGAAGCCTTCGTCATCACCAACGACGCGCAGAATTTCTCCGTAGGCGCGAACTTGATGCTGCTGCTCATGTCGGTCCAGGAGGAAGAGTGGGACGACGTTGACCTGGCCATCCGCCAGTTTCAGGGCATGACGCAAGTCATCAAATTTTCACCGAAGCCGGTGGTGATTGCGCCCTTCGGGCTGGCGCTAGGCGGTGGTTGCGAAGTCTCGCTGCACGCCGCCGCGCGCCAGCCGCACGCCGAACTCTACATGGGATTGGTCGAAGTCGGAGTCGGCCTGCTACCCGGAGGCGGCGGCTGCAAGGAGATGCTGCTGCGTGCAGTGGATAGCGCAGTGTCGATCCGTCCCGATGGCCGCGGCGAATCGGTGGAAATGATGGAGGCAATGAAGAAGGTTTTCGAAACCATCGCCACGGCAAAAGTTTCCACATCGGCGGAGGAAGCCCGAGGACTAGGCTTCCTATCGAGTTCCGACCGGATCACCATGAACCGCGAGCGCGTTCTCTCCGACGCCAAAGCGCGCGCGCTGGAGCTGGTACGCGGAGGCTATGAGCCGCCCGTCATGCGCACGAACATTCCCGCTCCCGGCGAGAACATCCTCGCCGCCCTAAAAATGGGCGTCTACCTGATGCGCCAGGGCGAGTTCATCAGCGATCACGAGCTGAAGTTAGGCACAAAGATCGCCGAGGTCCTCTGCGGCGGAAACATCACCCCAGGCACGCCAGTCAGCGAGCAGTACTTGCTCGACCTGGAGCGAGAGGCCTTCAAGTCCCTGTGCGGCGAAAAAAAGACGCAGGAAAGAATTCAGTTCACACTGAAAACAGGCAAGACGCTCCGAAATTAGAGGCGCTCGTATAGGGACGGGCGCCGTCGCCCGTCCAAGCCGAGCGCAGTTCGGCAGTCTGCCTGCAGTCACAGCGATTCTGGATTCGCTGTTATGGACTGCAAGACATCTCTGGGAACTTTAACTTACTTTGAAAGCGCCCGGTCCAGCGAGAACGCCCCCGCTCCGCGCAACAACAGTGCTGCGGCCATGGCGAGCACCAGCAGATGATATTCAATGCCCTCGCCCTTCTGCGTGCCCATCCAGTTCATGAAGAAGCCGTTGGCCATGTGAACCATGAAGATGGCTCCGATCATCAGGCCGGCGATTCCGAGCGAGGCGATGCGCGTGAGCAATCCAACAATCAGCCCGAGTCCGCCGAAGAATTCGGTGCATATGATCAGCAGCGCGACGGGAGCGGGCAATCCCATGTGCGTAAAGGCCCCCATCGTGCCGTGAAAACCAAAGCCGCCAAACCAGCCCAGCATTTTTTGCGCTCCATGCGCGAAGAGCACCACTCCCAGAACCACTCGCAAGATCGTCCACGCTACGTCATTGCCTGTACCCATCAGCCGCTTCATCATTGCTTCCTCCTGGCAGGATCTGCGTCGATCTGTCGTCGATCTGTCGTCCCACGATTGTCGTTATAACAACATTCTAGTTCGATTCTCCTCCCTCGCGCCACGATTCATTTTTCACCGCCCGCACCGCAACTCACCAGAGCCTCATTTCGAATCCCGAGGTTTCCTTCGCGAGGCTTTTCCTTCGTGTACCTTTGTATCCTTCGTGGTTAAGAAGGTCGCGGACGAGAACCAGCTATATCCGCAAGCGGCGTATAATTTCAACACTACACTTCGCGAAGGATGGTACAAACGAAAATGTCCGCAGGCAATGGCAAGTCCACAAACGGCGCGAACGGCAATGGTTTGGATGCGGTTCTGAAACCGCGGGCGGCATGGCTGGCCAAGCGCAAAGCCGAAAACAAAGACGGCAACTTCTCCCAAATGCATTACGCCCGTCAGGGCGCGACTACCGAGGAGATGCGCTACATCGCCCACCGCGAGAAAATCACGCCCGAACTGGTGCGCGATGAAGTAGCTCGCGGCCGCATGATCATCCCGGCAAACATCAACCATCCCGAACTAGAGCCGATGGCCATAGGCGTAGAGTCGCTCTGCAAGATCAACGCCAACATAGGCAACTCCGCCGTCACCTCCAACGTAGAAGAAGAGCTCAAGAAACTGCACACCGCCGTCCACTACGGTGCCGATACCGTGATGGACCTCTCGACCGGCGGCGACATTCATACCATTCGCGAAGCCATCATCCGCCATTCGCCCGTCCCGATCGGCACAGTTCCGATTTATGAAGCCATCTCGCGTGTCAAACGAGTAGAAGATCTAACCGCAAGCGTGATGCTAGAAGTGATCGAAGAGCAGGCCCAGCAGGGCGTGGACTATATGACCATTCACGCCGGTGTCCTCATTCAATATGTGCCCATGGTTTCGAAGCGCATCACCGGCATCGTGAGCCGGGGCGGCGCGATTCTGGCCCAATGGATGACGCACCACCACAAGCAGAACTTCCTCTACGAATGCTTCGAAGACATATGCAAGATTTTCGCGAAGTACGACGTAAGCTTCTCGCTCGGAGACGGCCTGCGTCCCGGCTGCCTCGCCGACGCCAGTGATGAAGCCCAGTTCGCCGAGCTAAAAACTCTGGGCGAACTGACTCGCATCGCCTGGAAGCAAGACGTGCAGGTCATGATCGAAGGCCCCGGCCACATTCCCATGCACAAGATCAAGGAGCAGGTCGAAAAAGAAAACGAGTGGTGCGACGAAGCTCCGTTCTACACGCTCGGCCCGCTGGTCACCGACATCGCTCCCGGCTACGACCACATCACCTCCGCCATCGGGGCGGCCATGATCGGCTGGTATGGCGCGTCGATGCTCTGCTACGTGACTCCAAAAGAACATCTCGGCCTGCCCAACGAAAAAGATGTGAAAGACGGAATCATCGCCTACAAGATCGCCGCCCACGCCGCCGACGTAGCTCGCCAGCGTCCCGGAGCCCGCGACCGCGACGACGCCCTGAGTTATGCCCGCTACAAATTCGACTGGGAAAAACAATTTGAACTTTCGCTCGATCCCGAAACGGCGCGCTCCATGCACGACGAAACTCTGCCGGAAGAGGGATACAAGACGGCAGCGTTCTGCTCCATGTGCGGCCCGAAGTTTTGCTCGATGAATTACTCCAGTAAGGTGGACGAGTATAACAAGCAGGTTCACGGGCTGGAGAAGAAAGACTATTCGGAATTGGTGGAGAAGCTGGTAACGCTCAAGTAGTTCTCCCGTAGGGACAGCCGCCCTCGGCTGTTCAGGCAGGCAAAGCCTGCCCGCGTTCGTTCAGCGTCTGCGGCATAAGTGCGATTCATATCAAGGCACACCTTCAGGTGTGCCGAAACGCCTCCCCGCGCAGCTCGTGCGGATAAAGAACCAAACTAAGAACCAAACAGCGCTCCCAACTAGCCCGTATCCGTGTCCACCATAGCAATCTGAGGGTAGCGGCATGCGCCGGCAAGCCAGCCCGGTCGCCCGCCCGTCGACACGGTTATTTTCATTACTCCCGGAAAGTGAGCAGATTTGATCAGATCGCCGGATCACAAAACCGCATCATAGAATCCGTCCTTGTGATCGGGCGGCGCAGCTCATTCGTCACGACGGTAAAGACCAAATCAAAAGGAGAACCATAATGACATCCAGGAAACTATGTGCGGCTGTTTTGGCGACGCTCTTCGGGTTCGCCCTGACTTTCGCGGCGGCGCAAGAGCAATCCACCACCACGACAACGACACAGAATCCCCCGGCCGCGCAGACGCAAAGCACCACCACCACCACTTCGCAGGACCAACCCGCGATGCAGAGCCAGACCACGCAGCACACCGAGACCACGACTAAGTCCAAGCATCACCATAAAAAGGTGAAGCAGCACACGGACACGACAACCACCACAAACACTCCAGCACCGCGGTCGCATACTGAAACGACAACCACCACCACCCCGCCGCAAATGTAATCGCAGCGGTTCTGATCGCCGAAGAGCCCGTCCTGGCTTTTGCTGGGGCGGGCCGCTTTTTTGATCTGCGCACTGAATCGTCGAGAACGTTCCGCGAAAGTGAAGGGTCTAGGCGGGTGGCACACTTCTGTTTCCGGTGAAAGAAAACGGGGGTGGCCCACTTCTCGCGCTTTTCGAGAAGTGGGCATTTCGGCTGCTGGCGGCGTCGCTCGCCTGACTCGAACTTCCGACTGGGGTTCGAGAACAGCGTCTTGTAATACGTAATAATACGTATTATTATTCCTGTATTATGGGAACCTCCGAGAAGACCATCAGCTTCCGCGCCGACGCCGAGAAGATCAACACGCTTGATTCGCTGGCCGCCGCGCAGGACCGCTCCCGCAGCTATCTCATCAACGAGGCGATCACCAACTACATTGAACTGCACGCCTACCAGGACGCGCTGGTTCGCAAGGGCCTCGAAGAGATGCGAAAACGCCGCGCAATAAGCCACGAAGAGGTCGTAAAACGGCTAACGCTTACAGGGCGCGCGAGTAGATCGTCGGGCCGATGACGAAGCCGATTTCCGGGTCAACTCTCGAATGGACCGAGCAAGCCCTCCGGCAACTCGATCACGCCCACGATTTCATCTCACTCTCGAACAGCGAAGAGGTTGCCGCCCGGATCACAACCCAGATCGTCGGCACCGTTCAACAACTCACCGCCTTCCCCATGTCGGGCAGATCAGGCCGGGTTCCGGCGACCCGTGAGCTGGTCATTTCGAATACGCCCTTTATCGCCGCCTACGCCATCGATCATGACCGCATCGTGATCCTCGCCATCTACCACGCCGCACAGCAACGGCCGGAGGTCCTGTAAGCGCAGAAAACCTCCAGACGATGACGCCGCATCGTGGCGAACCGACGAAATGAGCATAGAATGGCGGGTTGTCTGCCGAGCAAAAAAGGAGATTCCGGTCAAGATGCCCAAGTATGAAGATCTGCTAAAAGAATTTGAGGCATACGGCCGCTCCGCAGATGGGGCGAAGTCTCTTATGCAGCACGTCTCCGAGCGCCTCCATGAAGGGATGACGCGCTACAACTGGGTTGGGTTTTATCTGATGGAGGTCCCCGCTTTCGACGCGCTTGCGCTGGGACCCTACGCCGGCAGCTTTATGCCCACGCTGCGTATCCCGCTCGACAGAGGATTGTGCGGAGCGGCGGCCACTTCCGGAAAGCCCGTGGTAGTCAACAATGTTGGCGCCGATCCCCGCTACCTGGGGTCAGACCTCGTGAAATCCAATATTGTAGTGCCGATCTTCGTGAAGAGACGGGTGGTGGCCGAGCTCTGTATCGAGAGTTACTTTGCCGACACCTTCACTGCACCTGAGCAGAAATTCATCGAGTCCTGCGCCGCCCTCGTCGGCCGCTATATGGAAAAAGAAGCGCCTGCCGCGCGAGAAAACGCGGGAACGTCGCACTAGAGACAAGACGGTTTTGGGACAACCCTGAAGGGTGGCCCGTCCGAGCTTCGCTTGGGCGGGGCCTTCGACTCTTTTTCATCACCAACAGCCGGGCCATCCATCACAGACTTTCAACCCGCCATGCGCGACAATCGAGATCTGATTGGGGCAGTGAAAGAGGTGTATCCGTCAACCAAAACGGCCCTCGAAGCTGCCCCAAAACCATTATCAGCGCTCTTTGAAAAGCTAAGTCATTGATTCCGGAATACCTTACCTGTAAGTCCTTTAAACTGAAAGACCTGGCTGGATTTTCCTCCTAACCCTATGATTCCACAAGACCCGGGGGAGGGGGACCCATCCTAATTGGTTACAACCCTAAGAGTAAAAGCCTGGAATAGACGCAACGGGCGGCTCAATAGGAGCTCACTATTCACCCTCTAAAATCCGCCGCCCCGTTCCAAATCAACTGCACCGCAATCGCCAGGATGAGGAACCCGAAAATGCGGTTGATCGCGCCC
>Ga0182019_10001419_pt1 | contig 12246 bp, 10 predicted proteins | sample 812E2MmetaG_FD_120483 | JGI IMG/M metagenome (GOLD analysis project Ga0182019, IMG submission 120483) | Permafrost microbial communities from Stordalen Mire, Sweden - 812E2M metaG | ecosystem: Environmental > Terrestrial > Soil > Wetlands > Permafrost | place: Sweden: Stordalen | collected...
GAGACTTTTACAGTAAGGAAAATGTCAGGAAACATAGGCGTTGAAAGAATATTTCCTGTTGCCTCCCCATTTATTGACAAGATTGAAGTCAATAAACACGGGAAAGTACGCAGAGCGAGAATATTCTACCTTCGTGATCTGACCGGGAAAAAGGCACGTATCCGCGAAAAGAAATTTTAAGGGAAACTTTTATGATATTAAAAGGCTGTTCGATAAGAACGGTCTTTTTTTATTGAATGGTCATGCCATGACGTGGCCGCTTGTATATCAGAACATTGGAGTCACTAACGGTTTGCTGAATGTCCCTGTTACTTTGACATTTACTTTAAGCACATCTGAAGATTTAACCTTTATACCCAAAGAAGACGCAAAAGAGGAAACACCATTAATTAAGGAATTAACTGAGCTTCCCAGATCAGATCTTGGAATTTCAGTCTTGACAATGTAATTAAGTGTCTGATCGAGACCCTGGTCACCACTTATATTCATTTTAAGATTTCCGGTTTTTACATCAAACGGGCTTACATATACTCTCCCGTCAGAGATTTTAAAACTTATATTAATATCCTTGAAGGTATTGCCATATTTATCGCCAAGCTTCAGAACCTCTTTCATCTGATCGAAAGCTTTTGATTCCAGAAGAGTGATTTCGCTTGACTTAATTGTACCTGTTCCATTTATTGAATTGGTTACAGGCATCATATCCCGACCCAGTAAACTAACATAATTCATCTTTACATTTATCTTCCCGTCAATTCCATAGGCAGCAGGAGCAAGTTTTTTAACAGTATTGAATGTATTAAAAGCATCCTTTACACCGATATTCTGCATATCAAAGTCAGCCTTCATAACCGGCTTAAGTGTATCGCGGGTATCGTAATCAGCATTCATCGCAATTGTACCGTTAAGAATGTCCATTCTTGCTTCCCTTATACTTAGGATTCCATTTCTTATAATCAAATGACCTTTTACTCTCTGTGCTTTTATATTATCATAGCTGAACTCATCTATAAGAGCATCTATGTCGAAATCGATGTTTTCAGGCACTTTTATTAATGTAAGTGAAGACGGAGCATCTGCAACCTTGGCTGGAGTATTTGTAACCTTGGCTGGAGTATTTGTAACCCTGGCTGGAGCATCTGTAACCCTGGCAGGAGCTTCTGTAACCCTGGCTGGAGCATCTGTAACCCTGGCAGGAGCTTCTGTAACCTTGGCTGGAGCATCTGTAACCTTGGCAGGAGCTTCTGCAACCTTGGCTGGAGCTTCTGCAACCTTGGCTGGAGTACTTTTAGCTGCACCTGCAGTGGGATCTTTAACAGTTGAGACTGCGGCGGTTGATGACACTGGTGCAGTTGTGGTGGATGGGGAAGCCATTTTTGACATTATTTCAGAAACATCGACAAACTTTGACCTCAATACAAGATTTCCCTTGATTGTTTTATTACTCAGGACATAAGGAATATAATTTTCAATTCTGCCATTCAACACAAAATCGCTCTTCCCTCCCACATTTATGCTTGAGTTTGTAATTGATACATACGCCGGTGTAAATTCCAATGCGGCCTGGTTTATTTTTACATCAGGGTATCCTTTCATAGCGATCATCATATTTTTAACACCCATTGTACCGGAAGCATTAAAACTGCCATATTGCCCCTTTTTAATCATCGACATTTTTCCGGCCATCTTAACTGACATATCTATAATACCAGAGAGGCTCATACTATACATCGGGACAGCTTTTGAAAACGCTGCAAGGTCTATTCGTCCTACCATTGAAGCTTTAAAGTCCGGGTCACTGATCGGTGTCTTAAGGTTAAGTGTCATATCGAAAGGGCTTCCGGCAAGTTCCATGTGAAAAAGATCGACATTTACTATAGTTTTATCAAGGGCTTTTCCATTGACGAAAACATCTGATTTAATGTTTATATTCTTTATCTGCTCCGGTAATGATGGGTAACTGATTAATCCATTTGAAACGGAAATCGCAAGTGTTATATCGGGTAGTGTACTATCAGCATCGCTGTAAATACCTTTTGCTGAACCTGATAGCTTAAATTCGCCACTTGACTTAATATCCTTATAATCTTTCATATAAACTGCCGGTATCAGAGAGAGAAGCGTTTTAAAAGAGGTCTGAGCGGTACTGAATTTTATATCTGTTACTATATCTTTTCCGGTCATGGCCACATTACCAGAAAAATTGACTTTCAGATCGTTAATTGCGAGATAATTTTCCCGGAAGGTGAAATTCATTTTATCGAGATTGGCAAGCATATCGATTTTGGAATCGAGAACAGCCTTATTAATATACTTCGTATCATCCATAATAAATGTAAACTCCCTGGCATTAATTGTCATCTGTAAATCAGATTCTCTTGTGGTCATATCACCCTTAAGATAAAAATTAACGTTTTTCAGGTAGACCTTCATTGCTGAATTCTCATCAACATATGATATGGAACTGTTAAGGAGTTCAACTTTTTTCAGTAGTATCTTCAGGGGAGACTGAGGCTGAGGCTGAGACTGTGGCTGAGACTGTGGCTGAGACTGAGGCTGAGGTTGAGACAGAGGCTGAGATAAATATGGAGCTGGAACGACAGAATGAGTTGGAGCTGCAGTTGGAGCTGTATAAGGAGCTGGTGGGGTAGTAGCCACCGCTTTGGAAGTATCTTTCATTATATCCCAGTTAGCTTTCCCATCTTTTTTAACTATGGCATTTACATTAGCCCTGTCGATGATAATTGATTTTACTTCATATCCCGTTTTCTTAAAAAGGCTGGAAAGGTTAAACACCAGATCCATTGATTTGAGTGCCACCAGAGTATCGTTTTGAAATTTATTTACACCTACAACAGATACATCATAAAGTGAAAAGGAAAGGTTCGGAAAATCCTTGAAAAACCCCAGTTTATAACTATCAAATTTAACAGTTGCATATACCGAATTATTAATGACTTGTTCAACCTTAGTCATAATTTGCTTTTTAAAGATTATCGGAACAGTAAAAAGTAAGACAAGGATCAACAGAATAATTCCAAAAAATATTTTTATAATTATGCCGGCTGCCTTTTTCATAACTATTTTATTAATGATTAATTATCAGTAAAATACATTAAATATTTTTTCAGTTTGAGACTAATAAAAGTAGTGAATATTACTGAGAATAAAAAGTCAAGCTGTTCAACCCATTCAACTTTTTCAACCTTTCAAGTTTAGTTCACTCCAAACATTTCTTCAACTTTAAATACTCCAAACTTTAGGTCACTCCAAACTTCCTTAAATTAATGTATGTAATTTTTCCAAACTTTGTTATATTTGCGTCCGCATAACAGCAGGACCTGTAGCTTAATTGGATAGAGCATCTGGCTACGGACCAGAAGGTTGGGGGTTCGAGTCCCTTCAGGTTCACTAAAAAGGCGCTTCATGCGCCTTTAATAATACAGGCTATGCGAAAAATATTTATTCTTATTTCTATCCTGCTTTTTAGTCAAACATTTTGGGCCCAACCCTTACCGGTTAAACTAAAACACACCATAATTATTGATACAGATTGTGCTATAGACGATATGCGTGCAATAAGTTTGTTGATCAGTCGCCCTGAAATAACCATAAAAGCAATATTATTGTCAGATGGTTCATTATCTCCCATTGAAGGTGCCGGAAAGGTAAATTCCTTACTAAAAGAATTTAACCATGATAATATCCCGGTCGCATGCGGAGATATCCTTAAAGGGGTTAATCCCCCCTGGCGCGAGTTTAACAGGCAAATAAGTTGGGGTAAAGAGTCAGCCAATCAGGTAACAGATTTAAATGCGGTTGATTGTCTCATAGAAAAATTAAAAACCGCAGATGAAAAAGTAATACTGGTTTGCCTTGGGCCTCTTACAAATATTGCACACATGATAATGAAAGATGCAAGTGTTGTATCCAAAATTGAACGAATAATCTGGTATAATGAATCAGTAAAGCCCTTACAGGGATTTAATTATGAATGTGATAAGGTGAGTGCAGACTTAGTTTTAAAATCCAAAATAAGAATTGATGTCATTTCAAACCTGAGTAAGGAAAACATATTGTTTGATTCATCCATGTACGCTGTTTGCATTGAATCAAAAACCCTGTTTGCCACTGTCTTAAGAAATGTATTCAGTCAACCAGTAGTTATTGAAAAACTGCAGCAAAATCATTTTAAATTATGTGACGACCTTGTGGCTTTATACCTTACAAATCCCGAATTATTCGACATAAATATTATTACAGAGCAATTGAATGTCAGGTACAATACTGATTATAATGTTCAGGGAGTCAGGGAAGCGATGACCGACATGATAAATGGCACTTATTTTTCTGAAAGAAACATAGTATTTAACAGATTTCCTATTCAGCATGAAATGTTTAACTACGATATCCGTCCGATTATAGATTCAGCAATTGCACGTTATGGATATGACGAATGGAAAGCTAACGTAATGACTGATGAGTTTCATGGGCACCTTGGAGTATTCTCAATAGTCGGCGCTAAAATGGGTATCAAAGCACGGGAAATATTTGGTGTTGGCGCTGACCTGCTTGAAGTAACTTCCTATGCAGGGACCAAACCACCATATAGTTGTTTGAATGATGGTATACAGGTAAGCACAGGTGCTACTTTAGGAATGGGTACAATTCATCTGGCTACACATAGAAAAACCCAACCATCGGCTATCTTTACTTACAAAGATCGTTCAATCAGAATCAGTCTCAAAAAGGAATATCTTGAACAGATAGATGCAGATATAAAAGAAGGGATTATTAAATTTGGATTAATGGACGATGGTTATTGGAAACTTATCCGCCATAATGCCTTAAAATACTGGCTCGAATGGGACAGAAATAAAATTTTTGATATTGAAGAAGTTAGTCACAAAAATTAGTCCTCATTAAAAATAATTGTACTGTTCTGACCAAAGCCAGAGAAGAATGTTAAAAATCTTAATTCTACCTGTTTTATTGATTTTCCATCCAGTCCATGTAACCCTGACGACCATTGAACAGGGCCAGAGGACTGATACTATGAAAGTTTTTTTCAGAATGTATTATGATGATTTTTTATTGGATTATAAATTGTTTGACCCGGCCCGTAATCTTGAGAAATTAATTTTAACCCAGTCCTTTCCTGCTGATCTGGCAAACAAATATTTCAATGATAAAATCCATATCTATGTAAATAACAAATTACTGACCGGGAATGTATTGACTGTTACCATTCTGGATAATGAAATTTTCCTGAATCTGCTATACCAGTCAGATAAAGATCCAAAGAAGATCAAGATCCGGAACCAGGTGTTGACTGGGTTATATGTCGATCAGACAAATATGGTCTTTATCAATATAAACAAAAATGAGGAAGCAATGAGACTTACGCCTGAGCACGATAAGGAATCCTGGTCATTTTATAATTAAAGTCTCCTCATTATGCGCTGGAGTTAGTTTGATCCCTTCCTCAGAATTGTTTATCCTTATTATCATTAAATTTGTCTGGTCACTATACCACCCTGTAAGAATCAGATTCCTGACAGTTATACTCTTCGGTTTCTTCCCTGACCTATAAATCAGATTTAGATTAATTTCATTATCAGTGATATTAGCTCTTAATAACTTCCCGATAAGTAGTTTATTATTTATATAAATGAAGACTTTTGAATTAAAGTATTGGTTGATCAGGTCAGAAGGAAAGGGCTGCTTATTGAATAATCTGATCAAATTTCTGTCGTCGTCAATTGTCTGCAAATCTTTCAGAAAATCATCGAATTCCATCCTGCAAAATACCTTTAATGAATCGGTACCTTGAACATAGTCGATGCTGGTCATAGTTACATGACCCGGGTGCATAATAAGCAATAATGATATAGCTAAGGCTTTTAACAATTTTCTTCAGTTCTGGCAATTAATTCTATGGACATGCATTTATTTCTTTATGCAAGATATAAGTAACCATCCAAAGTTAATTTTATTTTAAAAGATCGATTGTATACCAGATTAATAATTTGATACTGGGAAAATGGTCCATCAACCTACCAACTTACCTGCCAATTATAAACAAATATTCTCTCCCGTCAGGTCTGCTCATTTTCGTAATCAATGTAGCTTTTCTTTAACATTTTCAGGTGTGGCAGGATAAACCAATCCTGAATCGTCTGATAAATTTTCTTTATCCTTATTTTGGTAGTCCAACTGCCTTAAAAGATGAGATATAAGAGCAATATGAGTCGCTTTTTTCTTATCTGAATTCACAACAAACCATGGAGAATGTCTGAAATTGGTTCTTAGGAGCATTTCATTCCGGGCTTCTGAATAATCTTTCCAGCATTTTTGAGCATCCTGATCAATAGGGCTTATTTTCCACTGCTTCAGAGGATCTGTCTTTCTGTCTTTAAGCCTTCTTCCCTGTTCTTTTTTACTGATATCGAGATAATATTTCAGAATGATGAAGCCTGCATCCACAAGCATCTTCTCAAATAATTCCACTTCTTTAAAAAATGATTCGTATTCCTGCTCACTACAGAAGCCCATCACTTTTTCCACTCCGGCACGATTATACCAGCTGCGATTAAAGAGTGCAAATTCTCCTGAAACCGGTAACTGGGCAGAGTAACGCTGAAAATACCATTCACTTTCCTGCCTGTCCGAAGGTTTACCCAAAGCCACAACCCTTGTTTCGCGCGGACTGAGATGTTCGATAATCCTTTTTATAGTTCCGTCTTTACCGGCGGCATCTCTTCCTTCCAGTATTACGAGCAATTTCAGGTTAGCAGATATAATCTCTTTTTGCAGCTTAACTAACTCTATGTAAAGCTTGTGCAAATTTTCATTTTTCTTCTCCTTTACCATGATATTTGCTTTATAACATTTATTTTTCTTAATTTCTGTTCCCTCGACCAAAGATTCATCTCAATAATTCTCCATTTCGACTTTGTATTTGGTATATAGGCAGCCCGGCTACAACTTTAACGATGATACAGAGCCTGATATGTTGTCGGCCAATACCAGAATATGACTTATTTTTGTTTTTTAGTCGGAACAATGAAAAGCGGAATAGAAGTGTTATGCAAAACCTTTTCGGTAACACTTCCCATTACAATATTTTCAAGCCATTTCCGGCTATGCGATCCAACAACAATAATATCTGCATGCAATTCTTTTGCAGTCTCTAAAATTGAATCAGCAAAATCACCCTCTTTTACAATAGTTTGAATAGTTTTATCTCCAAGGTGTTGTTTCGATTTTTCAAGATATTGAAGAGATGCATTTTTCAACCCATCAACACTTTCTAATTGAACGGGACCCATATCCATGTAGCCATTAAACCCCATTATCGGTGAGTAACCGGCTGTGGAATATATCACAGGATCCGTTATTACATGCAGCAATATTACTTCGGCTTTCATGGATTTTGCCATTGAAAAACCAACCTCTGCCACTTTTTGTGCAGTTGGATTATAATCCAGCGCAATCAATACTTTTTTCATTTTATTTGTTTTTTAGTGTGTTATTACTTCTTATGGCTGCAGTCTTTCTGATTATTCTAAACTGTATTGTTTCACTGAATGTTCAAAACATGGAATCAGACATTAATGCTCCCATACTCCAGAATTATGCTTAATACGCAAATTATAATCAGAAAATGACAAAACAGAAATAAATGCCATGTTTATATTTTGGTGAGCAAATTTAGCCAACAGGAAACTAAAAGCACATCTCTCCTGCCATATTTAACCTGCTGTACAACCTTTATCTGAAACTTTTACAAAATTTAAAATAATGATTTTCAAGAAAATAAAATTAGGCATCAGACCCTTAAATGTGTTATATAACTTTAAGAAAAAGTTACATCATTTACACATTTTCAGGCTAAGTCTGGCAAAATAAAAGACCTCCAACAGCATGGCAAGCTTGCCATAATTTCCCGGAAATAGTGGTCTGTGCATACAGATGTGAATCATGTAAACTTTTTAGTTTGTTATACAACACTTTAAATAAATTAAAGGTCCATCTTTGCAGTACCATATTAAGAGTAAATCTTTATGAAAAAATTTTTATTACTTTTGCTTTTATTAATGACTGCACATGTAGTTAATTCGCAGACCAACATAGTAATAGCTGACAAATACGACCGTACTCCTATTCTGATTGCTGAGCTTAAGGCACCTATAACTGATTTTATATCCAGGCATTATGCCGGTTTCATTATTAATCAGGCAACACGGGTTTTTAAAAATAACATCATCACTTATGAGATAATCATCGTTCAGGGGACAACAACTGATACTCTTATTTATGACCAAAACTATAATATAGTTCATGAGATTGTTCAAACCGATTCAATTAAACCAGCTGAAAAGATAAAGCTGAAAAGATAAAAAAGTAATATCCAAATCTACAGATAAAATTGGAACACCGGGTTTGGATACAAACCAAATTTTCCGCATCTTTATTGGATATGTTTTAAGATCAATATGAGATCAACTTTTTATCCAATTATAGCCAGATGAAAAAAATATTTTCCCTTTTCCTGATTATATCAAGTTTACCGGGTATTGCACAGAACATCCAGACACCCTTGCAGAAGAACAGTTATTCCAAACCTTCTTCATACGAAGAATTGAGCGCTTATGTACACCAGCTAGCCCTGAGCTCAAAATTATTAAATGTGGAAACAATCGGACAATCAGCTAAGGGCCGTAATTTATATGCATTGAAGTTTTCTTCTTCAGAATTCGGGAAGGATAAGTCGAAGATAAAAATCCTACTGTTTGCTCAACAACATGGAAACGAACAATCAGGAAAAGAAGGCGCATTGCTTCTCGCACAGGAACTTTTAAAACCGGAAAATCAATACCTGTTTGACCGCATTGATCTTGTAATTGTTCCGCAAATGAATCCGGATGGTTCTGAAATAAACAAACGATTGAACGGGAATGAGGCAGATCTGAACCGTAATCACCTGACACTTACTGAACCTGAAACGGTTGCCCTGCATCATCTCTTCGATAAATATCTTTTTGAGGTTACAATGGATGTGCACGAATATTTTCCATTTGGTGATGCATGGAAGAAATTCGGATACCGGGATAATACGGATGAGTTCATTGGTCCCGTTAACAATCCGAATATTTCGGAGAATATTAAAGACCTGGCAAATCAGAGTTTTCTTCCATTCCTGAAAAAATACATGGCTGACAAACATTTTACAAATTTTATATATAGCCCCGGTGGACCTCCAGGTATAAATTATATTCGTCACAGTACCTTTGATATCAACGATGGACGCCAGAGTTTTGGAATTCTTAATTCATTTTCCTTTATTCAGGAGGGAATAAACGGAAAAGATTCCTTTGCCGATAATATAAGGCATAGGGCAGAAGGCCAGATGACAGGCATGCGAGGATTGTTAGAGTATGCATACCTGAATAAGGAGAAAATAAAAACTATGGTTGCCAATGACCGGAAAGAATTAACTCAAAATACTCCGGGCAGTATAATCTCAATCCAGTGTGAGCATGTCAGTAACGGTGAAAAACTGGACCTTCCTGTTCATTCATATTATTCCGATACTGATTCCATATATACTGTTGTTGATTATCGTCCGGTGGTTAAGTCACTCACTGATATTATAAAACCGGAAGGTTATCTTATTCCAAAAAAGTTGAAGGATGTCACAGACTGGGTTGATCGTCAGGCGCTTAAGAAGACATCCGTAAATTTAACTTCATCTGACAGAATTGAACAGTATAAGATAGAAGTTATTGATTCAATAGATTTTGAAGGAGACAACATTGTAAATCCGTCTGTGATCTCTAAAGATTACCCGTCTCAGATTTCGTCAGCTGATTATATCTATGTCCCTGCTGCCCAGTTAAAAGGAAATATGCTTGTTATTGCTCTTGAACCAAAGTCAATGCTGGGACTGGTGACATATAAGCAGTTTGCCTATTTGCTGAAGGCCGGAGAGGAATATCCTATTCTCCGGGTGGTAAAAAAATGACATTATTTTAGAAATAATGTGAGCAATTTTTCTTGTTCAAATAGGAATGACAAGAATGTGAGGGATCTCATGGAATATAGTATTAATTGAATCTGAAAAGAAAGCTCCTGAATCAATCAAACTGTCCGGTATATAATTCATAATAGTGCCCTTTCAGTTTCAACAAAACTTCGTGACTGCCCCTTTCCACGATTTCGCCATTTTCCATGACCAGAATTTCATCTGCATTCCGGACTGTTGACAATCGATGAGCAATTACAAAACTGGTTCTGCCTTGCATCAGCTGATCCATGCCTTTTTGAATGATCTGCTCTGTACGGGTATCAATCGAGCTTGTTGCTTCATCCAATATCAGTACAGGCGGCTTTGCCACCGTTGCCCTCGCGATGTTCAGCAACTGACGCTGGCCCTGACTCAGATTATCTCCGTCGTTATGCAATATTGTCTGGTAACCTTTTGGCAATCGCTGAATAAATGAATGAGCTCCTGCAAGAGTGGAAGCATCTATAACCTCATTATCAGTGGCTTCAAGCCTTCCATACCGAATATTCTCCATAACCGAAGCAGTAAAAAGGTGTGTGTCCTGCAAAACCATGGCCAGCGACCGGCGCAAACTATTACGTTGTATTTTTTGTATTTCATGTCCATCTATTGTGATCTGACCCGATTGAATATCGTAAAACCTTGGAAGTAAATTGATAATTGTCGTTTTCCCGGCTCCTGTAGAACCAACCAGTGCTATCTTCTGCCCTGCTTTAGCTCCGAATGAAATATTTTTCAGAATAACTTTACCTGGATCATATCCGAAGGTCACTGAGTTGAAACTGACATCCCCTTTTACATTTGTCAGAGAAACCGCATCAGGAATATCGGGTATTTCAGGATTTTCATCCATGATCTGGAAAATACGTTCTGCTCCGGCTAGAGCCGATTGTAAAGTATTATACTGACTTGAGATTTCATTAACCGGTCTTCCAAACTGTCTGGAATACTGTAGAAATGCAGCCAGACCACCCAGATCGAGACCCCTGAAAATTGCAAGTAAGCCGCCAACCGTAGCAGTGAGAGCAAAATTTATGGTATTTAAATTCTGGATCACAGGCATCATAACACCCGAATAATACTGTGCTTTAGTGGCTTTGTCGCGTAGTTCGTAATTGATCTTTTCAAAATCTGCTGATGCATTTTCTTCATAGCTGAACAGCTTGATTACCTTCTGACCTGTGATCATTTCTTCTGCATAACCATTCACAATGCCGAGGGAAGTCTGCTGTGATGTAAAAAAACTTTTACTCTTTTTTATTATCCCCGATGCCACCCACAGCATGAATGGAACTATAAATAGAGTAACCAATGTTAGCATTGGGCTGATATAGACCATCAAAGTAAAAATACCGGTCAGGGTTATGCTGCTGGCTAATAATTGCAAAATACTGGTATTCAAAGAATCACTCACATTGTCGACATCATTTGTGAATCGGCTCATCAGTTCACCATGGCTGTTACTGTCAAAAAACTTAAGAGTCAATGTCTGCAGCTTGCTGAAAAGATCAGACCGGATCAGACTGACTGTTTTCTGAGCTGCCGATATCATCAGCCTGTTTTGCCAGATTGCAGCAAGTGAGCCAATAACATAAATACTCAGCAACAGTAAGATCATACGGATCAATCCGGGTATATTATGGGGAAGGATATAATTATTGATTATCGGGCGCAATAAATAAGATCCAGCCAAAGTAGCGCCGGTATTAATCAGCAAAAGAATAACTATAAAAAACAATAACGATTTTTCACGAATCAGGTATTTCCATAGACGTAAAATTACCTGTTTTGTGTTTTTTGGCTTTTCAACTTTAATACCGGCACGCTTCCCGGGGAGACCGGATAAGTTTATTTTGCTGCTTTGGCTTCCCTGGTTTATCATATCTCGTTCTCCTTCTGAAGCAGTTGTGAATTGTAGATTTCCTGATAAACCGGATTGTTCTTCATCAAATCGTCATGAGTGCCTTGCCCGATTATTTCACCATTATCGAGAAGTATGATTTTATCGGCAGACTGGATGGAGCTGATACGTTGGGCAATGATAATTTTGGTTGTAGCCTTAAGATGTCCATTGAATGCTTCCCTTATTTTAGCTTCTGTTGTCGTATCCACAGCGCTTGTGCTGTCATCAAGGATTAAAACAGATGGTTTTCTTAAAAGTGCCCGGGCTATGCAAA
>Ga0182019_10001421_pt1 | contig 12242 bp, 8 predicted proteins | sample 812E2MmetaG_FD_120483 | JGI IMG/M metagenome (GOLD analysis project Ga0182019, IMG submission 120483) | Permafrost microbial communities from Stordalen Mire, Sweden - 812E2M metaG | ecosystem: Environmental > Terrestrial > Soil > Wetlands > Permafrost | place: Sweden: Stordalen | collected...
AGACGGCCCGCACTGAGAATGTCCGCCGTACGGCGCATGTCGCCCGGTTGCTGGCCGAGTCGGGCACGATCGCGCTCGTGAGCCTCGTCAGCCCCTATGCCGCCGACCGCCAGGCCGCGGCGGCGCTACACACCGAAGACGATCTCGGCTTTCTCGAGATCTACGTCAACGCGCCGCTTGAGCTGTGCGAGGAACGTGACCCCAAGGGCCTTTATGCGCGCGCGCGTTCCGGTGAGCTGGCCGGCCTCACGGGCGTCGGCGCGCCATATGAGCCGCCTGCAGCCCCAGATCTGGTGCTGTGCAGTGACGAAACCGTCGAGCAGGAGGTCGAGCGCGTGATGGAGCTGCTCGCGGCGCGCGGCCTCGTCAAGCTCGACGACTAGCGCCTCTAGCCTTTCTTTGTCGAGCCCGGCGCCGCCTTCAGCGGCAGGTGCGGGCTTGAGCCTGGCGCGAGCGGGCCGGGCTTCGGTTCGACGAGCACGCGATAGTTGCCCGAGCGGCGCACCTTGACGATCGTGCTGAACCGCGAGAAGGTGCTCGTCGCACGTTTGACCCGGGTCGTGAACTGGGTCGCGAAATGCGTGCCCTTTTCGGACTTGCCGGGCCGCACCGCTTTGGCCAGCTGGAGCCGCACGAGCGCCCCGACGACGCTTGCGGGCTTGACGGTGCCGTAGACACGCACCAGTCCAGAGCTGCCGATCTTGCGCACGCGGAAGCTCACCTTGACGGCGACGTGCTCCGTCATCACAGCGCTGAAGATCGGCCGCGGATCGAGCGTGGCGATGCGTAGCTGAGCGCTCTGGAAGAGGTTCGTGACGCGGAAGGAGAAGGCCCCGAGCGAGTTCGTCGTGGCGGGAGCGCTGACCGTCACAAACGGTTCGAGGAAGGGGAAAGGGCTGCTCTGCAGCACGAGTTGGCGGCCGCCGACGTTCAGGCCCGTGAGCCGACCGCTGATCAGGAAAGGGCTCCCGTAAACGTCGACCCGCGCTTCCTTGGGCACTTCGATCTTGTTGCCGCTTGCGTGCGGCGCGAAGACACGGTCGCGGCCCAGCGTCTGGCCCGCGCTGTTGGTCGCGACCACGCGATAGTGGAAGCCAACCAAAAGCCCGCTGATGGTCTGGCCGACCTTTACAGCGGTGGTGCCCGTGGGCAGCGCTGTCGTTGGCGTGAGCGAGCCGTAGGCAAGCGTGGGCCCGTATTGGAAGAAGTAGGTGGTTTCGAGGCCGCGTGGGTTGACAGTTGCCTGCAGGAGGCCTGAGGTGCCGTGCACGTGCGTGACGGTGCCGGTGGTGACACGCGGCGGCCCGGCGCCGAGAGCGGCCGCCTGTGCGCCCGTGGGCACAGCGAGCGCGAGCAGGACGAGAAGCATCGCGCCGACGGTGGCACCTCGCGTGGTGTTCTTGCTGATCCTCATGCTGTCCCTCTCCTGCTATCGGGGTTCTTCGCGTGCGCTCAACCGATCATCGGCTCGCTTGCCACGTGTTCGTGGCCTGCAAATGTAACCCCACCCGTCCTGGTTGGTTGCGGTGAGCCTGAGATCTCGCAGCTGCCCCACCTGCTGCGACCATGCGATCCCCATACGCGCTAACAGCGTAGATGGCCCTCGCTGAGGGTTGACCCCAAGGTATGCGCACGGTTAGCCTGCGGCCGCGCACGTGCGGGGGCATGGGTCCACGGGGACCGCGGCTGCGCAGATCGGCGTCCGAATGGGGGCGCTTCAACAACACACGGAGGGCACGATGTCCTGGTCGACCGGTCACGCGCGTGGGTCGCGCATACGCACAATCCTTCTCGCAATCACGGCTCTCGCGCTGCTGGCTGCGTGGGGCCCGACCGCGGCGCACGCCGCCGGCTGCACGGACACCTTCACGAACACCAAAGGCGGCAGCTGGTTCACGGCGAGCAACTGGAGCACGAAAGCCGTGCCGGGCGCGAGCGACGAAGCCTGCATCACCGAAAACGGCACCTACACGGTCGAAATGACCGGGACCAGCACGGTCACGCTCAAAGCGCTGACGATCGGCGGAAGCTCGGGCTCGCAGACGCTCATCGTTGCCAGCACGTGCTCGCTCAACGCTGTGTTGAGCACCACCTCCGGGCTCAGCAACGGCGCGCAGGGCGCGGTCACGATGACCAACGGCGACGCGTGCGCCAACAACGTGACCCTGTCCGGGCCGATCACGAACGCCGGCACGATCACGACCGAAGCCGCCCACGGTGGCGCGCGCACGCTCGCGGGCGCTCTCACGAACACCGGCAAACTAGTGATCAACGCCAACACCGCATACAACTCAAGCGGCGCGCTGCTGAGCAACCAGGGTGCGATCAACGTCGCTGAAGCGGTCCAGCTGAGCGCGACCGGCAGCGCTTCGGTCACGAATGGGGCCGGCGGCAAAATCGTGGCGAGCGGTAGCGGCGATGTGCTGCAGAAAGAAGGCACCTTCACCGAGGGCGCGGGCACGATCAGCGGCGCGACGGCCGTGATCGTCGACGACGCGGCGCTCGCCTACACGGGCTCAGGTGCCGGTTCCATCGCGGCCCGCGGCACGGTCGCGTTGAGCGGCAGCACCGCTGCGGGGCAGACGCTTTCGATCGAGAGCACGGTCTCGGAGAACGCGCAGACGACGGCGGCGACGAGCTTCACAAATGCGGGCGCGATCGTGCTCACCAACGGCGACAGCGCGGGCAACAACGCCACGCTCACGATCTCTGCGGGAACGCTCACCAACAGCGGCTCGCTCACGACCGAAACCCTGCACGGCGGTACCCGCACGATCTTCGGCAACGTAACGAACACGGGCACGCTGGCGATCAACGCCAACACGACGTTCAGCCAGTCCTCTTCGCTGCTGAAGAACGAAGGTGCGCTGAACCTCGCCGAAGGCAAGCAGTTGACGGTCATCAGCACTGCTTCGGCAACGAACGGCACAGGCGGCAAAATTGTGGGAACGGGTAGCGGTGTGCTGTTCGAGCAGGGCGGGACCTTTTCCGAGGGTGCGGGCACGATCACGGGCACGAAGGCTGTGATCGTGGACGATGCGGCGCTCGCCTACACAGGCGCGGGTGCGGGCTTGATCGCGCTGCGCGGGAACTCCACTTTGAGCGGTGCCACTGCGGCCGGACAGACGCTCTCGATCGAGAGCACCTCGGGTGAGAACGCCACGACGACGGCAGCCGCGGGCTTCTCAAACGCGGGCACGATCCTGCTCACAAACGGCGACGCGTCGGGCAACACCGCGACGCTCACGGTGACCGGCGGAGCGCTCGCCAACAGCGGCACGCTCAGCTCAGAAGCTGCGATCGGCGGCGCGCGCACGCTGCAGGCGAGCGTCAACAACACCGGCACGATCAACATCAACGCGAACACGGCCTACAGCCAGGGCTCCTCCGTGCTCAAAAACGAAGGTGCGCTGAACCTCGCCGAAGGCAGGCAGCTGACGGTCAACAGCACTGCTTCGGTGACGAACGGCACGGGCGGCAAAATCGTTGCGACGGGCAGCGGCGTGCTGTTCGAGCAGGGTGGGACGTTCACCGAGGGCGCAGGCACGATCACGGGCACGAAGCCTGTGATCGTGGACGACGCGGCGCTCCTCTACACCGGCTCGGGTGCGGGCCTGATCGCGCTGCGTGGCAACTCGACGCTGAGCGGCAACCTCGCCGCGGGTCAGACGCTCTCGATCGAGAGCACCACCGGCGAGCACGCGACCGTGACCGCCGCGATCGGGTTCACGAACGCCGGCTCGATCCTGCTCACCAACGGCGACACGGCCGGCAACAACGCGACGCTCGCGGTGTCCTCGGGGACGCTCCTCAACAGCGGCACGCTCAGCGCCGAACTCATCCACGGCGGTGCACGCACGCTGCAGGGCAACCTCACGAACACAGGCACGATCAACATCAACACGAACACAAGCGACTCGATCACAGGGGCGACGGTCTCCAACTCGGGCACGATCAACATCGCCACGGGTGCCGGCCTCAGCTTCACGAGCAAACCAGCGATCTCAAACGAAGCCGGTGCGATCGTGGCCACCGGCACAGGTGTGCTCTCACAGGCTGGGGGTACGTTCAACGAGGGCCTCGGCAAAGCCACCGGCGCTCCCGCCGTGATCATCGATGACGGCGCGCTGCAGTACTCGAACAAAGGCGCGAGCACAATCGCCCTGCGCGGCAACAGCACGCTAAGCGGTGCGATCAACGCCGGGCAGGTGCTCGAGATCCAGAGCACCTGCGCTCAGCATGCTGTGACGGCGAGCGCTGCGTTCGTCAACAGCGGCACGCTCGACCTCACCAACGGCGATGGCTGCGGCAACAACGCGACGCTCAGCCTCGGCGGTGGGACGCTGGAAAACAAGGGCACGATCAACGCCGAAGAGCCTCACGGTGGGACGCGTACGATCGAAGGGTCCGTCAAGAACGAAAAGACAGTCTCGCTCAGCGCCGGCGCGACGCTGAAACTCACTGCCGGCTTCACCCAGGGCAAAAAAGGCACGCTCAAGACCGCGGTTGCGAGTGGCTCGAGCTACGGAATCCTGGCTGCAAGCGGAGCCGCCTCGATCGACGGCTCGCTACAGCTCGTGCAGAGCAAAACGTTCCTCGGCAAAGCCGGCGAATCGTTTGCGATCCTCACGAGCTCGGCACGGACCGGCACGTTCGCGAAAGTCAAGAGCGTGACGATCAAAAAAACCGTCGGCCTCTACTACAAGCCGACCTACTCGGGCACCGGCGTCACGCTGGTCGTGACCCTGGCGAGCTTCACGCTGTCCTCGGCGTCGGGCCTGCCCGGCTCGCCGCTCACGCTCAGCGGCGCGGGCTATGTCCCGGGCGACACGGTCAAATTGACGTTTACCGACCACAAAGGCGCCAAAACGGTGCTGCCGACGGCGACCGTCAACGGCAGCGGCGAATACTCGCTGGAAACCATCGTCCCGGCTGAAGCTGTCGAAGGGGCGGGGAAAGTCAACGCCAAGAGCACGCTCACGAGCGTGAGCATCACCAAGACCTTCACCGTGACCTGAGTCGCCGGTGAGAAGCGCCGTCCTGAGCCCGTGTTCGACGAGCTCAGGACGGGTGCGGTTGATGATTAGGATAAAGCTGATACACTCGATGAGGAATTGATCCCTCGAGTCTCGGAGCGCCCATGATCCTTCTGATCGCCATCCCCGTTTGGCTCCTCGCCGTCTCGTTGATCGTCGGTCTCTGCGCAACCGCCCGGTACGGCGATATCAAGCACGCCGCAGCATTGGCCGGGTGCTTCCAGGAAGGCGCCGAGTCGGGACTTCATGAGCTGCGCCACATAAGCGCACATCGCACGCGGGCCGCCGAGGGCAGCGTGCGCGCGCACCGCAGTAGCGCAGCTGTATAGCGCTCAGGCGGTTTCACAAGATGATCACGTCTGAGGACGCGATCACCTCGACCATATGCGCAGGAGCTGTGCGCACCTGGACGGCGCGCGCGTTGGCTTCAGTCCGTCAGCCCCAAGCGCATCACGAGGTAGCCCACTGTCCAGCGAATCGATCGCCCACGCAGCGCCAGCCGCCACCGCGAGCAGCGTTCAGTGCGCCGGCTGCGGGGCGCCGATGGGCCCCGACCAGCGTTATTGCTTGGAGTGCGGCGAGCGTCGCCTGCCGATGAGCGGCTTCCTGATGGGTGGTGGTCCGGTTGCAACGGGCTCCGACCCCGCTCGGGCCGTAGCACCGCCGGTGCCGCCGGTGCCGCCGGTGCCCCCTGGGGCGCCAGGCCCCACTGCCCTCCGGGGCGGAGGTGCGCTGAACGTCATCGCCGGTGTCGGTGTGCTGATGCTCGCGATGGGTGTGGGCGTGTTGATCGGCCGTTCAGGCAACAGCAAGCCGAGCCCCGCGCCCGCGCAGGTGATCACCGTGGGCTCGGTCGCCGGCGGCGCGAGTGCGGCGCCAGGCGAAACCTTCACGAGCGATTGGTCGGCCGGTAGCAGCGGCTACACCGTGCAGCTGCAGACGCTGCCGCTCACGGGCACGACGGTGGCCGCCGTGCAGGCGGCAAAGTCTGCGGCCTCTGCCAAGGGCGCAACGGGCGTCGGTGCGCTGAAGTCCGATGAATTCTCAAGCTTAACGGCCGGTAACTACGTGATCTATGCGGGTACCGAGACCACGAAAAAGGGGGCAGAGAAAGCGCTCGCCGGGCTGAAGGCAAAGTTCCCGGGTGCAAGCGTCATTCATGTCGCGAGCGGCGCAGCGGGCTCCGGCGCCGGTGGCAAAACGCCGAGCGGCTCCTCCTCCGGCTCGGGAGGAGGCTCGAGCCTCAGCAAACCGGCGCCATCGTCGGTGCTCGAAAACCTGCAGACGAGCAAAGGCAAAAGCTATGAGGAAAAGTCCAAGAATCTCCCCAACGTCGTTGAAACGGGCTGAGCGGATGAGCGCCCTCGGTGACGCGATCGCCCGCAACGGACACGCACAGCCGAACGTTGCCGTCGCCCCGATCGAGTCGGCGCCTGCGTTCGGCCACGACTCGCACGCGGAGCTGCGCCGCCGCCGCGACGCGCTTGCCGAGCAGGTAACGGAGCTGCACTGGGACCTCGGTGGCCTCGCCTACGAGATGGCGATTCGCGACCACTTCCGCCTCGACGTGCTTGTTCGACGTGCCGCTGTGCTGCAGGAACGCGACGCCGAACTGGCCGAGCTCGAGCGGCTGCTGCGGATGGAGCGCGACGGCATGGCGGGCAACTGCCCACAATGCAGCGCGCCTCACAGTCGCGGGGCTCTCTTCTGCTGGCAGTGCGGCACCACGCTGATGGAGCGACTCCCAAGTGGGCCGATCGCCGATCAGGAGGGCACGACGGAGATCATGGAGACCGTGCTCAGCGGCAACGGACACTCACACGAGCCTCTGTCTTCGGCACAGGAGTAGCGGCCGGAATGGACGTCGAGCTCTGTAGCGAGTGCGGCTCGCCGCTGGCCGCCAACCAGCACTACTGCCTGATCTGCGGTGCACGCGCAGGGAGTCGCAGCCCACAACTGTTGGCGCTCCTGCGGCGTATTCCCGAGCAGCCGCAGGCGCTCGCCGCTACCGAGCCGGGCCCTCCTCAAGCCGATCGGAGCCCGCGCGCGAGCCCCCTGCGGGTACCGTCGCGTCGCGTCTCGGCGTTGCTCGTGCTGGGTTTCCTCGGTTTCGGTGTGCTGCTCGGCGGGGCAGCCGGCTCACGCGTCTCGGACACGCTCGCCGCCTCGGTGGCGCCGCTGAAGCTGGTGCTGGCGGAGCAGAGCTCCACGAGTCCCGAATCCTCGAGCTCGTCGAGCTCTGAACCTGAACCGGGCGAATCCGAAGCGCCGCCGGTTGAAGAACAGCCGACACCCGCACCGGCCACGACGAGCACCAGCCCGACATCCTCGAGCCCGAGCACCACAAAGAAGGAATCAGAAAAAGCCGGTGCGCCCTCGGTGAGCACGAAACTGCCGGCGATCAAGCACGTGTTCGTGATCGTGCTTTCCGAAGAGCCCTACGCGGCGGTCTTCGGCCCCGAATCAAAGGCCCACTATCTCTCAGGAACGCTCGAGCACCGCGGGACGCTGCTCGTCCGCTACGACGCCGTCGCGCACGCCGGGCTCGCAGATGAGCTCGCGCTGCTCAGCGGTCAGGGGCCGACCGCGCAAACCACGGCGAACTGCCCCACCTACAGCGACATCGCCCCCGCCACGGCCGCGGCCGACGGGCAGGTGCTCGGCGACGGCTGCGTCTACCCGCCCTCCATCCAGACGCTCCCCGGCGAGCTGAGCGCCAAGCACCTGAACTCACGCGCATACGTCCAGGGTCTCAATGAAGGGCCCGGGCAACCAGCTCCCTGCGCGCATCCCCAGCCTGGCCAGAGCGACCCGACCGCCGCGCAGGGCGTGAGCAGCGGTCCCTACGCTACGTTCCGAAACCCGTTTGTCTACTTCCACTCATTGATCGACTCATCCGCGTGCGCGACGCAGGATCTCTCCCTCGGCGCCCTGCATGGGGATCTCGCTTCGATCAAGCAGACGCCGAGCTTCTCCTACATCGTCCCCGACCGCTGTCACGACGGCGACCCGACGCCCTGCACGACCGGCGCGGCAGCGGGGATGGCGCCGGCGGACGCCTTCCTCGAGCAGGTCGTGCCCGCGATCCTCGCCTCCAAGGCCTACAAGCAAAACGGCCTGCTCGTGATCACCGTCGATCAGGCGCCCGCGAGTGGAGAATTCGCGGACTCGAGCTCCTGCTGCGGGCAGCCCACCTACCCCAACCTCCCCGCCGGCGAAGCAGGCGTGGGGCGCGGCGGGGGCACGGTCGGAGCGCTGTTGCTGTCGCCCTTCCTAAAGGGGGCGGTAACAAGCCAGGTGCCCTACAACCACTTCTCTTTGCTGCGCACGCTCGAGGACCTGTTCGCCGTCAAGCATCTCGGCTACGCCGCGCTGCCGGCCGTGAAGCCGCTCGAAGCCGCGCTCTTCTCCCCGACCAAGCAGGGTTGAGGCGCTCAGACGCCGGCGAGCTCGGGGTAGGTCACCGCCCGGTGGTGACCGCCGGCACGGGCCAGGACCCCCTCGAGCGCGAGCATGTGGCGTGGGTGCTGCAGGTAGGCAGGATGGATGTCGAGGCGCAGCGTGTCCGTCGGTAGCAGCGCGCCGAGGCGCACGAGCTGCGGCGAGAAGGCGCGGCTGAGCGGGCTGGAGCCGGCGAGGCTCAAGGCCGGCGATAGCGACCCGCGCTGATCGTCATGCACCCGGGAGCGCGTCCGGTGCACACGCAGCAGATCTGCCCACCAGCGGAAGCGCAGCGCGAGCGCCGCGCGCAGAGCCGTGGTGTAGGCGTAGGCAGGTGCGACGAAGCCGTCGGGCTCGATGCCGGCGAGCTTCAGCAGCCGCCAGCCCGCGTGGAGTGCTCGACGGGTCTCCTCGCCATCGAGGCCGCGGAACTCGCCGCCGCGCCGGCAGACGTGTTGAAAGCCGTGCTGGGCGATCGAGTCGCCGTGCTCGCGACGCTCGAGCAGCCACTCGATCATCGCCGGCGAACGCTCGCCGACCGGGTGCAGATCGCGGGCCGGGATCACCAGGAGCGTTACGCGATCGACCCCGTGGTCGTCGAGCCAATCGCGAATCAAGGCGCAGCGTTCGAAGGTTGCCGGCTCGATCCCGTGCAGCGCGACGGCGATCATGCGGGTGTCTGTGCGGTTGCGCACGTGCATCGCTAGGCCGCCAGCTCGAGGCGCTTGCTCGGCGTGTGCGCTGCGGCCGATCCGCCGAGAGCGTGGCGGTAGCCGGCGGCCAGGCGCTTGAGGGTGGTCTCCCAGGTGCGCTCTCGTGCGGCCGCGAGCCCACCGAGCGCGAGGTGCGCACCCAGCAGTGGCGAGTGCGCCAGCTCGAGCACGGCCCCGGCCAGCTCCGACCCATCTGCTGCGCAGAGCAGCCCGCTGACGCGCTGCTCGATCAACGAGAGCGGCCCGCCCTCGGCGACGGCGATCACCGGCAGCCCGCTGGCCTGCGCCTCGAGGATCACCTGCCCGAAGGTGTCGGTGGCGCTCGGGAAGAGGAAGATGTCGGCGTTGGCGTAGGCCCGCGCAAGCTCATTGCCCTCGAGCCAGCCGAGGAAGTGGGACGACTCACCGACGCGCTCGCGTAGCCATTCCTGCTCAGGACCGCCGCCGGCCAGAACCAATCGCAGATGCGGCTCACGTGCGTGGGCCCTGAGAAAAGCGTCGGCCAAGAGCTCGACGCCCTTCTCGCTGGTGATCCGACCGGCGTAGAGCACGTCGGTGGTCTCGCTGGAGGAGCGCGTGCGCAGCGTGGGTTTGAAGCGCTCGGTATCGACGCCGCGATCCCAGCGCAGCACGCGCTCGGTGCAGACCCCGACAGCGCCGAGCGCCGCGTCGGCGGCGGGGCTGGGGGAGAGGACCGCATCGCAGGCCCCGTAGAAGGCGCTGACGGCCATCTTCATCGCCTGCTCGAGGTTGGCCTCGCCGGAGCGTAGCCCCGCGTAGGCGCTCAGCTCGGTGTGGTAGCTGCCGATCAGCGGGAGTGAAAGCGCTCGGGCGACGAGCGCACCGACGACGCCCGCGGGCCCCGGTGAGCACACGTGCACCGCGTCGAAGCAGCCGTCGGCGAGCGTCTGCACGACCGCGGGCAGGCTCGGCACGCCGATGCGCAGGCCGGGATAGAAGGGGACCTCGACCTCGGCCACCGCTGACAGCCGCCGGTCGACCTCAGGGTCGGTGCCGAGGACCTCGATCTCGAAGCCGGGCACGCCACGCTGGCGAATCTCGGTGATCGTGCGGGTGACGCCGTGGGTTGAGCCGATCCCGTCGACGACGATCGCAACCCGCGGCAGCTCGCCGTCCTCGACCGAGCGACCGCCGCCGTGCGCGCCGCTGCTTGGATAGGGGATCGCCGCGAGCTTCGCCTGCTCGTTGGCGAGAAAGGCTGTGGCAGGGGCGTAGGGGATCGCGGCGATGCAGGCTTCAAAGAGTCCTCCAGCGGCGGCGAGCACGTTCGCATCGCCGCCGGCAGCGCCGACCGCTACATCGACGGCCTCACGCAGCTTGCGCTCGTGTGCACGACAGGCGCGGCGGTATAGGTCGGAGTGGCTGAAGTCCTCACTCTGCATGTGCTCGATCAGGCCACGCGCGTCGAGGTGGTCGAGCTCGACCGCGCTCAGCCATGCGCGCAGCAGACAGCGGGCATCGGCGGGCTCGAGCTCAGCCGTCGCGGGCCCCTGGCGCGCGTCGGCCTCCTCCAGCAGGCGACGCATCATCCCCATCACCCGCAGCGGATCCGGTGTCGCCGTCGCTGCCGAGCCGTGCTCATCGAGCCCGAGCGAGCGCGCGGCCAGCGCGATCGCCGCGTGCGCCCACTTCGCCGCGCTGCCCTGCTTGCCGCGTGCTTTCACGCGCCCGGCGCGCATATGTGCGAGGAACTCAGCCGGCGTGCTTGCGGCGGGGGCCTCGGTGAAGGTGCGCCCGATATCGACGCCGGCGTGGTCGTCGCTACCGCCGATGCCGATCCCGTCGCGTGTCACCACATAGGTTGCTGCCGGACGGTTGAGCTCGCGCGCGCGGGCGCCGTTGCGGATCTCCCAGACCGCGAACAGCTCGGCCAGCCGCCGACGGTGGCGTGCGCTGAGGGGGGCCGCGACGGTGTAGTAGGGGTGGGCGAGCGCGCAGGAGATCTCACGCTCATACATGTAGGCCGCGCACAGCTCGACGTCGCCGCGGTGTGCCTGCAGCCACTCGTGATCGGACTCGGAGATTCCGTAACAGAGCACGTGCACGGCCTGTGGCTCGCCGCGGAAATGTGCGGTCAGCTCGACCGAGATGAACACGTCGGGGCGATCTGCGATCTGCAGTACCCCCTCGATCGTGTCGTGATCGGTGATCGTCACGAAGTCCATGCCGCGGCGCTTGGCGAGCGCGTAGACCTCCTCGGGTGGGGTTGCGCACTCGGGCAGTCCCAGCGCACGCTGTACTCCGAGTCGCGACTCCTCTGAGGCGGTCGAGTGGCAGTGCATGTCGACGCGCGTGAGCGTCGCTGTCGTGTATGTCGATGTCCGGTCGTCCATACCAGACAGATTTCCCTGCAAAGAGCGTTTTTTTGTGACCAAGCGGCAATGATCGTGTGAAGCGCTCGTGAAGATTTCCGGTGCTGTTTCTAGTGCGGGACAGGCCCACCCAGCGCGCCGAGGGCTCCGCCGATCGCGCCGGCGAGCAGCAGCGTCTCGACAACTCCTCGCTTGAGTAAGAACAGGGCCGCGATCGCGGCGGTCCCCAGCGCGAGCTGCCAGGTCTCGCTCAAGGCAAGGGCCAGGGGCACGGCTGAGCCGATGATCGCGCCGGCGGCGCAGGGCGCCGCACCGCCGAGAAAGGTGAGCACGCGCCGGTCATCGAGCAGGCGCTCGAAGCGCGCGGCGCCGAGCAGGATGAAGGAGAAGGAGGGCGCGAAGGCGATCAGAGCTGCCAGCAGCCCGCCCGCCAACCCACCGGCGGCGTAGCCGACGGCCGCAACCGTGTGCGTGACCGGGCCAGGGGTCACCTGCCCGAGCGCTACGGCGTTCAGGAACTGGCTATGGCTCATCCAGTGGTAGCTGTTGACCGCGTCGGACTGCATCAGCGGGACGATCACGAAGCCTCCGCCGAAAGCCAGCGCGCCGACCTTCAACGCTGTCCAGGCGAGCGCAAGCGTGCCACCGGGAGCGACGGTGGCGGCGAGCATCCAGCCTGCCTGTGCGCCTGCGACGGCGCGCGCCAGACGTCTACCGAG
>Ga0182019_10001423_pt1 | contig 12237 bp, 12 predicted proteins | sample 812E2MmetaG_FD_120483 | JGI IMG/M metagenome (GOLD analysis project Ga0182019, IMG submission 120483) | Permafrost microbial communities from Stordalen Mire, Sweden - 812E2M metaG | ecosystem: Environmental > Terrestrial > Soil > Wetlands > Permafrost | place: Sweden: Stordalen | collected...
ATCATATCGTCGTCACCGGTCCCACCACTTTTGCCGCTCTTTTAAATAGTTTGCAGATGGGTTTCCGGACGCTGGCGATTCAAAAACGTTCCGGCGAAGTCTGGAAAGTTCTGAGCGAAGTAAAAACAGCTTTCGGCCGGTTCGGCGACACGCTGGATGCGGTGCGCAAAAAGCTGGAGCAGGCCGCAACTTCAGTGGACGATGCGCAGAAAAAAACACGGACGCTTTCCGGTAAGTTAAGGGCCGTGGAAGCGATGCCGGAAGCGGCGTTGTCCGCCGAAATTACGATGGAAGACAAAAAACCGGCGGGAGACGAAAATATTTAACCCCGCGCCAGGTTGATTTTTATAAAAAACAGAGAAAAAGATTATTTTATTCCACTGGAGGGAAACATGGATAATCCCGTTGAACGTAGAAGTTGTGATCGCCGCCAATCTGAGCGCAGGAGCCTGGAGCGGAAGCAGGAGGCTATATGGGAAGAAGACGAGCGCAGGCAGGCCGAGCGTAGAATGTTTGAGCGCAGAAGCGTTGAACGTAAAAAAATAGAAGAAGCTATACGAGAACATGCTGAGAAACGCCGGATCATTCTTGAAGATATTGAAGAGGCCTACTATGAAGCGGATATTAACGGCAAGTTTGTTTTTGTCAACAACGCCATGTGCAAAATTCTGGGATATACTCGGGAGGAATTAATCGGGCAGAAATACTGGCACCTTCTGGATGAGCCGACACTGAAAACGTTGTATGCGGCCGTGGATAGAAGCTACAAGACCAATGAACCGATTCGCGTGCTGGATATGGAAGCTATCAGAAAAGACGGAACTAAATTGATTACTGAAACATCGGCGTCCATTATCATCGACACCGAAGGCACTTTTGTCGGATTTCGGGGAATTTCCCGCAATGTGACAAGACGCCGGCAAATGGAAGAGACGTTGAAAAAAAATCAGGAAGAACTGATCCGGAAAAATGAAGAAATTGATGCCAATAGAAAAAATATTCAGATTACTTTGGAAAGACTCGAAAAAGCCTATGAAGAACAGAAATCTTCACAGTTGAAAATTCTTCAGCAGGAGAAAATGGCATCCATCGGACAACTTGCCGCCGGCGTAGCTCATGAATTGAACAATCCCATGTCGTTTATATCAAGCAATCTGGGTACCTTGAACAAGTATGTCAATCGTTTGCTCGATTTTATCGGTGTTCAGTCGGAAGAGATTAAATCCTCAAATAACGCGGCCGCTGTCAGAAAAATCAATAAGAAGCGAAAAGAATTAAAACTGGATGAAATCATTGAGGACATCCATGTGATGATTAAGGAGTCGCTCGATGGTGCGGAAAGGGTGAAAAAAATTGTTTATGAACTGAATTGCTTTTCCCGGATGGACGAAGAAGAATATAAAAGCGCCGATATCAATGAATGTATCGAAAGCGCCATCACGATAGTCCGGAATGAATTGAAATATAGAGCCACACTGAAAAAAGATTACGGTAAATTGCCCCGCATAAAATGTTATCCCCGGCAGATAAATCAGATATTCGTAAATCTTCTGATTAACGCTGTCCAGTCCATTGCGGAGCAGGGAACGATCAGGATTAAGACCTGGCATGAAGACAACTCTGTCTGGATGGAAGTTGCCGATACGGGAAGCGGCATATCGCAGGAAAATCTTGTTAAAATATTCGAGCCTTTTTTTACAACCAAAGAAGCGGGCAAAGGAACAGGTCTGGGGTTGAGCATTACCTATGAAATCGTCCAGAGGCATAAAGGAGAAATTACCGTTAAAAGTAAGCCGGGCAAGGGAACGATATTTACCATAAGAATACCGATTGTTTAGCGAAATAAACGCACTGTTGCCGATAAGAACGGACATTTTTCGTTTGACATGAAGTTTCATCTGTGATTTACAAATCGGCAAAGATATTAGTGGGTTGGCTAGGGAAACCCCATGCTGCGAAATGCGCGGGGTGAATTGTAAAATTAAAGTTGATTATTTTGATTTGTGGTTTGATTGTTCCATCTCAGCAGGGCTCATTGCCGGAACGAAGTTAAAAAAAGGTGGTATGGAAAGCCACGGGCGGAAACACGCGCATTCATGGATTTTTAATTTTCCCGATTCATGGTTTAATAAATTTTAAGTGGAGGTGTATATGTCGAGAAATTTTTTCAGAACTATTTTTGTGTTGTTTTTCAGTCTTTTAACGGCCGGAGCAGTTTTCGCCGCTCCTCCCGTAAAGATCGGCGCGTTGTTTTCCGTGTCCGGTCCCGCTTCTTTTCTAGGCGAGCCGGAGCGCAATACTGCGGTGATGATGGTTGATGAAATAAACAAAGCCGGTGGAATAAAAGGGCGCAAGCTGGAACTGATTGTGTATGATACTCAAGGTGATGCCACCAAGGCTGTTCAGGGTGTCAACAAGCTGATTAAAGATGACAAGGTTGTGGCGATTATCGGCCCCAGCACAACAGGCGACAGTATGGCGGTTATTCCCGTAGTGGAGAAAGCCGAAATACCTCTGATTTCCTGTGCGGCGGGAATTAAGATAACCGATCCGGTAAAAAAATGGATATTCAAGACAGCGCAAAACGACGTTCTGGCCGTAATGAAAATTTATAAGAATTTGCAGAAGCAGAAAATATCCAAAGTGGCGATACTTACCGTTTCCGACGGATTCGGTTCTTCCGGGAGAGAACAGCTTAAATTGCAGGCCAAGGAATTTGACATGAATATCATTTCGGATGAAACGTATGGTCCGAAAGATGACGATATGACGGTTCAACTGACAAAAATTCGCCAAAGCGAAGCTCAGGCTATTATCTGTTGGGGAACCAATCCCGGCCCGGCCAAAGTCGCCAGAAACGTCAAACAACTGGGAATAAAAATTCCTCTGTACATGAGTCACGGCGTTTCTTCCAAAAAATTCATTGAACTCGCCGGTGAAGGCGCCGAGGGAATTATTCTTCCTTCCGGACGGGTCATCGTTGTCGATCAACTGCCGAAGTCCGATCCCCAGAAAAAAGTTCTGATGAACTATGTGAATAAATATAAAGAACACTACAAGGTGGAAGGCGATCATTTCGGCGGTCATGCGTATGACGCGGTTATGCTGCTCAAGAGCGCTATGGAAAAGGGCGGATTTACTCCGGCGGCAATTCGCGATCAGTTGGAAAAAACGAAAAAATTTGCCGGAATCGGCGGAACATTCAGCTATTCTCCGCAAGATCATGCGGGACTTAACAGTGACGCCTTTGTTTTGGTAAAAGTTGAGAAGGGCGACTGGAAATTAATTAAGTAAGCAATTGAATCAAGTCAATAATTATTTTACGCGGCGCGGGCTTGAGTCCGCGCCGCATTAATATCTGGAAACCGCGGTTGTATTTTGCCCATGGATAGATTCAGTCAATTATTTCAATATATCCTTTCAGGACTTTCCAACGGCGCTATTTACGCTCTGATTGGTTTCGGCTTTGCCGTAATTTATAATTCTACCGGCATCATCAATTTCGCTCAGGGCGAGTTTGTGATGCTGGGCGGAATGTTGACGATTTTTTTTCTAACTGTTTTAATGCTGCCGCTCGTGCCGGCAATAGTTCTGGCTATTATTATTTCGACAATCGCCGGAATCTGTTTCGAACGTCTCGCTATCAGGCCTCTTAAAGACGCCAAACCGCTTAGTCTGATTATTATTACTATCGGGGCGAGTATTTTTATCCGCGGCGCGGCCATGCTGATCTGGGGAAAAGATACCCACGCTCTGCCCGCTTTTTCCGGTGATGATCCTCTGTATATTGCCGGTGCGACCATCCTGCCCCAGCATCTCTGGATTTTCGGTGTAACTGTCTTGATCATTATCGCCAGCAGGATTTTTTTCAATTACAGCGTTGTCGGCAAAGCCATGCGCGCCTGTTCCTATAATCCGCGGGCGGCGGGACTGGTCGGCATTAACGTAAAAAATATGGTGATGCTCTCCTTTGCTCTCAGTTCGGCTATCGGTTCGATGGCGGGAATAATTATTGCTCCCTTGACGATGGTTTCCTATGATGTCGGCGTCATGCTCGGTCTGAAAGGCTTTTGCGCGGTCATCATCGGCGGAATGAGCAGCGGGATGGGAACAGTGATGGGCGGTCTTCTGCTCGGTTTGCTGGAATCACTCGGCGCCGGTTTTATTTCCGCCAGCTATAAGGACGCCATTGCCTTTATCATTTTACTTTTAATACTCTTTATTCGTCCCGAAGGTTTATTCGGTAAAAAGGAGACGGAAAGATTTTAAAACCGTAAAGCTTGTTTGCAAATAAGAGATTTATGTTCCGGAAGTATAAATAAAATATGTTAACGGAAAAAAGACGTCAAATACTTATCTTCTTTGTTTTCGCGGTTATCGTGCTGGCGGCGCCGTTTTTTCTCAAAGGCAATTATCTTTTAAATGTGTTTGTTTTTGTCGGCATCAATACCATGCTGGCCATCGGGCTGAATCTGCTTTTGGGATATGCCGGCCAGATTTCTCTCGGACACGCCGCCTTCTTCGGTATGGGCGCTTATATTTCCGGCATCATCACAACCCGATTTGGAATTGATCCTTTCTTGGTTATGATTCTATCTGCCTTTTGCGCAGGGGCGCTCGCTTTTGTCATCGGCTTTCCCATCTTAAAACTTAAGGGACATTATCTGGCGATGGCCACGCTGGGCTTCGGCATCATCATGTATATTATTTTTAATGAAACTGTTGATTGGACGGGAGGCCCTTCGGGTTTATCGGGCATTCCGAATCTGCGCATCGGTTCACTGGTTTTCGATAATGATCTGAATAATTATTATCTGGTCTGGATGTTCACTCTTGTCGTCATGTTGCTGTCTATCAATTTATCCCGATCGAGAATCGGCCGGGCGCTTCGGGCCATTAACGATTCGGAAGTGGCCGCCCGCGTCATGGGCGTCAACGCCAGAATTCTCAAGGTTCAGATTTTTACGGTTTCCGCAGTTATTTCCGCCGTCGCCGGCAGCCTCTACGCTCATATCATGACTTTTATCGCTCCGGCATCTTTCGGGTTTAATTTTTCCGTGGAACTGCTGACCATGGTGGTTATCGGGGGCTTGGGCAGTATTTACGGCTCATTTCTTGGCGCGGCCATTCTGACCATGCTGCCGGAATTTCTGCGCATGTTTCAGAATTTTGATATTATTATTTATGGATTAATGCTGATTCTCATGACGATGTTCATGCCAGGCGGTCTGGTCAGCGGCATTGAGGCGGCAGCCTTATTTGTCGCGGCGAAAATGAAGGGGACAAAGGATAGCGATGCTCAGGCTTAACGGCATAACCAAAGTTTTCGGCGGACTGACTGCGCTGGAAGATGTTTCTTTCGCAGTTGCCGAAGGTTCCATCACCGGCGTTATCGGGCCCAACGGTGCGGGAAAGACCACGCTTTTTAATATTGTAACCGGTCTTTATACCCAGACAACGGGAGAAGTATATCTCGGCGGGAAGAATATTTCTTTTTTGAATACGGAGGAGCTTGCCGGATTAGGGCTGGTGCGCACATTTCAGAATGTGGAGCTTTTCCGGCAGATGACAGTTCTGGAAAATGTCATGGTCGGCCTGCATACAAAAAGCAGAAGCGGCATCTTCTCATGCGCTTTCAAACTGCCCGGTCAGATAAAGGAAGAAAAATTTATTCGGGAAAAAAGCCTGGAGTGGCTTAAGTTTACCGGCCTGACAGATATGGCTGATATAACAGCCGGTAATTTGCCTTTCGGCAAAGGGCGATTACTGGAAATTTCCCGGGCGCTGGCCGCCGGGCCGAAAATTATTTTAATGGATGAACCGGCGGCAGGTCTCAATAGCAAGGAAACCGCCGAGCTTGCTTCGCTCATTCGCAGAATAAGAGAATCCGGCATAACGATAGTACTTGTGGAACACGATATGGATCTGGTGATGGATGTTTGTCACGCTATTGTTGTCTTGAATCTGGGAAAAAAACTGGCTGAAGGGACGCCCAGGGAGATTCAGGAAAATCCGCAGGTAATTTCCGCGTACCTCGGAGATGGTTAATGACGGCTTATTAAAATTGCCATATACGGCGTTGCGCTTTGGTCTTCGTCATTGCGACGTACGAAAAAAGTACGTCTCATTCCTCATTCCAAGCGCGCCTTGTCTCTGACAATTTTTCTAAAGCCGTTGGATTAAAAGAATATGTTAAAAATTAAGAACATCAATACCTATTACGGTCAGGCGCAGGCGTTGAAAAATCTCTCTCTTCATTTGACGGAAGGGGAGATAGTAACTCTTATCGGCGCCAATGGCGCCGGCAAGACAACATTGCTTAATTCCCTGTCCGGTGTGGTTCCTCCCCGCAGCGGAGAGATTTTGTTTAACGATGTTCCGATTAGTCATCTTGCCGTGCATCAGATTGTCCGGATGGGCATTTCCCAGGTTCCGGAAGGCAGGCAGGTCTTCAAGCCCATTTCGGTGGAAGATAATCTGGAACTGGGCGCTTATCTGCATCATAAGATGTTGGGCGGTTCAGGTGAATTGAGAAAAAATAAGGAAATGGTTTACGACTTGTTTCCCATTCTTCGGGACAGGCGAAAACAGTTGGCTGGAACGTTGTCGGGCGGAGAACAGCAAATGCTCGCCATTGGCCGGGCGTTCATGGCCAGACCGAAATTGATGCTTCTGGACGAGCCTTCGATGGGACTTGCGCCGATGATCGTTCAGGAAATATTTCGGGTTATCGAAAATCTGTCCAGGGAGAAGAAAACAACGGTTCTGCTGGTCGAACAAAACGCGCGCGCTGCCTTGAAAATGGCCAATCGCGGTTATGTTCTGGAGACGGGACGCCTGATTCTGGAGGGCACGGCCGCCGAATTGCTGGATAACCAAGACGTTCAGAGGGCATATCTTGGCAAGGATAAGAAAGAGATATGGGAAAGATAAAAGGGCTGTTGAAAAACGCTCATATACTGCGTTGCACTTCAAACCGAATCGCTCAACGTATTAATTATACGCCTCGCGATTCAGTTATTGTGCGCCTTGTACCTGAGCATTTTTGAACAGCCCAAGGACAAGTTTCGTAGGGTGAGATAAGAAGAAGTTTAAACTTTTATTAAGCTGTTCAAAAAAAGCCAGATGCAAGGCGTGCAAGTCCTGAGGAGTGAGGCGTATTTTTAGATACGCCGCAATGACGAAGGGCGCAGCACAACGCAGCAGATGGATGTTTTTCAACAGCTTGACTTTGCGGGAGGTTATTTATGAACATCTGGGATAAAGATCATGAGTGCATGTTACGCGATGAGCTTGAACAACTGCAACTGGAAAGACTTCAGGCCATAGTCAACAGGGTTTACAAGAATGTTACTCATTACCGTAAAGTATTTAACGATGCGGGCATCATTTCCGAAGATATACGTTCTTTGTCCGATTTGACTAAGCTTCCTTTTACCACGAAAGAAGATCTGCGCGTTAATTATCCGTATGGAATGTTTGCCGTGCCGCTCAGAGAGATTGTGCGCATTCATTCTTCCTCTGGCACCACCAGCAAGCCGATCGTGATGGGCTACACGAAAAACGATATAAAAATATGGTCCAATCTGGCGGCGCGTTTTATGACCGCTGCCGGCGTGACTCATGACGATGTGGTGCAAATAACCTTCCGTTATGGTCTTTTTACCGGCGCATTCGGCGTTCATTACGGCGCGGAGGCAATCGGTGCTTCGGTTATCCCCATGGGTACGGGCAATACGGACAAGCAGATTATGATCATGCAGGATTATAAAACCACGGCGCTGGTCAGCACCTCCAGCTATGCTATCGCTCTGGCGGACCGCATTGAGCAATTGGGCATTGATCCCAAATCGCTTTCATTGAAAGTCGGACTCTTCGGCGGGGAGCCATGGTCGGAGAAAATGCGCGAAGAAATTGAAAGCAGGCTGTTTTTAAGCGCGACCGACAACTATGGTCTTTCCGAAGTGATCGGTCCCGGCGTGGCCGGTGAATGTTCCTGTAAAAAAGGTATGCATCTTTATGAAGACGCGTTCATTCCGGAGATCATCGATCCCGAAACGGGAGCCGTCCTGCCTGCGGGAAGCGAGGGTGAACTGGTGCTCACAACCCTGACCAGAGAAGCTTTTCCCATGATCCGTTACCGGACAGGAGATATTACTGGTCTCGACTATGCTAAATGTGAATGCGGCCGGACTCTGGTGCGCATGAAAAGAATTACACGGCGTTCCGACGATATGCTCATCATCAGAGGCGTGAATGTTTTTCCTTCGCAGATAGAGGACGCGCTTTTCAGTGTGGCGCAGGGCGAAACGCCTTATCAGATTGTCGTGGAAAGAAAAGGCGCGATGGACAACATAGAGGTTGTTGTCGAAGTCACGGATAAGATATTTTCTCTGGAACTGCAGAAACAGAGGTCTTTTCTGGAGGCAATTAAAAAGCGCATTGCGTCGGTAACCGGTATTAATGTTGATGTCAGGCTGGTTGAGTCAAAAAGTCTCCTGCGGCAGAAGGGAAAAATTGTATCGGTCATAGACAAAAGAGATATCTAAAAACTATGCGATAAATCACCTGCCTTGAACATAGCGGAGTTGAAGCCGTTCAATATTTTTTACTTGGAGGTGGTTCTTGATGCACAATATTTCCTTTTCTTGGCATCGCATTTACATGTAATTCGGTTCTGCGTTGGGATAAGACCCAGATCTAAAATCATTTCATGGTCCCGAGAGCTGTCCCGCCCTGTTGTTGTCAGATAATCTCCGGTCATAAGAGAATTGGCGCCGGCGACAATACCCAAAGGAAGCAATTGCCGCAGATTCTTTTCTTTGCCGCCGCAAAGCTTGATATCTTTATCCGGGAGCATAAAACGGAAGATGGCTATGGTCATAAGAATTTCCATGGGCGGCAATGCCTGCATGTGGCTGAGCGGTGTGCCCTTAACGGGATTGAGAATATTCAAAGGAACGGAATCGACATCTAACTCCCTCAAAGTTTCGGCAAGCTCGATGCGATGAGAAATGCTCTCGCCCATACCGATCAGAGCGCCCGCGCAAACGGATAACCCCGCCGCCTGGGCAGCGCAAATTGTTGAAACACTTTCTTCATAGTCGTGCGTAGTGCAGATATTCTGAAAATAGCTGCGCGCTGTTTCCAGATTATGATGATAACGAAACAGCCCCGCGGCTTTAAGTTCCCTCGCTTTTTCCACATCGATAATGCCTAATGATGCGCAGGGAGTCAGACCGGCTTCGCGCACTCCTTGAATTGCTTTGAAGATTTCCGTCCATTCTTTTTTTGTGTTCAGGCGCTTACCGCTGGTGACGATGCCGAAAAATTCCGCTCCGTCTTGTACCGCTTTTGCGGCTTCGGCAATGACTTGCTTTGCCGTTTTCAGGGGATATGAGGGCACATTCGTCTGGTAATGTGATGATTGCGCGCAGAACTTACAGTCCTCAGAGCACTTGCCGGATTTGGCATTGGTAATGCCGCAAAGGATGATTTCCTTGCCTTTGAAGTGTTCCCGTATTTCGGAAGCGGCGGCCAGAATTATCCAGGGGGAGTTGGATGCTTCGATAAAGAGTTCCAAAGCTTCCGCCGAGCTGATGGCGGCATTCTTTTTGATGATCTTATTTTTCGTCTTATCTATTAAATTCATATATTAAGCTTTCCTCTTTTTTAGAAGAGCGAGTATTTTATCGTGATAATAATAAGTCGTGACAAAAATCGCCACACCAACAACCAGAATAACGATTAAAAAAGTGTACTGTCCATTGCCGGCGAAAGCTCCCATAATCGAAAGCATAATCGTGCCGAAAAGGCGTCCGACTGTGGAAATTACGATAAACGTTCCCGTGGGAATGAGGCTGACGCCCATGATGTAGCATAAATAATCCTTGGGAAATCCCGGTATCAAAAAAAGCAGGAAAGAAACCAAAAGACCCTTATGTTCCATAAAGTGTTCGAATTTTTCGAAGACCTCTTTTTTGACCACATTCTCCAGAAGCGGCTCGCCGAAAAATCTTGCCAGCATAAAAGCAATCCAGGAACCGAGTGTAAGTCCGATTGTCGAATAAATGGTTCCCCAGAACGGGCCATACAGGTAACCGCCGAGGATTCCGGTCAGTTCTCCCGGAATCGGCGCGGCCACGACTTGAATAATCTGAAGAAAAATAAAAACAACTTCGTCGTAAGGATGGTAGGACTTAATAAAATTCAATAATTTGTGTCTGTCTTCAAAAAACAGATACAGATCGTAGTGGATGAACAGATAAACTGATAAGATGAGCAGCAGGAGTAGGAAGAGAATCCTGAAAGCTAAACGTTTATTCATTGAAGAATCTTAGTTCGTACTTCTCCTTTATTTTTCGATTTTCTTTGCGTCCTCTTCCGGTTTTTTCTCCGGTTCATTCATCGCCTGCTTAAATCCTCTGATCGCTTTACCGATTGATCCTCCCAGTTCCGGCAGTTTACCCGGGCCAAAGATGATCAAAACTATACCCAGAATGATTATAAGGTGCATCGGTTGCAAAAGTCCTTCAAACATGGTGTTGCCTCCCTTAACTTGTACTGATACCAAACCTTTAGAGAATTTTCGTCACAATGGCGAAAATTCTCAGTTTGGAAATTATATAAATCGTATAATATAAATTTGTTCGCGTCAATCTTATTGTTTTTTTGTAACTATCGCTTTATTTTAGAGGGTTTATTGCAAATTTCCTCAATTAAAACAGTTGACTTTAAAAATACTCTATGTAAAAAACAAATCGAAATTTGTACATAATCGCTTAATTTTACCGATAAATTATCATCAGTAATAAGTAAAAAGGGGGATGGAATTTCTATGGCTAAAATTCCACAGAAACTGGAAAGAAAAAAATCAGAAATTTATAAAGACGCACCCATCGCGAAGTTCGGCGAAAGAAAGCCTGATTTTACGACGATGGGGAGAAAAATAAAAAATCCGCATAAAAAATTCCGGGAAGTTGTTTGCGTGGAAGCCTGCCGGACGCCATATGGAAAGGCGGGTGGAGCGCTCAAAGATTTTTCCGCGATGGAACTGGGCGCTTTGGCGATTAAAGAAGTTTTGCACCGCACTGAAGGCAAGGTGAAGCCCGCGGATGTGGATTATATTTTTATGGGGCAGGTTGTTCCCGCCGGTTGCGGCCAGGTACCGGGACGTCAGGCAACTATTCTGGCTGGAGTGCCGGAATCCGTTCCTTCTATTACCGTCAACAAGGTTTGTTCTTCCGGCATCAAGACGATTGATCTGGCGTTTCAAATGATTTTGCTGGGGCGTGCCGAAATCTGCATTGCGGGCGGTCAGGAGAGCATGAGCAATTGCCCCTTTGTCCTGCCCGATATGCGCTGGGGTTTGAGGATGGGCCTGCCTAATGGCCGCGTCGTTGATTCGATGGTTTATGATGGCCTATGGGATGCCTTCTACGACCGCCATATGGCGATTCACGGCTCGGAAGTGGCTGATGAGTTCGGCTTTACTAGGGCAGAGCAGGATGAATGGGCGCTCAATTCCCAGATGAACGCTGTTCGCGCGATGAATGAAGGCAGACTCGATGATGAAGTTTTTCCGGTGGAAGTAAAACAGGGCAAAAAAGTAATCGTTTTTGACAAGGACGAGGGCCCAAGGCCGGAAACTACTTTGGAAGTTTTAGCCAAGCTTCCGCCCGTTTTTAATCATTTGAGCACCGTGACCGGCCAGCCGGGAAGTGTCACCGCCGGCAATGCGCCGGGTGTCAATGATGGCGGCGATGTTTGCCTTTTGATGAGCAGAGAAAAAGCCGATGAACTGGGGCTTAAGCCCATCTTTACCATAGTTGATTATGCTGAAGTGTCTCAGCCGACCAAAGACATTGCGACCGTGCCGGGACTGGCCATCAAGAAGATTCTGGAGCAAAATGATATGACGCTCGATCAGATGGATGTTATCGAAATCAACGAAGCCTTTGCCGCGGTGGCGCTGGTTAGCTGTCGCTCTATCTTGGGCATGTCCAAAGAAGATATGTTCAAAAAAGTAAATATCAACGGCGGAGCGGTTGCCTTTGGGCATCCCATCGGCGCAACCGGAGCGAGAATCGCCATGACGCTGGGTTATGAATTGAAACGGCGAGGCGGCGGATGGGGAGTTTGCGGCATTTGCTCAGGGCATGCGCAGGGTGATGCGATGTTAATCAAAGTAGAAAAATAAAAAGCTGCCTTCATACGGCTACCTTTATTGGCTTCGTC
>Ga0182019_10001424_pt1 | contig 12234 bp, 10 predicted proteins | sample 812E2MmetaG_FD_120483 | JGI IMG/M metagenome (GOLD analysis project Ga0182019, IMG submission 120483) | Permafrost microbial communities from Stordalen Mire, Sweden - 812E2M metaG | ecosystem: Environmental > Terrestrial > Soil > Wetlands > Permafrost | place: Sweden: Stordalen | collected...
ACGGCGGCGGCTATCTCGAGTACGTCGCTCGCAGTGGCCACGAGGCGCCGGGTCTGCGCGCGTAGCGGCATCAAGCTCGGCTTCTACGGTGACGACGATCTCTTCATCTTCGTCAACGGTGTGCTGGTTCCCGATCTCGGTGGCATCCACCCGCAACTGCCCGGCAAGGTCACCATCGCGGGCAGCCCGGGTGATGCGCAGGTCACCGAGGGCGGCTGTCTCGACGTGGCCGGGAACATCACCGGAGTCACGGCGGGCTCGACTGCCTGCTCGCCGACCAGCTCGACGCCCCCGACCGCCATGTCGCCGGATGATTTCCATCTCCACACCGTTTCCCTCGGTCGCGTCACCGGTAAGACCTACGAGATCGCCATCTTTGGCGCGGACCGGCATCCGCCGGGGTCGAACTACCAGATCGGCCTCAGCGGCTTCACCACCAAGCGCTCGGTCTGCGCACCGAGCTCGTAGCCCCGCCTTTGCGGCGCCCGGGGCAGGGCAACGAGATCATCCTTGTCGCAGCCCACGTGTGCGCGCGGGCCGGTCGCCCGAAAGTGGGTTCAACCATCGCAGTCCCGCGAAGCGGATGAAATCCGCGTCCGCCGTGTGCACCACGGCATCATGCGCGATGGCCGTGGCGGCGATCTGGGCGTCGGTCACGAGATTGCCGGCGGTCCCGAGCGCTTCCAAGAGGGCCAGTACGCGTTCGAAGTGATCCGGCGTGGTCTCCGGGATAGTCACGGCGTCTTGCTGCAGCCAGGAGCGCACATGCGCGACAGCCTCCGTCGCGGTCAGCGGGTGGTGAAACGCGCGCGGGTTGGTGCTGACGCGAAGGAAGCCAAAGGCCACGACCTCGGGCAGGACAACCGGCTCTCCGCTCGCCAGGCAGGTCTGCCACCAGGACGCGGCCTTGAGGTGGAACGGCGAGCTGGAATCGTAGGCGTAGAGCAGGAGATTGACGTCAGGGACGATCATTCGCGAGGTCCCCGCCGGCTTTTCGCCAGCACGGCATCGACCTCCAGGTCATCCGCGAGCTTGTTCATGCTCGTAGGATCGATGCCCGCACGCAGACCCATGGGGCGAGCCTTGACCAGGAAGCGAGGACGGCTCTTGGCTGGCGGCTTGGTACTGAGTCCAGCGCGGATCGCGTCGTTCAGTGTTTGCTTGAAGGACCTGCGGCGGCTGTGCATGGCATTCCGCAGCAGCCGCTCCGCGTCCGCGTCCAGGGTCACCGTCGTTCGCATCATGACAGCATGATGTGCGAACAACTTGCTGTCAAGATGCGGCGATGCGGCGGCCCGACCGTGTGTCCAAAACTAGTGCGGGCGCGACGAATCGCGCCCGCTCGATGCTTCGCTGGGACTTGCTGCCGCTACAGGTACCGGTTGACCAGGTTCTCGAGCATCTCCTGCTGGCCCGAACGCGGCTTCGGGTTGATGTTGCCTTTGAGCACGCGGTCCGAGATCCCGGCCAGGTCGAGCTTCTTGTCGAGGATTTCCTTGCCGAGGCCGCCTGTCCAACCCTTGTAGCGAGCGTCGATCGCGCCTTGCAACTTGCCGTCCGCGATCATCTTGTCGGCGATGAGCAGGGCGCGGGCGAGCACGTCCATGCCGCCGATGTGGGCGTGGAAGAGATCGGCCAGGTCGATGCTCTGCCGGCGCACCTTGGCGTCGAAGTTGAAGCCGCCGGTCGTAAAGCCGCCGGCGGCCACGATGTGGCGCAGGACCAGCGCCATCTCGCCCGCCTCGTTCGGGAACTGGTCGGTATCCCAGCCGAGCAGCAGGTCGCCGCGGTTCATGTCGATGCTGCCGAAGATCCCGTTGGCCACGGCATACGCGACTTCGTGCTCGAAGGTGTGGCCGGCGAGCGTGGCGTGGTTGTTCTCGATGTTGACCTTGAAGTCGTCCTTGCTGAGCCCGTAGTGCTGGAAGAACGCGTATACCGCGGCGGAGTCGTAGTCGTACTGGTGCTTGGTTGGCTCGCGCGGCTTGGGCTCGATAAGGAGCGGGCCCTTGAATCCGATCTTGTGCTTGTACTCGCAAACCAGGTTCATGAAGCGGCCCATCTGGTCGAGCTCGCGCTTCATGTCGGTATTGAGCAGCGACTCGTAACCTTCACGACCGCCCCACAGGACGTAGTTTTCGCCGCCCAGCTTCTGGGTGACGTCGAGTGCCTTCTTGACCTGCGCGGCGGAGTAGGCGAAGACCTCGGGGTCGGGGTTGGTGGACGCGCCGGACATGAAGCGCGGGTTGGAGAAGAGGTTCGCCGTGCCCCACAGGAGCTTGACGCCCGTCTTTTGCTGCAAGCCTGCCAGCACGTCGACCATGCGGTCGAGCAGGTCGTTGCTCTCGGCCAGCGACTTGCCCTCGGGCGCCACGTCGCGGTCGTGGAAGCAGTAGTAGGGGTTGCCCAGCTTGGTGAAGAACTCGAAGGCCGCCGCGGCCTTCATCTTGGCCAGCTCGAGCTTGTCGCCGTCACCTTGCCAAGGTCGGTTGAAGGTGGCGTCGCCGAACGGATCCTTGCCGTCGCCGCAGAAGGTGTGCCAGTAGCAGACCGCGACCCGCAGTTGCTCTTCCATCCGCTTGCCGCGCACGACGCGATTCTTGTCGTAGAAACGGAACGAGAGTGGGTTCTGCGATTCGGGTCCCTGGAACGGGATGGCGTCGATACCGGCGAAGATGGGCTGTGGCATGAATTGGGATCCTTTCACTGGAAGTGAGAAGCACGCTGGTGAGGCTCCGGCCAAGCCGGAGTGCTTCCCGCGCGATTGCGCGATTGGCTAGGACGACACCTCTTTTAGCCGCTTTTCATGGGGTTGGGCAAGCAGCTCTTGCGGTAGTAGCAGGGCCACCGGACGCTAGCGTCCGCGGCAGAGACCTTAGGACAAGACTTGCTTGTCGGCTTGTCAAATTTGGCTTAGCTGCTGTGCGAAGTTTCTCGCAAGCTCTTCATAGGTGGGTCGGGTGCTGGGGTCGGGTGTCACGGCCAGGGCGCGTTCGGGGGGCGAGAAGGTCGCGTACAGATCCTGCCAGGCGCGGCCCTCGACGGCTTGCGCCGCGCGCAGGGCGCCGCCCAGGGCGGAAGAATTCGAAACGCTGAGCGGCATGATGGTCGCTTGGAACACGTCGGCGAGCACGCGCAAGAGGCCCCGGTTCTTCGAGGCGCCGCCGGTCACCAGGATGGTGTGCATCTTCTCGCCAATCCAGTCGGAATGGATACGCATGCTGATGGCCTGCGCCTCGACCACGGCGCGCGCCGCGGCCGCGGCGTCCTTTCCGGCCACGAAGGCGTCGCTGCCGAACCAGCGCGGCGCGGCCTTGAGCACGCGTGGCGTGATCTCGGGGACGAAGTACGGGAGCAGCAGGTTGCCACCGTTGCCTGGCTTGGTCTTGTCGACGATGGCGGCCGCGAAGTCGTCCCAGGTCAGGTGGAAGCGCTTGGCGATCTCCTCGCGCGCCAGCGAGCCGTTCGAGAAGCAGGCCAGCGACATGAAGCCGCCGGCCGGGTTGCCGAACACGCTGCCGTATCCGCGCGGGTCGGTGCGCTGACTGGCCATGGCGGTGAACACCGTGTCGCTGGTGCCCAGGCTGATCACGGCCGTGCCCGGTTCGCTCGCGCCCATGCCGATGAGGCTCGACGGATTGTCGCCCGTGAAAGTGATGATCTTGGTGCCCGGCGTGAACCCGTACCTCTTGACGAAGTAACCGGCGATTTGGCCGACCTGCGTGGTGCAGGCCACGGGCGGCTTGAGCTTGTCGCGCAAGCTGGGCGCGGTCGCCTCGAGGAGCGCATCGCTCCACTTTCCCGTGGCCAATTCGAGCAGGTTCATGCCCGCGCCGTCGCCGAGATCGATGTTTGCGCTCTTGCCGGTGAGGAGCGAGGGGATGAACGAGCTGACCAGGTGGATCTCGGCCGTCCGCTGCCATTCCGCCGGACTGGTCTTGTAGAAGCGGCGGATCTGCGGGCCGGTGAAGCGCAAGGTCGCGCGCGAGCCCGAGATGGTCGCCACTTTCTCGTCGCCACCGACCGCGGCGGCGATCTCCGCGCACTCCTCGCTGGTCGAGCTATCCATCCAGATGGGCGAGCTCGGGCGCGAAAGGAGCGGCCGGACCTGCTCGTGCAAGGGCGCGCTCGGCGACCAGTCGCCGACCTGATCCATCGACTTTGCCAGGTAGACCGAGCCGTGCTGCTGGCCCGCGCCGCTGATGCCGCGCACCTTGCCCAGATCGACACCTGCCTTGCGCAGATCCGCCAGGACGATCTCCAGGGCCTCGACCCACATCAGCGGATCGGAATGCTTGATGGCCGCGTCCGGGTTGGGCAAGAAGCCCTTGGGCGACTTGTACTGCGGCAGCCGCTCGCCAAAGTTCACGCTGCGGTCGGCGACAACCTTGCCCGTGTCGGTGTCGATGAGCAGGGCCGAAAGGCTCTGCGTGCTGGAGTCGAGTCCTAGGAAATGTGCCATCACTGCCCTTTTACTAGAGGTCGCCCGGATAGAAAAGCGGCCGCGAGATGCTCGCCACGTCTCGGCCCGCTGCGCCAGGAAGAAAGAAGCTCCCGCGCCGCTATTTCTGCCCCGCAGGCACCTTCGCGGCCTTCCGCGCCATTCCACTACGGCTGGTCGTCTCGGCGGATGATCGGCGTTGCTCGCCGCCTGGCTGGACGTTTGCGCTAGAATGAAGTTTCCCAGGACCGGAGGTGCTTGCATGGAAAGTCTGATCATCCCCTCGTCCATTCAGCGCATTCGCTCGTTCTTGATCGAGATGTGCGGCATGAAGGTGAAGCCCTGGGCGAGCACGGAGGAGACCCTCGCCGCGCTTGCCACCACCCTGGTTGCCAAGCAGAGCTGCGACATCTTCTGGACCTCCTTGCGCGTGCTCCTCGAGACCCTGGCCCGCGATCTCAAGGCGCGCCAGGCGGCGTCGCCGGGAACGCTGGTCGACAACGAGGTGCTGGATGCCGACCGCTACGCCGGTCTTCTCGACGAGATCCGCGCGGCCCTCGCGCGCCAGACTGGCGAGACGGCGGGTGGGGTCTTTCGCAGCCTGGCTTCGGCCTTGTCCGCGTCCGCGCTGGGCCTCTTGCTGCTGCTCGGTGGTGTGGCGAGCGTCGGCTGCACGGACTCGGCCATGCACCATTCCGGGAGCGTGCCGGACGCGGCGAGGCCGGACGCGGTGGCGCCGGACACGGCAGTGCCGGCCACAGCCGATGCGAAAAGTCCGCCACCCGACGGGGTGATCATTCTGAACATCCCTGATACCCGATCTCCGTTCGATGCCGTGACCAGCGGGCCCGATGGCGGCCTGGTCACCATTCAGGACATCATCGAAAGCTGCAGGGGCAATATCTCCAGCACGGTTCAGGCCGGCGTCCTCGCCTGCCTGGCCAAGCTGCGCGAATCGTGGAGCACGGGGATTGCCCAGGATCTGGCAGGCGCGAACTGCGCAACGGTTTCCTACGATCTGTCGTGTTTCGCCAGCAGCATGGATTGTGTGACCACGCCGTCTAGCGTCGACTACACGTCGGGAGCCGTGCTCATCTGCAAGCCCATCATCATCTACGCCGGGGTTCGCTTCGTGTGAACGGTCACCCGCTGGATCGCGCGCCGCGCGCGCCGCGCACCTGTGTCTGGGAGCTCACCCGCCGCTGCAACCTGCGCTGCATCCACTGCGAAAACGAGTGTGGCGACGGTTCGGTTCGCGAGCTGTCGACGGAGAAAATCCGCGAGGTCGCGCGCGAGCTGGCCGCGCTCGGTTGCCACGACGTCGACGTGACCGGCGGCGAGCCGCTCTTGCATCCGCGCTGGGACGAGATCTGCCGCGACCTCGCCGGCCTGGGGCTGCGCACCGCCCTCATCACCAACGGCACCCTGCTCGATCGGGAGCACCTCGACCGGGCCATCGACGCGGGCGTCGGCATCGTCGCGATTTCTCTCGACGGGTTGCAGGCCACGCACGACGGCATCCGCCGGCGGCCTGGGCCGGGACCCTCGCCCTGGCGTGAAGCGGTGGCGGCCATCGCGCGCGCCGCCCCGCGCATCGAAACCCTGGTCATCACCGCGGTCAACCGGCGTAACCTTGCCGAGCTGCCGGCCCTGCGCGACCACCTGGCCGGCCTGGGCGTGCGGCGCTGGCAGATCCAGCTCGTCATTCCCATGGGCCGGGCGATCGAGCAGGCCGAGCCGTTGGTCATCGCCCCGGCGGATCTGGAAACCCTGACCGCTTTTCTCGTCGCCGCGCGCGCGGACGGCAAGGCGCCGCAGATCGACGTTAGCGACACCATCGGCTACTTCACCGAGCGCGAGCTGGGCCTGCGCGGCGACGCGAACGGCCCCGGGTTGTGGACCGGTTGCCAGGCCGGCATCCGCGCGGTGGCCATTACCTACGATGGCCGGGTGCGCGGCTGCTCCATGCTGCCGCCGGAGTTCGACGCCGGCGATCTGCACGACGAAGCGATGACCACCATCTGGAACGATGCCGAGCGTTTCGCCTACAGCACGCGCTTTTGCGCCGCGAATCTCGCCGGGCCATGCGCCCGCTGCCGGGTGGGGCCGCTCTGTCGCGCGGGTTGCACCACGATGGCCTACTGGACCACGGGCAGTATCTACACCAATCCCTTCTGCCTGCACCGGGCGCGCGGGGGCTGCGCATGATCCCCTGGCGCTCGCCCTTCGCCGCGGTGCTGGAGCTGACCCTGCGCTGTCCCTGCCGCTGCCAGACCTGCGGCTCACGTGCCGGTGCGGCCCGCGTCCACGAGCTCGACCACGGTGAATGGCTGGGGGTCATCGCCGCGCTCGCGGATCTCGGTTGCCAGCGCATCACGCTCATGGGCGGCGAGCCAATCCTCTACCCGGGCTGGAGCGAGCTGGTGCAAGCGGCACGCGCGCGTGACCTGCTGGTCGACCTCGTCAGCTCCGGTCAGGGCCTCGTAGAGGACATCGCGCTCGCGATCCGGGAGAGCGGCATCCACGCGGTGACCATCAGCGTGGACGGCCTGGCGGCCACCCACGACGCCCAGCGCGGGCTGCCCGGATGCTACGAGCAGGCCGTGCGCGCCATCCGCTGGGTCGACCAGGCCGGGCTCAAGGTGGGCGTGACGACCCAGGTGAACCAGGGCAACCTGTCGGAGCTGGAGCCCCTGGCCCCCGTCCTGGAGGACGCGGGGGTGCTTGGCTGGCAATTGCAGCAGACGCTGCCGATCGGCCGCGCGGAAGCGAACCAGAGGCTCGCCTTGCTACCGGCCATGATGCCCGAATTGCTGGGGGTGCTTCGCCGCCTGGCGCGACGATCGGGACTACGCCCCCACCTCACCGACAACCTCGGCTACTGCACCCAGGACGACCTCGAGCTGCGAACCATCCAGGGTGGCTTTCCGCGCCCCTGGCTCGGCTGTCGCGCCGGGCTGGATTCCCTTGGCGTGACCAGCGACGGCCGCGTGAAAGGTTGCCTGGCCCTGCCCGACGCGTGCAGCGAGGGCAACCTGCGCGAGCAATCGCTGGCCTCGATATGGAACGACCCCAATCGATTCGCCTACAACCGCCGGTTTGCACCCGATCAGCTCGGGGGCCGCTGCGCCGGATGCGAGCAGGCCCCGCGTTGTCGAGGTGGTTGCACGGCAACGGCCTACGCGTTCCACGGGCGCCCCGGCACCAGCTCGCACTGTTTCCGATTGCACACCGGAGCGGCGACCGTCGGCTACTGACAGGTACCAGGTTTGTCGGCCGCGAAGCAAGCGGCTCCGCACGGGCAGACGCTGGCGCCCTGGCACGTGGGGGTCGCGGACGGACAGTCCGCGCTTCGCCAGCACTGGCCCGCGGCAAGTCCCGCGGTCGATTTGCAGACACCGGGTGGCGAGCTCGTGTAGCACTCGCCGCCCACGCACGCCTGGCCACTCGCGCAGTGCTGGTCGAGATAGCAACAACCCGTGCCTGCATCCGGTGTCGAGCAACCGGGGCCCGCGTCTCTGCCCTGGGTTCCACCGGTGCCGACCGTCCCGCCGCTGCCGGTGCGGCCGCCAGTGGCGCTCGCGCCACCCGTACCCGTGCGGCCACCGGTCCCGACTGCACCACCGGCGCCGCTGCGGCCAGCGGTGCCGGTCACGCCGCCACTCGCAACCATTCCGCCCGTACCGCCCCCACCACCCGTGGTGATGGCGCCGCCGGTTTGCACTGGCCGGTCAACGGCGGCGTCCCGCGCGCCGCCCGCCGAAGCGTCGTACTTCGTGCCCAGCCCGCTCTCGTTGATGCTGCATCGCAGGGCCAGCACGGACAGTGCGCAAACCACGACGAGCCTCGATGTCTTGGTCATGTCCCCTCTGCCAAGAAAGGCAAATCATAACACCCCACCGTATCCAACGGACACGGTCTAGCCTCGCCGACGAACCCATTCACCGCGATGCGTGTCAAAGAATAGTCTCATAGTTGCCACTGGTTAGGATCTGACGCCATTGGTCCATTGGTAGCACAGAAGCGTTCATAGACGGACATCTCCCACAAAACCCCCTATTCAGGTGGGGCCAAAGGCACTAATCTCCGCCGGATCTTGCCCCGGCTTTTTCGCCGGGAAGCCGGACCAAGCCGACCGGAGAACCACTTGCCGAGGAGTCACCCAAGATGAATCCATTTGGCCGTTTCGATGACAGCAAGCGCGAATACGTCATCACCAGGCCCGACACGCCCTTGCCATGGCTGAATTACCTGGGACAGGACGAGTTCTTCGGGCTGTGCACGAACACGGCGGGTGGTTACACGTTCTGGAAAGACGCCAAGATGCGCCGGCTGACGCGCTATCGCTACAACAACGTGCCCTACGACCTGGGCGGCCGTTACATTTACGTGAACGACGGCGGCTCGGTGTGGAACCCGGGCTGGAAGCCGGTCAAGGCCAAGCTGGACAGCTACGAGTGCCGGCACGGCTTGGGCTACACGCGCATCATCGGGAAGAAGAAGGGCCTGGAAGTGGAGATGCTGTTCTTCGTACCGCCCGGCGAGAACCTCGAATTGTGGAAGGTCACGGTCCGCAACAAGTCGAAGACGAAGAAGCAGCCCAAGATCTTCACCTTCCAGGAGTTCTGCCTCTTCGATGCGGCGAACGACATGAACAACCTGCAGCGCACCTATTCGATCGGCGAGGTGGAGATCGAGGGCAGCGCGATCTACCACAAGACGGAATACCGCGAGCGGCGCAACCACTACACGCTGTTTGCCTGCACGCGGCCGATCGACGGCTACGACACGAGCCGCGATGCCTTCGTCGGGATTCACGAGGGGCTGCATGACCCGAAGGTGCCGTTTGCGGGCAAGTGCACGAAGAGCAAGGCGTTCGGGTGGAATCCGATTGGGGCGCACCAGATCAACCTGAAGCTTTTGCCGGGGCAGGAAGAAACCATCTCGTTCGTGCTGGCGTACGTCGACCAGGGCAAGGAGCCGAAGTACGACAAGCTCTACGTGATGAACAAGAAGGTGGGCAAGGCGATCGTCGACAAGTACAGCAAGCCGGGGGCGGTGGACGCGGCGTTCGCCAACCTGGGGAAGGTGTGGACGGACCTGTTGTCGAACTTCCAGGCCAAGAGCCCCAACGCGCACGCCAACCGGATGCTCAACGTGTGGAACCAGTACCAGTGCATGGCGACCTTCAACATGAGCCGGTCGGCGAGCATGTACGAGACGGGTATTGGTCGTGGCATGGGCTTTCGCGACAGCAACCAGGACCTGCTCGGCTTCGTGCACATGATTCCGTCGCGGGCGCGCGAGCGCATCCTCGACATCGCGGCGACGCAACTCTCCGACGGGACGTGCTTCCACCAGTACCAGCCGCTGACCAAGGAGGGCAACGCGGAGATCGGCGGCGACTTCTACGACGACCACCTGTGGCTGGTGCTGTCGACCTGCGCGTACATCAAGGAGACGGGCGACGTGAGCATTCTGCAGGCGCCCTGCGCCTACGCGGACCAGCCCGACGCCAAGACGGACCTTCTGCACCACCTGGAAGTCAGCATGGCGTACACCATGAAAAAGCGCGGGCCGCACGGCTTGCCGCTGATCGGCCACGCCGACTGGAACGACTGCTTGAACCTCAACTGTTTCTCGACGGAGCCGAACGAGAGCTTCCAGTGCGCGGGCGACGTCAAGGGCAGCAACGCCGAGAGCGTGATGATCGCGGGGCTGTTCCTGTACGCGAGCCGCGAGATGGCGGCGCTCTACGACTTTCTGGGCCACGCCGCGGACGCGACCCGCATGCGCCAGGGGTACGACGAGATGCTGAACGTCATCGAGACGCAGGCCTGGGATGGCGAGTGGTATCGGCGGGCCTACGACGCCGCCGGCACGCCGGTGGGCAGCAAGGAAAACCCGGAGGGCAAGATCTTCATCGAGAGCCAGGGGTGGTGCGTGCTGGGCGGGGCGGGCCAGAACAACGGCCGCGCCAAGCAGGCGATGGAGAGCGTGCACAAGCACCTCTTCACGAAGAACGGCGTGGTCCTGCAGCAGCCGCCGTATTCCACGTACCACGTGGAGCTCGGCGAAGTGACGAGCTACCCGCCCGGGGTGAAGGAAAACGCCGGCATCTTCTGCCACAACAACACCTGGATCAACCTCGGCTGGTGCTTGCTTGGCGACGGCGACCGCGCCCTGGAGTACTACCTGTCGATCTGTCCGTCGGCGAAGGAGAATCAGATCGAGACCTATCGGAGCGAACCGTACGTGTACGCGCAGATGATCGCGGGCAAGGATGCGGTATGCTTCGGGGAGGCCAAGAATAGCTGGCTGACCGGGACGGCGGCGTGGACCTTCGTGAGCGTGGCGGAGGGCATCCTCGGCATCAAGGCCGACTACAAAGGCTTGAGCGTCAACCCGTGCATTCCCAAGGCATGGAAGGGCTTCACGGCGACGCGCAAGTTCCGCGGGGTGGAATACCAGATCGAGGTCAAGAACCCGAACAAGATCTGCAAGGGCGTCAAGTCGGTCACGGTCGACGGCAAGAAAGTCGCCGGCAACGTGATCCCCTTCGAGACCGGCAAGAAGGTGGTCAAGGTAGAGATTACGCTCGAAGCGTAGGAGGGGGAGGACACAGAGGGCGCGTGATCTAGCCTCGCCCCGCGTCCGCGCGGGGAGAGGCCGCCGAGCGGAGCGAGGCGGGTGAGGGGCGCGCCGAGCGGAGCGAGGCGCGAGAGGGGTCGCCGCCTACTCGCCGGCCTCGTTCCTCATCATCTGCAGCGTTCTCGACACGATTCGCGCCCTCACCTTGGGATAGTGCTGGGCCAAAAAGCGCCTGACGGCCTCGATATCCTCAAGCGACGCAACTGGGGTGATGCCGACCTTCTGCGGAGCCTCGTTCGAGTCGGCCTCTCGCAAGGCATCGATCCTGATCGCGCCAACAAAGGCCACTCGTCCGGCGATGGCCCCGAATAGGGGAATGCGCGCTTCGCCGACTGGGCCGTAGGCAGGGCGGGCCCCGGCCTTTTCCGACCCCTGGGTGGCGCCCCCGGCCACCGCGCTGCCTGGGACGACAGACCAGAACCCCGTCTCATAGGTGGGCGCTGTCCCGTCCCTCCCGCCGGCAAGCTGGTCAGGTCGCACCTGGATGACCGCGTACGCATCCTCGTCTTGGGTCGGTGACACCCTCGCGACGACGAAGCCTGCTTTTGCCGAGAGCCACACCCCGCTTCGGGGGCCCTTGCTTCGCCAGCCATTCTGATCGATGCGCCCCGCAGCGAGCAGGACCTGGGCGGGCGGCACGACCTTGAGCACGACGATGGCAACGTCGTTCGATGCCTCCACATCGTCCTCATCGAAGGCAGCCCAGGTGGGCATTTCACCGATTTGGCCGGCGCAGCCGCCGGCAGGCAGCGCGAGGAAGACGACGAGCGTCAGGAAGATCGACCGCATGCGAAGGCACAATAGTAGCCCGAGAACAGGTGCTTGGACCAGCACGGCTGGCCTCTATGCCAGGCTGACAAATCGTGCTATTGCCTGCCGCTATGACCACCGAGACCAAGAAGGCCGCGCCGGCGGTTTTGTGGGTTCCGTCGTCGTATTTGGCGATGGGGTTCGTGCTGTGCGCGCTCACGCTCAGCACGACCTTCGTCTTCAAGAACCTGGGGGTCGAGAAGAGCACGATCACGATGCTCGCCGCGATCCTCATGTTGCCCTACACCTTCAAGTTCCTGTGGGCACCGCTGCTCGAGCTGTACAAGACCAAGAAGTTCTTCGTCGTGCTGATGCAACTCTGCGCCGCGGTC
>Ga0182019_10001425_pt1 | contig 12231 bp, 12 predicted proteins | sample 812E2MmetaG_FD_120483 | JGI IMG/M metagenome (GOLD analysis project Ga0182019, IMG submission 120483) | Permafrost microbial communities from Stordalen Mire, Sweden - 812E2M metaG | ecosystem: Environmental > Terrestrial > Soil > Wetlands > Permafrost | place: Sweden: Stordalen | collected...
GAAGAAGAAGATCAGCAGGGAAAGCAGCAGCGGATAGCCGACGATCACCTGCAGCATGAAGAAAAAGAGGGTGAAGAGCAGGACGAAAATGATCAGCGCGGCCGCCCCCACCCCCGCGGCAAGACCGGGGCTTCGGCGCAGCAGATAGCTTCCCACGGCGAGCTGGGAGGGAAAGAAAGCGGAGAGGATGAACGCCCAGAACAGCCAGAAAAGGATCAGGGAAATCCGCGTAGGGACGGCTCCCGCCTCCGCCCCCATGGGGGCGATAAGCACCTTGCGCCCGGTGATGCGGGCCAGCGGGTCCATCTTCACGTTCCCGAAGAGGACGATGAGATCACGCACCTGGGCGCGGGAAGTGAGGGTGCAGGAGCCTCCCACGACGTAGACGGTGCCGCCCACCCTCGCCTGGATGTTGAGGGTGCTGAAAAAAACGGTGACGTCCTGGTCAATGTCGGTGGTGATGTCCGCGGGGGCGAAAAAGGTGAGCAGGCCTTCCTCCGCCGCAAGCGGCGCGGCCGCGAGGAGGGCGAGGAGAAAAACGGCGGCTGCGGTTTTCATATCCGCTGAAGGATTTTCCTCAGACCCCAGAACGCGCAGGCCAGGGTCCCAATCAGCAGTCCCACGACCCCCAGGCCCAGGTTTTGCAGAAGGGTCCGGCTGAACGGGCCCAGAAAGCCGAAGGAACCCAGGAGCCCAAAGAAAGGATCGAGGTCCAGGATGGAGTGCATGCCGAGAAATAAAACCGCCAGCACGGCGCCGGCAAGCGCGAAGGTGCGCTGGTCCCGCCGCCGGGCCATGACGGGCGCGAGGAAGGGACGGGACAGCCCCACGTCCGGCATCGGGCGGGAAAGGTAGGCCGAAGCCTTTTGCTGCATGGCCAGCTCATGGCGGCACCGGGGGCAGGTTTCCAAATGGCGCGCCGCCGCCTCGGGGATGGGGCCTCCCTCGGCGAAGTCCACCCAATGGGCGAGCAGGTCCTCACATCGTTCCATTGAGTTCCTCCAACCGGCGTCCCAGCAGCCTGCGCGCCTTGAAGATCTTGTTTTTTACGGTACCCAGGGGCAGTTCCAGAAGATCGGCGATCTCTTCATAGGGAAGTTCCAGATCGTGCCGCAGATAGAGGATGTGCGCGTAATCCTCCGGAAGCTCCTTCAGCGTCGCCCAAAGGACCCGGTCCCGCTCGTCCCTCATGAGTTCCGCCAGCGGGCTGGAGGGGTCCTTCAGCCGTTCGGGCATCAGTTCGACGAAGAGGGCGTGCCGCTTGCGCAGGAAATCTATGCTCAGATTCATGGCGATACGATAGATCCATGTGGAAAATTTATAGGACGCGTCGTAGCTTTCCAGCGCCACATAGGCCCTTAGGAAGACCTCCTGGGCCAGTTCCTGGGCGTCTTCGTAGCTCCCGATCCGGTGGGCCAGGAATTTGACGATCCGGCTCTGGTACCTCTCCACGAGGAACCCGAAACCTTCGGGGTCCCCGTCGAGACAGGCCTGAACCAGTTCGGAGTCCGACTTTTCATCACGCATGGTTATACGGAGCTCGTCTTGCAAAGTTGCGGCGCTTATAGTATAACCCTTTTATGCCGTTGGAGTTGTCGCTGATCGCCGCCTGCATTATTCTCTCCGCTTTCTTTGCGGCCTCGGAGACGGCGCTGACCGCCCTACGTCCCACGGCCCTCGAACATCTGATCACGCAGGAGCGCCGGCAGGGCCTTTTGCTGTGGCGGGAACACCCGGTGCGCGTCCTCATCGCCGTCCTGATCGGAAACAACGCGGTGAACATGGCGGCGGCCTCCCTGGCCACCGTGGCGGCCGAGCGCGCGTTCCGCCACTGGGGGGTGGCCCTGGCGGTGGGGGGACTGACCCTTGGGCTGATCCTCTTCGGGGAAATCATCCCCAAATCCATCGCGCAGAAACACAGCATCCGTCTGGCCCCCGCCGCCATCCTCTTCCTGCGGTTCTTCTATTATCCGATGTATCCCATCATCCTCCTGCTCAACGGCCTGGTGACCCTGTTCGCCTTCGGCCCCGCGGAGGGCTTCGAAGAGCGGGACCTGATTTTCGCCATCCACCTCTCCTCCCGCAAGGGGATACTTCCCGGCGACCGCGCCCGGATGCTCCTTTCCATCGTCCACCTGGAGAACCAGCAGGTGCGGGAGATCATGGTGCCGCGCACGAAGGTGGTCTACCGCGACATCGCCCTTCCGCGGGAGGCGCTGGTACGCACCTTCCGCGAGCAGGGCTATTCCCGGATTCCGATATATCGGGACCGGGAGGACAACATCATCGGCATCCTGCACGCCAAGGACATGCTCAACATGGAAAGCCCGGTGGAGGCGCTGTTGAAGCCGGCGTTTTTCATCCCCGAATCCCGGAGGGTGTCCCATTTGCTGCGGGACATGCAGAAGCGGCACCAGCATATGGCCATCGTGGTGGATGAATTCGGGGCCTTCGCCGGGGCGGTGACGCTGGAGGACGTTCTGGAGGAGATCGTGGGGGAAATCCAGGATGAATTCGACTTAGAGGGACCTGATTACCGGAAGCTCTCCGACTCCAGCTACACCTTCGCCGGTGACACGCCCCTGGGCGTGGTGAACCGCGCCCTGGAGGCGGCCATCAAGCCCTCGTCGGATTATGAAACCCTGGGCGGTTTCCTCGCGGCGCGTCTGGGCAGGCTGGGGGTGCCGGACGACCGCGTGTTCATTGAGGGGTGGATGTTTACGGTTCAGGAGGCGGACGGGCGCCGGATCATTTTGGTGAAAGCGGTCAGCGTTCCAGAATCCGACGGCAGGCCTCAGTGAACTCGGAACGCAGGGCGGAATCTCCGGATTTCCCTGCGGGTTCCCCCGCGTCGGGACGGGGCGCCGGGGCGGCCTCCGGAGGCGGCACCATCCGCCATCGCACCTCGCGCACCGCCCCCTCGCCGGCGAAAGCGTGGAGGCGCTTGAGCATCTCCCCCTTCCCCGCCTTCAGGAGGCCGGGTGCCTCCTCCCCCCATGCTTTCAAGACCAGCACACCGTCGCGGCTCAGGGTGGCCGGGGCTGTACACGTTCCCAGCCGGGAACCGGCCACCGCATTCCACGAATGGCGGATCATATCCAATTCCTCGGAGGAAACGCGGTCGCGGGCGGGAAGGCAGAAATTCAGGGGATGCCAGGTCATCAGGAGGGCATTGTAGGCCATGTCCGTTCTCGAAATCAAGGACCTGTGCAAGCGCTTCGGCGCGGTTAAGGCCCTCGATGGCCTCACCCTTTCGGCGGATCGGGAGGTGTTCGGCCTCATCGGGCCCAACGGGGCGGGGAAATCCACCGCTCTGGCCATCCTCATGGGTCTGCTGCGCGCCGACGAGGGATTGGCGTGTGTCGCGGGATTCAACGTCCGCGATCACCCGCTGGAGGTGAAGCGGCGGACCGGCTTTCTTCCCGAGGACCCGTTCTTCTATGATGATCTCACCGGTGAGGAGACGCTGCGGTTCGCCGCCTCGGCCCACGGCCTGCGCTGGGAGAAGAATCCCTTTTTGCAGGAATGGATTGAAACGCTGGAGATGAACAACAACCTGCGGCGCCTTGTGGGGCACTACTCCCACGGGATGCGCCAGAAGCTGGCGCTTCTTCTGACCTTGCTCCACGATCCCCCCCTTCTGTTGTGGGATGAGCCCTATGTGGGGCTCGACTACCCGAGCCAGGAAAAAGTGAAGAGGCTTCTGGCCGCCCTGAAGGAACGGGGGGGTACCGTGGTGATCTCCACGCACGTCCTTCCCTTGGTTCAGGCCGCGGCGGATCGCGTGGGTTTCATCCTCGCGGGAAGTCTCCATTGGATTGGCCCCGCCTCCGCCGGACTGGCGGACCTGTTCGGGGACACCCCCGGCCTGATCCGCGAATAGATCCATATGTTTCTCCGGCCGGGTGTTCCCCTTCTGCAGATCAAGAACCAGGCTCGGGAGCGTCCCGCGTGGTTCTCCGCACGGATGCTGGCCGGGGGCGCTTTCGCCGCGGGTATGGTGCTCCTCGCGGAGATCTTCGGGCGCCGCCTGGGCACCGGCACACGGGCCTTGGCCTCCGCTTTCCCCGCGGCCTACGCCGCGGGCCTGCGCCTTCTCCTGGACCGTCTTCTGGCGGCCCTCTTTCCGCTGATCTCGCTCAGCCAGGCGGCTGCGGTCCTGGCCTTGTTTTTCGGCAATCCCGATCTGAAGCTCATCCTCGCCCTTCCGATCCCGCCGGTCCGCTTTTTCCTGGTGCGCGGTGCCCGCATCTTCGCCACCGCGTCCGGATTTTTCTATCTTTTGTTCATTCCGCTGTTATGGGGCTTCGGGGGCGCGACCTTCGCGCTGAAGGCCATCCTGCCCCTCACGCTCTACATGGCGGCCGCCTTTTTTCTCGGCCTGCTGGCGGTGCTGGCCCTCGCCAATCTGTTCCACGTGGCCGCCCTGCACCGGGCCTTCGCCGTCGTGTTCGCCCTCTATGCGGTGGCCTTCATCCTCGCCTTCCGGAGCGCGCGTCCCGAGCAGATGTTCGCCTCGCCCGCCGCCTTTCTGCAGACGCTTCAACGCTCCCTTCCGGCGCCCCTCCTGCCGCCGGCGCGCACGGCTTCGGCCCTTGTGGATCTTCATCTCGGGCATGGCGCGGCCTTGGATTCGTTGATGGCGGGGCTATGCCTGTTGCTGGGAGCGGCGGCATTCGCCGCGTTCGCCGCCGGGTATTCCCGCGCGTTTTCACGCTCACGGTCGCAAGCCGGACACAGGGAGGAGCGCGTGAAACCACGCGTGCCCCAAACACCGTTCTTTCTGGCCCTGGCCGTGAAGGAGTGGCTGCGCATCCTGCGCTCCCCCACGCGCCTGGCGCAGGTTCTGCTGATGGCGGGACTGCTGTTCCTTTACGTGTTCAACCTCGCGCACCTTCCGATGAAGGCGGACCCGATCCTGGTCCCCCTCTACAAGGGGCTTCACGTGTTTCTTGTGGGATTCATCCTCTCGGCCCTGGGGCTGCGCTTCGCCTTCCCGGCCGCCTCCATGGAAGGGGACGCCGTTGTTTTTTTCCGCAGTCTTCCGGTTTCAGCATCCGTCGCCTGGGCGGCGAAATCGGCGGCCTATTTCATCGTGTTCCTTGCCGTCTCCATCCTGCTCAACGGCGCGGCGTGGTTCAGCCTGCCCATGGCGGTTCCCGATTTTCTATGGATGAATCTGGCCGGCGCGGTCCTGGCCCTCCTGGCGTCGGCCGGCGGCGTGGCCCTGGGCATGATCCACCCGAAATACAAGAACGCCAATCCCCTGCAGGTGGGATTTTCCCCCGAAGGCCTGGGCTATTTTTTCCTGAGCCTCGCCGCGACATCCGTCACGGCCTGGTTGTTCATGCGTTCCGCCATCCTGGAATTGCTGGGATGAATCGATATATCTAAAGCGGGAGAGGGCGATTCCCTCTCCCGCTGCGGGAAGTGAATTCCCGCGGAACCACCCTCACCCCGTTTGGAAACCATCCCGGCGTGTCCCGACAAGCGTCGTGCCACGCCGGCCATGTTTGAATATCCTTTTCCAACCATCCGGCATTTTCTACGGCGTCTGCTTTCCGGTTTTCCCGCCTTCGCGCATGCATTATGGCTTCGGCTTGGTCGTGCCTGCCTTCTCCGCCGCTTCCTTTTTCGGACTTTCGTAGGTTTGCCCGAGGACCTTCCCGCTGCCGGCGTCAATCTGCACTTCCAGCACGCCGGGCTTGGACGGAAGCTTAAGATCCAGGGACCACACAAGGCAGCCTTTCTCGACCTCCAGTCCGGATTCGGTCACCGTCACCCCTTTGGAAACGGAAAGCGACGCCAGGGCCAGCGCCTGCGCCTTCTCCCTGTCGATTTTAGCCAGCTTGGCGAGATCCGCTTTGGGCGTGTTCGCGGGGGGACGGATGGTGCATCGTCCCTTGGCGGCGGGCGGGGCGGCCCCCAGGATGACGACGGCGGCAATGATGATGAAACATGGGATGCATCGCATGGCAACTCCTTTCCAGTGCCCCGTTCAACGGGGATTCACCCTCTACAGCATCATACCGGCGCGTGCCGGGCGATGATCAATCGTGATCCGGCGGAGGTCATCCGTTCACGTGCTTCATGGCCTGCTCGGCGTAGCGCGCTCCGGCTGTGATCCCCGCCGGCGCGACTTCGGCGATTCGCCGGAGGTCTTCGGCGGTAAGCCGGATGTCGAGTGAGGCGATGTTCTCCTCCAGATGGGTCCGATGCGCGGTGCCGGGGATGGGGATGATGTCCGCACCCTGCGCCAGCACCCAGGCCAGGGCGAGCTGGCCCGGCTTTGCCTTTTTCTCGGCGGCGATTTCCCGCACGCGGTCGGCCAGCCGCAGATTCATGGCAAAATTTTCGCCCTGGAAGCGCGGATGGAATTTACGGTAATCCCCCTGGGGAATGTCCTCGGGGGTGCGGAACCGTCCCGTGAGGAAGCCCCGCCCGAGGGGGCTGTAGGCCACGAAGGCGATGCCCAGTTCCCGGACCGTGGCCAGGACGGCCTCTTCCGGATCGCGGGTCCACAGCGAGTATTCCGTCTGCAGGGCCGTGATGGGATGCACCTTGTGCGCGCGCCGGATTGTTTCGGGCGCCGCTTCGGACAGGCCAAGGAAGCGCACCTTCCCCCCGCGCACGAGCTCCGCCATGGCGCCCACGGTGTCCTCGATGGGAACGGTGCGGTCCACGCGGTGCTGGTAATAGAGATCGATGCGGTCCACGGCCAGACGCTTGAGGGAGGCGTCACAGCAGGCGCGCACGTAGGCGGGGCGGCCGTTGACGCCCAGAAACGCCCCGTCGGCGCCGCGCACGTTGCCGAACTTGGTGGCCAGGACCACCCCTTCGCGCCGTCCCGCCAGCGCCCGTCCCACCAACTCCTCGTTCTTGTAAGGCCCGTACATGTCGGCCGTATCCAGGAAGTTGATCCCGAGATCCAGTGCCCGATGGATGGTGGCGATGGATTCCGCCTCCGTGGCGCCTGCGTAGAAATCGCTCATGCCCATGCAGCCCAGGCCCAGCGCTGAAACCTCCAGACCGGATCCTCCCAATTTGCGGTGTTTCATAAGACCTCCTTGATCTTCAATAATGTATTACAGCCGTAGACAAGGCCGGAACAACCGCAGTCCCGACGGATGGATAATGCTGATTCGGCGGCGTAAAATTCCGGCATTATAGGTATTATTGATTCTCTCTGAATCATCAATCCCTTCCCAAAACCGCGCCTCGCGCGGCTGAATCGCGGCTGGATGATGGACGCTTATTTCCCGAAAAGGGACTTGAGGGGATTCTGCTCCTCCTCGTCTGAACCTTTCTTGTCCTTGTCCTTTTTCTGATCCGAGCCTTGCGTCATCCCCTCCATGAAACTCACCTCTTTGTAGCCCTGGGGAATCTCAAAATAGGAGGCGGGCACCGTCCCCGTCTTCAGGGTCAGGATTTCGAACTCGCCGGTGCTGCGGGAGACCTGCCCCTTGTCGGTCTTGCTTTCGGTGGTGGAGCGGGTTTTGAGGACATAGCCGGGGGCCTTGACTTTCTCGAGATCGATGAGCTTGTCCAATTCCTTATAGCCCGAAAGGAAGGCCTGATTCTGGAAATAGTCCTTCATGGCGAGGGGAAATCCGTCGGCGGCCCAAAGGTCGCGGTGCGTGACGACCTGGGAGGCGGACTTCATGAAGAGCACCTTCATCTTCATGGTGTAGGAGGTGTCCATGACGTAGTGCTTGCAGGCGAACCCCGCCACCATCTGGTCCTGCGTGCCGCGCGCAAGGGAGGCCTTGGGATTTTCCACCTCCATCTGCACCATCGCATTCGCCATGGTGCCCATCGCCTTGATCATCGCCTCCATGTCCATGACGGAGTAGGTCTTGTCCTTGGGGTTGACGAAATAGAGGGTTTTAAGATCCTTGGAAAACATCCATGTGCCGGCGGCCAGCGCCGGGTTGTTGGACTCCGTGTAGTCCACGCGGAACAGGTTCGGGGCCTTCAGATAGCCGGTTCCGTTCTGCACCACCGGTTGCCTGGCCTTATCGCCGGAGTTGGTGGCTTTGAATGTGTACGTGACATCCGTCAGGGCCAGCGATGCGACCAGAAGAAGCAACACTGCGAAAAGCTTTTTCATGCGATACCTCCAAAAAATGAATGAATTTGCGGAACACGGACCTTCTGGGGATCCGATCCCTATGGAGCCCCACGGGCACTGCCCGTGGTACCTTGTGCTGCGCCCCGTAAGCGGGCGACATCCCTAATGCCGATTCATCCACGGCCCATGGCCGTGGTCTTCCCGGCTTAGGGATAACAATTTCATGCTGAAATAATCATCCCACAGATTACAAAACCCTTCGCGGCCACATGCGGACGCCGGATGTTTTATCCGGACCACACGGCATTAAAAAGGACATAGAGTCCGAATCCCATGAAAAGGGTCAGGGGAATGGTCAGCACCCAGGCCAGAACGATGTTGGCGGCCACCCCCCACCGGATGGTGGAGAGCTTGGTGGTGGCCCCCACGCCGAGGATGGACCCCGTGATCGTGTGCGTGGTGGACACGGGAATCCCGAGGGCGGTGGCGGCGAAGAGGGTGATGGCGCCCCCCGTCTCTGCGCAGAATCCCCCCACCGGCTTCAATTTGGTGATCTTCATTCCCATGGTTTTCACGATGCGCCATCCGCCGAAGAGGGTCCCCAGGCCCATGGACGCATGGCAGGCCAATACGATCCAAAGGGCCACCTCGAACTTGGGAAGCACAAGCCCCGCCGCGCGGGCCATCTGGACTTTGTAGGTGTAGACCAACACGGCGATGATCCCCATGGTTTTCTGCGCGTCATTGCCTCCGTGCCCCAGGCTGTAGAGGGCGGCGGAAAAGAGCTGGCCCCGCCGGAACCACCGGTCCACCCTGGCGGGCGTGAAGCCCCGGAAGATCCAGATGACCGCCGTCATGAGGGAAAACCCCAGCACCATGCCGAGCACCGGGGAGATGACGATGGATACCAGCACTTTGAAAATGCCTGCCCATTGCAGAATGCCGAGGCCCATATGGGCGATCCCCGCCCCCGCCAGCCCGCCGATGAGGGCGTGCGAGGAGCTGGAGGGGATGCCGAAATACCACGTGATGAGATTCCACACCACCGCCGAACCCAGGGCCGCCGCCACCACCGTTTGCGTGATGCCGACGGGGTCCACAATCCCCTTGCCGATGGTGGTGGCCACATGGAGGCCGAAAAAGAGGAAGGCGATGAAATTGAAAAAGGCCGCCCATACCACCGCCACGCGCGGCGAAAGGACGCGCGTGGACACCACCGTGGCGATGGAGTTGGCGGCGTCGTGGAACCCGTTGATGAAATCGAAGACCAGCGCCAGGGCGATGATGATCAGGATGGCGGCGCTCATGCCCGCCCATTATAGCATTCGATCCATGCGAAGACGGCATGGCGAAGCGGCCCCGCGGCTCAGTAGGGCAGATGGAGGGTGAAGACGGTCCCCTTCCCCGGCGTGCTCTCCACGGCGATGGCGCCGTCATGGAGGGCTACGATGTGCTTGACGATGGCCAGCCCCAGGCCGGTGCCGTCCATCTTCCGGGAGCGCGACTTATCCACAACGTAGAACCGCTCGAAGATCCGCTCCAGATGCGTCCGCGGGATTCCAATGCCGGTGTCCCGGACCTGGATGCGGACATACCCGCCCTGTTCCCGCTCGGCGCGGATCGTCACGCTGCCGTGCTCGGTATATTTGAGGGCATTGTCAATCAGGTTGATGAACACCTGTTCAAGGCGGAACCCATCGGCTTGAACGGGGGGAAGATCATCGTTGACTTCAAGGATAAGCTCCAGGCCCCTTTCCCGCGCCCGCGGTTCGAAGATGGTGAGGCATTCCTCAAGCAACGGCTTGAGCGCAACGGGCTCGCGCTGGAAGCGGAGTCCCCGCTCCTCCAGCTCAGAAAGGATCAGGAGATCCTGAACCAGCGCCGTCAACCGCCGGGTGTGGCGTTTGATGATTTCGATGTAGCGGCGCTGCCCCTCTCCGACCTCGTCCTCCAGGGTCTCCACGAATCCGGCGATGGCGGTCAGCGGCGTGCGCAGCTCGTGCGAGGCGTTCACCACAAAATCCCGCTTCATCCGTTCCAGCCGCCGGGTTTGCGTGATTTCATGCAACAGGACCACCACCCCGCTGTTTCCGTCCAGCGGCGTGGCTCCGCACCAGAAGATGCGCTCCCCAAACGCCACTTCACCCTCCCGCCGGGAATGCGTATCCAGGGCGCCCCGCATCAGGTCCGTGAAGGAGGGCTCCCGGAGGGCTTCCCAATAGGGGCGGCCGACGGGGTCGGGTCCCCCGGCCAGGACGCAAAACACCGGATTGGCCAGGGTGATCGCGCCTGAGGCATCCATGGACAAAAGGCCGTCCTGCAGGGAGTCCAGCACATGCCGAAGCTCCTGGGTTTTGAGGGCGCTGTCCCGGAAAAGGCCCTCCAGCCGGGAGGCCATGCCGTTGAAGCTGTCAGCCAGGTCCTGCAACTCATCCCTGCGCCGCAGAAAGAGGCGTGTCTCGAAATCTCCCCCGGCTAAGCGCTTCGACGCCGCGGACAGAATCCGGACCGGACCGGCGAGATGGCGGGCCAGGGCAAAGGCGCCCGCCAGCGAAAGGAGCACCAGGAAGGCCACCACGGAGGCGATGCGGGTGCGCAGGTGACGCGTGAGCAGGCGCACGCCCTGCAAGGGAAGGGAGAGGCGCAGAACGCCGATGATCCGACCCCCGTCCCGGAGGGGGACCGCCACATAGAGCATTTCCACACCAAGGGTATGGCTGGCCCGGATGCTGGCACCCGGCCCGCCTTCGAGGGCGCGCATGAATTCGGGGCGGTCCCGATGGTTCTCCATGCGGAGGGGATCGGCCTGCGTATCGGCCAGGACCACGCCCGAGGGATCCATGACCGTGAATCGCTCCGGCGTGCGGGCGGCCGCGTCGCGAAGGATGGCCCGGATCCGCGCCGTGTCCCCCGCACCCACCGCCGCTTCCACATCCGGCGCCTCCATCTGCGCCTTCTGGGTCAGCTGGGCCTCCAGGGTTTCCGAGAAATGCCCGCGGATCTGGGCAAGCGTGATCAGCAGAACCAGCCCGGCCATGGACAGGATGATCAGCGCATATCCAAAAAATATCTTTTTAAATATTGATATTTTCATTCTTCGAGTTTATAACCTATTCCGCGCACATTCTTTATCAAGGCGCCGGCCGATCCGAGTTTTTCACGAAGGTTTTTGATATGAACATCCACCGTCCGGTCCACCACCGCTTTTTCACTTCCCCACAGATGGTCCAGAAGCTGGTCGCGGGAGAAGACCCATCCCCGGCGGGAGGCCAGGAGGTGGAGGATCTTGAATTCCGTGACTGTCAGCGCCACCGGCCGGCCCGAAACGGAGACGGCGTGCCGGCCCGGATGGATCTCCAGGATATTCCCGACCGTCACCGGTTCGGGGGAGGGGGCCTCGACGTGCCGCCGCAGCAACGCCTTGACCCGGGCCACCAGTTCCCGCGGCGAGAAGGGCTTGGTCATGTAGTCGTCGGCGCCCAGCTCAAGGCCCACCACTTTGTCCGTCTCACCCCCTTTCGCGGTGAGGATGAGGATGGGAACACGCGCATATTTTTCCTGGCCGCGAAGATTTCTGCACACGTCCAGCCCGTCGGCGTCGGGGAGCATGAGGTCCAGAATGAAGAGGACGGGAGCATGCCGGCGCAGATGCACGGTCAGGGATTCGGCATTGAAAAACACCGCCGGCTGAAAGCCCGCCTTTTGCAGGTGGAGGCCCACCAGTTCGGCGATATCCGGGTCGTCTTCGAGAATGGCAATCTGGGGCGGGGTCGTCATTGCAATATTTGTACCATAAAAGAGGGCCGAAATGATTAAGATTATGTAAAGATGTTGATTCCCTTGAATATAAGCCCCGGGGATCCGGTGGAACCGCCGAAGGGAAAAAAACGCAACGGGGGGAGGACGGCATCGAGCGACGCGATCAAATCCCGCACCGTGGAGCGCACGCAAAGGCAGGGATGAAAGGCCGAGGGGGCGCCCTGCGACCAGGTGAATCCCTGGGCATAAAGGGAAAAACGATCCCCTTCCGGCCAGTCCATGCGCAATGGCGCGGTCAGGACAAGGATGGGGGAAGCTCCCGGCAGTTCACCTGCGGGACCGTCAAGATGGAGGTTGTGATAGCCGGTTGTCGGCGGATCGAAGACGGAAATCCTGAGGGC